>WNGF01000864.1_pt1 | contig 101193 bp, 87 predicted proteins | sample 5400641 | NCBI WGS metagenome assembly WNGF01 (sample SAMN13153371, study PRJNA577476) | soil metagenome | isolation source: 80 cm soil or saprolite under grassland replicate 2 | place: USA:California | collected 2016-06-15 | reverse complement strand
AGCGTGCCACGCGGCGCTCCAGTGGTCGCGGCAGTCTCACGGGCGGCACGCTAGCGCGCTGGAATGGGGATGGCCGGCGCCGACGGGCGCCGGCCGCCCCTTCGCCGTCCAGCAGCGACCGCTGGGTAGCCTGCGCCCCATGGTGGCTGACCAGAGGGAATTTCCCGAGCCGGTGTTCGTCGGGGGCGTCGGCCGCAGCGGCACGCACGTGATGGGGAGGCTGCTGGATGCGCATCCCCGCTACCACCGCATCCGCACCGAGGCGCGCTTCCACGCCGCCCCCGGCGGGCTCGCCGACCTGTGCGCCGACCGCACCTCCATGGACGAGTTCCTCGACCGCATGCGCGATCGCTGGTGGCAGCGTGGCGCCAACCAGCGCCAGGGCCTTCGCCGGGTGATCGGGCGAGATGGATTCGAGCGGGCGCTGGCCGAGTTCCGCGCGGCGTTTCGGAACGATCGAATCGGCGCGAGCCGGCGGCTGGTGCGTGCGCTGCTCGATCCGCCCGCGGCCGCGGCCGGCAAGCCCGCCTGGGTGGAGATCACCGGCCACACCGTGGAGGCGGCTCCGTTTCTTCACGAGCTCTTCCCGAACGCGAAGTTCATCAACATGGTCCGCGACGGCCGCGCGGTGGTCGCCGGAACGCTGAAGAAGTCGGACCTGACCGACGAGCCGAAGCGGGCGCTGAGGCGCTGGGAGGAGATGGTGCGGGCCGCCGATCGCGCGATGCGCGGCCTGCCCGACGGGACGATGCTCTCGATCTTCCTCGACGACCTCACCGCACACGACCGGGACGGGACCTTCGCGCAGGTCGTGGATTTCCTGGAGATCGACGATCCGGCACCGATGCGCGAGTACTTCGACCGCGAGATCTCGGCGGAGCGGGCCCACGTGGGCGCCTGGCGCGAGCGGATGGCGCCAGCCGACGCCCGCTGGGTGGATCGCCGCTACCGCCGGCTCCTGCGGCGCATGCGCCGCCAGGGCATCCGCTGGGCCCCCGCCCCCTGATGCCCTCCTCGGCCCTGAACCTCGGAACCCACCCCCTAACCTTCCCGGCCCGATGAGCGCCCCCGCTCCAAGCTTTCCGCAGCCGATCTTCGTCGGCGGCAGCGCTCGCAGCGGCTCCCACGCCCTGGGGCGGCTGCTCGGCACCCACCCCCGCTATGCGCTGCTCGAGGTGGAGGCGCGCTTTCACGGCGCGACCGGCGGGCTCTGCGACCTTCTCACGGGCAACACGGACCTGGACTCGTTCACCCAGCGCTGCCTGGGCATGTGGTGGCAGCGCGGACTCAAGCAGCACCGCGGGCTGCACGTCATCATCGGGCGCCGGGAGCTGGAGGCGGCGCTGGGCGAGTTCGGGGCGGCGTTCGACGCCGAACCCTGGGAAGCCAGCCGGCGCCTGGTTCGCGCCGTCCTCGACCCGGCCGCCGAGCGCGCCGGAAAGCCGGCATGGGTGGACCTCTCGGGCTCGAACATCAAGAGCGCGCCGACTCTGGTGAAGCTCTTTCCCCGGGCGAAGTTCATCCACATGGTCCGCGATGGGCGCGCCGTGGCGGCGGCGATCCTGCGCAAGCGCGACATGACCGACGACCTGCGTCAGGCCCTCGGACACTGGGAGACGCGCATCCGCCGCTCGCACGCGGGCCTTAGCGACATGCCCCCAGGGTCGGTTCTGACGATCCTGCTCGACGACCTCACGGCACACGACCGCGAGCGCACCTACGCCCGCCTGGTCGAGTTCCTGGAGATCGAGGACGACCGGCCCATCCGTCGCCACTTCGATCGCACGATCAGCGCGGACCGGGCCCACGTCGGCCGCTGGCGCCAGCGGATCGCTCCGGCCGATGCGCGCTGGGTCGATCGGCGCTACCGGAAGCTGGTGCGGCAGATGCGCCGCGAGGGGATCGACTGGATTCCCGAACCGGAATGAGCGATTTTCCCGAGCCAATCTTCGTCGGTGGGGTCGGGCGGAGCGGCACCCACGTCATGGGGCGCCTCATCAACGCCCACCCGCGATATCTGTGGCTCAACACCGAAGCACGCTTCCACGCCTCGCCGGGCGGGCTCCCCGACCTGGCCGCCGGCCGGGTGCCGATGCGGCGCTTCCTCCGGCAGATGCGCGATCGTTGGTATTTGCGGGGGCCCAACAGGCGCCAGGGCCTTCAGCGCCTCGTCGGCCCCGGCGAGTTGGAGGCGGCCCTGGCCGAGTTCGAGCGCGAGTTCGAGCGCGATCCGATCGCCGCCAGCCGTCTTCTCGTCCGCAGCCTCCTCGATCCCGCCGCGGAGCGCGCCGGCAAGCCCGCCTGGGTGGAGATCACCGGGCAGGTGATCGAGCAGGGCCCGTTCCTGCTGGAGCTGTTTCCCGACGCCAAGTTCATCAACATGGTCCGCGACGGCCGTGCCGTCGTCGCCGGAACCCTGAAGAAGGTGGACTTGACCGACGACCCCATGCTCGCGCTCGCCAAGTGGGGGCGCATGGTGCAGGCGGCCGACGAGGCGATGCGCGCCATGCCGGCGAGCCGCGTGCTGACCGTCCACCTCGACGACCTCACGGCGCACGATCGCGAGGCCACCTTCGCCCGCGTGGTCGAGTTCCTCGAGCTGGACGACCCGGAGCCGATGCGCGATTACTTCGAGCGCGAGATCACGGCCGAGCGGGCACACGTCGGCGCCTGGCGCGAGCGCATGGCCCCCGCCGACGTCCGCAAGGTCGACCGCCATTACCGCCGCCTCGTCCGCACGCTGCACCGCGAGGGCGTGGGCTGGGCCCCCTCCCCGCGCTAGCCCCCACGGTCTAGCCGCGACTCCCGGCCTACCGGCCGCGGGCAGGTAGGCATCCACCGTGCCGCTCAGGGCAAGGAGCGGGCGAGGCAGGGGTTGGGACCCAAGGGGCAAGGCAGGGGTTGCAGGCAAGGCGCGCGAGGTTGCCCTGCCCTACTTGCCCTACCTGCGGTGCAGCGCGCACTGCCTTGCCAGCCTAATCGCAGGGATCGGCGCCGCCGCGGCCCGCGCAGTTCCGAAGCTGGTCGAGGCGGAGTGCGAGCTGCTGGCGCGCCGTGGCGAGCTTGGAGTGGCGCAGCGGATCGAGGCTCGCCTGGTAGCGATTTCTGAGCTGGTACGGGTCGCTCTTCATGTTGTAGAGCTCGAACTCGTCCGGGACGGAGTCGTCATTGGTGTCGTGCTCGGCGTACATCCAGTGGCGCGTGCGCAAGGCCTGCGACTTCTCGTTCTCGAGCAGGATGTCGCGGTGCTGGTGGCGACGGGGATCGGCGGCGACCGGCAAGAGGGACATCCCGTCGACGGTGAGCAGCGGCCGCACCCCGGCGATGTCGAGGATCGTCGGCGAGAGGTCGATATTGCCCGCGAACTGCTTGCGGGTCACGCCCCTCGGGAGCTCGTCCTTCGGTCCGCGGATGATCAGCGGCACCCTGGCGCTCTCGTCGTAGAGCACGGTCTTGCGGGTCATGCGGTGCTGTCCGAACAAGTAGCCGTTGTCCGAGGTGAACATGAACCATGTATCGCGCATCTCGTGCAGGCTGCGGACCTGGTCGACCAGCCGGCCGACGAGGCGGTCGACGGCCAGCAGGCTCGCCAGCCGGCTGTCGTACTTCTCCCGCAGCTCCTCGATCTCCTTGGGCTTGAGCCGCGGCACCTGGAGGAACGCCGGCTTGTCCGAGACGTCCTTCTCGTTGAAGGAGGGCGGCTTGGGGAGCGGCACGTTGTCGAACCTGCCGTAGTCGCGAGGGGCGGGGCGCGGGTTGGGGAAGTTCTTGACCTTCGATTCGCCGTGGGGCGCGTGGGTGGCGACCGTTAGCCAGAAGGGCTTGCCCTTGTCCGTGGCGTCCTTGACGAAGTCGACGGCCTTACGGGCATAGACGTTGGTCTGATACTTCCGCTGCCCCGAGTACTGGCGGATGACGCCTTGATCGTCCGCGGACCAGTCGTACATCGTCTTGTTCAGGGCGACGAACCAGCGGTCGAAGCCGGCCGGGATCGTGTCCGGGTTCTGGTTCGCAACGCCCGGATAGCCGTTCAGGAACTTGCCGATCTGGGCAACCTCGTATCCGTCCCGGTGAAGCGCGACGGCGGTGGTCTTGGAGTCGTCGAACGCCGGGAAACCGCCGCCCGTGCGCGGCGTGTTGCTCTCCACGCCGTGGTTGTGCGCGTACTGGCCGGTCAGGTAGGTCGTCCGCGAAGGGCAGCACAGCGGGAAGGTGGCGAAGAAGTTCTCGAACGTCACGCCGCGGTTCACCAGGTCGTGCTGGACGCGCTTCATCACCTTGTCGTCGCCGACGTTTTGGTCGTCGGTCATCACCACGATGATGTTCGGACGGTGCGCGCCGGCCGCCAGCTGCTGGGCGGTCGCGTGCGAGCCGGCGCCGGCAAGCAGGGCCGCTGCAATCAGCCCGGCGAGCAGCGCCAGCGCCGCCGCCAGCGATCCTGGGCGCCTACCGGCTATCCGTGCCCTGGCCATCAGGCCCCTCCCGGAGCCGTGGCCAGCGGCCGGCTCGCCTCGGCGAAGAACTCCGTCGCGCGCTCGAACACGAGCCTCGGCGCCTCCTCGGGGAGGAAATGGCCCTTGTCCGCCAGGACCTCGACCCGCAGGTCATCGACGTGGTCCTCCACGCGCCCGGGGACGCGGGGCGCGACGATTGGATCGCGCTCGCCGAGCAGGAGGAGGGTCGGGACGGACAGGCGGTCGTCGCGGTAGCGGCCCCACAGCGTTGGTAACGCCTCGCGGGCCAGGAAGGTGCGGTGAAGAAGCGATCCCGCGCGTGCGCGCGTCGAGGCGCGCAGGTCGCGCACGTAAAGCCGCCGCTCCGTCTTCTGGAGGTTGCCGCGGCTCTCGGACCATCGCTTGACCTGGCGTGCTGCGAGGTTCGACCTGCGAAGGAGCGCCGCACCGGCGGGCGTCGCCATCAGCGTGCGATAGCCGAGGCGCCGCAGGGAGCGGAGGCCGGGCGTTCCCAGAGACCAGGGCGTCGGCGTGTTGAGGGCGATGAGCCGCTCCACGAGCTCCGGGCGGCGCAACGCCAGCAGGATGCCGATCCAGCCACCCCAGTCGTGCCCGATGAGACGCACCCGCCCGAGTTCGAGCTCGGCCAACACGGCGGCGACGTCATCGGCCATGTTCTCCTTCTCGAAGCCCTCCCACGCGATGTCCGTCCAGCCGAAGCCGCGCAGGTCGAGCGCCAGCACCCGGGAGTGCTCGGCGAGCCTCGGAATCAGGCGCCGCCATGCGTACCAGTGCTCGGGCCAGCCGTGCAGGAGCAGGACGGGATCGCCCTCGCCCGCCTCGGCAACATGGAAGTTCAGTTCCTTGGCCCGGATGAATCGATGACTCACCCCGGGCACCTGGGGCATCTGGTGCGCCACGGGTCAGTCGCGCGGATGGTCGGTCCGGACGGGCATGGGGAAGTTCGCGGGAGCCTGGTGCCTGGCTCAGGCTCGGCGCGATCGCAGCATGTTAGCGATCCGCCTGGAGGTGATCTGCAAATCACCACAGTTGCGGCACGAACGCCCCGCTATGGTGCCGCCGCGATGAGCGGCGCCCTGCCCACGTTCGTGATCGTCGGAGCCCAGAAGTGCGGGACCACCGCGCTCCACGCATACCTCGCGCGCCACCCCCAGGTGTCGATGTCGCGGCCGAAGGAGCTGGACTTCTTCGTCGAGGACGGAAACTGGAAGCGCGGGGTCGAGTGGTATCGGGGGCGGTTCGACCCCGAGGCGGTGGCGCGTGGCGAGTCCTCCCCCAACTACACGGCCCATCCGCACATCCCGGGCGTGCCCGAGCGGATGGCCGAGTTGATCCCGGACGCGAAGCTGATCTTCATGGTCCGCGATCCGGTCGACCGCATCCGCGCCAACTGGATCCACACCTACTCGAACCGCGTCGAGCACCGCCCGATGCGCGAGGCGGTCCTGGAGCCCGGCTCCGAGTACGTGGCCCGCTCCCGCTACCACCTCCAGATCAGCCGCTTCCTCGAGCACTACCCGATGGAGCGGATCCTGATCCTGGAGCAGGACGAGCTCCTCTCGAAGCGCCGTCCGACGCTGAAGCGCGTGTTCGGGTTCGTCGGGGTGCGGGAGAACGTCTGGCGCGAGACGTTCAAGGAAGAGCGGCTGGAGACGTCGGCCCGGCGCCGGAAGACGTTCGTCGGAGCCCTCGCGGCGCGCCACATCTCGCCCCGCATGTGGCGGCGGGTGCGGCACCAGTGGCCCCTGTCGAAGCCGTTCGAGCACCCCGGCATGGACGAGGAGCTCCGCGCGGAGGTCGCCGAGCTGGTGCGAGAAGACGTCGCCCGCTTTCGCGAGCTCACCGGCCGCGAGTTCTCCAGCTGGTCCGTCTAGCCGCGAAGCCGGCGCAGCTTGGCCTCCAGGCGCTCGGCCTTGAGGCGCTCCTCGCGGACGCGGAGGCGCTCGGACAGCACCTTCGCCGCCTGTGCCGCCGCCAGCTCCTCTAGGTCGTCGGCGCGATCGCGGAAGCGCAGATGCTGGATCCGCTCGTGCTCGACGTCGGTCGCGGCGGAGAGAGGGCCGTGCTCGGTGACGTGGGGCTCATCCACCCCGTGGCGGCGAACACTCACCTCGACGCCGCTCAGCCAGCGCTCGCCGAACAGATTGCCGAGGACCGCCTCGGGCTCCTCGCCCGTCGTCTCGGCCACTCGCGCCGATCGCGCGAGCGCCCGGGTGGCGATCGCCTCGATCATCGTGTCCTGCGGCGGCGCGCCCGGCACCGTCACGTGGAGCGCCCCCGCGCCCTCCACCACGAGGAGGTGATGGAGGTCCGCCAGCGTGCGCGGATCGGGCCGCGCGACGCCCGGGATGAAGACCTGGAACGGGCTCTCGCAGAAGCCCTCGGTTGATGGTGGCGCGACCAGGGCCCGGTCATCGCGGTCGGCCGCCGCGACGATCTGCCCCCGGTCCGGATTGTCGTCGTCCACCTGGATGCGGAGCTCCAGGTCGCCGAAGCGGCCGTTCAGAATCGGCTCGATGGTGGCCAGCACCTCCGCTGCGGGCTCGCTTCCGGCATCGACGTTGACCACAACCGCGGGCCTGCGGAACCGCCGCGGCGAGGCAGTTGGCCGAAGCGGCGGCAGCGGGACCGCCGAGGCGATCTCCGGGTACTCCAGCTCGAGCGTTCGCCGCTCGACCGCCGCGGCGGCGATCGCCCGTCCGAGCTCCGCGGATTCCCCACCGTCCATCGACCAGGAGTGGCCGAGCGGCTCGGGAGCGAAGGTCGCGCCGAAGCACCACAGGCGCAGCACAAGATCGAGGCGGGAGAGCGCCCAGGATCCCTGTGGGCCGGGTGTCAGCCCACCGATTACCGCCAGCGTCTCGCGGCGGAGGCAGAGCGTGCCGAGCGCCGCACCCAGGAGCAGGCCGTGCCCGGGATCGGTCAGCTCGCGGGTGAGATCCAACACGAGGTCGAACGGGTCGTCTCCGGGGAGCCGCAGAGGGTCCAGAAGCGCATCCAGCTCCGCGGCGCTCGCCGCCGCGCGGACGGCGTCGGCGGCGACGCCCGACGCGTCGATCGGGATGGCGGGCCCCAGCGAGACGACGTCGCCGGCCAGACCATGCCAGCGAGCGTGGGCGGCGAGCAGATCCGGCCCGGGGATCGTCCCGGCGCCGAGGAAGACCACGACGTCGCCGCTCGGCTCGTGCCACGCGCCAGGCTCGATGACCTCGACAAGCCCCGCCGGATAGCTCTGCGCGCCAAGGGCGGCATCGGTCAGCGGCGAGAGGGAGTCTCCCCCGGGGCCCTCGATCACGACGGAGATCGTCGCCTCGGGCGCCAGCTCCTCGGGGGCGCGGACGTCCAGCAGCGTCCAGTCGTTGCCCGGGACGGCGGCCGCCGGGGGCGACGTGCCCACGGCCACCCCCGCGACCTGCTCGCCGTGGGTGGACATCGCGCGCGATGTTAGCCGCACTACAGTCTGCCCCGATGTCCGTACAGGCCACAGATGAGGCGCGCTCGCGCGAACGCAGGCACGCCGTTGGAACACCGCTCCCCATAAGGGTCGGCTTCGTGGGTGAGCAGGCACGCAACCTCCTGGGGGCGACCGTGGATGCGGTTGCGCTCGAGCCCGGCGCGACGAGCGTGCCCACGGACCTGGACGCGCTGGTCGTCGAGGCGGAGCCGGCGGGCTTCGATCCCGCCGAGGTGGAGCGAATCGCAGCGGGCGCCCGCGAGCGGGGTGCGACTGTGATCGGCGTCTGGGCAGGCGCTGGCGCACCCGTCTGGACGAACGCAGCCAACCTCGTGATCGGCGCGCCCGGGGCGCCCGCAGGACCGGCGATTCCACTCGCGCCGCCGGTGGACCTGACGGTCTTCAACCCGCTGAACGGCTTCCGCGAGCTCGACGCCGCCGGATACGCGGCCGTGATCTCGGGGCGGTCGGGGAGCTCGGACGAGCAGGGGCAGGCGCTCACCATGCTCGACGCCGTCGCGCAGCGCGAGCCCATGCTCGCGCTGGTGCGACGCGGGATCGAACTCGACCTCGGGCCCGAGGTGCAGCGCGCGCCTCTTCCCGGCGCCCCGAGGCCGATCCTGCGCAAGGTTCGCCCGCGCTTGGGCGTCGTCGATGACCCGTCGTTCCACGACTCGGATTGGCACCGGGCGGGCTGGATCGCCAGGTTGTGCGCGGCCGGCGTCCCGGTGGTCTGCGGCAAGCTGTCTGCGGAGCTACGGGAGCTCTTGGGCGACGAGCTCGCCGGCCTCCTGGACGAGCTTAGGCTGCGCGACCTCGCGGATCTGGACGCCCGCGAGCGGTTCTCGGTGGCGCTGCGGCGCGCGGCGCTTCGCGCGCATTCCACCGAGGCCTGCTGGAGGCGAATCTGTGCCGAGGCCGGCGTCCCCCTCCCCTCCCGCCCCATGGTCTCGGTGATCTTCGCCACCAGGCGCGAGGACTGGCTGGAGCACGGCCTCGCGCAGGTAGCCCGTCAGACGTACGAGCCACGCGAGCTCGTCGTCTGCCTGCACGGCGACGCGTTCGCGGCGGACATCGAGGAGCGCGTGCGCGCGATCGCTCCCCAGCCACTCAAGATCGTGCGGGTGGACGGCGACCTGGTGCTCGGGGACGCCCTGAACGCCGGCGTCGAGGCGGCCGAGGGCGAGTTGATCACGAAGATGGACGACGACGACTACTACAACACCGACCACCTCTGGGACCTCGTGCTGGCCTGCGAGTACGCTGAGGCCGACCTGGTGGGGAAGGCGGCCGAGTTCGTCTACCTGGAGTGGATCGACCTCACGATCAGGCGCTTCATGGGCGACGCCGAATCGGATCACCCCCGGCTCGCAGGAGGCGGGTTGATGGCGCGCCGGGAGCCCCTGCTCGCCGTGGGGGGCTGGCCGTCCCGCGCGCGGGGGGAGGACACGTGGATCGTCAAGAACTTCAAGCGCGCCGGCAAGCGGACGTGGCGAACGCACGGGTTCGGCTACATCCTCAACAGGCACGGACGCGATCACACCTGGAACACCAACGCGGACTACTTCCTCGTCCAGTCTCAGCGGGAGTGGCGAGGCCTCCGCTTCGATCAGACGGCGATCGATTAGGTGATGTCGCCGGTTGCCAGTTCCTCGTTGCTAGGCGCCGGGGCGGTGCCGCCCGGTCTTCGGCTGCGGGCTCCGCAGGCGTCGGACGCGGTCCACGGCCTTTCGCCGGAAGCGACGGAACATGGTCCGGCCCCGCTTGAACAGCTGCCATGGCTTGATCGCGATCGCGAGGACGATCGCGCCCATCCTCCGGACGCGCCAGCTCAACCAGTACCGCGGGCCGGTAGCGGCGATGCGACGATCGAGGAGCTGCGAACGGGCGCGCTCGTGGCCGATGCGCATCCGCTCGCGCGCCAGCCGCTGGGCCTGACGCTCCGTCCGGGAGCGATTCGTCGCGGCGCGGGCACGGTGGCGGAGGTGCTCGGACCGCTCGGCGGAGAGATCCGCGGGAGGCGGCGGCGCGATGACGCGCGGCATGCGGCTGGAGCCCAGCTCTACCGCCCTGTAGCCCACGCGGCGTACGCCGCCGCCGCCGTTCATCGACCTCGCGCGGACCTGCGCGACCCCCGGCAGGCGAGATGCCGCCCCGAAGCGCTCGAGCATTCGCAGCCGCCCAGGGACCGGGACCACCACGACTCCAGTTCCGTCGTCTGCCATCAGCCGTTGGATGGCCACAAGCGTGCGCTCCCCCGGACGCGCGACGGGAGGCATGACGACATGGACCTCGCACTCGGGCGGATCGGGATCGGGCCCTATCAGCCGGACTCGCGGTTCCATGGCGCAGAGCTCGGCGAGGGCGGCGCGACCCGGATGATCGTCCGCAACCAGCACCCGCACCTCGAGGCTGGCGAGGTCGCCGCCGAGCACGAGGTCCACCGCGGCGAGCGTCTCCGCTGCGGACGCTTCGCCAAGCGGCACGTCGACGATCATCGCCGGTGCCGGTGCGCCCGGCTCGTTTGGCGGCTGGGAACTCACCTGAGCGGGATGGGATGGTAGTGCTCTAATGGCCCGCAGGGGAACGAATCGGTCCTTCTCCACGCGCGTGTTGCGCGGCGCCGCCGCCACGCGCCGGCCTGCCGCCGGCGCCGATGGACGATCGGGCGCCCGGCCGCTTGGCGGAGCGTTTCCCGTGCGGGTTGCCTTCCTTGGATCGCTCGGGCTCGAGCTGCTCGGTCCGGGCGTCGACGTGGTCAGCCTTGACGAGCACGCAGCGGGGGGCGGGTCGCTGGACGCGCTGGTGATCGGAGATGACGCGGACATGCCCGACGAGGCGCTGGAGCGCGCGGCGACGGCGGCCAGGGATGCGGGGGCCGTCGTGATCGGATTCGGTGACGCCAGCCGCAAACCGGCCTGGGTCGGTCTCGTTGACGTCGCGGCGGGGGCCGGGCTGGACGGCATCGGAGCGCCGGGCGTGACCGTCCCACCCCCCGTGGACATCACGGCGTTCAACCCGCTGGCCTTCTCCCCGGTCGGCGTCGCCGGCTACCTTGCCGCGGTCCGGCCGGGAGCCCCGCCGAGCGAGGTGCCCAAGGCGCTGCCCACGCTGGCGGCCGCGGCGCGCCACGAGCCTGTCGCTCTGCGCGCACCGGTCGAGGCTCGTGCGGAGCTCGATTACCCGGAGGGCGTCGCGCCAGGGACAGCACTGGATGCGGTCCCGCCCGCACTGCTGGAGATCCTCCACAAGCGCCTCGGCGTGATCGACCATCCCGCCCTCCACGGCTCCGACTGGGAGCGCGCCGGCTGGATCGCGCAGCTCTGCGCCGCGGGCGTCCCGGTCGTGTGCGCCGAGATGTCGGACGAGGTCCGGAGGCTTCTCGGCGACGAGCTCGCCGCCCTGGTGGAGGGGGTGGGACCGCGCGACCTCGCGGACCTGGACAAGCGCGAGCGCCTCTCGGTCGCGCTCCGGCGGGTGGCGCTTCGCGAGCACTCCGTCGACGCCTGCTGGCGGCGAATCTGCGCCGCGGCCGGGATCTCGGTGCCGCCCCGCCCGCTGGTCTCCGTGGTTCTGGCCACCAGGCGCCAGGAGTGGCTCCCGCACGGCCTGTCGCAGGTCGCGCGGCAGACCTATCGGCCCAGGGAGCTGATCCTCAGCCTCCACGGCGACGGGTTCTCCGAGGACGTGGAGGAGCAGGTGCGCGCGCTGGTCCAGGGCCCGATGAAGGTCGTGAGGGTGGACGGCGACCTCACCCTGGGCGACGCCCTGAACGCCGGCGTGGGCGTCGCCGAGGGGGCGGTGGTGACGAAGATGGACGACGACGACTACTACAACGTCGACCATCTGTGGGATCTGACGCTGGCCTGCGAGTACTCGGGTGCCGACCTGGTGGGAAAGGCGGCCGAGTTCGTCTACCTGGAGCAGATCGACGTCACGGTGCGCCAGATCAGCCACGACGTGGAGACCCGCCTCGCCGGCGGCGGGCTCATGGCGCGCCGTGAGCCGCTCGTGGAGCTGGGCGGCTGGCCGCAGCGCACGCGTGGCGAGGACCTGGCGCTCATCCGCCGGTTCGCGGGCGAGGGGCGGCAGATCCACCGCATCCCTCCGATGGGCTACATCCTCAACCGCCATGGCCGCGACCACACCTGGGGCCCCAGGGTGGACTACTTCCTGTTCCGCTCCCAGAACCAGTGGCGCGGGCTGCGCTTCGACGTAACGGCGATCGAGCCGACGCCTAAGGCCCAGCCTCCCGAGCAAGCGGCGTGAGAGGGTCCGTCACAGCTGCATCGCCGCCGCTAGGAGACCGGGTAGCCCAGCTCGCGCAGCCGGGGGCCGGCGATCGCCTCGAACTTGCGCTGGTCGTCTGATGCCATGTCGTTCTTCCAGCGGTCGATGCGCGTGGGATCAGGCGGCCGCGACAGGTTCTCCATGATCTTCAGGCGCTCCTCGGTGGCGACGACGCGGCCGTCGGGGGCGATCTCCTCGGGCGGCATCTCCATGGCGATGCGCTCGTCGATGTGCTCGTAGTAGGTGAGCATGCGCTCGTCGAAGGGAAGCTCGACGAGCTCGCAGATGCGGCGGAGCTGCGGCTCGGGATCCAGCACGAGGTCCTCGTAGCGGACCTCGATGTAGTGGTCGAGGCCCGTCGCCTTCTCGCGGGCCTCGTCGATCCTCGCGACCCAGAACTCCGCGGCCTCCTCGATCGTGTCCGGGCCGAACCACAGGTCCATGATCGAGAGCGCCACGGCCCGTCCGTCGCGCACGATGTGCACGAACCGCGCCTCCGGGAGCACCTCGTGGATTACCTCCATCTTGCGGACGTAGAAGGGCGTCTTGTCGCCCCAGCGCGGCTTGCCGACCTTCTCCGCGTACATCTCGTAGAAGGCGCGCACGCAGTCGCCGAGGTTGTCCGGATGGTCATCGCGAACCCGCTTGCGGAACGCGTCGGCGTCCAGGTGGAAGTCGGGCCAGCGCTTGTGTTCGGTGACCGCCTCCAGATAGGCCTCCACGGGGTCCTGGGCGCGGCGCGGTCGCTTTGCCTGCTTCCAGAACTTGGCAGCCCTGGTGATGAAGTACGTCTCCGGCGGGATCGCGAGGTCCGGGTGGGCGTCCAGCATCAGCCGCAGCAGCGTGGTGCCGGACCGCGGGGCCCCGACGACGAAGGGGACCGGGACGCGTCCTTCGGCGACCTTCGGGCGGCCCGCCGCACGCGGCCGCAGGCGCCTCAAGGATGCGAGCCGGGACATCGCGCGCAGAGTAGCGGGGTCAACCCTTCAGAAGTTGGGTCAGCGACCGAGGAGAAAGCGGTCCACATAGCGGCCGCAGGCGTCGCTCAGCGGCAGCTTTCTCGAGCCGGGCCTGCTCGCCGCAATCGGGCCCAGCCAGACCCGGCGTTCCACGCCGACGAGGCGCTGGAAGTCGCTGGGCTCCGCGGCGCTCACCGTGATCGTCACCGGCCCACGGTGCTCCGTGTGGAGCTCGCCCGCCGGCCAGAACGCCCCCTGCGCCTCTTTGGTGAGGTACATGCCCTCGAGCGACGCCGGGATCTCGTCGTGAAGGCCAGGTGCCGAGATGGTGAGCGGCACCTGGCTGTGGTATTGGAGCGATAGCTGCCAGCGCCCGGGCCCGAGCTTCAGCGTCTGCGTCGCGCTGCCGGGAGCGTCGAAGGGTCTGGTCCCACTCCAGTCCTGACGCTCGCGGACCACCGGTGTGGGTAGCACGGTGGCGCTGCCGGGTTGCTGCGACAGGTGGCGGGCGCCTGGCGTGGCGCAGTCGAGCACGCGCCCCGGAGCGCCATCCTTGTCGATGATCCCCACGGGGGGGGTCCTGCCCTCCCGCTTCCAGAGCACGTAGGAGTCCGTGCGCACAACGGGCGTGAAGTTGGGCAGCGGGGTGCTCTGATACGCGGCCGCCGTGGTGATCGCGTAGTCGAAGTCGTCGAGGCGGCTCGGGAAAAGCGTGTCGAAGTCCATCGCGAAGCCCTGCTGCCAGACCTTGGTGGGGCGCGCCGGGACCTCGGAGGGCACGTAGCCGCCGGGGCTCGCCATCAGCGTGCCGCGCAGCCAGTAGCCGGCGAAGCGGTCCACGCCGAGGAAGACGACGGTGCGGTCCGGGATCAGGCCGGCCAGGCTCTCGAGCTGCTGGCCGCGTGCGTCGAACCCGACGGGTGCGGCGCGCAGGGCGAGGAAGGTCGAGGCGGCGAGGGCGAGGGCCACGACGCCTCCTAGCGCGTACCTGGCAGTCGTCAGGAGGCCGCCGGTATCCGTTCCGTTGGAGCCTTCGCGGCGACGGAGCCGCATGCGGCTCCTGCCGCTCAGAAGCTTCCCCGGCCCGGATACCGGCGCCCCCCTTACAGGCCCCGCGTCCCCTCGCGCCCGGGCTGCCTCCCCCTCGTCGCCCGTCCTTCCCCACCCAGCGCCGGGGGGGAAGAGGGCGGAGAGGGCCGCCAGGACGACGAGTGGGGACATGATCGCCAGGGCCTTGGCCTCCACGTAGATCGAGGCGTAGAGGCGGGCGCCCGCGTAGACGATGACCGCGCTGGCCCCGACTGCGACCAGCCCCCAGTCGCGGCGGCGGAAGGCCGCGAGGGCGCCGATCGCCGCTGCAACCAGCGCCAGGGCCACCGCCGGGTAGGCGCCCGTGACGTCGCCGCGAACGATCCGGAAGTCGCCTTCGGGCCAGATGCCGAGCGCCTCCCCCGGGAACACCGGGGAGCTGAGCCGGCCCGCCGACGCCTGGACCTGCCCCACCTTGTCCACGAAGCCGGAGAGCTGCGCGGCGGAGAACGCGGCCACCGCCACGGCGACGATCGCGACGGCGCCGATCGCGACGCGATGACGGCGGACAGCCCCCCGGACCGCCGCGACGTCGACGCGCAGGCCTCCGGTGGCGAGCTCCAGGGCACCCCAGATCGGGATCGCGACCGCGAACCAGACGAGGCCCGGCAGGCTGTAGACGAACAGGCTCGCCGCCGTCAGGAGAAGCAGGGCGACGAGCATCGCGCGTCGCGGATGGCCCGGGCGGTCACCCGCGGGAGGTCGGCGACCCAGCTCGCCCAGCGCGACCGCGAACGCCAGGACGAGGAGCGCCATCGCAGTCTCCTTGAAGGCGCTCTGCGCCAGGAACGATGCGGCGAGGTACGGGAGTCCCGTAAGCGCGGCAGCGACAGCGCGCTGGCCGGGCGGCAACCCCTCGAGCGCGGCCAGCGCGGCCAGCGCGGCCAGCGCGGTGAGCACCGGGATCGCGAGAAGCAGACCGTTGAACGCATCCAGAAGCGAGGCGTTCGTCGCCTCCGCGGCGGCCGCCGCGACAGCCTGCGGGCCGGTCGGATAGCCGAACTGGACGGCCTTCGGCTCCGGGCCGACGCCGTTCTGAAGCCAGTCCGTCCAGTAGAGCTGCGCCGCCTGGTCGTTCGTGTAGATCCCCTCGCCCAGGACGCCGTCGCGCTGGTTGAAGGCGAATGGAAGCGACGCCGCCGCCACGACGACCACAACCACGATCGCGGCGATCCCAGGGCTCGCCGGTAGGGACGAAAGGGCATCCCTCCCGTTAAAGCCTTCGCGGCGACGGCGCCTGTGCCAGGGGGAGCCGGTATCCGTCCCGCTGAGGCCTTCGCCGCGACGGCGGCGCATGCGCCGCCTGCCGCTCAGAAGCCTCATCGGTCCGGACACCGACTCCCCCAGCCACAGGTATGCGCCTGCCGCCAGGATCAGTAGGGCGAGGAGAATCGCCAGCGTCGTGGCGCGGCCCGGCAGGCGGATGAGGAGAGGGCAGGCGACCGTCAGCGCGGCGAAGCCGACGGCACCCGAAAGCCAGGTCGGAGCGGCACGACCGAGCAGGTGCAGGAGCGCCGAGCCCAGCACCAGCGAAGCGAGCAGGATCGCGGCACAGGCCGCGTAGACGCCGAGCATCGCGGCAGCCTAACCCGCGGCTCTGAACGCGACCGCTGCGCTCACCCGGTGCCGGTGCTCGTGCCGTTCAGGTTCGGAACGCTGTGGAGCTGCGCCTCGGTGAGCGGCTTTTGGCCCGCGCAGCCGCCCGGATCGAGCGCTCCGCGCAGCTCGAAGACCCGCACCGGGCCACCGTGCACGATCGCCTCGGCGTTCGGATCCGACCCGGTCCAGCGCCCCTCCGGGGTGTTGTGCCGCTCGCCCGGCAGGTACGGGTCGAACGTGGTGACGACGTAGCCGTAGTCGCCGGCGTCCACCGCCTGCCGCCACTCGCGGCAGTCGGGGATCCGCGAATAGGAATCGTGCGGTCCGCGAAGACCGAGCCACTGCACCCGGTTCGAGAGATCGGTGCCGTAGAACGGGTACTGCGTGAAGACGCCCCGAATCCCGGCGACGGCGATGCGAGCGTCGCGCACGTCCCGCGCCCAACGCAGCGCGCCGGCGAGGTCCTGGAACCCGAACGAGTTCTCGTAGCGGTGGGTGAGGTAGTGGCGCTGCTCGCCGTAGCCGGCGGCGCAGGCAAGCGCCAGCACGACGGTTGCGATCGCGACCCGCATTCGCAGGCGCGCCGTCCGCCACAGCGCCCCTCGCGAGTGGGCAAACCAAATCGCAGCTGCGACCGCAAGCACGAGCACCGCCGCCCCTACCGCTCCCTTCGTATGGCCCTGCTGCCACTGCACGAGCGATCCCACTGTGAACGCGAGCACCACGGCGAGCCCGCCCAGCACCGCCGCCCTGCGGCCGGGGGTGGCACGCAGCGCCGGCAGGCAGGGCGCGATCGCCAGCGCGACCGCCACTGCGGGCGCCAGGTAGCGGACGTTCCACTCGAACGAGATCGGCTGCCCCTGCTCTCCCGCCGCGGTCAGCGGCGTGAACACGTAGGCGACCGCGGTGACGATCACCAACGCGCCGAGCGTCCGGAGGATCGGCTCCCGGCCGCGCCAGATCGCGAATACGGCGGCCGCGGCCATCGCGGCGAGCGCTACCGGCCACAGGGTGCCGAACGAGTGGTGGAGGCCCGGAAAGAACCAGTTGCTCCACACGTCCGTGTCGTTCCAGTATTGGACGACCGCGTAGTCCGGTCTCAGGTGGAAGTCGCGCGCCGGGGCCGGCAGCGAGATGGGGCCGATCGAGGCGATGTACGGGATCGGGTTGCCCACCGCCACCAGGTTCCGCACGTACCAGTACCCGCCGGCAGCGAGCATTGGTATCCCCCAGACCAGCCCTGTCCGCAGGCGCTCGCCGCGGGTCGCGATCACGACAACTCCCACCGTCAACGCCGCCACCGGCGCCAGGAAGGACAGCTTCGTCCCTGCGGCCAGCCCCGCCGCGAGGCCGGCGATCGCGAGGGCGCCGGCGCCGATGTCCCGACCAGCGATCGGAGCGGGGCCGCCGGCATCCGTCCCGGCGAAGCCTTCGCCGCGACGGCGGCGCATGCGCCGCCTGCGGCTCAGAAGCTTCTCCGGTCCGGACACCGGCGCCCCCTGCTCACCCGCAGTCGCTGCCGCGTAGCCGTTCACCAGGATCGCCACCGCGCAGAGAAGGAAGGCGACACCCGTGATGTCGTTCAGGGCCTCCCCCGCCTGAAACTCGACCAGCGACTGGGAGCCCAGGGCGATCGAGGCGCCGATCAGCGCCTGGGGGCCGACCCCGTACGGGCGGCCGATGCAGTAGGACGCGAGGAGGGCGACGGCAAGCCAGCCGAGGTTGAGGAGCGGCGAGACGATGTCCCGGTCGAAGAACAGGATTCCGAGAGCGTGGACCACCTCGGAGTTGGCCGGATAGAAAGAGGCGAGGAAGACGGGGTCGAAGAAATAGATGTGGCCCAGGTAGCCCGTCTGCACGAACGAGGCCGCGAGCGGCATGTGGTACCAGAGGCTGTCGGAGCGGTCCATCCCCGCCGCCAGGGTGCCCAGCGTCGGCACCATCCACCCCGCGGCCAGCGCTGCGCACGCGAGCACCGCGACGACCTGAGCGAGGCTCCAGGACGGCGGCGCCGGCGGAATCGCCGCTGCCGCCACCGGCCTGGAGGCCGCAAGCCGGCGGGCGATCAGCCCGGCGGCGATCCCGACCACGATCATCGCCGCCAGCACAGCCCCCTCCTGGAAGCCGCCGAGGGTGCCGAGCGCCTCGGAGACCCAGATAAGCCCTGCAACGCCGAGCACGAGCTCGACGACCCGCGCGGGTGCGCCCGACCACCCCGGCAGCGCGAGCGCGCGCACGGCATATGCGCCGAACGCGAGCGCGCCCACCACCAGGGCGAGCTCCACGGCGCCGGCGAGATAGGAACCGAAGCCCAGCACGCGCTCGCTCGCGGGGGCGACGTAGCTTGCGACCGCGCTCACGGCCGCACCACCGCCGGCGGTCTCAGTGATGCAGGCCGCTGATCACGTAGGAGCGCTCGCCCGGAGCGACCATGCCGAGCCGTCGCGCCTCCTCGGCCGCGGCAGCGGGATCCTTCAGCGAGTCGGCCTGGACCGCCAGGCGGCTGTGTTCGCGCGAGAGCTCCTTCAGCTCGGTCTTCGCCGCGTTCGAGTCCCGCCAGGCGTCGACGAGGTTGACGAAGGGGTTCACGTAGGACGCCAGGACTCCGAACAGCACGAGGACCAGCACCACCCGCCCGAGTCGGTCCCAGTGGATTCGACTTGCCGGCCGCCCCCCGGTGCGCCGGCGAGGCGCCGGCCGAAGGCGGTAACCACGAGCGGTCTGGGCCCTGGCGCTCATGCCCGGAGCTTCGACGGCGGCGACCGGCGTCCTGCCCCGTTCCGGGCCACACCGGGCAAGCGCTAGTCACGCTCGAATGCGGCCCTGCCCGGATAGCCCGCCCGTTCGCCGAGCTCCTCCTCGATCCGAAGCAACTGGTTGTACTTCGCCACCCGGTCCGAGCGTGACGGTGCCCCCGCCTTGATCTGTCCGGCGCCGGTCGCCACCGCCAGGTCGGCGATCGTCGTGTCCTCGGTCTCACCGGAACGGTGGGAGATCACGGTGGTGTAGCCGGCATCGTGCGCCATCGCGATCGTCTCGAGCGTCTCCGTGAGCGTGCCGATCTGGTTCAGCTTCACGAGGATCGAGTTGCCCACGCCCTCCTCGATCCCGCGACGCAGGCGCTCGGGACTCGTCACGAACACGTCGTCCCCCACGAGCTGCACGCGCTCGCCAAGCCGCTCCGTGAGCGATTTCCACCCGTCCCAATCCTCCTCGCCCATCCCGTCCTCGAGGGAGACGACCGGATAGCGCTCGCAGATTCCCGCCCAGTAGTCGGCGAGGTCGGCGGCGGAGAGGGTTCGTCCCTCGTGCTCGAGCACGTAACTGCCGTCGCGGTAGAGCTCGCTGGTGGCCGGGTCCAGTGCCACGAAGACATCCGCGCCGGCTTCATAGCCCGCCGCCTGGATGCCCTCCAGCAGCACATCGAGCGCAGCCTCGTTGGATTCGAGGTCCGGCGCGAACCCCCCCTCGTCGCCGACCGTGGTCCCCAGCCCATGCGACTTCAGCGTCGCCTTGAGGGAGTGGAAGACCTCGGCACCCATCCGCAACCCCTCCGCGAAGCTGGACGCGCCAGCCGGGACGACCATGAACTCCTGGAAGTCCACCTTGTTGTCGGCGTGGGCGCCGCCGTTCAGCACGTTCATCATCGGCACGGGCAGCGTCGTGGCGTCCGTTCCCCCGAGGAACAGATAGAGCGGCTCGCCGGCCTCGGCCGCGGCAGCCCTCGCCACAGCGAGCGAGACGCCGAGGATCGCGTTCGCCCCAAGCCGCGACTTGTTGGGGGTCCCGTCGAGGTCGATCAGGGTGCGGTCGATGGCGCCCTGCTCGGTCGCACGCGCGCCCACCAGGGCATCGGCGATGTCCCGGTTGACGTGCGCAACCGCCCTGGACACGCCCTTGCCCCCCCACTCCTCGCCGCCGTCGCGGAGCTCGGTGGCCTCGAACTCGCCGGTGGATGCGCCAGAGGGCACCGCCGCCCTACCCAGTGCCCCGGTGTCGAGGCCAACCTCTACTTCCACCGTCGGATTCCCGCGCGAGTCGAGGATCTGGCGGGCGTGGATGCGTTCGATGGTCGGCACGGCGCGCGTGATTCTGCCAGGCCCTATGAGCCCTCGACCCGCTCGCGGAAGCGATCCGCGGCAGCGCGAAGCGCCAGCTCGGGATCCACCCGCAGCCGCCGGGCGACGTCCACGAGGGCGAACAGCGCCTCGCCAAGCCACCGCTCGGCAGCGTCGCGAACCTCGTCGTCCGGCATGCGCTCGGACGCCTCCTCGCCCTCGAGCCCGGCTGAGGCCGCGCGCCGCTGGACCTTCCGCGCGTAGAGCAGCGCCGGCAGGTTCTCCGGGACGTCGGCAAACGGCTCCTCCGGGCCGCGTCCCTCCTCGTCGCGCTTGATGCGGTCCCAGTTGCGCAGCACTTCGCCGGCCGTCTTCGCCTCCGCTTCGCCAAACACGTGCGGATGGCGGCGGATCAGCTTCTGCGACGTCCCCTCGGCGACCTCCGCAAGGCTGCCGGCGCCACGCTCCTCGAGCAGGAGCGCCAGGAAGTGGACCTGGAAGAGCACGTCGCCGAGCTCGTCCAGGAGCTTGGCGTCGTCGCCGCTCTGCGCGGCGTCGGCGAGCTCGTATGCCTCCTCGACGGTGTGCGGGACGATCGAGCGCTCGTCCTGCTCGCGATCCCAGGGGCATTCGCGGCGCAGGCGCCGCGTGATCTCGTCGAGGCGCTCGAGCGCGGGCGCCGGATTGCCGGCATCCTTCCGCGCCCTTGGCGAGCGCTTCGCGCTCACCGCGATCGGTGTGTCAGCCGCCCGGCGGCGGCGCCGGCGGTGCGCCCTGCGGCGGCGCCGTGCCAGGCTGCGGAGTGGCGGGCGGAGCTCCCTGCGGGGCGACGCCGGGCGGCAGCGTCGGCGCTCCGGGCGGGCCGATCACGCCCGGCTGGGCGCTGGGTGGCTGGATCGGGCCCTGCGGAAGCCCCTGTGCGGGTTGACCCGGGAAGAGCCCTCCCGCCCCCGGGGCGACCGGGGCCATCGAGGCGACGGGAGCCGGACACCCGGTCTTGTCGACGTCTCCCTGCTCGCCCGAATCGTCGCCGTTACACGCATCGGTCGGGGTGAAGTTGGCGCAGCGGTCCATCACGTAGCCGGAGGCGCAGAAGGTCCGTGAGGTCCACTTGTCGACGAAGTCCTGCTGGAAGGCCGTCGCCGCCTCCTGCTGGATCCCCTGGCTCAGCTGCTGCTTGATCTGGCTCGTGGCGTCGGACAGAGAGGTGACCTTCTCCGGATTCACCTTCTCCACCTCGATCAGGTAGTCCGCGGTCTGGCCCTCGATCGGGCCCACGAGCTGGCCGGCGGGGGCCGTGAAGATCGCTGCGTCCACGGCCGGCTCCGTCTGTCCCTTGGCGACCCCTTGGCGCAGGCCGCCGTTCGACTTCGTCGCCTGGTCGGTGGAGAATTTAGCCGCGACCTTCTTCCAGTTGTCCGGAGAGTCGTCCTGGTCGAGTAGCTGCTTGGCCTGCTCCACTTTCGAGGGGTCCTTGTTGACGATCTCGCGCACATCGCGCGTCTCCGGCTGGGTGAACTGCGTCTTGTTTGCCTCGTAGAAGTTCTCGATCTGGCTCTGGGAGACGTTTGGGGCCGTCGGCAGAACCTGCTTTTGGATCTCGGTCGAGAGCAGCTGAAGCTCTACCCGCTCCCGCGCATCCTGAAGCGAAAACCCCGCCTGCTTCAGGAACTGCTGGAACTTCCTCTCCGAGCCGAACTGCTGCTTCTTGATCTTCTCGAGCTGGTCGGAGACCTCGCTATCGGACACCGTGATCCCCCGCTCGTCGGCTTCACCGCGCACCCAGCGCGATAGCAGCGCGTCCGCCATCGCCGAGTCGCGCAGCGTCGGGTAGGAGGGGTCCGAGGGCTTCGGGACCTGCTTGATCCCCTGCCTCGCGGCCGTCTGCTCGAGCGTCTTTTGAAACTCGTCCGTGGTGATCCCCCCGTCCGGCACGTCGTCGACCACCGCGACGTCGCCCGAGGGCACGCTCGTGGCGCCGAGCCCGCGCCCGATCGCGTAACCGGCCACGGTGATCACGAGCGCGGCGGTCAGCACCACCACGAGCAGGATTCGGGTGTTGGACGTGACCCGCCGCACGAGCCGGGGGAGCATAACGAGCGCGGGCTAAGGCAGTCTTAAGTTGCCATCAGCCAGCAGCGCGCTGCGAACGCCACCCCCGATGCTGGAGCGGCCGGGCTTCCCCAACGGGTCCCGATGGAGATGTCTGCGCAGGTGCCGATAGCCGCCGCGACGATGGCGGAGCCTGTGGCGCAGCCGCTTCGCATGCTGATGGTGGCCGCGGACCCAGGCGTGGACCATCCGGCGCGCCAGGTGATCTGAGGACTCGCGCCGTGAGTCATCCTGCACCGAGCGCCTCTGCGAGCCCGAGAACCGCCGCCAGGCGTGCCGCCGGCTCGTCTGGGACGCGCCGGGAGAGGGTCTTCGTGCGTGATTCGTACATCGCCTCGGGTATTCGCTCGCGAAGGCGCGCCACCGCCGCGGCGTCGAGCTCCAGCGGAGTCGCGGACAGCCGCCCGCCGCGGAACTCCACCGTGCGAGCGCCCAGGCCGCCGAGCTCGATCCGCGCGCGCTGTAGCTCGAGCAGGTTCTCCACCGGTTTCGGCAGCGGGCCGAAGCGATCGCGGAGCTCGTCGCGCAGCGCCCGCAGCTCGGCGGGCTCGCGGGCCCCCGCCACCCGTCGATGGGCATCGATCTTCGCTGCCTCGAACGGGATGTACTCGACCGGTAGGTAGGCGTCCACGTCGACGTCGAGGCGCACCCCTGCCTCCGCGCGGCCGGCGCCGTCCCCCTGGCGAAACTCCTCTATGGCATCGTCGAGCAGCGAGACGTAGAGCTCGAAGCCGACCGCCGCGACGTGCCCGGACTGCTCGTCGCCGAGCAGGTCGCCGGCCCCTCGGAGCTCGAGGTCGCGCATCGCGATCGCGAAGCCGGACCCCAGCTCCGTGTAGTCGGAGAGGGTCGCGAGGCGAGCCGCGGCCTCAGCGCTGAGCGCCTCGGCCGACGGGTAGAGAAGGTAGGCATACGCGCGCTCGCGAGCGCGGCCCACGCGGCCCCGGATCTGGTAGGCCTGGGCTAGGCCCAGCTCGTCGGCACGCTCCACGATCAGCGTGTTCGCCTGCGGGATGTCGAGTCCGGACTCGATGATCGTCGTCGCCACCAGGCAGTCCGCGTCTCCGCGCAGGAACTCCAGCATCGTCCGCTCGAGCTCCGTCTCGTCCATCCGCCCGTGGGCCTCGACGAAGCGCACGCCGGGACACAGCGCCCGCAGGCGCTCGGCGACCTCGTGGAGCGTCTCGATCCGATTGTGCAGGAAGAACGCCTGGCCGCCCCTATCCGCCTCGCGCTGAATCGCGCGGCGCACGAGCTCCTCGTCGTAGGGACCGACGTAGGTGCGGATCGGCCGCCGTCCCTCCGGCGGGGTCTCGATGACCGAGATGTCCCGCAGGCCGGCGAGGCTCATCTGGAGCGTGCGCGGGATCGGCGTCGCCGACAGCGAGAGGACGTCCACCTTCAGCTTCAGCTGTCGCAGGAGCTCCTTCTGACGCACCCCGAAGCGCTGTTCCTCGTCGACGATCAAGAGGCCCAGCTCGGCCGCACGCACGTCGCGCGAGAGCAGCCTGTGGGTGCCGATCAGGATGTCCACCTTGCCGTCCGCGAAGGCCGCCAGGGTCTGCCGCACCTGGGCCGGCTTGCGGAGCCGGGAGACCATCTCGATCTCAACCGGGAACTCGGCCAGCCGCTCCCGGAACGTGCCGAGGTGTTGCTGGGCGAGGATCGTCGTCGGCACGAGCATCATCGCCTGCTTTGAGTCCGAGACCGCCTTGTGGGCGGCGCGCAGCGCGACCTCGGTCTTGCCGTACCCGACGTCGCCGCAGATCAGGCGATCCATCGGCCGTTCCGTCTCCATGTCGGCCTTCACGGCATCGATCGCGTCCAGCTGGTCGACCGTCTCGCGGTACGGGAAGGAGCGCTCCAGCTCGAGCTGCCACTCGCCGTCCGGAGGGAACTCGTGGCCGCGACGGGTGCGGCGCTCCGCATAGAGGTTGAGCAGCTCCCCCGCTAGCTCGCGCGCGGCACGCCGGGCCCGCGCCTTGACGCCCTCCCACCGCTTCGACCCGAGCGCGGAGAGCTGCGGCGCCTCGCCTCCCGTGCCGATGTAGCTGCTGATCTTCGCGAACTGGTCGGTGGGCGCGAAGACCCTGTCCTCGTCGCGGTACTCGAGCTCCAGGTAGTCGCGGGTGACGCCGGCGAGCTCCTTCGTCTCGAAGCCGGCGAAGCGGGCGATCCCGTGATCCTCGTGGACGACGTAGTCGCCGACTCGCAGATCGGTGAACGCCGCCAGTCGCCCGCGGGCCGGAGCGGGCGCCGCGGCCCGCCGCCGGTGGACGAGCCGCCGGAAGGGGATTACCGCGAGCTTCAGGTCCGGAGCGACGAACCCGTCGGCCAGGCCGGCCTCGGCGAACAGCAGAGCGTCATCGTCGGATAGCCGGGCACCGTCGAGGAAATGGGCGTCGAGGCGGTTCAGGTTGTAACGGGCGCGCTCGGCCTCGCCGTGGTGCTCGAACGCAACGACCACGCGATAGCCGGAGCGAAGCTCGCGCTCGAGCTGCGATTCGGCCTCGGCGATGCTGCGGGCTGCGGACGTCGGCGCCTGGGCGCGGAACGAGAGCTCCTGGTCCGAGTGCGACTCCGACACCGCGAGCGCCGCTCGGTCGAACAGCGGCCCCGGGACCTCGACGTAGAGCCGGCGCGCGTCCGCGCCATGCATCGCCGCCGTCACATCCTCCCAATGGTCGCGGAGGGCGGCGGGCGTCTCGTCCGCGGCCGCGACGACGATCCCCGTTTCCTCCGGGATCAGGTCCAGGAAGGAACCGAACCTCTCGAGCGGCAGGACATCCGCGAGGTCCGGACGCTCCTCCCCCTCCTCCTCGAGCGCCAGCTCGGCCGACTCCCGATGCTCGGTTGCGAGCTCGGCCGCCGGGGCGAGCTCCACCACGTCGGCGTCGCCGAGCGAGCGCTGGGTGAAGGTCGAGAACCAGCGGATCGACTCGACCTCGTCGCCGAACAGCTCCAGGCGCGCCGCGCGCTCCTCCGTGGCGGGGAAGACGTCGAGGATCCCGCCGCGAACGGCGAACTGACCGCGTTCCTCGACCTGGTCGAGCCGCTCGTAGCCCGCCTCGACGAGCAGCTCCGACAGATCGCCGAGATCGACGGACTCGCCGCGCCGGACACTGAAGCCCGCCGGCCGCAGGGATGCATCCGGCACGGCCTCGGCAAGCGCCACGGCGCTCGCCACGACCACTGGGGGTGGGACGTCGGGTGCCGATCCCGAGTTCGCCTGCCATCCCGTAAGTGCGTCCAGCGCGGCGATCCGAAGCCCGACGAGATGCGGCGGCGGGGCGATGTGGGAGACGTAGCCCGTGCCTCGCGACGGGTAGTAGTGGACGCGTCGCGGAGCGAGATAGGCGCGCAGCTCGCGCGCGAGGTCGCGGGCCCCGATGTCGTCCGCGGCGACCACGAGGGCCGGCCTGTCGCCGAGCGCGTCGGGATCGTCGATCAGCGCCGCGAGGAGGTACGGCCGGATGGACGCCGACATGTGGACCGGCGCCGCCCCCCCGTCGCGCACAGCCCGGGCCAGCGAGCGAAATCGCTGATCGTCAGCGGCTATCTGGAGCAGGGGACGAAGGCTCATCGGCGGCAGCCCACCTAGTCCCGGTACGGAAGTCCGGGGCCCGAGCGTTGCCACTCCACCTGCCCCTCGCCCTCCACGCGGGAGCGAGCCTCGACGCCGTCCCACTCATGGAGCATTCGCTTGAGCGTGGCCACGGCCTCGGGTGGATGCTCGGCGACCGCTGCGGCGAGCTCGAGAGCCCGCTCTTCGGTCGCCTGGGCCGGCGCGACCCGATGGACGAGGCCCCACCGGAGCGCCTGTTCCGCGCCCACCTCCTTCCCGGTCAGCAGCAGGTACTTCGCCACCGAGAGACCGCAGAGGGTGACAAGCCGAGCTGGGCCGACGGGAACGCCCAGCGCGGCCCCCGGAAAGCGCAGGCGCAGGTTGGAGCCCCCCACCCGCAGGTCGCAGGCGACCGCGACCTCGGCCCCGCCCCCGACGCACGAGCCGTGGCACGCCGCGACCGTGGGCTTCGGGTAACCGGTGAGCTCGTCGTAGAGGCGCGCGAAGAGCTCCATGCGGTGGACGCGGCCCTCGGCGTCCAGCTCCTCTCGAACGTCGGCGCCCGCGGAGAGACCCATGTGGTCCGTTGACGAGAGGACGAGCACTCGGACGTCCTCGTCGTCGCGCGCCGCTGCCAGGTGCCCGAGGAGCTCCTCGAGCATCTGCGTATTGATCGCGTTTCGCGCCTCGGGGCGGTCGAGGCGAAGCAGGGCAACGCCCGCCTCGTCGACCTCATAGGTGGTGAGACTCAGTCGATCACCTCGCCCATCGGATCCGCCTCCTCGGCGGCGATTTCCTGGACCAGACGCTCGGCCTCGGCGGCGGCACGGCCGATCAGCTCACGCACCTGGTCGTCTGGTTCCCGAAAGCGGGAGAGCACGTAGGCGGAGACGACCTCGGGATCCGTGGACTCAGGCCGTCCCACCCCCACGCGAACGCGCCAGAAGTCGCGGCCGCCGAGGCCCTGGGCCAGGCTCTTCAGCCCGTTGTGCCCGGCGACGCCGCCGCCGAGCTTCGACCTCACCTCGCCGAACGGCAGGTCGATCTCGTCGTGGATCGCGACCACCATCTCCAGCGGCACCTTGAGCGAACCGCGGGCGGGCCCCGCCGCCGTTCCGGACTCGTTCATGAAGGTCTGCGGGAGGAGGATCGCCACGCGCGGCCCGCCGTCACCTGCGCGGCCCTCCGCGATCAGGCCGCGAAAGCGCTGCTTGGCCCTGGGCAGATCCCAGCGGCGCGAGAGCTCCGCGGCGACCTCGAAGCCGACGTTGTGGCGGGTGGCCGCATAGCGAGAGCCCGGGTTGCCAAGCCCGACGACGAGGACGCGCTGTGAGCCGGGCGCGACGTCGGCCCGTCCTTCGGACCCGCCGCGGTGCAAGCGGCCGAGGATCGACAGCGTCTATTCCCCTTCGGCGCTGTCTGTGCCCTCTGCGGCGGCCTCGCCCTCACCCTCCGGCGGAGCCTCGCCCTCGGCAGGGGGCTCCTCGCCCTCGGGCACCTCGCCCTCCTCGCCGACGAGCTCGGCCTCCTCCTCGAGCTCCGGCTCGGGCTCCTCCTCGATGCGCGGCGGCGACAGCGTGGCGATCGTGACCTCGTCCGCGTCGATCCCCTCGCCCAGCGCGAACTCCACGCCCTCGGGCGGGGTCAGGGCGCTGAGCTGGAGCGTGTCGCCGATCGACATCCCCGACACGTCGGCGGCAATGCTCTCGGGGATCGCCGTCGGCAGGGCCTCGATCGTGATCTGGTGCGTGACGTGCTCCAGCACGCCGCCCTCCTTAACCCCCGGCGCGTCTTCTGTGCCGAGCAGCTCGATCGTGACCTCGGCCTCGATTGCCTCGTCGAGCTTCACCTCGAGCAGGTCCAGGTGGAGAAGGGCCCCCCGCACGGGATCGCGCTGCTGCTCCTTGACCACCACCGGCGTCGGGTTCGAGCCGTCGAACACCACGTCGATCAGCGCCCCCCCGTGGATGAGGATGGATCGAACCTCGCGCTCCGGCACCTGAAACGCCCGGGCGTCCTTGCCGCCTCCGTAGAGGACGCCGGGCACCATGCCGGCGCGGCGCAGGCGACGGCTCGTGCGGGAGCCGAACTCGCTGCGATCCTCGACTTTGAGCGTGGCGCGGTCTGAGGCCATGGGCTGAGGATAGTAAGGAGACCGCTTACCCTGACGGCATGGCCGAGGACAAGATCCCCAAGGGCCGCATCCGCCGCTCGGCGAAGCTGGGCTCGGCGGTGGGCGTTCAGGCCACTCGCTACGCTGGCACGAAGGCGGCGAACGTGGCCCGCTCGGGCGAGGCGTCCGAGCGAAAGCTGGAGGCGCGCCACCTCGAGACCGCGGTGAAGATGGCCTCGATCCTCGGGGACATGAAGGGGGCGGCCATGAAGATCGGCCAGCTCGCCTCGTTCATCGACACCGAGTTCCTGCCGCCCGAGTACGCGGAGCTCTACCAGGAGCAGCTCGCGGCGCTGCGGACCGCCGCGCCATCGATGCCATGGGAGAAGGTGTCGAAGGTCCTAGACGAGGAATACATGGGCGACCCGCTGGACGAGCTGTTCGCGCACATCGAGCCCGAAGCGTTCGCCGCCGCCTCGATCGGCCAGGTCCACCGGGCGACCCTGCACGACGGGCGCGCCGTCGCGGTGAAGATCCAGTACCCGGGGATCGCCGAAGCGCTCGAGGCGGACCTGCGAAACGCCGGGATGATCATGCGCCTGGCGCGCGCCATCGCGCCGGGGCTCGATGCCAAGGCGGTCGCCCACGAGCTGCGGCTGCGGGTGATGGAGGAGCTCGACTACGAGTACGAGGCGCAGAGCCAGCGCACGTTCTCACGCGCCTACCGCGAGCACCCGTTCATCTATGTCCCCGACGTGCTGACGCGTCTCTCGCGGCGGCGGGTGCTGGTCACCGAATACGTCGAGGGGCTGGAATTCGAGGACGTGAAGCGTCTCCCGCAGGAGGATCGCGATCGCTTCGGCGAGATCGTCTTCAGGTTCTGCTTCGGGTCGATCTACCACCTCCAGCAGTTCAACGCCGATGCCCATCCCGGCAACTACATCCTCATGGCCGACGGTCGCGTGGCCTTCCTGGACTTCGGGATGACCAAGCGCCTGGACCTCGAGCAGATCGAGCTCGAGCAGCGCGCGATCGACGCCGCATCGCGCCGGGATCCCGAGGCTCTGAGGAAGGCGCTCCACGATCTCGGGTTCGTGCAGAACCCCTCGAAGTTCGACGCCGAGCGACTCATGGAGCACGTGATGATGGTCGGCGGCTGGTACATGGAGGATCGCGTGATCCAGCTCACACCGGAGCGGGTGATGAAGGTGATCGAGTCGACGTCCGACCCGCGATCCCAGTACTACGACCTGATGCGGCGCGAGAGCCTTCCCGCGGAGGAGCTGATGGGCCGGCGGATGGAGACGGGCGTCCTCGCGGTGCTCGCCCAGCTACGGGCGAAGCGAAACTGGCACCGGATCAGCCGCGAGTGGATCTACGCGGACCCGCCGGCCACCGAGCTCGGCGAGCAGGAGTGGGCCTACTTCGAGGAGCGGGGCGAGCGCCGGGTGCCGGGCATCGCGCAACGCGCCTAGCTCGCCGAGCCGGCACTTGTACACGCGATACGCGACAAATCGCCGGTTCGCCGGCGTCTAGCGCTGCGCCAGCGATTCGAGCTCGTGCGCGGCGCGGCGTCCGGCCGGGATCAGCCGGCCGCCGACGAAGAAGATCGAGATCAGGAATCCCAGCACCGCAGCGATCGTCACGAACCTGAATCCCGCCTGGACCCCGACCGCGAACGACTCGCGAACGATTCGCAGGATCGTCGATTGCACCGATGGGCCCAGCTGGTGGAGGGCATCGACGCCGGAATCGGTCCCGGCGAGGACCCCGTGGAGGACTGAGGTCTGCTGATCCGTGAGCTGCGCCCCGGCGGCGCCCGCCTTGTCGGCGAGCTCGTCCTCGGAGGAGATCGTGAAGATCGTCGTGGTGATCCCGAGCCCGATCGCCCCGCCCGCGATCTGGAACATGTAGATCAGGCCGCCCGCGAGGCTCGTGCGCGAGGGATCGAGCGCCGTCACGCCCGCCGTGGTGACGGACGGGTAGAAGAACCCCGCGCCCACGCCCGTGACGGCGAGGCCGGCCACCAAGGCTCCGTAGTGGGAGCCGGCATCGGCGAGCGACAGCAGGAAGGGGCCGACCGCCAACCCGGCGGCGCCGAGGGCAATCGTAGGCTTGGCCCCGAAGCGCTGGTAGGCGGGCCCAGCGAAGAAGGACACCAGCGCGAAGGTCCCGAGCATCGGCACCATGCCGACCCCCGCCTTGAGCGCCGAGTAGCCCAGGATCTTCTCCATGAACTGCGGCGCGTAGAGCACCGTCGCGAAGAACACCGCCGACATCAAGAGCACCGTCAGGCAGGCGGAGCGAAACTCGCCGTTTGCGATCACGTCGGCGGGGACCAGCGCGCCTTCCCTCATGCGGGGCTCGATGAAGGCGAAGCCCACGATGAGCACCGCCGCCACGACGAGCATCGCGATCACGCGGGAGTCGCCGAACCCCCAGTCGGCCGCCTGATCGAATGCGACGAGCACGAGCACGAGCCCGGTCGACAGCGTGACGATGCCCGGGTAGTCGATCCGCCCAGCCGCCCCTAGGATGAGGCCGCCGGCGAGTCCCGCCTTCGATGCCGGCAGCGCGGCGTAGGTCATGCCGAGGATGGCCGGCCACATCAACGCGGCCCCGATCGCCATCCCGACCCTGGCCCCGATCAGCCACACCGAGTCCTGCGCGACGCCACCCAGCACCGAGAAGCCGGCGAACAGCACCGAGCCCACGAAGAACGCGCGGCGGCGGCCGAACAGGTCGGCGAGCCGCCCTCCCGTGACGATCGCCATCCCGAACACGAGGCAGTAGGCGTTGATCACCCACTGCGCGGTCCCGACATCGACGTTGAAGTCCCCCTCGATCGCGGGCAGGGCGACGTTCAGGGCCGTGAAGTCGTTCGCGATCACGATCACGCCGAGCCCCATGGCGACGAGCGCCATCACCGCTCCCGGCTCGATCCGATCGTCGCCGGCGGCCGTCGTGGGTGGCACGGGTTCCGCCTTGGCTACGGCGGCATGGCCGTGGTGGGATCCGCCGAACGGCACGGCGGCACTCTATCCAGGGGCTGAGCGTGGGCGGCCGCGGGGCCCTCCGGGTCCGACTAAAGGCGGTCGAACAGCCTGGGGTCGTTCGTGCAGATGCCGTCCACGCCGAGCGCGGCGAGCGCGCGCATCCCCGGCAGGTCGTCGACCGTCCAGGCGATCAGCTCGACACCCGTCTCGTGGCAGGCGAGGGCCAGGCGGCGGGTGATCACGGGGTGATACGCCCACACCGCCCGGATCCCGAGGTCCGGCGCTCGCCGGCGAACGATGCCGGGCAGCCGCGCGCGAAGCGAGACGAGCGCGCCGATGACCAGCGGCCTCGCCCACCGGATGGAGTTCCAGTCGCGCGTGACCTTGGGCACCGTCCAGCCGAGGGGAAGGCGCGGGTCGAGGGCGTGCAGGGCGCGCAGGCTGGACACCTCCATCGTGGAGATCGACGCCCGCTCCAGCAGGCCACGCTCCCGCAGCGCGGCCACGACCTCGTCCTCGCGGCCGGCGATCTTCAGGTCGCAGTCGATCTGCACTTGGTCGAGGGGCGACTGGGTGAAGGCGTCGAGGACGTAGTCGAGGGTGTGCGGCTCCCGCCGCGCCGCGTCGCCCCAGTCGTGGGCGACGAGGAGGGGCGGCGCTCCGTCGCTCGCCGGCCCGGCGGCGGCGCCTCGCCAGTCGCCGGTGGGGAACTCGGCCCTCGGCCGCAGCACATCCAGCTCGATCATCTCGACTCCCGCGGCGACTGCGGCCTCGAAGCTCTCGATGGTGTTCCCAGGCTGGATCGAGTCGGCGCCCTTGTGGCCGATGCGCTTCAGCCCGCCCATCGCGCTCACGCTACCGTGCGCTGGCGATGGGGTACCTGAGCGACGTCGCGCGCCGCCGGATCGCCGCGGTGCTCCTGCTGGCGGGGATCGTGCTCGCGGTCCTCGCCATAACCGACGTGGGGCCGTTCTCCGATCCGCAGACCGAGGAGGAGCGCGCGCAGGCCTCCGTCGAGCGGTTCTTCGGCGCGGCTCACGAGGGCGACTTCGGCGCCTCCTGTGCTCAGCTCACCAAGGACGCGCAAACGACTCTCCAGCAGCGCGCGGGCATTGCGGCCGCCTCTCAGGGACTCAAGGGTTGCGATCAGATCCTCCGCCTGTTCCTCGCGCACCTGGAGATCGCCAAGGTGGACGAGGTGAGGGTAAGCGGCAATCAGGCGACGGTGGAGGCAGAGGTGCGGGCCACGGACTCGAAGCAGGCCCAGCCCACCACAATCCACATGTTCCTGATCAACGACCGGTGGAAGATCTCGGACTTCGGCGAGTAGCAGCCGCTAGAACAGCTGCTTCCGCGGTGCCTGAAGGCACCGCTCCAGACCATGAACTCTTCTTGTCAGAAGAGTTGATTTTCGCCGGCGAAGATCTCGCTGACGGAGTCATCGGCGAAGATGCGGCGGATTGAGTCGGCGAGCGTGCTGGCCGTCGACAGCACGGTGATGTTGTCCGGCGCGCCGGGCCGGAGCGGGATCGTGTCGGTGACGATGATGCGCTCGATCCCGGATTCCTCGTAGGGGAGCCGCTCATACGCCGGGCCGGAGAAGACGCCGTGGGTGGCGCAGGCGATCACCCGCGCCGATCCCTCTTCCATCACGGTGCGCGCCGCCGCGCAGAGCGTGCCGGCGGTGTCGATCATGTCGTCCACGAGCACCGCGGTCTTGCCCTTGACGTCGCCGACGACGTAGCCGATCTCGGCGACCTGCTGGGCGGGACGCTCCTTCTCCATCACCGCCCAGTGGCAGCCGATCTTGCGGGCGAAGTTGCGGGCCACCTTCACGCGCCCGGCGTCCGGGGAGACGATCACCAGCTCCTCGGGGAATGCCTGGTCCATGAACCACTGGGTGAGCATCGGCATCGCCGTCATGTGATCGACGGGCACCTCGAAGAATCCCTGCACCTGGCCGGAATGGAGGTCCATGGTCAGGACGCGGTCGACGCCCACGCCCTCGAGGCACTTGGCGACCACTCGCGCGGAGATCGGCTCGCGGGGCTGGGACTTCTTGTCCTGCCGGGCGTACCCGTACCAGGGCAGCACGGCGATGATCCGGTGGGCCGATGCGCCTTGCGCGGCGTCGACCATCACCAGGAGCTCCATCAGCGCGTCGTTCGGAGTCATGCCGTGCGCCTCGTTGGCGGCCGTCGACTGAACGAGGAAGACGTCGGCCCCGCGGATCGACTCGTTGTAGCGGCAGTAGACCTCGCCGTCGGCGAACGTCCGCAGGTGGACGTCGCCCAGGTCGACGTCGAGGTTGCGGGCGATCTTGGCGGCCAGCTCCATCGAGCAGCGGCCCCCGAAGACCATCAGGCGCTTCGTGTAGTCCTGCGGGATCGAGCTGACGAGCTGCGTCCGCGTCTCGCTGCGTTCCTCGAGCATGCTCATGACGGCTTCTCCGGCTCCTCCGCCTTCTTCGCCCGTTTCTCCGCGTAGCCCTCTACGTTGCGCTGCTCCGTGCGGCTGATCCCGAGCGCCCCTGGCGGGACATCCTCGCTGATCACCGAACCGGCACCAGTGTAAGCATCGTCGCCGACATCCACGGGAGCGACGAGCATCGTGTCGGACCCGATTCGCGCACGTTCCCCGATCTTCGTGCGGTGCTTGCGAAAGCCGTCGTAGTTGACGGTGACCGTCCCGGCGCCGAGGTTCGAGCCTGCGCCGACATCCGCGTCGCCGACGTAGGAGAGGTGCGGGACCTTCGCGCCCTCGCCGATCTCGGAGTTCTTGACCTCGACGAAGGTGCCGGCCTTGGCGCCCTTGCGGAGGGTTGCGCCCGGCCGCAGATAGGCGAACGGGCCGATCTGGCAGCCGTCGGCGACCTCGCACTCCTGGAGGTAGGAGTGGGGGGCGGTCACCTGGGCGCCGAGGGTCGAGTCGATCAGCGTCGAGTGCGGGCCGACGACGCTGCCGCTGCCGATGCGGGTCCAGCCCCGAAGGCTCGTGCCGGGCTCGATTACCGCGTCGGGGGCGATCTCCACGTCCGCGTCGATCCAGGTGGAGGCGGGGTCGCGGACGGTCACACCTTCAAGCATGTGGCGGCGAAGGATCAGCTGCCGGGCCTCGTGCTCGACGAGCGCGAGGTCCGCGCGCGTATTGATCCCGAGGTTGATGTGCGGATCGTCCTCCAGGTGGGCGCTGACGCGAAGGCCCGCCTGGCGCAGCAGAGGAAGAACGTCGCCCAGGTAGTACTCGCCTGTGGCGCGGTCGGCGCTCAGGCGGGCGAGGGCGTCGGGGAGCGGGTCCGCTGCGAAGGCGAAGACCGAGCTCGACACCTCGCGGATCGCCAGTTCCTCGGGTGGGACGTCCTCGGGATGCTTGGTCTCGACGATGCGCTCGACCTCGTCGTTGGCGTCGCGCACGATTCGGCCATAGCTGCCCGGCGCGTCCGTCTCGGTCGTGACCACCGTCGCGGCTGAGCCAGCCTCACGATGGTGTGCGAGCAGCCGGGCGAGGACGTCGGTGGAAGTCAGAGCGTGGTCGCCCGGAAGGACGATCACCGTGTCGGACTCGAGGATCAGCCCGAGCGCCGCCCGGACGGCGCCGCCCGTGCCGTCGGGCTCGGGCTGGACCACCGTTTCCACGCCGTCGGGCACAGCGTCGGCCAGGTCGCCGCCCGGCGAGACGATCACGCAGACGCGCTCGGCCCCCGCCTCGTACGCCGCGCGCACGGGCCAGGCGATCATCGGTCGCCCGCACACGGGATGGAGCATCTTCGGCACCGACGAGCGCATCCGGGTGCCCTCGCCGGCGGCCATGATCAGGACGGTCGGGCCGCTCACCTACGGAATCGTAGAGCGGGGGCGCTGAAGGCGGGAGTGCGGCACGCGGCTGGTCAAGAAACGCCAGTCATCTGTCGATGGGAGGGCGAGGTGTCGAGAGCGTTCAAGCGAGCCGCGACGGGCACGGTGGTCGTGTGCGCCGCGCTTGCCTGCGTAACCGCGGCGGCGGCGGCGATCAAGACCACCACCCATCCCACGACGTTGACGGTCGAGCACACGTATGTCTCGGGCGACGGACGGCTGACGGTCACCGGCCGGATCCACTCCGACAGCCGCAATTGCTCCTTCTTCCGGCAAATCGGGCTGATTCGTCAGGAGGAGGGCCGGAACCAGCTGCAGGACGCCGGTCTCTCGAGCATCAACGGAGGGTGGGCCACACGCACCGGGCCGGGCGCCGCGGACGGGTCGCCCTTCTTCGTGAAGACCCCGCGAGAGAGCTTCGAGTCCGTTCGGGTCGGCCCAAACGGACACCGATCCCGCCGTACGATCATCTGCGAAGCGGCTCAGCAGCCGGTCACCTACACGCCGTAGCTATCTCGAGACGTGGGCCGCTAGTGCTGTCACTCGCGTCTATTGCAAGAAACTTGCGTCGGGTGAAAGGGACTTTCACCCGGCGAGAATCTCTTGCACCAGATGAGAGCGATTTTCAATAGGCGCAAGGTCCTCGACGAGATGCCATGAGGTGAAAGCGGTGAACTGGGGAGCCCGGAGTCGAACCGGGGTTTGAGGCTCCAAAGGCCCCTGTCTTCGCCAGCTAGACCACTCCCCAAGTATTCGGCACGTAGCTTAGGGCCGGAAGCCTCAGTCCTCCGCGGGCCGACGCACCTTGCCTGCCTCGGTGCCCGGCTCCATCGCGGGCCCCCGCGGCGCGGCGATCCCGAGCACGCGCATCGCCTTGAGCCCCAGGCTCAGCTTCTCGCGCCCCTCGCTGGAGGAGATGTCGTGTCCGGTCAGCTCCTTGACGCGCTCGAGGCGGTAGCGAACTGTGTGCCGGTGGGTGAACAGCTGCGAGGCCGTCTGGGCGACGCTGCCGTCGTTCTCCAGGTACGTCTCCACGGTCGCGACCAGCTCCGTCTCGTACTGCTCGTCGTAGGCGGCGAGCGGGGCCAGCGTCTCCTCGTAGAAGCGCTCGAGCTCGCCCGGGTCTTCGCTCATCGCGGGCAGCAGCAGCCGGTAGGCCCCGGTGTCCTCGAAGGCGAGCAGCGAGCGCCCCTCCGCCTCCGCGACGTTGGCGGCCAAGAGCGCCTCCTTCCCCGCGCGATACAGGTCCACGGGATCCTGGGTGCACCGGCTGCGCGCCACCGTGACCGAGAACCCACCAAGCGACTCGGTCAATTCGCGCTCCAGCGCCTGAGCGGCGCGGGCCAGCTGGGCATCCTCCTTCGCGGGGACGATCGCGGCAACCTCCGCGGGCTCTCCCTCCTCGAGCGCGCCCAGGCCTCCCCCCGCGGAGCGCAGGGCCCGCAGCGCCACCGTCAGCACACGCGCGCGCCAGTCTCCCGACTGCGCCGCACGGGGGGCAGCGCGGGCGATCACCACACCGGCGCCGCCGATCTCGATCCCGAGCTCCGCGGCGCGCGCGACCATGTCCCCCCGATCGGTGACCTCGCGGGCAAGCACGGCCCGCACGAACGCGCCCGCCGCCTCATCGCTCGCCCATTCCGGCGAGCGCGAGCGCTCGACCTCGAGCGCGAGCAACGTCGAGACCATCCGGGTCAAGCCCGCTCCCGGCGGCGCGCCGCGCGCCCGGTAGCGGAGCTCGCCAACAACCGCATCCGCCACGCGCAGCTCCGTGGAGATCACGTTCTCGGCGCCGGACAAGAGCTTCTCCTCCTCGGCTGAGGACGACGCCGCCACCGCCAGCACGGCGCTCGAGCGATCGATCAGCGCAACGCTCGCACCGAGCAGCTTCGCCGCAGCCCGCGCGATCGCCGGCAGCCCGGCGCCGGACTCGATCGCCCCTGAGAGGGCATCGAGCGTCGCCTCATTTGCCCCTTTTGCAGGGACTTTCCCGCTCGCCGGCCTCGAGCTCACCCCGGAATCCTAGTGGCCGAAAACGCGGTGAACGCACTCCCGCGAGTCATTTTGCACCGTCAGCCGAAGGCGTGGCTCTCGCCCGCCTGGATAAGCGCCCGCTCAGTCGAGCCCGGGAAGGATCCGCGTGATGTCGGGCCAGAAGTACACGATCAACACGCCCAGCGCGATCCCGATCATGATCAGCGCCATGAGGACGAACAGCGACAGGAGCGCCGCCGTCGTCTTCTCCCACGTCCTGCCGTAGGAGCCGATCGCCGGCACGAGGATCAACCCGGCGAACGCCAGCAGGCTGACAACCCCGGCGCCGCCGAAGAGGTAGTACTCAGTCCCGAGTGCCAGGCGGACCATCTCGGGCCGCATTCTCGCGCAAGTGCACGACGACCATCGCGACCGCGCCACACGCCGCGAACGCCGCCACCCCGAGCGCCCACCCGCCGCTCACGTCGCTCAAATAATGGGTGCGCAGGTACACGCGGGAGAGCCCGACCGCCACCGTCAGCGCGATTCCCGTGACGAGGAGCGCCGTTCCCCCCGCCATTCCGGGCCGCAGCCGCACCGTAAGCGTGAGCGCGAGCCAGGCGTAGATCACCCCGTGCGCGGCGTGGCCGCTGGGAAACCCGAATCCGCTCACCTCCGTCAGCGATCCCGGGGGCCGCGGTCGCCCCACCAGCTGCTTCAGATCGGCGACGCCCACGTAGATGATCACCGTCGCGACGACTAGCACCGCCGCCTCTGCCCAGCGCCGCCGCAAGCCCAGCAACACTGTCGCGACCGCCGCGACGGGGAGCGTGACGGCGGCCGACCCAAGCTGCGTCACCACCTTCGCGACATCCGTCAGCCAGCTCGCCTGAAGCTGCCCGGCGATGTCGAACGCCGCACGGTCCCCAGCCGTGGGACCCGGATCGCCCGTCAGAACGACCGCGTAGGCGACCACGACGTAGACGCCGACGGCAAGCACGGCGAGGAGGGTCGTGAACTCGAGCCCGAGCCCGCCCGGCGTCAGCCTCCCGGCGATGAACCGGGCCGGGGGCGCGATCCTCCGACCCGCGGCCAGCAGCGGGCGCAAGGCCGCCCGGCGCTCCATGACGGCCGCCAGCCGAGCCCGGTTCTCCCGCACCCGGAAGAACCGCACGCCGGCGACGACCGCGACGATCGCCCCCACGGCGATCGCGAACAGCAGGGTGCCTCGCCCCGCCGCCTTGGCGGCCGCATCGAGGCTCTGCGAGGCGAAGTAGCCGATCAGGGCGAACGCCGTCGCCCACAGTCCCGTCCCCAGGACGCAGAACGGGACGTAGTGCGAGTACCGCATCCCCGAGCTGCCCGCGGTGAACGGCGCCAGCGCGCGCACCAGCCCGATGAAACGACCGATGACGATCGTCTTGCCGCCATGGCGCGCGAAGTAATCCTCCACCCTGGCAAAGCGCTCGCGGGTGATCCGAACCTTGGGGCCGTATCGCAGAATGAACTCCCGGCCAAGCCTGCGGCCGAGAAGGAAGCTCACGGAGTCTCCCGCGAAGGCCGCCAGCCAGACGACGCCGATGGTCAAGACGATCGACGTCTCGCCCTGTCCGGCGACGGCGCCTCCGAGGATCACCACCGTCTCCCCGGGAAGCACGAGCCCGACGAACGCCCCGGTCTCCAGAAATGCCGCCAGACCGACGAGGACGTAAGTGAAGTTGCCGAGCTTCTGGGAGACGTCCGCAAGCGCCTGCTGGAGATCGATGTTCGGCACGACCTGGTTCAGCACCACGAAGCCCGCGACAACGGCCACCAGGATCGCCAGCTGGAGCAGCCGCGATCCCCTCCGGTCATCGGCGCCGCTGCCGCTCACGGCCACGTCTCGGGAGCGGCGACGATCGCGTTCGCGTAATGCGGCGGCAGCTCGCTCGCCGCGCGATCTGCCGCGGCGATGTGCTCGAAGAGGCCGAACGCCGTCGGGCCCGATCCGGCGACGAGCGCGACCTTCGCTCCCACCTCCTCCAGCGCCGAAAGCGCGGCACCGATCTCCGGCCGCAGCGAGAGCGCCGCTTCGGCGAGATCGTTCACGAGCAGCCCCGGATAGTCGAGCGGCGAGGCCCCCTCGGTCGCCACCGCGCGCACGTCGCCGGCGAGGGCCTCGAACTCCTCCGTCTTTCGCCCCAGGCCCAGCCGATCGGCCTCCGCGTAGACCTCGGCCGTCGACAACCCGTCGGAGGCAGGCACGAGCACGACCGCGAAGTCTCGCGGCGGCGGAAGGGGATCGACGATCTCCCCCGCTCCACGGACGAGGGCGAACGCCGGATGGAGCTGCGAGGGGACGTCGGCGCCCAGCTCGCCGGCGATCTCGGCGAGCCCCTCCACCTCCTCACCGGCCATTCGAAGCACGGCGGCAGCGTCGGCGCTCCCGCCCCCGAGCCCCGCAGCCACGGGGATCCGCTTCTCGATCTCCACCCGCACGGGCGCTCGCGTCCAGCCGCGGTCGCGAAGCGCCCTCAGCGCATCCGAGGCCAGGTTCGGGCCAACGATCTCGTCGCAGACCACGCGATCCTCCGCGGCATCGGCGACGACGATCCGATCCGCCAGGGTCAGCGGGCAGAACACCGACAGGAGCTCGTGCAGTCCGTCCTCCCGGCGCGGCCCCAGATACAGGCAGAGGTTCAGCTTCGCGGGGGCGCGGATCGTCAAGTGGCCCCCAGCCGCTCGCACAGGGCCGCGAAGTCACCCGGCGAGAGCGCCTCGGCCCGTGCGTTCTCGTCCAGGCCGAGCTCGCGAAGCGCCGCCCGCGCGACCTCTCGCGACGGTCCGCCCGCCAACTCGAGCGATCCGGCGAGCGGCTTGCGGCGGTGGGCGAAAGCATCACGCACCAGTCGCGCCAGCGCCGGCGGCGCAGCGGGGCCGCGGCGCACGAGCCGCAGGAGCGCCGAATCCACCCGCGGGCGCGGGCGAAACACGGCCCGGTCGACGGTTCGCAGGAGCTTGACGTCGCAGCTGAGCTGCACCAGCACGCTCGGCCCTCCGTAGACGCGGGAGCCCGGCCCCGCGCGCAGGCGTTCGGCGATCTCGCGCTGGACCATCACCGTCCAGGTGCGCACGCTTGGCAGCTCGCCGATCGTCCTGAGGATCACCGGCGTCGCGATCGAGTAGGGAAGGTTCGACGTAACGGTGCTCGGCGCGGGCTCGAGCGCCTGGAGGTCCACGCGCATCGCATCGCCGTGGATCACGGAGATGTTGTTCTGGGCCCCCGCCAGCTCGCGCAGCCGCTCGGCGAGGCGCGCGTCGACCTCGATCACGTGGACGTGGGCCGCCCGGGGCGCGACCCGTTCGGTGAGCGCGCCCTCCCCTCCTCCGATCTCCAGCACCACGTCGCCGGGCTCCAGCGCGGCGTCGCGGACGATCGCATCCAGGAGGTTGGTGTCGGCGAGCAGGTTCTGCCCGAGCCTCACCACCGGAAGACCTCCCGCGCGTTCGCCTCCAGCCGGCGTTCGAGGTCCTGGTAGGCCACGCCCCGCTCCTCCGCGACGCACCGCGCGACCTCCACGACGTTCGCCGGCTGGTTCGGCTTGCCACGGACCGCCTGCGGGGCGAGGAACGGCGAGTCCGTCTCGACCAGCAGGAGCTCGTCGGGGACGAGCCCGGCCGCCTCACGAAGCGCATCGGCCTTCGGATAGGTGAGGTTGCCGGCGAACGAGCAGTACCAGCCGCGCTCGGAGGCCTCGGCGACGCGTCTCGCTCCGGCCGAGAAGCAGTGCAGGACGACCCGCACGCCGTCCGCCGCCTCCGCGAGGATCGCGAATACGTCGGCCACCGCATCGCCCTCACCGCCATCGCCGTTTCGCACGTGGATGACGAGCGCCAGGTCGCAACTTCGGGCGATCGCGATCTGCGCCTCGAACGCCGCTCGCTGATCGTCCCGGTCCGCTCCGTCCCTGTAGTAGTCGAGCCCGGTCTCCCCGATCGCCACAACGCGCTCGTGCGCGGCCAACGCCTCGATGTCCGCCGCCGCCTGCTGGTCGAAGCCCATGGCGGAGTTCGGGTGGCGCCCGACGCAGGCGAACACCTCCTCGTGCGCATCGGCGGCGGCGATCGCATCGCGGTTCGAGGCCTCGTCCAGCCCGACGGTGAGCACTCGCCGCACCCCCGCCCCGCGCGCCGCCTCCACGAGGTCGGCGTCCTCGGGCTCACAGAGCCCGAGATGAGCGTGCGTGTCCACCATGGCGCGCAGTCTAGGAGCGGCGCCGTACGCGCCCCCGGCGATTACGCAGCGGCGGTCTCGATCTTGGGAAAGAGCTGCGCCAGCTTCTCGATCCGCTGGCCGCCCGCGCGAGACCCGAACGCGGCGATGCGGCGTTCCTCCTCGCCGAGAGCGTCCAGCAGGCGATCCGCGGTCTCCGGCATGTACGGATAGAGCAGCAGGGTCAGGACGCGGATCCCCTCCGCGAGGTTGTAGAGCACCAGGTCGAGCCGGTCGCCGTCGTCATCGGCCTTCGCGAGGTCCCAGGGGCGCGTCTCCTCGACGTAGCGGTTCAGGCGGCGGACGCGTGCCCAGATCTCCTCCAGCGCCTGGGTCAGCGCGGCCTCGTCGAGCAGCTCCGCCACCCGCTCCTCGACGCCGGCGAGGCCATCCTCGCCGCCGGTCAACTCGGGATCCACCTCGGCCTCCGGGACCACCCCGTCCCTGTAGCGGCCGATCATCGCGAGCGTGCGGCTGGCCAGGTTGCCGTAATCGTTCGCCAGCTCGGTCTCGTAGCGGGCCTCGAACCCGGCCGCCGAGACCGAGCCGTCGCGCCCGAACGAGACCTCGCGCAGGCAGTAGTAGCGCAGCGCGTCCGCGCCGAAGCGCTCGATCACCTCGAACGGGTCAAGGACGTTCCCGAGCGACTTCGACATCTTGTGGCCCTCCATCAGCAGGTAGCCGTGGATGAACATCCGCTCCGGCACCTCGTAGTCCGCGGCCATCAGGAAGGCGGGCCAGTAGACGGCATGGAACTTGAGGATGTCCTTGCCGATGATGTGGAAGGCGGGCCAGTAGCGCTCGGTCAGGTCCTCGCCCTCGCGCGCGTAGGTGAGCGCCGTGACGTAGTTGAGGAGCGCGTCGAACCACACGTACATCACCTGGCTCGTGTCCCACGGGAGGCGCACGCCCCAGGTGAGCTTGGGCCGCGACAGCGAGACGTCCTCCAGCCCGCCCTTGATGAACGACAGCGCCTCGTTGTAGCGGGCCTCCGGCCGGACGAACTCCGGGCGCTCCGCGTAGAGGCGCTCCAGCGGCTCCTGGAACGTCGAGAGGCGGAAGAACCAGTTCTCCTCGCGCTCGCGGTGCAGGGGGATCTTGTGAATGAGGCACGTGTTTTTTTCGCCGCGCTCCGACTCCGTCTTGAAGTCGGCGCATCGCGGGCAGTACCAGCCCTCGTACGTCCCCTCGTACACGTGACCGTTGTCGTGCACCCTTTGTGTGATCTCCTGGACCTTCGCCTCGTGCTGAGGATCGGTGGTGCGGATGAAGAAGTCGTTCGAGGCGTTGATCTTCGGCATCAGCTCCTTGAAGCGCGGCGCGTTGCGATCGGCGAGCTCGCGCGGGTCCAGGCCGAGCTCCTCGGCGGCTTCGGCGACCGGCTCGCCGTGCTCGTCGGTGCCGGTGAGGAAGAACACGTCCTCGCCGCGCTCGCGCATGTGCCGGGCGAGGACGTCGGCGGCGATGGTCGTGTACGCGTGGCCCAGATGGGGCTCGGCGTTCACGTAGTAGATGGGGGTGGTGACGTAGTACGACACGGGCGCAGAGGATGGCAGGTGGGTGACGGCCGCCGACAGGAGCACAATGGAGAGCGATGTTCGGGCCGGGGTCGATGACCTGGCGGGTGAACGGCGAGGCGGTGCTGCTGCTCGGCGGGGGGCGCGCGTTGATCCTCCAGGTCGCGCACCCGAAGGTCGCCGCGGGCGTCGGCGAGTTCTCCAACTTCCGCAAGGATCCGTGGCGCCGCCTCTACCGCACCCTCGACACGACCCTGACGATCGTGTTCGGCGATCCGGGCCGGTCGCGGGCGGCCTCCGAGCGCCTGCGAAACGTTCACGAGCGCGTCACCGGCCGCGACGACCGAGGCGAGCGCTACCGGGCTCTCGACCCCGAGCTCCTGCTGTGGGTGCAGGCCACCCTTATCGACACCTCGCTCACCGTCTACGAGCGCTACGTCGCGCCGCTCACCTCAAACGAGCGCGACCGCTACTACGAGGAGATGAAGCTCGTGGGCGAGGCGTACGCGATCCCGCGTGACGTCATGCCCGCGGACTACCGGGCCTTCCGCAACTACTACTCACGCATGCTGGCCGGCGGGTTGCGCGTCACCGAGACGGCGCGCGACGTCGCAGACGCCGTGCTCCGGCCCGGCCTGCCGCGCGTCGCCTGGCCGGCGATCGAGCTCCTCCGGCTGGTCACGGTGGGAACATTGCCGCCCCACCTCCGCGGCGAGCTCGGCCTCGCGTGGGGGCCCGGCCGTGAGCGGGTCCTGGCCGGCTCGCAGGCCGCGGTCAGCCGCCTGCTCCCCGCCCTGCCGGCACTGCTTCACCGCTTTCCGCAGGCGCGCACAGGAATGCTGCGCGCCGCCTAAGGCGGCAGCTAGAGCAGGCTCTCCTGGCCCTTCGCGGTCCGGCGCCGGCGCGGGATGCCAGCCGCCTCGGTGAGCGCCGCCTCGACGTCGGCGAGGATCGCCTTCTCCGAGCGCGAGGCGACAAGCGGCTCCGACAGCCCTTCGACGTGGACGTACGTGCGACGGCCCTCGCCGCGCTCTCCAGGCTCGAGCGGCACCAGCGCGAAGATGCGATCGGCGCGGACCAGCCTCCCGTAGCCGAGCGAGACCAGCCTTGGCTCACGCTTCGTGGGCATCTCCAGGTAAGCCTAGCGTCGGTCGCGGGCGGCGCCAGGGCGAGGGCGGCTCAACTCTGCTTGCGCTCGAGGTGCTTCAGGGCGTCTCTGGCACGGTGCGTGCAGTCGGGGGCAAACGGAGGCTTGGCGAGGACGCCGACCTCGCCGTCCGGGGACGCGATCACGAAGTCGCGCCCGCCCTGGTCGGCCGCCTGCTCGACCTCCCCGCTGTCGTTGAGCAGCTCGACGACCGTGCAGAACGGATCGCCGCCGATCTCATATCCGCGCCCCGTCTCCTTGAGGTCGAGGGCAGCCACGATCTTGGAGTCCGAAATGGAGGTTCCGTCGCCGCACCCCGCCCAGGCGAGCGCGACAGCGACGATCAGCGAGGCCGCGACGCCCCGGCGCAGAGCGGTCATCTCACCCGCAGGTACCCCGGCGAACGCCGAAATCCTGCCGTGGCGTTGCGCTCCGGACGTGAGAGGGGCGGCCCGCCGGGCCGCCCCTCTCCACTGCTTCTTCGGCTCTCAGGAGCCTACTAACGGGATCCGGTCAGGCCACCTTGCACTTCTGGCTGGCCTTCTCGGTCTCCTTCGTGTTGTCGTTGTAGGTCCAGGTCACCTTCTCGTTCAGCGTCTTGTTGCTGTCGTGGCACCGCGCCGAGAGGTAGTTGCCCTTCTTGAGCACGGTGTTGAACTGGGTCAGCGGGAACGCCGCCGCGTCATCGATGTTGTTGACGTCGAGCTGAATGCCGAAGTCCCCGCTCGCCGGCTTGACGACGCCCTGGAGCAGGATTGACGCGTTGCCCTGGTTGTTGTTCGCGGGATCCGCGCAGGTGATGCTGCTCGGATTAGAGACCTGCACCCGCGTGTACACCAGAAGCGTCGGCTTGCCGCCCTGCGGCGTCCCGTTGAACAGCAGGACGCAGCCGTTGACGTCGAATGCCCCGTTGACCGTCGCCTTCGCCGTCCCGCTGCCGACCTTCGCGCTGCCACACGCCGCCATCGCCTGCGACATCGGGATATTGCCGGAGACGGACGCCGGGTCGCACTTCGCGGCGGCCTTTGGGTTCAGCTTGACGTCGTCGTCGATGTAGATCTGCGTCCTGTGCACCGCGCCGCCCGGGTTGTCGTTGCCGGGATTCGCGTAGACGTTCGACAGGTCCAGGACGTGTTTAATCGCCTTGAACTTCTTCTTCGGCAGCTTGTTCGGTGTCACCGCGAACTGGTCGATGCTGGAATCGTCGCCGTTGGCCGACACTCCGGCGAGCGCGATTCCGGTCACGCCCAGAGCCCCGGCTGCCGCTACCGCGAGCGTGACGGTGAGCCGCCTGCTGATCCGCATATATCGATCCCTCCTGTGGGGTAAACGTGAAAGCGCAGCTCTCCGTCCGCGCCCGATTGCCGCTAGCCCTCGTCGAAACCCTGCCGAGCGCACTTTGTTGCGGTCTGCAGCGCCTGACGAAAGTCAAGCGAGTTCCAAGCCTACCGCGAAGATCGCTGCGCCGCTGGCGCTAGGGCTCGCGCCGCACGTGCAGGTACGGCGTGAACTCCGGGAAGACGCCGATCGACTTGAAGTTGCCCTGCTTGCGGCATGGCGGGGCGAGGACATCGTCCGTCGAGAGCTGGTCGTCGAAGGCGTACTGCTTGATCCGGTCGAAGAGGTCCTGCGCCTGGGCGATCTTCTCCGCGGTCGTGCCCTCGAACCGGTTGTACATATTCGGGTCGTTCGGGCTGTTCGGGTCCAGGGCCGCCGTGATGCCGCCGCCGCACGGCGTGTTGGCGAACGTCTGGAGGCCGTGCCTCAGGTTCAGGTATCCGAGCGGCTTGATGTAGGGGTTGGCGCGGTCGGACGTCAGGCGGTGGGAGAACGAGGCGACGCTCTCGGGGTCGAGCGGGCTCGTCGTCCGCAAGAGCTTCACGGGCTTGAAGTTTCGCTGGAGCTCCGGCTGCCCGTTGTTCGTGGCGGCGGCGGAGTTCGCCAGGAAAGCGGTGATCTCGTGCCTGTAGAGGCTCGCGCCCTGGAGGAGCGAGTTGAGCTGGGCCAGATAGGGATCGAGCCGCGCCAGAAGCGGCGGCAGGTCGTCGTCCAGCAGCTTGCGGAGCGCCGGCATGCCGGGGTCCGAGGCGGCGATCGTCCCCCGCAGGCCGACGAAGAACCGCTGGAGCTCGGGCGCCAGGTCGCCCGCGGCGATCAGGGTCGGGCTGAGCTGCTTGGCCGCCGGCCGCAGCTGCTGCACCACCGGGTCGGCAAGCCGGGCGAAGCGGTCCAGGCGCTCGAGGGTGAAACGGGTCTCGCGCTGGAACGTCGGCAGGATCCGGAACGTGTCGGCCAGGTCCTGGTTGCGCCGCGCCGTCGTCGCGAACACCGTCGCCGCGTTCTGGATCAACCCGCGAAGCTGGCCTTGGCGCTCCGACAGGGCTCCGAACACCTCCCCGCCGCTCGAGATCAGCCGCCGCACGGCGAGCCGCTGGCTGTCGAGGATGCGAAGCGCGCGGTCCGCCTCCTCGGCGAAGGGATCGAGCTCGGCGATCGCCGCCGAGAGGTCCGCCCCGCGTCCCCGAAGCGCACCCGCTGCGCCCTGCATCCAGGCCTGGAAGTTCTCCCTCGTGGGCTGGTTGAAAGTGCGGAAGACCTCGTCGAGCTGCACCGCGTTGGACACCTGCGCGCGCGGCAGGGCCCCGCCCTCAGCCAGCGGGTCGGCTGTGTCCTCGCCGGGCGTCAGCTCGACGTAGGTCTCCCCCAGCAGAGACTTCTGGCGCAGGATTGCCCGCGTATCGGTCGGGATCGGCGCGTACCGGCTGTCGAGCTCGATCGTGGCGTCGGCGAGCCCCTTGGAATCGAGGTCTATGGCCTTCACCTTGCCCACCGAGACGCCTGAGATCCGCACGTCCGACTGGATCGCGAGCTGCGTCGCCTCCTTGAAGGGGACCGTGAACCGGTAGCCCTCGGGCTTCAGCGGCAACGGACCGCCGAACGCGATCCACAGGAAGAGCGCCAGCCCGAAGCACGAGAGCGCGAAGCCGATCGCGACCAGGATGCGTGTGACGGTGGGCGGCTTCGTCTCCATCAGCGAGCTCCGGTGTGGATCGTGGAGGTCATGGGAACACGGGTGTTGGCTCGCAGTCGTCCGAGGGATCGGCGCTCGCGATCTCGGCCTGGGTGGGAACCCTCGAGAGCTGTTGCAGGGTCTTCAGGAACGGATCGGCCAACGCCACCTGCTCGGCCGCCCCGGCCGTGCTGCACGAGAGCAGCACGAGGCCGTGGCGCAGCGGCCCGCCGGCGTCCTGGGTGAAGAAGACCGCGTTGGTGTCGTGGTTGAGCCAGCCGAGGAAGAACAGGAATCCCTCCTCGGCGGACCCGGGCGGGTTGTAGGCGAGCGCGTTGAACAGCAGGTTGAGGTTCGCGAAGCTCCTGTCCAGGCCCGTGGATGCGGCGGAGAGGGGCTTGGCCGCCTGCTTGACGTGCCGCAGCGGCTTCTGCACGGCGCGCGCGAAGGGGCGGATCTCGTTGTGAATCGGGGCGGTCGTCCGGCGGAAGAGCGGGCGCGTCTCGCGCAGCGCCGGAGCCAGCGCCCGCGCCGACGGGATCAGGGCCCGCGATGCGGGGCCGACCTGGAGCGCGAGCTGATTGCCGCTCCGAAGCGCATCCTGCGTCTCCCGCAACGTGGCGGGGAGCTCGCGAAGCGTCGCCCGGATGGAGGCCTCCTGCCGAGCGAACGAGCCGAGGACGTCGTTCGAGGAGCGAACGAATCCCGAGAGCTGTGTGTCCTTCTTGCCGAGCTCCTGCATCAGGAGGCCGAAATTCGTGATCACGCGCCGGATGTTCTGCCTACGCTTGGCGAGCGCCCCGCCGATCTCCGCGAGGTCACGGGCGGTCGGCTCGAAGCGGCGAAGCCCCGAGGACAGCTTGGGCGCGTGTTTCAGTCCCCCGGATCCGGCCTGGAGCAGGAGCTGGAGGAACGCCTGGGTGTCGCCATCGAGGCTGGCGAGCACCTGGTCGGGCTGAACGTTCGGCTGCGTGTCGGCGAGCGGCAGCGTCGAGTCCTCCTGGACTTCGCCCCCCTTCGTCCCCGGATCCACCTCGATGGTCATGTCCTGAAGGCCCGTTCGCGGGCGCAGCAGCAGAGACGCGTCCGGGTGGATGAGCGGCGCGTACTTGTTGTCGACCTGCATGGTCACCACCGCGTCGCCGTGCTCGAGATTCACCCCCGAGACGCTGCCGACCCTGATGCCGGCGATGTTCACGGTCTGCCCCTGACCCGGAGTGATGGCCTGGGCGGAGCTGAACTCGGCCTTGAGCTCGAAGTGGTCCTTGCCCAGCCCCGGCACCCAGGTCGGGAAGTTGGCCTGCTGCTTGACGAGAATGACGCCCGTGGTGACGAGCCCGAGCGCCACCAGCACGATGATCGCCACGAAGTCCTTCAGGTGCTCTCTGATCGCGCGGCTCACGGATATGCCTTCGGGTCGGGGGGTCCCACGGCCGCGGCGGGCCCATTGAGGTCGGGCACCGCGTTCTGGTAGCAGGGGACGTCCATCCGGAAGGGCGGCTCGCCGGCGGCGGGAAGCCGCGGCCGCGTGCCAACCGGCGCCGAGATGTTGTGTGCCCACAGGGCCTCGTTCTGGAAGCCGCCGCCCGGGTTCGCCATCCGCACGAGCTGTGGGCCGCCGCCCGCCTGGAAGCGGACGAAGGGGCCGTTGCCATCGAACCCTTGACTCTCGCCTGCAAGCTGGACGGTGCCGTAGAAGAACTCGCGGTAATTGGGCTGTCCAGTGCTGAACGGATACGCGCCACCGGCGTCGTCGATCACCTGGTCGCCGGTCGGGATCAGGTTGTGTGAGGTGCAGCGGCTGGTCAGGTCGATCTGCGGGAAGAGGTCCAGCGACGTGTGCGTGGTCTTTGCGAGCCCGGGCGCCGCCGCGGCCAGGTAGCCAGCGTCGTTGCCCAGCTCGCTCGGGCGCAGGAGCTTTCGCGTCTGGACGAGCCAGGGGTTGCCCGCGCGAATCGTCGCCGGCAGCTGGCGGATCCCGGGCCGCAGCTCGATCGCCAGCGCCCGCAGCGGCGGCAGGGACTGGCTCAGGTGGCGCAGGGAGGGCCTGGCGATCTCGAGCGTCGGCGCGAGCTCGCGAATGGAGGCCGAGAGGCTGGAAGACTCGGAGGCAAGGGCCGCGGAGGTGACGTTGAAGTTCGTGATCAGGCCCTTCAGCGACTCCTCGTCGGAGGCGAGCTTCCCGAACGTCGTCCTCTGGGCCCGGATCAGGTTGAAGAGGTCGTGGCGGTGGAGGCCGAGCAGGGCGTCGTTGACGATGGTGGTCGTGCGACCGGCCTTGCCGCCGTAGCGGAAGGTCTCGTTGAGCGCCTGCGCGGCCGTCAGGCCCTGGACGTCGGGATCCTGCGTCGTGTCCTCGCCTGCGGTTGGGACGTGGGTGAGCGTCGTCCCGAAACCATGGAGCGTCCGCTTCAGATTGCCGCGGTCGTTCGCCTGAAGCGACGTGAGGATCTCGTCGAGCTGGACCGAGGTCGCCGTCTGGCTGGAGGGGATCGTGTCCCCGCTCGAGAGGTCCGCCGCGCTCGGGCTGCCCGGGCGGACGTCGAGGAAGAAGTTGCCTTCCAGGAACAGGCGCGGGCGCACCGTGACCTGGGCGTCGTCGTGGATCGGCAGGCCTTCGTCGGCGACCGTGAAGGTCACTTCCGCCATATCGCCCTTCGGCTCCACCGATGTGACCTTGCCGACGTTGACGCCGGCGATGCGCACGGGGGAGTTCGGCTTGACCGTGGCCGGGCTCTCGAACACGGCGTGAAGCTCGTAGCCGTGCCCGGTGAAGGGGATGTGCTTCGCGAAGGCGAGATAGGCCGCCGCCGCAAGGACCAGCGCGACGACCAGGCCGATCGTCGCCGGGCTGGGGCCGCGATAGTGGCGGCCGAAGATCCGCTCGTCCGGAACGATGTCGGTCGGCTTGCGGCGCACTGGGGCACGCTGATTGCGGCGCAACAAGCTCACTTCTGACCCTCCGTCGTCGTGCCCTGGTTGCCGGGCACGTTTCCGATCACCTGCTGGCCGGCGATGTAGGGCTCGTTGCCGGCCTCGCACTCCCGAGGCTGTCCCGGCGCCGCGGTGTTGGGATACGGGTTGGAGTGCAGGAAGTTGGCCGCACTGGATCCTGGGCCGCCGTTGGCGGGCCCGGAGGAGGGGCTGTTCTCGCTGTTCGGGCCGGCCGCCGCGGACATCACCAGGAAGCGCTGCGTCGTGCCAATCCCGTCGCCGAGGCTGAGGAGACTGGAGGCGTTCCGGGCCAGCAGCGTCGCGTAGTTGCAGACCGACTGGGCGGGCGTCACGAAGCGAAGCGTCGGGCTGAGGATGTCGAAGGATTGCGTGAGGCGCGAGATGCCTGCCTGCACGCCCGCGTCCTGCGAGAACCTGTAGAGCGAGCGCGCCGTGGGCGGCAGCTGGCGATTGAGCTCCGGTGCTCCCGGAAGGACCCGGGCGCCGGTGTGGAGCGCCGCGGCGAGCTCCGGCGAGGTCTCGCGCAGGGCGTCCACGCCGGGCTTGAGGTCCGTGAAGAACGCCGCGCTGTGAGCAAGGAACGTCCGGATCCGCGGCGAGGTGCGGGTGACGACGTCGAGGGTCGGCGGAGTCTCGGAGATCGTCTCCTGGATGAACGGGCGCGCCACCGAGGCCAACGCGCCGAAGGTCGAGTCGAGCGAGACGAAGAGCTGAGCCTGCGTCTCGGCCACGGGAGCCACCTCGGCAGCGCTGGCGGCCAGCGCCCGGATGAAGCGATCCAGACCCGTACGGGGAGAGGCGAGGTTCCGGGCCACCGGCTCGAGGTGCCGCAGCACCGACGGAAGCACGCCGAGTGCAGCGTTGAGCTGGGGACCCCGCCCGGCAAGGGCGTCTCCGAACTCCACCAGGTTCTGGCGGATCGCCACGCGGGTCGGCCCGTTGAAGGTGTCCAGGAGCTGGTCGATCTCCACCGGCTGCGGATGCGATGCGCTAAGCGGCATGACCGACCCCTCGGGGTAGCCCTCGCTGGAGTGCCCCCTGTCGATCTCCAGGTACTTGAGTCCGAGTGCCGAGCGCGCCCGAACGATCACGCTGGAGTCCTTGGGGATCGGCTCGGCGTCCTTGTCCAGCTTCAGGTCGACCTTCGCCCTGACGGCGCCGGTGTTCGGGTTCTGCACGGGCTCGACCGACTCGACGAGGCCGACCCGGACCCCGCCGATCCGAACGTCGTTGCCGGGAACGAGGGTCTCGGCGTCGGGAACCTGGGCGGAGATTCGATAGCTGGGAACGAACGGGAGGCCGTTGTTGGCGTTGTAGGCGAGGAAGACGGCGAGGATCACGATCAGCGTCGTGATCGCGCCGACCATCGTGGGGCTCGAGGCCAGCAGGCTCACGCGGCGACCGGTCACGGTTGCCCTCCCTCGTTCGGGGGGCTCTCCCCGCCCTGACCCGGCGAGGGCGACACCGTGACCGGGCCGATCACGGTGTCGAGCAGCGCGCGCACAGCGCCGATCGAGCGCCGACCGAGCGGTGCCGGCTTGACGGCGCCGGCAGAGGCGCTCTGTCCGGCGAGGTCCCCGGCGGCGTCGCGCGGCATCCCCGCCGATGGCGCGCCGCCCCGGGCCCTGCCCTTCGAACGCACCCCCGAGGCGGGCGCCGCAACCTTCGTGGCGAGCTTCGACGAGCTGGAGCCCTGCCAGTTCGCCTCACAGCCGAGCGTCGGCGTGGTGACGAGCGTCGTGCAGGTCGTGATCTTCAGCCCCGCCCGGAGGAAGTGCCCGTATTGGTCGAACCCGTTGATCCCTCCGGTCGTGTTGTAGAGGAAGTCCGTGAGCTTCTTGAAGCCGCCCGTTTCCTTCAGGCTGATGAGCAGGCGGGCCAGGCTCTTCGCGCCGGGCTTGGTCGTCTGCGCGAGGTTTCGGACCTTGCGCAGGATCGGGTCGGATTGGACGATGGGCCGCTGGCTCGCCTTCGCGGCGGTGCCCAGCGTGGTCAGCGCCGGCGTCGCGGCGTGGGCGAAGGGCCCGAGCGCCTCGGTCGACCTGGTGATCGCCGGCGCGGAGACACGGAGGTCGGCGAACACCGGCGTGGCCTGGGTGGCGAAGCGCTGTAGCTCGGCCATCTCGAGCCGCAGCTCGTGCAGCGCCCGCGGGAAGCGCTGGAGGCCGGCCTCGAGGTCGCTGGAGCGCTCCGCCGTCGCCTCGGCGGCGACGTTGGCGTTGTTGATGAAGCCGGCGAGGTGCTGGCGCTGCTGGGCAAGAGGAGCGAGGATCGCGTCGGAGTCGGAGGCGAGATGGGCGAGCGCCTGGTTCTGTTTGGCGAGCACCGCGAGCACCTGATCGGTCTCCCGCAGAGCGGGGTCGGCACGCTGCACGATCGCCTGGAGCTCGGGGCCGCGGGCGGCGAGCCCGGCGCCCAGGTCGTTGAGGATCAGCCGGAACCGGTCGGCGAACGGCTCGCGCATGATGTTGTTGACCAGATCCAGATCGACGGCCTTGCCGTTGTTCTCCACCGGAAGGAAGCGCTCGCCCGCGCCGGGTTGGCCGTCCGGGATGACCTCGAGCGGCAGCGGCGGCTCCGTGCCCGGGGCCCTCGGGTGCGTCGGATCGCAGTCGACGTACTTCTCACCCAGGAGCGACTGCGGGCGGATCAGGCAGGAGGCATCGGTGCGGAAGTCCTGGAAGCCCGGGTCGTCGATCTTCATCACCACGACCGCCTTGCCGGGGTCCGGCCTGCCGTTCGCGTGAACGGGCTCACCCGGCATCGTCACGTCAACGGAGTCGACCGTGCCGACCGTGGCGCCGGCGACCCGCACCTCCTCCCCCGTGACCAGGAAGCCGCCGTTGTCGAAGATCGCCCGGACCTCGTAGCTGTCTCCCGAGCCACCGGAGCCGAGGCCGAAGAACCAGAGGGCCGCTACGCCGACGAGTCCGATTGTCGCCGCGATGCGCCTCATGGCCCCGGTGGCACGTCGGACGGATCGCACTTGCCGGCGAGATTTCCATCGTCCAGGAACGGGTTGGAGCCGGGAATCGGCTGGGTCGCCCCGCCGGGGCAGCGGATGAAGTTCGAGAAGCTGAGGTCGTCGAACTGCTGGCTCGTCGGGATCGGCGCCAGCTCGCCCTGCGTATAGCCGCCGGGAACGCACTTCGGGTCGGCCGCCGTGGAGCAGTAGTGGAAGACGTCCGACTCGGCTGTCGAGACCCGCGCGTAGTGGCCGTTGGCGTCGTAGTTTGCGGTCACCTCCGCGAACTTCGAGATCCAGCCGAGCAGGTCGGGCGTGTAGGGACGCGCGAACTCGACTACCGGCTGGGAGTCGTCCAGCGCCTGGATCGAATGCGGGACCGCGACGCTCGCCCTCGACTGGACGCCGGGCAGGTCGCGGAGCGAGTCGGTGAGGTCGTTCGCCCGCCCGTCGCGATTGACGGCCTTGCTGAGGTCGCCCACGACCGGCACGGAGCGCTGGGCGACCAGCCGCAGCCGCTTGAGGAACGGCGTGAGGTCCTTGGTCGCCGGCTTGGTCTCCCGAATCAGCGGCGAGAGGTCGTCGAGCGCGGCGCGGAGGTTGACGAAGGTGGTGTTCGCCTGGCGCAGCGCCGGCGGGAACGCCACCAGCGAGCGATCCAGCGCGCTGTTCTGACTCGCGATCGCGCCGAGCGCCTGGTTGGCGTTGGCGGTCAGTGCCGACAGGTCGCTTCGCCGTTCGGCGATCGCGCCGAGCGCCTTCGAGCTGTTCACCAGGAACTCGCTGAACACCTGCTGGTCGCGGGTGAGCTCGGCGAGCAGCTTGCGGGTCGATGCGAGCGACGGGGCGAAGAACTTGTACGTCTGCCGCGCGCCATGCGTGTGCCCCGCGTAGAGCGTCGCGGAGCCCTTGATCACGTCCTGGAGGGCGTGCCTGGTCCGCGGCCTGAAGGTGTTGAAGAGCTGGTCGAGGTCGACGGGAGCGGTCGTCTTGTCGCCCGTGAGGTTGGCGCCGTCGTGGAGCTCGGGGGCGTTGTTGGGTCCGGGGGTGATCGAGACGTAGCGGTTGGCAACGCCCGAGAGCGAAGTTGCGCGGATCACCGCGGTGGTGCCCTCGTGCAGCGGGTGATCGACGGAGATCGTGACCTCGGCCTGCGCATCGTCGTCCAGCGTTACGTCATCCACGCTCCCGATCGGCTGGCCGGCGACGAGGACCTGGTTGCCCGAGACGAGCTGGCCTCCGTTTTGGAAGATCAGGTGATAGGTGTGGCCGCTCGAACCGCCGAACAGCACGACCAGCACGAGGACGAACCCCACCAGGAGGGCCCCGCCGGCCGCAGCCCGGGCGAGCCAAGATCGACGCCCGGCCCTTGCTGACTGATGCTCAGGGGCCACCTGTCCGGGGCAGTATGCCCCCTCCTCTGTCCAACGACTCGAGCATCCTGCTCGTTCCCGCGGGGGTCATCCTTTCCGTCCCGGGCCGGGCAACCGGGCCCGGCACGCGACTAACCGCAGATCTCCTCGCGTCCATCCTATTGCTCCCGCCTCATCGGCATCGACCGTGAGCTTCGCCGCCTGTAGCCCGCCTCCCCCCGCCGGCCGGCTCCCGATGCGTACGCGCGTCGGGATCACTCGCGAGGATCGCGTCCGGTGAGCGCTCTGTAGAGGTCGTTCGCGCGGGTGTCCGTGAGGGCGGCCACCACCGCGGCCGCGGCGCGGGGCCGGGCCCCGGACTGCACCAGGCGACGCAGCGCGTCCACCGCGAACGCCAGGTCCGGGCCCGCTGCGGCGGCCGACCGGGCGGGCGCAACAACGACGACGATCTCGCCCTTCACCTCATCGCGAAAGCGGCGCGCCAGCTCCCCAAGCGTTCCGCGCGCGACCTCCTCGTGGAGCTTCGTCAGCTCCCGGCACACGGCCGCGGGGCGGTCCGGGGCCAGAGCCGCCAGGGCGGCGAGCGAGTCCGGCAGGCGGCGCGGGGACTCGAACGCCACGACGGTCTCGGCGGAGCGAAGGATGCGCTCCAGCTCGCCGGCGCGCCGCGGCAGGAACCCCTCGAAGCGCCAGCGGTCGGGGGGTAGGCCGGAGGCGACGAGTGCGGTGATCACGGCGGACGGCCCCGGAAGCACCTCCACCTCCAGATCGCGGTCGATACAGGCCCGAATCAGGCGGTAGCCGGGGTCCGAGATCGCGGGCGTCCCGGCCTCGCTGATCAGCACCACCTTCACCCCTCGCTCGATCTGCTGGGCCAGCTGGACAGCCCGCTCGGTCTCGTTCGCCTCGTGGTTGGAGACGAATCGCGGCCGCGGGATCTCCAGGCGCTCGTACAGGAGCCCGGCCCGCCTGGTGTCCTCGGCGGCGACGAGCTCCGCTTCGGCGAGCGCGCGGCGTGCGCGGGGGCTCAGGTCCTCGAGGTTGCCGATCGGGGTCGGGCAGACGGTGAGCCGGCCGGGCATCTACATCACCGCCGCGTCGCGCTCGGGCCCGCGCCAAATTCCTTGTTCGAGCCTCGCGCTCACCTTTCCCCCTCGAACTCGAGCCGCGCCAGCGTCGCTGCGCCGACCATCCCGGCGTCGGGCCCTAGCCCCGCGGCGGCGATGGGCGTCCGGTTCATGGGGGGTAGCGCACGGCCCGCCATCTCGTCTCGGGCCGGCGCGACCAGAAGCTCCCCGGCCCCGATCACCCCGCCTCCGAGCACGATCACGTCCGGGTCGAAGACGTTCGCGAGGCTGGAGAGCGCGACGCCGATGCGCCGCCCGATCAGCTCGAGCACGCCGATTGCCGCCTCGTCGCCCGCGAGGGCAGCCTCGCTGACCTCCCGGCCCTCGAGTTCGACCCCGTCCGCATGCGCGCGACCCAGCATCGAATCCGGAGCGCGCTCGGCGACGGCCACGGCCTCCCGCGCCAGCGCGGTCCCGGATGCAAGCGACTCCACACAGCCGCGGTTGGGACAGTTGCCCTGACACTCGGGGCCGTCGGCCTCGATCACGGTGTGGCCCAGCTCCGCCCCGGCGCCGGTGGAGCCGCGGTACAGGCGCCCGTCGACGATCAGGCCGCCGCCGATCCCGGTACCGATCGTGAGCATGACCGCGTTTCGCGCCCCCTTCGCAGCGCCGAAGCGATGCTCCGCGAGCAGCGCGGCGTTAGCGTCGTTGTCGACGATCACGGGCAGCCCGATTCGCTCGGTCAAGAGATCGCGAATCGGGACGTCGGCGAGATCGAGGTTCACCGCTGAGATCGCCACGCCCCGCTCGCGGTCGATCGTGCAGGGGATCCCCACCCCGGCGGCGCCCACGTCCTGGGCCGCCTCGACCGCGGCCCAGAGCTCGCGCTCGAGCGTCGCGATCAGGGCACCCTGCGGGAGACCGTGGCTCGGCGCCGTCGCGCGGTAGACGATCCGCCCCTCGGAGTCGACCACGCCCACCAGCATCTTCGTCCCGCCGAGGTCGACGCCTATGAACGACGGGGCCATGCGGCAGTATTACCCGCCCATGGCAGGTGATGAGGAGCGGGGCCAGCCGGATCGCCCCGACTACAAGGTCTACCGCTCGCGTCCCGGGCTCTTCGGCCGCCTGCGCAGTCCCGACCTGTCCAAGCTCCGCGAGCGGGCGAGGCGAAAGACCTCCGGCGAGAAGGGGGACCGTGCCGACCGCGGCGCGCCGGGGGCCCGCCCACCCTGGCGCCGGGCGTTGAAGTGGGTGGGGATCGTCGCGCTCGTTTGGCTCGCGATCAGCTTCGTGGCCTTCGAGGTCTCCTCGCAGATCCAGAAGTGGAAGCTCCGCGACATGGGCGACACGCTGCACGGCAACCCGTTCCTCGCCGTCAGCCCGCAGACGATCCTGGTGATCGGCACCGACATCCGCTCGGGCCAGTTCGCCGGCCCCGCCGAGGCCGACACCCAGAGCTGTCTCGAGCAGGTCGAGAGCGGCACCTTCCGCAAGCTCTCGATCCCCCGGGACGCGCTGGCCAACATCCCGGGGCACAGCGAGAACAAGATCAACTCGGCCTACGCGTCGGGCGGCGCGACGTTGACGGTGCGGACGGTGGAGGAGTTCCTCGGCATCAACGTCGACCAGGTGGCGATCGTCGACTTCGACGGGTTCCGCAAGTTCATCGACACGATCGGGGGGGTCAAGGTCAACCTGCCGGTCGATGTGTGCTCGAGCGTCTCCGGCGGCGCGTTCAACCTGAAGCTCTCGAAGGGAGAGCACACGCTGAACGGCTTCCAGGCGATCACGCTGGCCCGAACGCGCGAGAACACCTGCGGCTCGGGGCAATTCAGCGGCACCGACATCGAGCGCACCGAGTTCCAGCAGCTGATCATCGACGGCATCAAGGATCGGCTCACGGACCCGCTGCGCCTGCCCTACAACTTCATCAAGGGCCCGTTCATCGCCTGGAACGCCCCCAAGGTGATGGTCTCGAGCATGGGCGCCGGGACGATGCCGCAGCTCGTGTTCGCGGCGGCGATCGGAGGTGGGGGCGGCACCGACGTCCTGAAGCCGACCGGCACCACCGCGGCCGGCAACCTGATCATCCCGCAGACCGAGTGCCAGCGCGCGGTGAAGCAGTTCCTGGGCAAGAGCCCGCCGCACGCTCCGGCCTGCTCGCCTCCGAGCTAGGCAAGCATCGAGGGGGCGCACCAGCCGTCCGCAAACACCGCATCGCGACAACGACTCGTGCGTTGGCCTGGTCTCCTACTCCTCCTTGCCGGAGGATGACTTGGCGGGCTTCTTCTCTTCCGAGTCCTTGGCCTTGGACTCCGACGCGCCGTCGGAGGAGGCCTTCGCGGGCGTCTTGCGCGCGTAGTCCGTGGTGTAGAAGCCCGATCCCTTGAAGTGGACGGCCACGGGGCGGAAGACGCGCTCGACGGGTGCGCCGCACTGCTGGCACGTCGAGACGGGATCCTCGGCCATGGCCTGGAAAACCTCGAACTCGTGCCCGTTTTGGCACCGATACTCGTAGATGGGCATCCGGGGTCCGATTATCGCAGCCGCCTCCGCTGCCTTTGGCACTCCGTGCCCGGGAGTGACAGAGCTACCTGCGCTGGGCGGGGATGAGCGTGACGCCGGTCGACTGCCAGACGACCCAGACGGCCAGGTGGCGGCTGGCTCGAAGTGGCGCTGTGACGAGGCTGAGCATCTTGGAAGTCCTCTCGATTACGTCCATATAGTGCATCGGCCCCCGGCCGGAAAAAATGACCCCCACTGAAGCCAAAACCGGCGGAAATTCCGTGCCCATCGCACTCGACGAGATCATCGCGCTGTGCAAGCGGCGGGGCTTCGTCTTCCCATCGTCGGAGATCTACGGAGGCATCGGCTCCACCTACGACTACGGCCACTACGGCGTCTTGCTGCGAAACAACGTCAAGGGCGAGTGGTGGCGGGAAATGCTCTCCGACCACGAGGAGATCGTGGCGATCGACTCGGCCGTGATCCAGCACCCGAGGGTATGGGAGGCGTCGGGCCACCTCAGCGGCTTCACCGACCCGCTGATCGACTGCCGGACCTGCAAGCTGCGGTTCCGGGCGGACATGCTCGAAGACGCGCAGTGCGGCCGAAAGCCCTCCAAGCATCCCGGCGAATACTCCGAGTGCGACCTCACCGAGGCCCGCCAGTTCAACCTCATGTTCGAGACCCACGTCGGCCCGGTGAAGGACTCGGCTTCGGTTGCCTACCTGCGCCCCGAGACGGCGCAGGGCATCTTCATCAACTTCAAGAACGTGCTCCAGTTCGCACGGCGAAAGCCGCCGTTCGGGATCGCCCAGATCGGCAAGTCCTTCCGCAACGAGATCACCACCGGGAACTTCATCTTCCGCACCCGTGAGTTCGAGCAGATGGAGATGGAGTACTTCGTCCCGCCCGACGAGGCGCCGAAATGGCACGAGTACTGGCTGGACGAGCGGATGCGCTGGTACACGGACCTGGGCATCCGCCCCGACCGCCTGCGCCTGCGCGAGCACGGACCGGAGGAGCTCTCGCACTACTCTTCCGCGACCTCGGACATCGAGTACCTCTTTCCGATGGGCTGGTCCGAGCTCGAGGGGATCGCCAACCGCGGCGACTTCGACCTCCGCCAGCACGCGAAGTTCTCCGGCGAGAAGCTCGAGTACTTCGATCCCGACACGGACGAGGCGTACGTCCCACACGTGATCGAGCCCGCGGCCGGCGTGGACCGCGCCATGCTCGCCTTCATCGTCGATGCCTACGACATCGAGGAGGTGGAGGGCCGCAAGCGCACCGTGCTGCGCCTCCATCCCCGGCTCTCGCCGGTGAAGGCAGCCGTGCTGCCGCTGGTCTCGAAGGACGGGATGCCGGAGCGGGCGCGCGCGATCTACGAGGAGCTCCGTGGCAAGGTGGCCGCCGAGTACGACGAGGGGGGCTCGATCGGTCGCCGTTACCGACGACAGGACGAGATCGGGACGCCCTGGGGGATCACGGTGGACGGCCAGACCGCGGACGACGACACCGTGACCCTGCGGGACCGCGACAGCCTCGAGCAGATCCGGGTTCCCGTCGAGGGTATCGCCGACCGCCTCGCCGCCAAGCTCGGTGAGCCCTGGGGCAGCCCGAAGCTCGGCTAGGCGTGCAACGGAAGACCACCGTCGCGATCTTCCTGCTCGCCGCGGGCACGGCGTGGAACGGCGGCAACGTCGGGCCCGCGGTCTCCCAGCTCACGGAGTCCTTCTCGGTGACCCTCTCGGCCGTCGGGCTGCTTTCCGGGACCGTGCTGTTCGCCGCGGTAGTCGCAGCGTCCCTCGTGACACCGATGTTGTCCGACCGGTTGGGACCGGCATTCGGCGCGAAGCTTGCGGCGCTTCTGTGCGGGGCCGGAAACGTGATCTTCGCCGCGGGTCCGACCTACGGCTGGCTCATCGGGGGAAGAGTGGTCGCCGGCCTCGGCCTCGGGATCTCCCTGGTGCTCGGCCCCGCGGTCGCCCGGGCTGCAGGTGGGGTCCGCCTTCTAGGAGTGTTCGGGGCCGGAATCATGCTCGGAGTTGCTGCGGCCCTTGGGGTGGGCGGGGCGCTCGCGGAGGCCGGCATCGATTGGCGCGTCGCCTTTGCGGTCTCCGCGGTCCTCGGCTTCTCGTCGCTTCCCCTGCTTCCCGCGAACGTAGAGGTGGCGCCCCCCGGGGCTCGGCGGCCGGGCGATCTGCGCCGGCTCGTTCGCAGTCTCCCGGAGTGGCGCTTGCTGCTGCTCTTCGTCGCGATCCTGGCGGTCCCGCTCGTGATCAGCGCCTGGTTCAACCACTATCTGATCACCGAAGGGGGCGTCGGCGCAGGCCTGGCCGGCCTGCTGGCATTCTCCCTCTTCGGCCTCTGCACGGCCGTCCGTGTTGCAGGCGGTCGGCTGTCGGATCGCCGGGCCTCGCCGCTCATTCTCGCGGGGTTGGCGCCGCTGGTGGCTGCCGCCGGCGTGGCCCTGTTCGCGCTCAAGCCCACCCTCGTCGGAGCCATCGCGAGCATCGTTCTCATGGGACCAGGATTCGCGTTTCCCTACGCGACCATGTTCGACGAGGGAGAGCGGCTGCTGGCGGACGATCCCGTGCTCTCCTTGACGTTTCTCACGGCGGGCGCCAACGCGACTCCCATCTTGGCGATCCCCCTGGTCGGCGGGGCGCTGGCCAACGGAAACGGCGAGGGCGCCTTCCTGATCCTCGCCGCGTTCGTAGCTCTGTCGGGCGTGGCAAATCTCCGGCCCGCCGTCCCCTCCGCCCGCGGCCCAGGCCCTACGGAACCGTCTTGACCCTGCTCGCCATGAAGAAGAGCCCGGCGGAGACGAGGGCCAGGATCACCGCCACCGCAGGCGTTCCGGCGAACAGCGCGATGATGGCGGCGACGATGAAGAGGGCGCCGGCGAGCAGATAGCGCGGGCGTGGATCGACGCTCATGGCGGCCACCTACCCCGCTTGTGTGACGTTAATCACGCTGTCCTGGCCAACCGGCGAGGCCTCGACTAAGCTCAACGGTTACACCAAATCGTGCAAGCGACCGCGGGACATGCGAGGAGGACGTTGAGATGACCGTGACCAAGAGGGACCGCACTTGAGATGACCGCGACGAAGAGGGACGGCACCTCCCAGACCGACCAGATCAGCTACGAGGACCTCTACCACCGCTGGGAGGAGGGGAATTGGAAGGCGACCGAGATCGACTTCTCGAAGGATCGCGAGGGGTGGCGGGCGCTCAGCGAGATCCAGCGCAAATCAGCCCTCTGGACCTACTCGATGTTCTTCTACGGCGAGGACTCCGTCACGGACAACCTCTCCCCCTACATCGACGCGGCGCCCAAGGAGGAGCAGAAGTACTTCCTCGCCACCCAACAGGTGGACGAGGCGCGGCACTCGGTCTTCTTCCACCGCTTCTTCAGCGACGTGATCGGAGCCGGGGAGACGATCGCCGAGGGGCTCGCCTACACACAGGCCCAGCTCGGCTGGGGATACCGCAACGTCTTCGATCGCCTGGACCGGATGGCCGACGAGCTGCGCAAGGACAGGTCGCTGCCGAAGTTCGCCCAGGCGATCGCTCTCTACCACATGGTGGTGGAGGCGACCCTCGCCCAGCCCGGCCAGCATTTCATCGAGGACTACTTCGCCAAGTCGGGCACCATGCCGGGCTTCGCCGAGGGGATGCACAACGTCGCCCGCGACGAGCAGCGCCACATCGCATTCGGCGTCAAGACTTTGGCTGAGTGCTTCCGGGAGTCGGATGAGTGCAAGGCGGCGGTCGTGGAGATGCTTCGCGAGGTGTTGCCGTGGTCGATGTCGGTATTCGTGCCGCCGGGCTGGGACCTCGAGTACACCCGCTGCTACGGCTTCGAGCTGGAGGACATCTACGCGTTCGGGATGCGCTCGGTGGAGGCGAAGTGGAAGGCGGCCGGCTATCCGATCGACGAGATGCCGCCCGACGTCTTTCCGTTCGATCTCTCCGAACCCCACGAGGAGAGAGCGAAGAGGGCGATCACGCTGCTTCGCGCCGGCGTCGCCGGCGAGCCGGTTCGGAGTCCGGACTCATCGCCCGAGGTGCAGGCCCTGCTGTTCGACGTCATCGCGCGGTCCGCTCATACAGACGTGATCAATGGAAGGCCGGTGACGATCCAGTGGAGCTTCACCGACGCAGCGCCGTGGCACATCCGGATCGACAACGGAACGACTCACGCGGCCCAAGGCCAGGCGGCCGACGCCGACCTGACCCTCGAGACGTCGTGGCGGGACTGGCTGGCGGTCTCAACCTGGGGCGGCGACCCCCGCCGCGCGATGCTGCGACGCAAGCTCCGGCCCCACGGCTCCTTGCGCGTGCTCTGGCAGCTGCAGCGGATCTTCCCGCGGGCCGCCTGAGCGGCGAGCTGGTGCCTATTCAGGGCGACCCAGGTGTGCTGGGATAGGCACTAATCGGCGGCGAGAAGAAAGCGGGCGACCCCGGCCGCCGCCCCCACAATCGGCGTGAAGTCCCGGTCGGTATCCGTGAGGCGCTGGAGAGCGCTCCCGTCGGCGGCGGCGAACATGTACGTCACGCACGCCTCCGCGTCGTACCGCAGTGAGAGCACGCCCTCGGCCTCCTTGCGGCGCAGCATCTCGGCCACGTGCGCGCGGGAGCCGCGATAGAGCTCGGCGAGCTCGGCTCGGATCTCGGGATTCTGCCTGCCGGCGGTGAAGAGCTCGAACAGGATCACGTAGAAGCCCGGGTCGCTCTGAAGTATGGCTTCGGCGCCGGCGACCAGCACCTCGATCACCTCGTCCACGGTCTGCGCGTCCGCCAGCGGCTGGTCGAGTGTCGAGATCCTCATCTCCGCGTCCCTGCGGAGCACCTCGATCAGCAGTCGCTCCTTGGTCCCGAAGTAGTAATGGAGGAGACCGCGGCTGACGCCCGCCTCGCGTGAGACATGCTCGAAGGTAGCGCCGGCGATGCCGCGCGTCGCGACGCACCGGCGCATCGCGTCGACGATGCGTCGTACCTTGTCCCGATCGCCCATCAGGGGCCTGGGACCACTTGACACAGCGGACCGCTCCGCGGCGGACTTCAGCTCCACCGGCATCTCTCCTCCCCTGGGGCGGCCATCCGCCGCGCAGGGATCGGCGAGTTTACCTTCAGCGGCTATTTCAACGTCACCGGCGGGTTATGGCCGGGGATCACCACGGCGGGGTCGAGGTCGCGGATGCGCCGCCACTGTTCCAGCAGCTCGTCGCGCTCGGGGCCGAAATCGGCCGGAAGGTCCATCTCGTCGAAGTACTCGGGAAGCGGGCCCACGCAATCTGACGCGATGACCACGAGGCCTTCGTCCGTGTCCACGAGAAGCGAGACCAGCCCATCCGAATGGCCCGGCGTCCGCAGCCACCGGACTCCGGGCTCGATCTCCCCCTCGTCGCCATCGAGGATCTCGAGGTCGACCATCTCCAGCACGCCGGCGACGATCTGCGCGTAGGGAGCCTCAGTCTCCAGCCGGTGCACGTACACGCGGCGCTGCGGCCATGCCGCAAGCCCCTCGGCGTGGTCGAAGTGGAGATGGGTGAGGATCACGTCCCTGATCTCCGGGGGCTCGACGCCCAGCTCCCCGAGCGCGCCGAACACGGGCCCACCCTGCATCACGAGGCCGGGGTCCACCAGGTAATCGCGCCCGGCGCGTATCAGGCAGGTGTTCGGGAAGGCCACCATCCCGGTCGGCCTGCCCGCCGCCTGGAGCTTCTTGTAGCGGCGAAAGCCCTCCGCGGAGCTCTCGGTGCGCTCGACGTCCGCTCCTCCCCGGCCATCGAGGGAGAAGACGTGCCGCTGCGCCGGCACGAGTAGATGAACGGCCGGCATCGGCCGGACGGCTACCGCGGCTTCGCCGTCAGCCCGTACCTAGCTTGCGGTGGTCTCGGGGGTCGGTGCCGTCTGCGAGGTGTACTCGAACTCCTCCTCGGCGCCGAACAGCCGGTCGAGCACCGCCTTGCGAAGGTCCTCGCTGAACGCGATCGCGACCGCGGCGCCGATCAGCGCCACGAACGCGACCTTCCCCCACGAGCGGCGACGCCGCTTGCCGCGCAGGTGCTCCGAGGCGTCGCGCAGCGATTCCGCCGCCGTACGGAGATCGCGCTGGACCTTCTTGTCCTCGGTCAGGGCCCGTACGGGCCCCTTTCCGTTGGACATGCGCTGGTAGGCGTGGCGGGCAGCGTCGAAGGCCTCCTTGACGCTGTTCCGCAGGTCTTCGTCCTCGATCACGCGTCGTACGTACGGGTTCGAACCCGCGGACCGCGCGGCCTGGCGCGCCTTGTCGGCCTTCGTGCTTCTTGCTGCCATTCGCCTCAATCTCCTCGTCCGCTTGCCCTCTCCCGGAGCATATACCCGTAAATAGGGACGCTACAGCGCCGCCTCGAGCGCCTTGTCGATGCTGTCCACGTAGACGAACTCGAGCCCCTGGCGCTCGTGCTCGGGGATTTCGGCGATGTCGCCCTCGTTTCGCTCCGGGACGATGATCCGCTTGATTCCGGCTCGTTGCGCGGCGAGGCTCTTCTCCTTCAGGCCCCCGACGGGCAGCACCTGGCCCGTCAACGTCACCTCGCCCGTCATCGCGACGTCGTCGTTGACCGCGCGCCCGGAGACCAGCGAGGCAAGCGCCGTGGCCATCGCCACCCCCGCCGAGGGACCGTCCTTCGGCACCGCCCCGGCCGGTACGTGCACGTGGATGTCATGGGTGGCAAACCAGTCCTCAGGAAGATCGGGGGCCAGCTGCTTCAGATGGCCGCGCACCCACGAGAGCGCCGCCTGCGCGGATTCGCGCATCACCTCGCCGAGCTGACCGGTGATCGTCAGCGTTCCGTCGCCCGGCATCGCCGTCGCCTCGACGAACAGCACCTCGCCGCCCACGGGGGTCCATGCCAGCCCCGTGGCCACTCCCGGATCCTTGGTGCGCCGCCGTTGCTCCGCGAAGAACCGGCGCCTGCCGAGCAGCTCGCGCGCCCGCTTGGCGGAGATCGTCACCTTGCCCTTCGCCTCGCCCTCGGCGATCTGGCGGGCGACCTTCCGGCACACCGTGCCGATCTCCCGCTCCAGGTTCCTCACCCCGGCCTCGCGCGTGTACTCCTCGATGATCGTGCGAATCGCCGCGTCGGCGAACGCGATCTGGCCTCGCTGGAGCCCGTTTTGCTCGATCTGCCTCGGGACCAGGTAGCGCTTCGCGATGTGGAGCTTCTCGTCCAGCGTGTAGCCGGCGAGCTGGATCACCTCCATGCGGTCCTGAAGCGCGGGGGGAACCGTGTCGAGCGTGTTCGCGGTCGCGATGAACAACACGTCCGAGAGGTCGAACTCGAGGTCGAGGTAGTGGTCGCGGAAGCTGTCGTTCTGGGCCGGGTCGAGGACCTCGAGCATGGCGCTCGAGGGATCGCCGCGAAAGTCCGCGCCCATCTTGTCGATCTCGTCGATCATGAACACCGGGTTGCGCGTGCCGGCGTCGCGGAGTGCGCGGACGATGGTCCCCGGCATCGCGCCGATGTACGTGCGCCGGTGACCCCGGATCTCGGCCTCGTCACGTACTCCGCCCACCGAGATCCGCTCGAACTCACGCCCGAGGGCCCGGGCGATCGAGCGGCCGAGGCTCGTCTTTCCCACCCCCGGCGGCCCGACGAAGCAGAGGATCGGCCCCTTAGCCGACCCCGCCGCCCCCGTAGCCGGCTTCGCCGGCTTACCGCTCGCCTTCGGCTCGCTCCGGGAGGAGGCGGCGGGCATTTGTTGCAATTTGCGGACCGCGAGGTACTCGAGGATGCGGTCCTTGACCTTCTCGAGGTCGTAGTGGTCGGCGTCCAGGACCTCGCGCGCATGCGCGATGTCGAGGTTGTCCTCGGTGGTCTTGCTCCAAGGAAGCTCCACGAGCCATTCGAGGTACGTGCGGATGACGCCGTACTCGGCGGCCGCGGGCGGCAGGCGCTCGAGTCGCCCGAGCTCGCGATCGGCCTGCTTGCGGGCGTGCTCGGGGAGGTTCGCCGCCTCGAGTCGCTCGCGAAGCTCATTGGTCTCGATCTGCTGCTCGTCGGCCTCGCCGAGCTCCTGCTGGATCGCCTTGAGCTGCTCGCGCAGGTAGTACTCGCGCTGGCCCTTCTCGATCTCCGACTGGACCTGCGACTGGATCTTCGAGCCGAGCTGGATCACCTCCAGCTCTCGCGCGAGGATCTCCGAGAGCCGGCGGAGGCGCTTCGCCACGTCCACTTGCTCGAGCAGCTCCTGCTTCTCTTCGGTGGAGATCCTCAGCGCACCCGCGATCAGGTGCGCAAGCGCAGACGGGTCGTCCACGTTCATGACCGCGAGCTGAAGCTCCTCCGGCAGGTACGGGATCTGCTCGATGATCTCGGTGAAGGTGCGCTGGACGTTGCGGGTCAGGGCCTCGAGCTCCGGCGACGGTTCCACGACGTCGGGCAGGGGCTCGATCCTTGCCACGAGGTACGGCTCCTCGGTGACGTAGTCGACCAGCCGCACGCGCTCGGTGCCCTGGACGAGGATCCGGATCGTGCCGTCCGGGACCTTGAGCATCCGCGCGACGATTGCTGCGACCCCCACGTCGTAGAGCTGATCCGGCGCGGGCTCGTCCGCCTCGGTGTCACGCGATGCGACCAGCACCAGCATGCGCTCGCCGGACAGCACGTCGTTGACGAGCCGCATGGAGCGCGGCTGACCGATCGCCAGCGGCGTCAGGGTGTCCGGATAGGGCACGACCTCCTTGAGCGGCAGCACGGGGAGGGCCGCCGGAAGGGGTTGGCCCTGACGATCCCGTATCGCCTGCTCGACGTCCGGCGTCTCCACGACCTCGATCGTCGGCTGCCCATCCTCCTGAGCCTCCAGCGCCGGGCGCTCCGTTTCGCCGGGACCGGCCATCAGCCCCCGGGATCGATCGGTACCTGGCGGGTTTCTCGGCCGCTGGAACGCAGCGGCAGCTCGATCCGAAGGATGCCGTCCACGTAGGTGGCGTTGGCCTCCTCCGCCACGACGTCGGCGTTGAGCTCCACGATTCGCCGGAAGGGCCCGGCCTCGATCTCCACCTGCTGGTAGACGCGCCCCTCGGTCTCCTGCACCGGGCGCTCCCCGCTGATCACCAGCTCGCGCCCGACGATCTCGAGCCCGACGCTGTCGGGGTTGACCCCGGCCAGCTCGACCTTGACGATCGCCCTAGGGCTGTCGCTGCCGCAGTAGTAGACGTCCACCCGCGGGGAGAACCCGATCTGGGGGCGCCCGGACCACCAGCGGCCCTCGCCCCAGACGTCGCCGAACAGCTCGTCCATCTCGCGGCGCATGCGCTCGAAGTTGAGTAGCGGATCGCGGTTGCGTGCCACGATTCAACCTTAGCTCCGGTCGCCGCTGGCCAGCGGCGACGGGAGATTAGACCTCGTATACGGCGCCCTCGTAGGCGACCTCAACCGGCGCGCCGAAGGCGTCGGAGCCCTCCTCGCGGGCCCAGTCCTCGTCGAGCTCGTCGGAGATATGGGTCAGCACGACCCTGGTGGCGCCCGCTCGGCGGGCATGGTCGCCGGCCTCACCAGGGGTCATGTGCCCGCGGATCCCGGTGCGCTCGGGGCGCGGCAGCGTGGCCTCGACGAGCAGCAGGTCCGTGTCCCGGGCGATCTCGACCAGCTCGTCTCCGGGACGGGAGTCCGCGCCATACGTGAAGCGCCCGCTGCCGTCGGTGGACGTGAAGTCGATCGCATACGTCGTCGTGAAGTGCGGCACCTCCTGGAAGCGCGCGCGAAGCGTTCCCACCTCCACCGTGGATCCAGCGTCGTATTCCTCCAGCGCGAACGCGCTCCCGATCAGGTCCTCGTTCCCCCACGCGCCGACCACCTGCCTGAAGCAGTCCGCCGCTCCGCGCGGCGCGATCAGCCGCGGGCGCGCGGGGCTGTCGGTGCCCGGGTAGCCTGCCACGGGGACCGGCTGCTGGCGAGGCGCGTAGGTGAGCGCATACGCGAACGGGATCACGTCGAGGAAGTGGTCGGCGTGTAGGTGTGAGATGAGCACCGCATCGACGTCCACGTAGTCGATGCGCTGGCGAAGCTTGGAGAACACGCCGTTCCCACAGTCCAGGAGCAGCGCCGTATCGCCGTCCTCGACCAGGTAGCCGCTGCAGGCCCCGCCGGCGTCCTGCCACGAGGGCGACTTCCCGAGCACCGTGATGCGCATCGTCACGATCAACTCTAGCCGCGGCCCTCGCCAGCGGCGATCCTTACGACCGGTGCAAGCGCCCACCCGGCGCGGGGGAAGGCGGAGGTATCGTCAGCCTATGGCGAAGACCTGCGCCCAATGCGGCGCGTCGATGGCCGGCGACGCCCGCTTTTGCCCCTCCTGCGGCGCCCCCCTGGAGAGCCTTGCCGGAGCCGAGCGAAAGCTCGCGACGATGCTCTTCGCCGATCTCGTGGGCTCCACCGAGCTGGCCGCCCACCTCGACCCGGAGGAGCTTCGCGGCCGCCTTGCGCCGTTCTTCGAGGCGGCCCGCTCGACGCTAGAAGAGCACGGGGGGACGGTCGAGAAGTACGTCGGCGACGCGGTCATGGCGGTGTTCGGGGTCCCGCGCGGGCACGGCGACGATCCCGATCGGGCCATCGCGGCGGCATTGGTGCTCACGCGGACCGTCGGATCGATGGATACCGGGCTCGCGCTGCGCGTCGGCGTGGAGACCGGCGAGGTGCTGGCACTGGATCGCGGCGGCGACCTCTCGGTCACCGGCGAGGCCGTCAACGCCGCCGCTCGCCTCCAGCAGGCCGCCGCGCCCGGAGAGGTGCTCGTCGGGGAACGGGCGGCACGCGCCTGCCGGACAGCGCAACTCGAGGACATTGCTCCGATCGAGGCGAAGGGATTTCCGGCACCGTTGCGCGCATCACGGGCTGTGACGGCGGACGCCGAGGCGCCGGCGACGACTACGCCGTTCATCGGCCGCGACGACGACCTGGCGCTGCTGGAGCTCGTCTACCGACGCGCCGCGCGCGACCGAGTTCCCGAGCTGGTCACCATCACCGGCGATGCGGGGGTCGGAAAGACCAGGCTCGCCTCGGAGTTGGCTGAGCGCCTTCGCTCGCTCGATCCGACTCCGGAGACGCTTCTCGGACGTAATCCCCCGTATGGGCGTGGCATCGCCTTCTGGGCCCTGGGCGAGATCCTGCGCGGGGCAGCGGGGACCGGGGCGGATACCTCCGGGGCCGACGTGCGGACCGCGCTTGCGCGGAGGCTCGGGAAGCTCGGAGCTGAGGACGCGCGGGAGCTCGCAGGGGCGCTGGCCACCGCACTCGGCGGCGAGGCGAGCGACGGAGACGTCGAGGACGAGTTGAAGCGGGCGTGGCGCCGGCTCGTGGCGCTGCTCGCGGAGCAGCGGCCGCTGATGATCGGAATCGACGACGCCCACTGGGCGGACGACGGCCTCCTGGATCTGATCGAGGAGGTCGTGTTCCGCCTCGACGACGTGCCCCTGCTCGTGCTCTGCACGAGCAGGCCGGAGCTCTTGGAGCGCCGGCCCGACTTCGGGCGCGCGGCTCGCAACGTGACCCAGATCGAGCTGCGACCCCTCACCCCGGAGGCCGCCGACGAGCTCGCATTGGCGTTGCTTCCCCCAGAGAGCAGGGAACTGGCGCCTCGCATTGCCGCGGCCTCGGGGGGCAACCCATTCTTCGCGGAGGAGATGGCGTGCACGATCGCCGAGGGCCGGGGCGGCCTCGCCGATCACCTACCGGACACGGTCCAGGCCGCGATCGCGGCGCGGCTCGATCTGCTGCCCGAGACGGAAAAGCGAACCCTCCAGCACGCCGCGGTCCTGGGGCAGAACTTCCTGGAGGAGGCGCTCGACGATCTCCTCGGGGAGCCGCCCCGGGAGGCGCTCGCCGCCCTCACGCAGAAAGCGCTGGTTCAGGAGCGCCTTGCCATCGGTCCGGGCCGCTACGGGTTCCGCCACCAGCTCATCCGGGACGTCGCCTACGACTCCCTGCCTCGGGCGGAGCGGGCGCGCCTCCACGAACGGGCTGCCGAGCGGATCACCGGCCGTGCAGGCGAGCGCTACCCGGAGCTCGCGGAGGTGGTGATGTTTCACCGCGCCGCCGCCTGCGACCTCGAGCCCTCGGCCGAGCGGGCGGAGGCCGCACGCAGGGCCACCGTGGAGGCCGCGGAGATCGTCTCCCGCCGCGGCGCGTCGAGCCGGGCGCAGGAGCTCTACGAGCGTGCCGCCGAGCTCGCATCCTCGGAGACCGACCGGATCGAGGCGCTGCGCGCCGCAGCCGAGATGGCCGCGCGGCGCTATCGAGGAGATGAGGCGCTGCGGCTGTTTCGCGCCGCCGCTGACGTCTCCGAGCGCGCCGGGAACCATGGGGAAGCGGCGGCTGCCTATGCGCTCGCCGTCGAGATCGCGACACGCATGGCCGGCATCACCGGCAGGCTGCCCGAGGCCGAGTTGCGAAGCATGCTGGGGCACGCTCGGGAGCTGGTGGCGCCGGAGGACGAGGTGACCAAGGCCAGGCTCGTTCTGGACGAGGCGTGGATCGCCTGGTACACGGAGCGAAACGAGGAGATGGGCCGCCCAGCCCGCGAGGGACTGGAGCTGGCGCGCAAAGCCGGTAACCCACTGCTGATCTCCGGCGCGCTCGACGCTGTTGCGGCGAGTGCCTGGAACGAGGCCCGTCACGCTGACTCCGTCATCTCCACGCGGGAGCGCCTCGAAGTACTCGATCGGGTGCCTGCCAGCGCCCCCGGCCTGGCGCGGGAGCGCAGTGACGCCCTGCACATGATGGTCGAGGGGCTGGTCCAAACCGCCAGGTATCGAGACGCCTTGACCTGGGCCGGTCGGGCCCGCGATCTCGACCTTGGCCACGGCATCGTCTACTCGGGGTGGTCCCGTTCGATCGTCCCGAGCTTCTTCCTCGGGCAATGGGACGAGGTGATGCAGATGGCCAGCCGGGTGCGGGACGCCTGGACCGCGATGGCGCGGCCGATGTCCGCGTTCATGGCGGGCGCCGTATCGATGGCTTCGGCGGTATGCGGCTATCGCGGCGACGAGGCGGGAATGGCCGACTGGCGGGCATTCGCCGAGGAGATTGCCAGGGAGAGCCAGCAGACGTACGGGATCCGCACCTTCCAGGCAGACGTGGCCCTGCATCGAGGTCAGGCGGAGGTGGCAGCCGAGCTGCTCGAGGGCGGTGAGCCCTCGTTCTGGTGGCGCCCCGTCTTCCTCGCCACGCGCGCGGAGGCGCTCGTCCGCAGCGGCGGACCCGATCCCGCCGGCGCGCTGGCCGCCGCGGAGAAGATGAGTGGAGACAACCGCTATACGGAGGCGGTCATACTGCGCGCCAAGGCGACCCGCGACGGCGATGAGCCCGGGCTTCGCAAGGCCTTGGCGATCTTCGAGGAGATCGAGTGCCCCTACCAGGCGGCGCGCACGGGATGGATTCTCGGCGGCGAGAATCGGGCTCGCGCGCAGCGTCTTCTCGAGGGCCTCCGGGCCACGCCTCCTGCGGGCTGAGGCGCGCTGCGCATCACGCCCGGCACGATCGCGTCGCTGATCTCTCAGTCGGCGCCGCGACCCTCCGCCTCGCGCAGGCGCGAGGCGAGGGTCTGCAACAGGGGCCAGGCGACCTCGGGGTGCCCCTGGACGAAGGACCGGAATTGCCATGCCGCCAGTCCACGGCAGCGCAGGTCTGTCGTCGCTACGATCGTCGCCGACCTCGGTCCCTCGTCGATGAGCGCGATCTCTCCGAAGTAATCGCCCGGCTGCAAGGTACGGACGATTTCGCCCTTGAGGCTGACCGTAGCGTTGCCGTTCTCGATCACGAAGAAGCCGACGCCGCTCTGCCCCTCCACCGTAATCGTGTCCCCCTCGGTGAAGGTTCGCTCCCCCATCAGCTTCGCCAGCCGGCCCAGCTCCCGCTTGTCCACGCCCGAGAACAGCGGCACGCGCCTCAGGCTGTCGACCACGTCAGCCACCGACCCGATCATATCCTCGGCCCCGTGAGCGGCTAGACGGTCCTTGCGGGCGCGACCTCTGGCGGCTGGCGCAGAAGCAGGGAGGGCTGGCGCGGGGGGACGAGGCCGTCGGCGCTATTGGGACGGAAGGTCGAGCACGGCTCGTCGAGGTCGAGCGCGCACAGCATCTGGCAGTGGAAGAAGCAGTCGAGGCAGCTCGGGCGACCCTTCCGGCGCTTGGCAACCCGGCGCCTCCCGAGCCCGATCGCATCGGCCATCTGCATCGCCTGATCGTTGCCTCCGGCCACTCCTCTACCCCCAGTCCGCTTGATGTTTGCCGCTGCCCTCATGGCCGAGCCGACTATGCCATCGCGGCGCGCGTCCTGCACGACGCGTTCACGCAATCGCCGCACTTTTGCGAATCGGCTCGATCCCGGGTTTCCGCGGTTTGCGGGTTTGGTGCCCACCCGCTGGCGGGACAGCACTCCCGGCCGGGACCGAGCCGCCGGTAAAATCGCTGTCGATGTCTCCGGAGCGCACAGCACGCCTCAGCGCCTCGCCACCGCTGTTCGGCAATCGGCTCCTCGACTTCTTCTCGAGGATCCACCCATCCGTGCCGGCGATCGTCTTCGTGCCGGTGGTCGTCGCGGGGGTCTGGCTTGGGTCAGACCGCGGCTACGGCCCGCTCGGGCTCGTGCTGCTGGTCGCGCTCGGGATTTTGATCTGGACGCTCACCGAGTACTGGCTGCATCGGCTCGTCTTCCACTGGGAGCCCGACCATCCGATCGGGAGCCGCCTCCACTTCATCATCCACGGCGTCCACCACGATCATCCGAACGATCGCCTCCGGCTCGTGATGCCGCCCGCCGTCAGCATTCCGCTTGCCGCGGTCTTCCTCTGGATGTACACGCTGATCTTCGGCACACCGGCGGCCTATCCGATCTTCTCCGGGTTCATCCTCGGCTACCTCTCCTACGACTACACCCACTACCACGTGCACCACCACACGCCGAGGACCAAGCTCGGCAAGCGGCTGCGGGAGCAGCACATGCGCCACCACTTCCAGGACCACCGTTACGGTTTCGGCGTCTCCTCCCCTCTTTGGGACGTCGTCTTCCGCACCCTGCCCCGCCGGCGCCGGTACTAACTGTTCCGCACCGTTCCTTTCCGCAGTGTCATACACACTGTTGATCTGCTGAGGTAAGTGTTACGGTTGCCAGCGCACGTATCCAGCAGATCCCAAGGAAAGGAATCACAGATGGCACAGGTCTCTGGCGTGGTTGACCAGGCAGCGGACCTCCTCAGGGACCGGATCCGCGAGCTGGAGGGCGAGCTTTCCAAGCTGCAACGCGCGCTCTCCAACCTGACGGACGGACGCCAGGGGCGTCGCGGCCCCGGCCGGCCGCGGGGCTCACGGGCTGCAACCGCTGGGCGCCGCCGGGGCCGCCGTCGCGGCACCCGCGCCGACCAGGCGGTGCGAATCGTCAAGGCGAACCCCGGCATCACCGCCTCGGAGATCGCCAAGAAGATGAAGATCCAGCCGAACTACCTGTACCGGGTGCTCAGCGAGCTTCAGAAGGAGGGCCGCGTGAAGAAGAGCGGTCGCTCCTACACGGCGGCATAGCCGCAGGTATCGCCGCGGGGCGGGAGCCCCCGCCGATCTACAACAGCCCTAGCTGCGCGACCGCGTCCCGCTCTTCTTTCAACTCGTTGATTGAGTTGTCGATTCGCTCGCGTGAGAAGTCGTCGATTTCGAGGCCCTCGACGATGCGCCACTCGCCGTTCGCGCAGGTGCAGGGAAAGCTCGAGATCAGCCCCTCCTCGACGTCGTAGGACTCGTCAGAGGGCACAGACATCGAGGCCCAGTCGCTGTCGGGCGTGCCCAGCCTCCAGTCGTGTACGTGGTCGATCGCGGCGTTCGCGGCCGAGGCGGCGCTCGACGCGCCGCGCGCCTCGATGATCGCGGCGCCTCGCTTCGCCACGGTAGGGATGAACTCGTTCTCGAGCCAGTCTTGGTCGTTCACCACCTCGGCCGCGGTCTCGCCCCTCACCTTCGCGTGGAACAGGTCCGGGTACTGGGTGGTGGAGTGGTTGCCCCAGATCGTCATGTTGGTGATCTCAGTCACCGCCGCGTCGCACTTCTTCGCCAGCTGAGCGATCGCGCGGTTGTGGTCGAGCCGGGTCATTGAGGTAAAGCGCTCGCGCGGGACGTCGCGAGCGTTCGACATGGCGATCAGGCAGTTCGTGTTTGCCGGGTTGCCGACCACCAAGACCCTGATGTCGTCGGCGGCGCCGTTGTTGATCGCCTGGCCCTGGGGCTTGAAGATCCCGCCGTTCGCCTCCAGGAGGTCCGAGCGCTCCATCCCCTTGGACCGCGGCCGCGCGCCCACGAGGAGCGCCACGTTCGTCCCCTCGAAGGCGGGCTTCGGGTCATCGTGGATGTCGATCCCCGCCAGGAGGGGAAACGCGCAGTCATCGAGCTCCATCGCCGTCCCCTCCGCCGCCTTGACCGCATCGGGGATCTCGAGCAGCCTCAGGTGGACCGGTGTGTCCGAGCCCAGCATGTGGCCGCTGGCGATCCGGAACAGGATGGCGTAGCCGATCTGGCCGGCCGCGCCGGTGACGGTGACGGTGACGGGGGTTTCGCTCACTTCGCAGCCTCCTGACGGTTTCGCTCCTCGTTCCTCGGTCCTCGCTCCTCGGATGCGGCCTGCCCGTCCGCCATTGCCCGCCGGAGGCCCTCGTCGATCGAGGCGAGGAATTCTTGCGTCGTCTGGAACTCCTGATCGGGGCCGACGAGCAGCGCGAGGTCCTTTGTCATCTTGCCGCTCTCAACGGTCTCGACGCATACCCGCTCGAGGGTCTCGGCGAACCCCGAGACCTCGGGTGTCTCGTCCATCCGTCCGCGAGCGGACAACGCGCGCGTCCAGGCGAAGATGGAGGCGATCGGGTTCGTCGAGGTGGGCTTGCCCTGCTGATGCTGGCGGAAGTGGCGGGTGACGGTCCCGTGCGCGGCCTCCGCCTCGACGGTCTTGCCGTCGGCGGTCATCAACACGCTGGTCATCAGCCCGAGTGAGCCAAACCCCTGCGCAACCGTGTCCGACTGCACGTCGCCGTCGTAGTTCTTGCACGCCCACAGGTATCCCCCTTCCCACTTCAACGCCGCGGCGACCATGTCGTCGATCAGCCGGTGCTCGTAGGTCAGGCCGGCGGACTCGTAGTCCTCCTTGAACTCGCCTTCGAAGACCTCCTGGAAGAGGTCCTTGAAGCGTCCGTCATACGTCTTCAGGATCGTGTTCTTGGTCGACATGTACACCGGGTATCCGCGGTCGAGCCCGTAGCGAAACGAGGCTCGCGCGAAGTCCCTGATCGAGGCGTCCAGGTTGTACATCGCCATCGCGACCCCGCCGCCCTTCGGAAAATCGAAGACCTCCAGCTCGATTGGGTCCCCGTCCCCATCGGGCGTGAACGTGAGCATCAGCCTGCCCTCGCCCGGGATCCGGGTGTCCGTGGCGCGGTACTGGTCGCCGAACGCATGGCGGCCGATGACGATCGGCTTCGTCCAGCCAGGCACCAGGCGCGGGATGTTGGAGATCACGATCGGCTCCCGAAAGATCACGCCGCCGAGGATGTTGCGGATCGTTCCGTTCGGCGAGCGATACATCTCCTTGAGGCCGAACTCCTTGACCCGCGCCTCGTCGGGCGTGATCGTCGCGCACTTGACACCGACGCCGTGCTCCTTGATCGCGTTCGCTGCGTCCACGGTGACCTGGTCGCCGGTCGCGTCCCGGTTCTCGATCCCGAGGTCGAAGTACACGAGGTCGACGTCTAGGTAGGGCAGGATCAGCTGCTCCTTGATGAAGGCCCAGATGATTCGCGTCATCTCGTCGCCGTCCAGCTCGACGATCGGATTGGCCACCTTGATCTTCGCCATCCTTCGCCACCGTACTATTCGGTCCATGGCCACGACCGAACGCTCGGCCAGGAGCGCGACCCACGAGGTCCTGAACCAGGCGCCCCCGCTGGAGAACTACAACCTCTTCGACGCCGACCGCGTCCTGAGCGAGGCCGTCGAGCGGGAGGGAGCCCAATGGGTGACGGACCAGGCTCGAGAGCTGGGCGCCATCTGCGGGCGCCCGGACATGATTGCGCTCGGCGTCCAGGCGAACGAGAACCCGCCACGGCTCCGAACGTATGACCGATTCGGGCATCGGATCGACGAGGTGGAGTTCCACCCGGCATGGCATGAGCTCATGCGGCTCGGCATCTCGCAGGGTCTGCATGCCTCGCCCTGGCGTGACCCAAAGCCCGGAGCGCACGTCGCGCGCGGGGCGCTCTTCATGCTGCTCTCGCAGGTCGAGGCCGGGGTGGGCTGCCCGATCTCCATGACCTACTCGGTGATCCCGGCCCTACGCACTCAGCCGGAGCTGGCGTCCGAATGGGAGCCGCGCTTCCTCTCGCTCGAGTACGACGGTGAGCGCCTGGTGCCGGCGCCAGACAAGAAGGGGGCCCTATGCGGGATGGGCATGACCGAGAAGCAGGGCGGCTCCGACGTTCGCGCCAACACCACCACAGCGACTCCCCTCAACGGTGGCGGCCCCGGCGGCGAGTATGAGATCACGGGCCACAAGTGGTTCTTCTCCGCGCCGATGTGCGACGCGTTCCTGGTCCTCGCTCAGGCTCAGGGCGGCATCTCGTGCCTCCTCATGCCCCGCTTCACCCCCGACGGCGAGCGCAACCGCATCCACCTCCAGCGGTTGAAGGACAAGCTCGGCAACCGGTCCAACGCCTCCTCCGAGGTGGAGTTCCGGGGGGCCTGGGCTCGGCTGGTAGGAGAGGAGGGCCAGGGGGTCCGGACCATCATCGAGATGGTCAACCACACTCGCCTGGACTGCGTCACCGGCTCCGCCACCGGCATGCGATGGGGGGCGGCACAGGCGCTTCATCACGCGGCCCACCGCTCTGCGTTCGGCAAGCGGCTCGCCGAGCAGCCACTGATGCAAAACGTGCTCGCCGACCTCTGCGTCGAGTCGGAGGCCGCCACGGTCTCCGCGATGCGCCTTGCACGCATGTTCGACGAGTCGCACGCCGCGAGCGAGGAGGCGACCGAGCTTCGCCGCCTGGCAACGCCGGTGCTGAAGTACTGGACATGCAAGCGGGCACCGGCCCACGCGGTCGAGGCGCTCGAGTGCCTGGGCGGAAACGGCTACGTCGAGGAGTCGGGCATGCCGCGCCTCTTCCGGGAGAGCCCGCTCGCCTCGATCTGGGAAGGGTCGGGCAACGTCCAGTGCCTGGACGTGCTGCGCGCCATGGCGCGCAAGCCCCAATCCGTGGAGGCGTTCTTCGGCGAGGTGGCCGAGGGCGGCGGCGAGCCGCGGCTCGATCGCTTCGCGGCCGCTCTTCGCAAGGATCTCTCGGACCTCGAGGCGATCGAGTACCGGGCGCGGCGCGTCGTCGAGCGGATGGCCCTCGCGCTACAGGCCTCGCTCTTGATCCGCTTCGGCGACCCCGCCGTGGCGGATGCCTTCTGCGCCTCCCGACTGGAAGGCGAGGGCGGTCTTGCCTTCGGCACCCTGCCGGCCGGCACCGACTTCGAGCGGATCCTGGAGCGCCACACGCCGCACGTCTGATCGCCGCCGTGGCCAGCGGGGCTTGACGCGGCACGCGCCCGGGTGAGAGGGTTCCCGGCCGTGAACGGCAGGCCGATCACTCTTGGCGCGGTCGTGGCGGTGCTCGCGATCCTCGCGGCAGGCGCCGGCGGCTGCGGGGGCGGCGACGACACGAGCACCTCGGGCGCGACCGGCGCGACGGGCGCCGCCGAGGCCGAGAGTCAGCAGACCGCCGACGCCAAAGCCGAAATCGCGGCGCGAAAGGCGGAGACGGCGATGGAGGTCTACGCCACCGACAACAACGGCTCCTACGCCGGCGCCAGCCCAACCGGGCTTCAAAAGATCGAGCCGTCCGTTCCGGAGAGCGTTCAGATGACCGCGAGCGGCCAGAGCTACAAGATCACGATGCCGTCGTCCGTGGGGGGCAACAGCTTCACCGTCAGCCGCGACGCGAGCGGGACACCCAGCTTCACCTGCGAGGTGCCCGGGGAGGGCAACTGCCCGGCCTCCGGAAACTGGGGTAGTGGTTAGGCGAGCCAGCGCTCGTCGAGGCGGCGGACGACCGCCTCGGTGAGCTGGACGGCATCCGCGACGGTCTCGTAGTCGACGTTCTCGGGCGTGTCCGTGGGCCAGTGGTAGTTGCCGGGCTGCTTGAGATCCGTGCAGGAGCACAGCGACGCGCACGGATAACCGGCCCTGAGTGGGAAGACGCCGTCGGTTGCGTTGCGGAGCCGCAGGTTCGGGAACAGGGCGATGTCGAGCTCGTCCGCGAGGCCGTCGACCAACTCGAGCCCCTCGGCCGGGTATTCGTGCATGCCCATCATCCCCTCGCCGCGGAGGACGAGTAGGTGAGGCGAGCCGACGGTGTCGATGCTGAGAAAGAAGGTCCTCTCGGGGGCCAGCTCCTCGAAGTGGCGCTCCGCGAACGCCCGCATCCCCTCGCACAGGGCCTCCTCCGAGGTGGAGACGAGCATCACCCGGACGTTCTCGGCAGGCTGCTCCGCGAGCGCCCGGGCGATCGCGATCAGCACCGCCACTCCCGTCGCGTTGTCGTTGGCGCCGGGCACGGCGTCCCGGCAGCCGATGTCGATGAACGTCGCGGCCGACCCTGCCGCCAACATCGTGCCCAGCACGGTCACGGCCCGCCAGCCGGTCAGAGCGCCGGCCGCCACGGCGATCGGTCCGCCGATTACGGGGGCGAGCAGCGGCGGGCTGGTGTCGCTGCGTTCGATGAACCCGAGCCGGTCCGCAAGCTCGGGGATCTTCGGATGGAAGAGAAGCCCCGCGTGAGCGGCGTCGTGGTGCGCCACGAGGACCACGGTGCGCTCGGCGTCCTCGGGTCCCATCCGCGCGACCACGTTGAAGGCCCGCCGGCGGGGCAGGAGCTTCCGCAGGCGCTGGCCACGCGGCGGAACCTCGTCGGCGATTGCCGCGGCCGAGGCCGTGGCGAGTGCGATCGCGAGTGTCCGCGCGCCGCGAAGCGCAGCAAGGCCCGCGACAACGCCGGCTCCGCTGGCGATGCCAAGCGGCCACCAGAACGTGCCGTGCACGTCCTCGACCTCGATCCGCCCGTCGGCGCCGAGCTCACGAAGCCGACCAAGCAGCCATTCCGCTGCGCGCCGCTCTCCCTGGGAGGCGGTCGGACGATGGATCGAGGCCAGGGTCTCGACGAGGTCTCGCAGCCACTCGGTGTCGAGGTGCGCTTCGACCTCGGTAGAGGCCCGTGTGGCGCCGGCGGCCATCGGCGGCGAAACCTACCGGCTCGATCTCCGCGCGACCCCGGTACCTAAGATGGAGTCGTGCCCGCACGCGGCGCAGTGACGCTGTTTCACGTCCGGGGGATCCGGATCGGGGTCGATTACTCCTGGTTCTTCGTCCTCTTCCTGATCATCCTCTGGCTCTCCGGCTTCTACCGGGCCGTGCTGGACGTCTCGAATGGAGACGCCGCTCCGTATCTGCTTGCGCTCGTCAGTGCCGTCGCCTTCTTCGGCGCAATCCTCCTGCACGAACTCGGGCACGCCTTCGTGGCCATGCGCAACGGAATCGCGATCTCGGACATCACGCTCTGGATCTTCGGCGGCGTCGCACGCATGACGAGGGACTCGGACTCCCCGGGCACCGAGTTCAAGATCGCGATCGCCGGGCCTCTGGTGACGCTTGCCATCGGGCTTGCGTGCATCGGCGTCGGAATCGCGGGCGCCGGGTCGCACGAGTTCTGGAAGGCGATGCGGGTCGAGGATCAGGCCAACACGTCGGGCGTGTTGGCCGTGATCGCGTGGCTGGCGAGCATCAACATCCTGATTCTCTTCTTCAACCTGATCCCCGCCTTCCCGCTTGACGGCGGGAGGATCGCGCGGTCGATCGCCTGGAAGGTCACGGGAGACCGCAACCGCGCGACGCGCACTGCCGGTCGCCTGGGGCAGGCGTTCTCCTACGTGTTCATCGCGATCGGCATCGCCATGTTCTTGACCGGCGACCTGGTCGGGGGCATCTGGCTGGCGCTGATCGGCTGGATGCTGGGGCAGTCCGCGCGCGGCGCCGTCCTGCAGACGGAGTTCGCGAGCAGGATCGAGGGGATCCGGGTCGCGGACGTGATGGACGACGAGCCGGTGGCGATTCCGGAGAACGCCAGCGTGGAGCGGGCGCTCGACGAGTACTTCCTCCGTTACCGCTGGCCCTGGTTCCCAGTCGTCGACCCATACCGGAAGTTCCTCGGGCTGATCGAGCGCGGCGCGGCCGACGCGGTGCCGGAGGTCAGCCGAGCCTCCTCGACCGTGCGCGACATCTTCGAGGCCGATTCCAGCGGGACGCTGCGCGTACGCGAGGACACCCCGCTGGAGTCGCTTTTGGGCAACGACGCGCTGCGCCGGCTGGGCGCGCTGATGGCCGTAGACGCCGATGGCCGCCTGCTCGGAGTGGTCACCGCGGATCAGGTGGGCCGCGCACTCAGGGCCGCCCTCTCCGGCGGCGATTAATAGGATCGGCCGGTGAGCCCTCGACACGACGTCCTGGTGATCGGAGCGGGCCTCGCCGGGCAGCGCGCGGCCCTGGCCGCTGCCGAGGAGGGCGTATCGGTGGGCATCGTCTCCAAGGTCCATCCTGTCCGCTCGCACTCGAACGCCGCCCAGGGCGGCATCAACGCGGCCCTCGAGGAGGGCGACTCCTGGGAGTCACACGCATTCGACACCGTCAAGGGCTCCGACTACCTCGGCGATCAGGACGCGATCGAGGTCATGTGCCGCGAGGCGCCGGAGGAGATCCTCCATCTGGAGCACCTCGGCGTCACCTTCCATCGCAACGAAGAGGGCAAGCTCGGCACTCGCGCATTCGGCGGCGCCTCCCAGGCGCGCACCTACTACGTCGCCGACATCACGGGCCAGGCGATCATGCACGTCCTCTACGAGCAGCTGATGAAGCACTCCGACCTGATCGCCCGCTACGAGGAGTACTTCACGACCTCGCTCGTCCTCGACGGGGACGGCAACTGCGCCGGCGCGGTGATGCGAAACGTCGCGGACGGCTCGATGGAGCTGTTCGAGGCCAAGAACGTGATCCTCGCGACCGGGGGCAACGGCCAGGTCTGGCAGCCGACCACCAACGCGCTGATCTGTACCGGCGACGGGATCGCGATGGCATACCGCGTCGGCGCGCCGCTGATGGACATGGAGATGATCCAGTACCACCCCACGACGCTGGCCAAGAAGGGCTTTCTGATCACGGAGGGAGCCCGGGGCGAGGGCGCACACCTGCTGAACGCGCAGGGCGAGCGCTTCATGGAGAGGTACGCGCCGAACAAGATGGAGCTCGCCTCTCGCGACGTCGTCTCTCGGGCCGAGCAGACCGAGATCAACGAGGGCCGGGGGTTCGAGGACGGCACGGTGGCGCTCGACATCACGGTCGTGCCGCGCAAGCGCATCCACGAGGCGCTGCGCGAGATCGTGCTCGTGGGCCGGGACTTCGCCGGCGTGGACATCACCCGCGAGCCGATCCACATCAAGCCCGGCAACCACTACACGATGGGCGGCGTGAAGACCGACATCGACGGCGCCACCTCCATTCCGGGGCTGTACGCGGCGGGCGAGGTCGCCTGCGTCTCGGTCCACGGCGGCAACCGCCTCGGCGCGAACTCGCTACTCGACACGCTGATCTTCGGCCGGCGGGCGGGCCAGCACTCCGCCGCCCGCGCGAAACGGATCGAGGTGGGGACACCGCCGGCCGCGGCGCTCGCCGACGCGGAAAACCAGGTCGCGGAGCTCCTCGCACATACCCCCGGGAACGGGCCGCGGATCTCCGAGCTCCGCCAGGAGCTGGGCGCGACAATGGATCGTCACGTGGCCGTGTTCCGCGACCAATCCGGGATCCAGCAGGCCCTCGAAACCGTGAAGCGCCTCCAGGAGCAGCTGCCGCACGCCTATATCGACGACCGAGGCACCGTCTTCAACCAGGACGTGCTGGGAGCGATCGAGCTCGGGTTCATGCTCGATATCGCTGAGTGCACCTGCGTCGGCGCGCTCCACCGCACGGAGAGCCGCGGAGCCCAGTACCGCACCGACTTCCCGGAGCGCAACGACGACGAATGGCTCAAGCACATCGACCTCACCCGTGACACGGATGCCCCCGAGGTGAGCTATTCCCCCGTCACGATCACCCGGTGGCAGCCGGAGGAGAGGACGTACTGATGTCGCTTCTCGCCGCTCGCTTCGCCTCGCTCGGCAGTAGGGTCGAAGGGGAGAGACATGCCTGAATACACGCTGAAGGTGAGGCGATACCAGCCGGAGACCGGCGACGGACCCTACTGGCAGGAGTTCAACGTGGACCTCGATCCGGACCTCTCGGTGCTCGACGGGCTACTCCAGGTTCGCGATCGCGAGGACGGCACGCTCGTCGTGCGCTGCTCGTGCAAGGCGGCGATCTGCGGCTCCTGCGGGACGCAGATCAACGGCCAGTCGACGCTTGCCTGCAAGACTCAGATCGGCGAGGCCCACGAGCGCGCCAATCGCCGTAACGGCGGAGACAACCCGATCGTCGTCGAGCCGATGGCCAACATGCCGGTGATCAAGGACCTGGTCACCGACATGGAGTCGACGCACTGGGCGAAGATCCGCCGGGTCACGCCGTGGCTCCTGCCGGAGGGGGAGCCCCCGGAGCGCGAGTACGTCGTGCCGCCCGAGTCGATGATCGACGTCACCCAGGCGGTGGGCTGCATCCAGTGCGGCGCCTGCGTGTCGGCCTGCCTCTCGATGGAGGCCGATCCCGAGTTCATCGGCCCCGCGGCGCTGGCCAAGGCCTACCGCTTCGTCGGCGACCCTCGGGACGCGCAAACGAGGGAGCGTCTCTACGACCTCGCGCAAGACCCGCACGGGATCTACGACTGCACGCACTGCTTCTCGTGCATCGACGCCTGTCCGAAGGACGTCGCGCCGATGGACCAGATCATGCGCCTGCGCCGCCTCGCCACCCATGACCACGAGATCGACGACATGAACAACGGCCACCGGCACGAGAGCGCGTTCACCAAGATCATCCGGAGCAAGGGCACGCTGGACGAGGCGCTCCTCCAGCAGGAGTCCTACGCGCCTGGGATCAAGGGGAAGATGGCGCCCAAGCCCGCCGGGATCAAGGCCCTGGTCCAGTCCCTCCCCACCGCGGTGCGCGGCATCCGCACCGGCAAGATGCGCTCGCTGCCGAAGCTGATCCCCGGCGTGCACAAGAAGCTTCCGGACGACGCGCAGGAGCACGTGAAGCGCGTCTACGCACACGCCGAGCAGCACCGCGAGGAGCTGAACCTCTACATAACGGGCGAGGAGGAGGTCACGACCGAGCCCGACGAGGTGGGCGAGCGATGACGCCGCTCGAGCTCGCCTACTGGCCGGGCTGCGTCTCGCGCGGCTTCACACCCGAACTGCACGGCTCGATGGCGCTGGTCGCCGACCGGCTGGGGATCGAGCTGGTGACGCTCGATCGCGCCAACTGCTGCGGCGCCGGGGTGATCGCCGAGCACAACCAGGAGCTCGCCGACACCCTGAACGCACGGACCTTCGCGCTCGCTCAGAGCACCGGCCTGTCGATGATGAACATCTGCTCCACGTGCCAGGGCGCACAGTCGGAGTGCCAGCAGCGACTCGACGCCGACTCGGCGTATCGCGCCCACATCAACGAGGCGCTCGCCGACGAGGGGATCGAGTACGTCAAGGGCAAGGATGGGTTCGAGAACAAGAACTTCCTCTGGGTCCTCGTCGAGGACTACGGCCTCGACGAGCTGAAGGCCAAGATGACGCGCCCGCTCTCGGGCCTTCGCGTCGGACCGTTCTACGGCTGCTACGTGATCCGCCCGCGGAGCCGGATCGGTTACGAGGAGCACCCGGAGCGCGACCTCTACCTGGAGATGGTCATCGAGGCGCTGGGCGGGGAGGTCGTGGACTACGACGGCGCTCGCAAGTGCTGCGGCTTCCCGGTGATCACCATGAACCGCGAGACCTCGCTGCGCCAGGCGGGAACCCACATCGGGGACGCGCTTGACGCCGGCGCCGACTGCCTGGTCACGCCGTGTCCCCTCTGCCACCTCAACCTCGACATGCAGCAGCCGGAGGCAGCCAAGATCACCGGGCGCGAGCTCGGCCTGGCCGTGCTCCATCTGCCGCAGCTCGTCGGCCTGGCGCTCGGCGCAGATCCGAAGGAGCTCGGCATGGGCAAGCACATCGCCTCCACGGAGTGGGTTGCGGGTCGACTCGAAGAGGCCGTTCCGGCCTGATCGATCCCGTGGAGGGCGGAGCGGACACGCCGGAGGTGCCGAAGCCGCCGCCCGAGGTGGAGCAGGCGGTGCTCCTGGGCCACATGGAGGAGGCGGTGAGCCTGTACGTCATGCACGCCGGCATCGACGAGGAGACCGCCCGCGCAGAGGTCGCAAGACTCGGCGAGGAGGGTTAGCGGTGCCTCTCGCAACGGTCGCGGGAGGTACCGCTTAGCCGAGAAGCCGGCCAGGGACCGCCTCGTGTCCCGTCCGCTCGTCCTCCTCTTCCTTCGCTCGCATCCGCCGCTCGATCCAACCGGCGCCCATCGTGTCGGTGAGGCCGTGGGCGAGGATGGAGGCCAGGATCGTGAACGCGGCGACGTCGAAGATGATGCTTCGGTTCCCGACCTCGGAGTCGAGCACGTAGAGCGCGAAGAGCATCGAGGCCACTCCCTTCGGGCCGAACCAGGCCACGAACAGCTTCTGGGGACGGGGCAGCCGCGTTCCGATCATCGAGACGAGCACCGCGACGGGCCTCGCGAGCAGAAGCGCGAACGGCACGAACAGGATGAGGTACCAGACGTTCTCGTCGTAGCCGGTCGCGACGATGAGCGCGCCGAAGACGAAGAAGGTGACGACCTGGAAGATCGCGCTGAGGTTCTCGCTGAAGGCGATGAACGCATCCGGGATCTCGTGCTCGGCGGCACCGAGGACGATCCCGGCCACGAACGCCGCGATCAACCCGTTGCCGAAGGTGACGTCTGCGAGCCCGAAGGCCAGCAGGCCGATGCCGACCGCGTAGATGCCCTCGTACCTCAACGTGATCCCGCCGCCGGGAAGGTGGTGATGGAGCCTGCCGCCGATCACACCCAGAGCCGTGCCAACGACCGCGCCGAACGCAGCCTCCCCGAGAAGCTTCGCGCCTTCGCTCCCAGCGTCCCCCGCGGAGGCCAGGACGATGAAGAAGAGCACGAACGGCAGGGCCAGCCCGTCGTTCAGACCCGACTCGAGGTTCAGGGTGTGGCGCACGAGCGAGGGCACCCGCTGGGCTGTGACGACGGTGGACGTGACGACCGGGTCCGTGGGCGAGAGAACGGCGCCGAGCAGGAACGCCTCGGCCCAGGTGAGGCTGGGGAAGACGGTGTGGGCGAAGAGCGCGAGCAGGCAAAGCGTGATCGGCATGGCGAGCGTGAGCGCTCGGACCGGCGGGCTCCAGTGAACCCGCAACAGCTCGCGCTCGACGACCAGGCCGTCCGATAACAGGGTCAGCACCAGGGCGAGCTGCACCAGGTCGAGGACGGCCTCGTCGGTGGCGTCCACGGACACGACGTCCGTCAGCGCGAGGACGATTCCCAGCGTGACCGAGAGGACCGAGATCGAGAGCACGGTTCCGCGCATCAGCCCCGACAGCGCGGCGGCGACGGCGAGCAACAGCCCGACGATCAGGAGCGCTGCACCGAACCCGATGTCCATGACCGAGGCTTATATTCGGTTCAGCCGCCCGCCGGAGGGCGGTACCAGTCCAGGTAGCGACCGCACGCTTTGCGGAGGTCGAACCTCCGCTCGGCCTCACCCGGGATCGGGCCGCCGGAGGGGGCGGCGGGGCTCGCCGCAATCGCGCTGAGGTGGGCCTCGGACTTCGTTCCCAGCAGTCGCCCCGCGAGCGGTGGCTCCTCGACGCTCACGGTGAACTCGACCGGGCCGCGTTGGGGGACCTCGAGCTTCCCAACCGGGTAGAACGGAACCGAGCCCCGGTAGTCGAGGTTCGCGGGCAGGGTCGCGTCGAGCCCGGGCGCCCTCACGGCGAGCGGGCGCGTCGCGTCGTACTCAATGGAGATCTCCCAGCTTCCCTGCGGGAGGGTCAGGCTCTGGTTCACGGGCGAGCCGTTCTCCACCGTGGAGCCGGGCGACCATGTCCCGCCGGCGACGGGTGGCCTCCGGAAGACGGTTCCCGTGCCGCCCTCCTCGCGCACGGTCCGGCCCCGGTCACCAGTGCAGTCGAGGACCGCGCCGGGATTCGCACCCTCTGCCAGGGTACGGCGCGCGCCGATGGGCCCGGTCCGCCTCCAGAGCACGAAGTTCGTGGTCTTGCGCAGCGGCTCGAAGCCCGGCGGAGGGCCGCTCGCGTAGGCCGCCCGCGTCGTGATCACGAACGGGAAGCTCCGCAGATCCTGCTCTCTGACCGAATCGAAGTCGAACTTGCGGAAGACGTCGGCGAGCCGCAGGTTCGGCTTCACGTAATTCGGGTCGTAGTAGTTGCGGACGGCCGTGAACGGCCGTGCGCCGCGGAGCTCATAGGAGACGAAGTTGTCCCGGCCGAGGAACAGGAGCCTGCGGCCCTCGACGAGCGGCCGGAGCTCGGCGAGCTGGTCGGCGTGATCGGTAGGCGCGACCGGGGCCTGGCGCAGGACCAGAAGGCTCGACAGGGCGATGCCCGCCGCGAGCGCCGCCGCTAGGAGGAGGAGCACCGGGTGCGCGCCCGGAGGACGCTTCGCATCCATGCATCGCACCGTCCTCGCAGTCCTGCTGCGGATGTCCTCCGGTCCCGCACCCGGCACTCCTCCCGCAGCCGGCACGCCTCCCGCGCCCGTCCGCGCCGCTTCCGCATGTGATCCTCCGGCCGCCTCTCCTACTTGCCCACTCCTACGCTCGCCCTCCAGCAACCCACCGAACGAGATGAGGCTGATGAGCGGGGCCGCGATCGCCAGCGCCTTCGCGCTCGTGTAGACCGTGCCGAACGCCAGGGCGCCGACGTAGATCGCGACACACGCCGCCATGGCGCACGGGATCGCGGCTCCGTGCCAGCGGATCCAGCGCGGCAGACCCAGTGCCAGCGCCGCCGCAGCGACCATGGCGCCGAGGTAGAACGCGACCGTCGGCCCGCTTGCGTCGCTCGCCGACAGCCTGAAATCGCTCGCCGGCCAGATCCCGAGGGCCTCGAGCGGCGACAGCTGGTGACGCAGATTGCCGAGGCCGCTGCTGATCGTCGATTCGCGGAACGCCCTGAAGTGGCTGAAGTCGACTATCCGGCCCCACTCCGGAGCGGTGAGGACGAGCAGGGCGACGACGGGTATCGCGATGAGGAGGGGCGTCGGGGGCCGGACCGGGAGCCTCCCGCGAATGTCTGCGACATCACCATGTCGTGACATTCCGGGGGCGATCCGGGTCGGCCCCCGATGCTCCCTCCACACGACGATGACGCCCCAGATGGTCGCCGTCCCCGCGAGCCAGAACAGGCCCGGGAAGCTGTACGTGTAGACCGCGCCCGCCGCGATCACTCCCAGCGGGATCGCGCGGCGGGCCGTGGTTGCCTGCGGGAGCAAGAGGGCGAAGGAGAGGACGAACAGCGCCTCGATCGGCTCCTTGAACGCCTCCTGGGCGAGGTAGGCCGCGACGAGGTACGGCACGGCGACGAGCGCTGCTGCGACCACGCGCCGCGCGCGCGCCAGGCTGTCGAGCGCCTCGAAGGCGACAAGCGCAGTGAGCACGGGGATCGCGAGCGTGAGGCCCGCGAACGCCTCGATCAGTCCGGTCCCGAGGCCCTGGCTGAGCCCGGCCGCCAGCGCGTGCGGCCCGACGGGATAGCCCTGGTGGACCAGCGCCGGCATCTGTCCCACCCTCGTGTTGAGCCAGTCGGCGATCAGGAGGTGACTCGCCATGTCGTCGTTCACGAGTCCCACTCCCAAAATCCCGACGCGCCCGCTGGCGATGAACGGGATCGACGCGATCAGCAGTGCAAGTCCTGCGGCCATAAGGGCGAGCGCCGGATGCGCGCCCGGAGGGCGCTTCGCATCCATGCATCGCACCGTCCTCGCAGGTGTGTTGGCGCGGCGCCGTACGGCGCCGCGAGGGGCTGGTGCCGTTTCAGAGATGCTGCGGATGTCCTCCGGTCCCGCACCCGACACTCGCCCCCGCAGCACCACCGCCGCCAAGGAGAAAAGAAGGAGGGCGGCGAGCGTGATCGCGACGGTGGTTCCGTGGCCCAGGAGCTTGATGGCGATGCCGCCGGCGATGAGGAGAGTTGCGAGACCGACCGGTCCCGAGAGCCAGGTGCGCTCCTTGTAACCGCAGAGCGATAGAACCGCCTGGCCGACGACGAGCGAGGCGGCACAGAGGACCGCGACCGATGCGTACGCCCCCAGCAAGGGCGCGGATCGTAGTCGAGCGGGGTTAGGTCGGAGAAGCGCTTCCCGCCGGGACGCGCACCAGACCGCGCTCGTGCAGGAGCTCCGCGAGCTGCACGGCGTTGGTGGCCGCACCCTTGCGGAGGTTGTCCCCCACGATCCACACGTTCAGGCAGCGATCGTGGGAGGGGTCGCGGCGGATGCGCCCGACGAGCACGTCGTCGCGGCCGGCGGCATCGGTGGCCAGCGGGTACACGCCGTGGGCGGGCGAGTCCACCACCGCCACGCCCTGCGCATCCGCAAGCAGCGCGCGACAGTCCTCGGGCGAAAGCGGCTCGCTGGTCTGGACGTTCACAGACTGGGAGTGGCCGGTGAACACCGGCACGCGGACGCAGGTCGCGGAGATCGCCAGCTCCTCCTCTGCCGCGCCGAGGATCTTCCGCGTCTCGGCCATCATCTTGCGCTCCTCGGTGGTGTAGTCGTCATCGGCCTTGAAGGTCTCCACCTGTGGCACCACGTTGAACGCGATCTGGTGCGGATAGACCTCGGGTGCCGGTGGTTCGGAGCCATGAAGGAGAGCGTGGGACTGATCGCGCAGCTCCTCCACGGCGCGCCGCCCCGTGCCGGACACCGACTGGTAGGTGGAGACGACGATCCGCTCGATTTCCACCGCCCGGTGAATCGGGGCCAGCGCCACGACCATCTGCATCGTGGAGCAGTTCGGATTGGCGACGATCCCCCGGTGGGAACCGAGCGCCTCCGGGTTGACCTCGGCGACCACCAGCGGCACGTCGGTGTGCATGCGCCAGTAGCTCGTGTTGTCCACCACCACGGCACCGGCCTCGACGAGTCGTGGAGCCCATTCGGCGCTCACCGACCCGCCGGCGGACGAAAGCACGAGGTCGAGCCCGCCAATCGACTCCGCCGAGAGGGGCCGGCACTCGAGCTGGCTTCCGTTGAAGCCGACCTTCAGTCCGGCAGAGCGTCCCGATGCGAACGGAACGACCTCGGAAGCCGGGAAACCTCGCTCCGCCAGCACCTCGAGCATCGTCGAGCCGACGGCTCCCGTGGCGCCGACGACGCCGACCCTGTAGCCGTTGCCCGTCATGCCGCCGCCTCGCCGGGCCGTCCGTCCTCCTCCTCGGGAGGCACGATCGGCCGATGTTCCGTTCCCGACGGGTCCTCGCGGCGAATCGCGTCCTCGCCCAGGTCGAACGCCCGATGCAGCGCACTCACGGCCTGCGGCACCTCATCGGACGCGATCACGCATGAGATCTTGATTGGCGACGTGGCGATCATCTCGATGTTGATCCCGTTGTCTCCCAAGGTCTGGAAGACCTTGGCGGCCACACCTGGGTGGCTGCGCATTCCCGCGCCGACCACCGAAACCTTCCCGACGCGCTCGTCCGTCTCCAGCCGCTCGCAGATGTCGAGGCCGGTCAGGGCCTCCGCGGCCGGACCCAAGTCCCCTCCGTCGACCGTGAATGACAGGTCCGCCTTCTGGTCGGCAGATACGGGCTCGTTCTGGATGATCATGTCCACGTTGACGTTGGCACCGGCCAGGGCACCGAAGATCTGTGCGGCCACGCCTGGCTCGTCACGGACACCGGCCAGCGTCACACGCGCCTCTTCGGCGTGGGTCACGGCTGTCACAGAGGGTCGTTCCATCGTCTCCTGCTCCGAGACGACGAGGGTACCGGGGCCCTCCTCGAACGAGCTTCGGCAATGGATCCGGATCTCGTGGTTGCGCGCGTACTCGACCGAGCGAAGCTGCAGCACCTTCGCGCCCGAGGCCGCCATCTCGAGCATCTCCTCGAACGAGAGCACAGGCAGAAGCCGGGCGTCCGGGACCATGCGTGGGTCGGCGCTGAACACGCCGCGCACGTCCGTGTAGATCTCGCACACCTCCGCGCCCAGCGCCGCCGCGATCGCCACGGCCGTGGTGTCGGAGCCGCCGCGGCCGAGCGTCGTCACGTCCCGGCTATCGCCGGAGACGCCCTGGAAGCCGGCGACGAGGACGATCCGGTCCTCCTCGAGGGCGTCTCGTATCCGGTCCGCGCGCACGTCCAGGATTCGCGCCTTGGTGTGGGAGGAATCGGTGACGATCCCCGCCTGGGAGCCCGTCAGCGAAAGCGCGTTATGACCCATGTCGTGGATCGCCATCGCGCAAAGCGCGCACGAGATCCGCTCCCCTGTGGAGAGCAGCATGTCCAGCTCGCGCGCGGCGGGCGTCTCGGATACCTCATACGCCATCGCCACGAGCTGGTCGGTCGTCTTCCCGCGCGCCGACAGCACGGCGACGACGCGCTTTCCCCGCTCGCGAGCGGCGACGATCCGGCGCGCCGCGCGCCGGATGTCGTCCGGACCCGACACCGAGGTGCCGCCGAACTTCATCACCACCGTCTCGTTCGTCGCTTCCACTTCCGCTTCTGAGGATAGGCGGGGTGGGGCTCGTGGAGAATCCCCCCGCCATGGCCCCGCCAACTCGCGCCCAGATCCGACGGCGACGCGCGGTCGCAATCTTGGTCGCCGCGCTGGCCACCGTGGCGATCTGGGCTGCTCTACTGCGCGGTGACACCGACCGCGGGAGGAGCGAGAACGACAGCGCGGCCGGCGCCTCCGATCGAGTGCAGGCGCTCGTGGCTCGGATGTCGCCGGCGCAGCGCGTCGACCAGATCCTGCTTCTCGGATTCGCCGGTACGGACCAGACCAGCCCGGTGTTCGCGGAGCTTCAGGCTCACGAGCTCGGAGGGCTCGTGATCGGTGCGGACAACTGGGTGGACAGCGCCCAGGGTAGGCAGCTGATCGCGGAGCTTCGAGCCACGGGCCTCGAGGGAAGTCGGGTTCCGCCGCTGATCGCCACCCAGCAGGAGGGCGGGCAGTTTCGTTCGCTGGAGGACCTGCCGCCAACCGCCTCGGAGCTTCAGATCGGAAACCGAGGCTCGCCGCAGCTGACCGAGAGCTGGGCGCGAACGGCAGCCGCCGCGTTGCGCGCGGTAGGTGTGGACCTGAACCTGTTCCCCGTCGCCGACGTCGCAAGCTCCACGAGCCCACTGGCGGAGCGCTCGTTCTCGGACGATCCCCCAACCGCCGCCGCGATGACGGCGGCGGCCATGCGAGGCTGCCACAACGCCGGGCTGGCGTGCGCGCCTCTTCACTTTCCGGGCCTCGGCGCCGCCTCCCAGGACACCAACGCCGGGCCGGCCACCGTGAGCCTGGATGCCGGCTCCCTGGCGGATCGTGACCTCGCCGCCTTCGATGCCGCATTCGACGGTCGCGCCCCGGCGGTGGTTCTCTCGCTCGCGTTCTACGCCGCCTACGATCCGGTGACGCCCGCGGCGCTCGCCCCCGAGGTCGTCACCGGCCTGCTTCGCGACCAGCTCGGCTACGAGGGCGCCGCGATCACGGACGACCTCGGTGCCGGCGCGATCAAGGCGACCTACCGAATTCCGGACGCGGCGGTGGCGGCGGTGGCGGCGGGAGCGGACATGATCCAGATCGATTCGCCCCGCGATCAGGCGGGCGTTCGCGAGGCGCTGCTGGAGGCGGCCGGGAGCGGCCAGATCCCCGAGACTCGGCTCGAGGAGGCCGCGGGCCGCGTTCTGGAGTTGAAGCGACGGCTGGGCCTGCTCGAGCGAAGCCACTGAGCGCGCCTCTGTGATCGACCGCACACACCGCCGCAAAGAGCAGATGTATCTTTGAGATACATGGAGCTCTCGAGCACCGCTTACGTGATCCTGGGGATGCTCGGCTGGAGGCCGATGAGCGGCTACGAGATCAAGTCGCTCGTGGACAAGTCCACCCGGTTCTTCTGGACTGCGAGCTACGGGCAGATATACCCGGAGCTTCGCCGCCTCCAGCAGACGGGGTTGATCGAGGGCAAGGCAAACCCGCAGGGTGGGCGAAAGCGAAACGTGTACCGGCTCACTCGCTCCGGCCGCCGGGCGCTCCGCAGATGGCTGGCGACGGATCCGGAGGTGTTCGAGCTTCGCGACGAGGGCCTTCTGAAGCTCTTCTTCTCCGGCGCCGCCGAGGCAGAGACCGCGGTGGGAACCCTGGCGGCCAAGCGCCGCTTCCACGAGGAGCAGGGGCAGCGCCTTCGTGAGATCGAGGCGACAAGCCCGCCCAGCGGACACGCCTATCTGGTCCTGCGGTACGGGATCGAGTTCAACGAGTGGATCGCGGACTGGTGCGAGCGAACGAGTCGCGAGCTCGAGAGCGGCACCGCGATCGAGAGGAGGACCGCCTGATGCTGGACGCGCTTGCCAGATTCGTCTACCGGCGCCGCCGCTTCGTCGTGATCGGGGCGGTGGTCTTCTTCCTCGTCGCCGGCGCCGTCGGCGGCTCCGTAGCCAAGCACCTCGACCCGTATGGAGCCGACGACCCGGACACGGAGAGCGTGAAGGCCGACGACCTGCTCCAGGACCGTGGCTTCCGCGACACCGGTGTTCTCGTCCTCTTGCGCGACGCCCCGGTTTCCAAGGCGGACACGAAGGCACGCGTCCTGGCGATCCAGCGTGAGCTGAGCGCCCGCGACGACGTCGCGCGCGTGACGAGCTACTACGACACCGGGTCGCAGGACTTCGTCTCCGACGGGGGCGACAAGACGTACCTCGCGGTCGCGCTACGGCCCACCGACGACAAGGCTCAGCAGGATGCCGCGTCCGACATCGCCGACCAACTCGACGGCGAGCGCGGCGTTCTCGTCGGCGGCCCGGCGCTCGCCCAGGAGCAGGTCAACAAGCAGGTCGAGTCCGATCTGCGGAGAGCCGAGATGCTGGCCTTCCCCTTCCTCTTCCTGCTTTCGCTGCTCTTCTTCCGCAGCCTCGTCGCCTCCCTGCTGCCGCTTCTGATCGGCGGCCTCGCCATCGTCGGCACGTTCCTCGTCCTGAGGATCGCCAGCGAGATCGGCTCGATCTCCATCTTCGCCCTCAACCTGACGACCGGCCTCGGCCTCGGGCTGGCTATCGACTACAGCCTGTTCATCGTGTCCCGCTATCGCGAGGAGCTGGCGCGACGCGGCGTCGATTCCCCGGCAGCGGGTGGTCGTACCGAGCGCTGGGAGGCGCTCCGGGCCACCATGCGCACCGCCGGCCGCACGGTCCTGTTCTCCTCGCTCACGGTCGCGGTCGCGCTGGCCTCGCTGGTGGTCTTCCCGCAGCGCTTCCTCTACTCGATGGGAATCGGGGGCTCGCTCGTCGCGCTCTTGGCCGCCTCGGTGGGGCTGATCGTCCTCCCCGCCGTGCTCAGCATGCTCGGACCACGCGTCAACGCGCTCGCCCCAGGCTTCCTCCAGAGCCGGGCCGCACGTGACGCGACGCAGACGGAGCAGGGCTTCTGGTACAGGCTCTCGCGCTTCGTGATGCGGCGCCCGATTCCAATCGCGACGATCAGCGCGGTGGCTCTCATCGCCCTTGGCATCCCCTTCCTCGGCATCAAGTTCACCTCGGTCGACGCCCAGGTGCTGCCGTCGAGCGTCAGCGCTCACCAGGTGGACGACGTCATGCGCTCTGACTTCCCGCCCTTCAGGGACACGCCGATCCGGCTCGCGATCGAGGGCGGTGGCCCGAAGGCAACCGCGGCCATGGTCTCAGAGGTAAAGCGCGACCCGGGCATTGCTGCAGTGGAGCCGCCGCAGCGCCTGGGCCACGGCATCACCGTCGTCGACGCGATCTCCAAGGCGCCGTTCATCGCCGACCAGAGCGGGTCGACGGTGCAGCGGATTCGCGATCTGCCGGAGCCGCCCGGGACGTCCGTGCTCGTCACCGGTGCGGCAGCGCACTTCGTGGACTTCCAATCGAGCCTCTCGGCCCATTTGCCGCTGGCGCTTGCGATCGTTGTCGTCGCGACGCTCGTGATCCTCTTCGCGATGACCGGGTCCCTGATCCTGCCCATCAAGTCGCTGCTCATGAACGTGCTCAACCTGAGCGCCGTCTTCGGGATCCTCGTGCTCGTCTTCCAGCACGGCAATCTCGAGGGCCTGCTCGCCTACAACAGCCAGGGAGCGCTCGAGCAGACGATGCCGATCCTCCTGTTCGCGGTTGCCTTCGGGCTCTCGACCGACTATGCCGTCTTCCTCCTCTCTCGGATCAAGGAGGCGCGCGACAACGGCGCCTCGGATTCTGAGTCCGTGGCGATCGGCCTCGAGCGCACGGGCCGCATCGTCACCGCTGCGGCGCTCCTGTTCTCGGTTGCGATCGGGGCGTTCGCGACCTCTCAGATCATCTTCATCAAGGAGAACGGGATCGGCACAGCCCTCGCGGTGCTGATCGACGCGAGCATCATCCGCGCCCTCCTGGTGCCCTCGCTCATGGAGCTGCTGGGCCGCTGGAACTGGTGGGCGCCGGCACCGCTGCGCCGCCTGCATGCCCGGTTCGGCTTGAGCCACGCCTAGTCGCGATCGCTGCTGTGGTTCGTGACCGCCCCGGGCGGGTAGGGGCGAGACATGACATTCGGAAGCTCGCTATTCCTGATCGCGGTGGGCGCGATCCTGCGCTACGCCACGACGTTCGAGGTCAACGGAGTGAACATCGACGAGGTGGGCCTCATCCTGATGATCGTCGGCGTGATCGGCTTCGTTCTCTCGCTGATCTACGAGCTGATCTGGGCCGGTGAGCGCCAGCGCTGGTACCGCTCCTGGGGACGCGAGCGCTACGCGCAGCAGCCCCCGCCGCCCGACGACCCCCGTTACTAGAGCTAGCCCGCCACCGCGCGACGGCCGGCTACGGCCCGGCCGAGCGTCACCTCGTCCGCGTGCTCGAGGTCGGCGCCCACCGGCAATCCGCTCGCGAGCCGCGTGATGGCCGCCTGATCGCGCAGGAGCTCGGCGATGTGGAGCGCCGTGGCCTCCCCGGTCGTGGTCGGGTTCGTGGCGAGGATGACCTCGCGCACCTCCCCCTCCTCGATCCGCCGCACGAGCTCGGCGATCCTCAGATCCTCGGGGTCCACGCCGTCGATCGGCGAGAGCGCACCGCCCAGGACGTGGTAGAGGCCTCGGTATTCACCGGTGCGCTCGACCGGAATCACGTCGGAGGGCTCCTCGACCACGCAGATCAGCGCGCGGTCGCGGCGGGTGTCGTCGCAGATCCCGCAGCGGGGTCCGTCGGCGAGGTTGAAGCACACCTCGCAGAGGCCCACCTTTTCCTTCACCTCCCGGATCGCGTCGGCAAGGCCGAGCGCCTCGTCGTCGCCGGCGCGCAGGATGTGAAAGGCCAGTCGCTGCGCGGTCCGCTGCCCGATGCCGGGCAGGCGGGAGAGCTCGTTGATCAGCCGCTGGATCGGCGCCGGATACACAGTCTCAACCTAGCGATCCGGGCGGTTGGCTAGATAGGGCGCCGGCGAGCCCTCCGGCGAGCCTCCCGAATTGTGCGCCACGCCACCGTGTGGCCGCAATTCGGGGGTGATGCCGGAGGGGTGGCCGGCGCCCTAAAGGCCTGGCAAGCCGCCCGCGATTCCGCCGAGCTTGCTTGTGGCCAGCTCCTGCGCGGAGCGAATCGCCTCGTTCGCGGCGGCGAGCACCATGTCCTGGAGCAGCTCGCCCTCCTCGGGATCGATCGCCTCGGGATCGATGGTCACCTCCAGCAGGCGCAGGTCGCCGCTCATCTTCACCTTGACCATCCCGCCGCCCGCGCTGGCCTCGACGACCTCGTCCTTGAGCTTCTCCTGCGCCTCGACCATCTCGGCCTGCATCTGCTGGACCTGCTTCATCATCGCGTTCATGTCCAGGCCTCCAGGCCCGGTCGGCATGCGGGTCATCGCGCCTCCTCGGCTTCCTCGAACTCCTCGGCGTCGAACTCGGACTTGAGGCGCTCGATCAGCTCGTCCTCGCTGAGCTGCTCGTCTTCGGATTCGCTCGCTTCCTCGCCCTCCAAGAGCACGTAGACGGGGCGCAACCGCTCCCCCACGATCGCGTTCACCGCCTCCGCGAATCGCTCACGGGCCTCCTGCGCCTCGGCCTTGCGCTTGTTGAAGGCGGCGCTCGGCGGGAAGCCGATCTTCAGCACCCCCTCCTCTGCCTCGAGCGCGACCGGCCGCGCGGCGGCGAACACCGTCGAGAGCAGCTCGGACCCCGACTCGCGCATCTGATCGATCACTGCGGGCCACAGCCCGCTGACGCGCTCGAGGTCGAGCGATTCCTCAGACGCAACGGCCTGCGCGACCGGACCCTCAGCTTTCTCCTCGGTCTCGAGGGGCGCCGGGGAGTCCTCGGGCGAATCTCCCGAAGTGTGTGCCACATCACCATGTGGCCTCACTTCGGGGGTGATGCCTGAGGACTCCCCGGCGTCCGTCCGCAATGCACTCTCGATGTTCTCGACACGCTGCAGCAGCGCCTGACGAGAGGGGTCGAGTTGCGGGCGCGCGGCGCGCAGCAGGGCGAGCTCGATCGTCATCCGCGGCTCGTCGCCCTCCTTGACGTCGGCGAGAGCCTTCGCGATCACGTCGATCGCTCTCGAGAGGGCGAGATCGGTGAAGGATTCGGCCTGCGTCCGCAGCCGCCCGGGGTCCGCGGCGGTGACGGTGAACGCGTCGGGGACCTCGCCGACCGTGCGGATCACAAGCAGCTGTCGCAGGTGGGCCAGCAGGTCGCGCCCGAACTGCGACACGTCGCGCCCGGAGCGCGCGAGCTGGTCGCTCGTCTCCAGCACCGACTTTCCGTCCTCGGCGGCGATCCCGTCCGCCGCGGCCAGGATCAGCTCCGCCTCGGCGACGCCGAGGACAGCGAGCACGTCGTCCGTGGCCACCTGCTTGCCGCCATATGCCACGAGCTGATCCAGCGTCCCGAGCGCGTCGCGGAAGCTGCCGGTCGCGGCGCGGGCGATCGCCGCCACCGCGCCGTCGTCGATCTCGATCGACTCCGCCGCGGCGACTCGGCGTACGACCTCCGCGATCTGCTCCAGGGCGGGGCGCGCGAAGTCGAATCGCTGGCAGCGGTCGACGATCGTCGGCATCACCTTGTGAGGCTCGGTCGTGCAGAGCACGAACACCGTGTTGGGGGGCGGCTCCTCCAGCGTCTTGAGAAAGGCGTTCCAGGCTTCGCGGGTGAGCATGTGCGCCTCGTCGAGGATGTACACCTTCCAGTTGCCCGCGGCGGGCGCGTAGCCCACCCGCTCGCGCAGGTCGCGGATGTCGTCCACCGAACGGTTGGAGGCGGCGTCCATCTCGATCACGTCGAGTGAGCTGCCCGCGGCGATCGTGCGGCACGACTCGCACTCCCCGCACGGCGTGACTGTGGGCCCGTTGACGCAGTTCAGGGACCGGGCGAGGATCTTCGCCACCGACGTCTTGCCGGTGCCGCGTGAGCCGACGAACAGGTAGGCGTGGTGGACGCGATCGCGCTCCACAGCGTTGCGGAGCGTGCGCACGAGGGGTTCCTGCCCCACCACCTGGTCGAAGGTCTGGGGCCGGTGGCGACGATAAAGGGACGTCTCGGCCAAAACCTATTGCGGCGCCTTTGGCGCCTGACCTGCCTGACTCGTCGCTAAACGCTCCTCGACCAACACCTCCGCCAGTCTAGCTATGGCTTCGGCCCCGCCCGCCCGGCGCTTCCGCTCGTTGGGCGGAAGCGATGAGGCGCTGGCTCAGACCCGAACCGCGACGACCTCGGCGTACTCGGCGGGGGCGACGAGCGCGCGCTCGCCGGCGCGATTGTGACTGCGCATGAGCTCGAGGAGGTCGTTCTCCAGCGCGCCCGCGCCGTCCTCGCCCACCCGTTCGAAGGCCACCTTGATCGGCCCGAAGTAGGTGCGGAAGAAGTCGAGCCACTGCTCGGGGGAGTGGTAGCGGAAGGTCAGGTGGCGCTTCTCCAGCCGAAGCTCCGACACGCGGTCACCGAACAGCTCGCGCAGCCGCTCCTCCGTGCCCCAGAGCGGCGGCGGAAGGACGCCCGGCGGTGGCGGTGCGTGCTTCGCGGTCACGGCGAAGACCCCGCCGCCAACCAGTCCCTCGGGGGTCCAGTTCGCCATCCCGATCCGGCCGCCTGGCTTGCAGACGCGCACCAGCTCGTCCGCAGCCCGCTGCTGGTTGGGGGCGAACATCACGCCGAAGGTGGAGAGGACGGCGTCGAACGAGCCGTCCTCGAACGGCAGGGCCTCTGCGTCGCCCTCGACGAACTCGATCTCGTAGCCCTCGGCTGCGGCGCGCTCCCGTGCCCGTTCGAGCAGCGCCGGGACGTAGTCGACGCCCACCGCCTGGGTGTAGCGGCGAGCCGCGGCAATCGCTCCGTTTCCCGCTCCGCAGGCGACGTCCAGGACGCGCTCTCCCGGGAGAACGTCGACCGCCTCGCACAGCTCCTCGGCGACGATCTGGGCCGATACCCCGATCTTCGCGAAGTCTCCTTGAGACCAGATCCGCTGCTGAACCTGCTTTACCGCCTCGAGATCGGGGGCCTCCGTCATTTCAAGCATCTCCTCTCCTTGGGTGGCGGCAGTCTACGACCAGGATTTGAGGAGCTCGCTTCGCTCGCCGATGGAAATGTCAATGGCAGGTATCGCAAAGCTCCGGCGCGCGCTCGGGCTGCGCCGGTCGCTCGTGGTCGTCCTGGGCCTGGCGCTCGCGGTGGTCGCCGTCTCTGCGGCCTCCGCCGAGATGAAGACCTTCAAGCTGAGTAACCACCTCTGCAGGACCACCGGGGGCGGCCGGTTCGTGCCGATCCCGGACTTCCCGGGAGAGAAGATCGACCGTCGACTCCTTCCCGATATCTCCTGGATGGAGCGGCGCTTCAAGATCTTCATCACCGACGGCTACTCCACCGATCCCGTCCACGCGCCAAACGGCGAGCACCCGATCGGGCTGGCAACCGACATCGTCCCGAATACGGAGGAGGGCGGCACGTGGACGAAGGTCGGGAACCTCGCCAAGCTCGCCGAGCCGAAGCAAGACGAGCCCATCCCCCCCTGGCGGTGGGTCGGCTGGAACGGCGACGCCGGCCATGGGCGCGGGGACCATCTACACCTCTCCTGGAGCCACTCCGTGACAGAGCCTCGAGATCCGGCGCGCGTCGTCTACACGCGCAAGTGCCCGGAGGCGAACGAGCCGGACTCCCGGCCGCGGCATCGGAGAAGGCATCGCGCGACGGGCGGCACCGGGGTATCCGGCGGCGGTTCCTCGACCGGCGGCATCTCGCCCGGCGGGCTCGCGAAGCTCGCTCCCGTAGTCCCCGAGGACTCGTAGCGCCACATTCAGCCGAGGCGGAGCGAGAGCAGTCGGAACGGTGCTACCGCTGGACGATCCGCATGCGCCGGTACCGGACCTGAGTTTGGTGATTCGCCGTTCGCTTCTGGAGGATGAGGATCCGTTTGTGGGTCTTCACCCACTCGAGATAGCGGGGACGGACGCGCAGCCTCAGTCGCTTGTGGTGACCGCCACGCACGCTCGTGTGCGCCGGGCGAGTGACCCTGGGCCCCTTCTTGCGCGCAAACCCCGTGGCGGTGATCCTGCATCGCGCGTACCTGTGCGGACATCCGACCTCGATGGTCAGCCGGTTGTGGCGCAGATGAGCATCTCCCTCAACGGCCTTCCCGCTCTTCTGAACCGCCCGCAGCAGCGCGTCGTCATAGTCAACCGACGCAGCGGGGAACACCTGCACGCCCGTGATGAACTCGGTGGTGAGCCTGATCGTGTAGCTGTGGTCCATGACCAAGAGACCGGGATGCACCGGAACGTTGACCGATGTCCAGCCCGGCCTTTCCCTGAGCTCTGCGTGATCGATCGGGGTTGCTGCGATCACGTTGCCGCCTCGCTGATCGACAATCTGTGCCGAGTAGTCCGCGGAGTTGCCGGTCACGCTCGCGAGCGTTGCGATGTGCGAGCGCTGGTGAACCTTGAAGCGGAGCTTGTCGGGCCACCTGCCCTGCGCGCCCTGGTAGCGGAATGCCGGGCTCTCCCAGATTCCTCGCGACTCAGCGGCCACGCCGAGCAGGCTGGTCACCTTCGTCTGTAGGAACCCTCGGCTCTGCCACGAGTTCGTCACCTGCGGGCAGTTGAGGCCCTGAATACAGAGGCCACCGTAATCCTCAGAACCGCGCCATCCCCCCGAGCCGCCGTTGAACGTTCGCGCGTTTGCGCTTGGGTGGTACTTGCTCACCGCCATGTGAGCACTCGACGGGGAAGCGTATGTCGCTAACAGACATGCCGCTCCAAGAAGTAAAGTCAGCCGGCTCCTCCAAGAACCCATGAAAACGTCTCCTCCGGGATTGCTTGCGCGCCACACCAGCCAACCGATGCGTACCTGGAGCCAGGACTGGCTGGTCAGCCAAACGTTAGGCACATCCAGAGCCGGATGCGCCGGTTCCCGAGCAGGATCGTGCGGCCCGCCCTCGAGAGCGATCCGCGAGCGCTTGCGACGCGTTTGGCTCGGGCCAGGCTGATCCGCGGCACATGCCCGCTACCGCTTAAGGCTGCTTCCTTCCGGACCTGACCTGGTTCACGGGCGCGCATTGCGCGGGACCTGGCCGTCGACGCCGCCCGCGACGGGCTGACCTCGAAGACCGCGACCCTCGGACGGGCTTTCGGCCCCGCTAGAGCGGATTGCGGGTTACAGGGCACCGCTAGCGCCCCACCTAGCACGATCCACCGATCATCCTAGCGGCGGAATTTCCCCAGTAGCCTCCCGCCATGAGCGAGCTCTTGCCCTGGGAACTCTCGGGGACCTACCTCGAGTCCTGCAACTGCGCGGCGATCTGCCCCTGCCGGACGATCGGTGGCCGCAAGGGCGGGCGCTCGACCTACGGCGAGTGTCTCGGGGCGCTCTCGTGGCGAATCCAGGCTGGCCGGGCTGGCGAAGTGGATCTGTCCGGGCGCGACGTCGTCCTCGCCAGCCGCTACCACGACGACGAGCCGGGATCGCCGTGGAGCATCGTCCTCTACCTGGACGAGCGAGCGGACGAGAGCCAGCGACAGGCGCTGACCGAGATCTACACCGGAAGGCTCGGCGGCACACCCCTGAAGCAGTTCCCCTGGGCGTGGAAGGAGAGCATCCTGCTGGCCGTGCGACCGGTGGAGATCGAGATCGACCACACACGGGGCCGCGGCTGGTTTCGCATCGGCGGCCGGGTCGATGTGCGGATCCGCGAGCCTGTTCCCGATCAGGAGACCGTCACCTGCGTCATCTCCGGGCACCACCAGTCGGGCCAGGAGCTCTACGCGGAGACGTTGGCGGTCCACGACGAGGAGCCGCTCGAGTTCGAGCTCAGCGGCAACTGCGGCTACGAGTCGCGCTTCGCGTACTCCTCGGACGACGGGTGATCACCGGGAGATGCGCTCCTTCATGGACTCGCTCACGCGGCGACACGTCGCCGTCACCCAGGAGATGATCGCCGCACTCCAAACCTTCCAGGCCGAGATCGTCGCCGAGCTCGCCGATCAGAGGACGGCCTTCACCGCCGAGCTGTCCGATCAGCGCGCCGCGCTCAACGCCAACACGCAGGCGTTCCTTCCCCTCCTCGACGAGCGCTTCG
>WNGF01000288.1_pt1 | contig 101238 bp, 107 predicted proteins | sample 5400641 | NCBI WGS metagenome assembly WNGF01 (sample SAMN13153371, study PRJNA577476) | soil metagenome | isolation source: 80 cm soil or saprolite under grassland replicate 2 | place: USA:California | collected 2016-06-15 | reverse complement strand
GGCGACGCGGTATTCGACTTCGGTAGCGGCGCCGGCGTTACAGCTCCAGTCGCAGGTATCGCCTTCGGCGCGGGCATGATGATCGCGGGCTTCGACCCGATCGCCAACATCAGCTGGGTTCGCGCGCTGGTCGTCTATGCGATCCTCGAGATCGTCTACCAGATCTTCACGCAGGTCGTCATCAGTAAGTTCGACATCGTCTCTTTCATCATCGCGATCCTGGCTGCAGTCCTCGTGCTCGTGCTCTACCCCAACAAGCCCGCGCTCTGGATGCAGGGCGGCATGTCCTCGGGAGCCCGCGCGTAAGCAACCGGCCGAAGATTTCTTAAGGGGCGGCGCTCTGCCGCCCCTTCTTTTTTCCTCCCCACTTGCTGGGGAGGGTCAGGGTGGGGACTGCTCAGTCCTCAATTACGACGGTGCCCGACACCTCGTCGTGCACCGGCCGGCCGGTCAGCCACGAAGCCGGCAGCAGCACAAGGCGCAGCAGCGCCTGCGTGGGGGTGAGCCCGGATCCGTCGAAGGCAACCACCCGCTCTCGCATGACAAGGCCTCCGAGCGTGCGGCCCCAGATGCTCCAGCATGCGACGTGATAGGCGGCGGCGATCGCCAGCGTGCGGCGCAGCCGTCGCCGCCCCACAACGCGGGCGAGCGTCGCGCAGAAAGCGACGTCGATCGACGCGGCGCGAAAGCGGTCCTCCGGCGCCGCTGCGGTGCCGGGCGAGGGCAGGCGCCCTCGGACACGCAGCAGGTACAGACGGGTCAGCAGATGGTGGACCGGCAGCTGCGTCGCGGTGTAGACGAGGGGAGGAACGAGCGGGCGGTATGCCTCGAGCGACGCGACGAGGCGGCCTCGGCCGGCCCTGACTTTGAAGGCGCCCCCGGGCTTGCCGGCAGCGAGCCCGCCTTCGATCGGCCAGGTGACCTGCGATCTGGAAACCCGGGGCGTCCCGAAGCGGAGCAGCTCGATAGGACCGATTCGCATCGAGGTGCCGTGCATTCGCACGAGGCCGAAAGTGAGGATCGTGATGTCCCGCATGTAGTGCTCCAGCAGGTCCCTGCCGGTCACGGGTCGCGAGATCGCAACCGAGTCTTCCACGTACACTCGCCCCTCTTCCCATCTGGCCATCCGAATATGGTGGCAGTTGGTGATGGGACGGCTGGAGTTCGGCGCCGAAGTCACAGCCAGGACCACGCCCGAGCGTGCCTTCGACTACTTCGCCGACTACCGCCACGTCGCTGACGTGCTCGAGGGCGTGAGCCGCTGGCAGCCGCTCGGAGAACGGACTCGCGGGATCGGAGCGCGCTACAAGGTGGAGATGCTCGCCTTCGGCTTCCCGCTGGGGAACGTGCTCCGGCTGGACCGGTGGGAGCGTCCCCGGGAGATCGGCTGGGTCTCCGAGTCCGGGCTCATCAAGCAGGAGGGTGGATTCACCTTCACCGAGGTCAGGGACGGCGTCCGGATCAGGCTCCGGATCGGGTACGAGCCGCCAGGCTGGGTCGTCGGGGCCGCGGTCGCTCGCCGTGTGGACGGCGTGGTTCGGGCCCGCCTCGAGCGCGCCATGGCGCAGATTCGCGAAAGGCTCGAGTCCTAAAGTTGCAGACGATGAAGCTCACTCGCGAAGCAACCGCGATCCTGGGCAAGGCGTCGATCGGAATGCTCGCGCTGCGCTCGGGTCGCCTCCCGTTGGTGAACCCGGCCGTGTACAGCTTCGCGCAGGGATCGGTGTGGATGACGACGTCGCGCTACGCGGCCAAGACGATCATCGCCAGGCGCGACCCGCGGGTTGCCTTCCTGGTCGACGTCGGCGAGAAAGCGGTCCTGCTGCGGGGAGCGCTCGAAGTCTTCGACCCGTTGGACCTTTCCAACGACGTGCGCGCTGTCCTCGACGGCCCCGCCTATTTCCTGGGCCTGGCCGGCTACGCGCTGCGCAACGCGCCGTTCTTCGCGGGGTACGCGCTCGACCTGATGCGACTGCCGCGTGAGTGGATGCCGTACAACCGCGTCGTCCTGCGCATGCGTCTCAGCGATGCCGACATCGTCAAGGGCGCGCCGTTCCCGGCGGCGCAGGCGGCTCGCGTGCCCGCCGTCCCCGCCGAGGTCAGCAGGCGCCTGGCCGGCGTCTCCCGCGGGTACGCGTGCTGGATCGAGGGCGGGTCGCCGGTCATCCGGCCGGCCTTCTGGGAGGTCGACCGTGGGCGGGTGACGATCGCCCCGACCAGCGGCCGCCCGCGGGCGGGTGCGCCGGGCGCCCTCGTCGTGGAGTCTCATCACCGGTTCCGGCCGTCGTTGATGGTGGGCGCCTGCGTGCGCGGAACCTTTGTCGCGTCACCCGACGGAGAGGGGGTCGCCGAACGCTACGGCATCGACGACACGGAGGTCCCGCCGGTCATCGACCTGAAGCCGGAACGGGTCACGTCGTGGCGCGGGTTCGCGATCACCACCTCGGTGCCGCGCTCGGCGCGCGAGCTTCGTGCGGCGGAAGCCTGATGCCCAGGCCTGCCGCACCCGCGTTGCGCGTCCGCAAGTGGGATGCGGGCAGATGGAGCGAGGCGCCGGACGCCGTCGTCACCGAGGAGCCGCTGCAGCTGATGCTCGACGGCCAGCCCTTGTCGGTGGTCATGCGCACCCCGGGCCAGGACCTCGAGCTCGCGCTGGGTTTGCTGTTCGCAGAGGGCATCGCCCGTTCGCTGGATGACGTTCGGTTGGTCCGGATCAGCGCCGAGTCCGACGAGACCGCCGTTGCAGTGGCGATCGACCCGTCGATCGTCGAGTCGAACCAGGTCGACGTCCACCTGGTACGCGCGCCGCGCCGCAGGCCGGAGCGCTCGATGCTCGCGAGCTCGGCCTGCGGGGTGTGCGGCGCAGTCCTCATCGAGGACCTGCGGCGCGACCTGACGCCGCTGCCGAAGGGACCGGCCGTCGATGCGCGGCTTCTGCCGCGGCTGCTGGACCGGCTGCGGTCCGGGCAGGGCGTCTTCGAGCGGACGGGTGGCTTGCACGCCGCGGGCCTTTTCGATCCGGCGGGCGAGCTCATCTGCCTGCGCGAGGACGTCGGCCGGCACAACGCCGTGGACAAGGTCGTGGGACGGATGCTGATCGAGGGCATGCTTCCGTTGAGCCGTTCGATCCTGGTCGTCAGCGGCCGGGCCGGCTACGAGATCGTCCAGAAGTCGATCACCGCGGGGATCCCGGTGCTGGCCGCGGTCGGCGCCCCGTCGAGCCTGGCCGTCGCGCTGGCCCGTGAGTTCGGCCAGACCCTGGTCGGCTTCCTGCGTGGCGAACGCTTCAACGTGTACGCCTCACCCGAGCGCCTGGCGGATTGATCGCACAGGCCCGGACGCGGTCCGCCGTGCGTGCGGGCCTCCTCGCTCTGTTCGTGCTCCTCGTCGAGTGGTCGCGCGCCTCGATCGCCCAACAGCCCCGTCTGGCGCTCCCCGCGCTGCTCGTCGGCGGCGCCGCGCTGGCCGCGTCAGCGATCGGTTGGCCCGCGGAGCGGCTCGGTCTCGGGCCGTCGCGGTTCGGTTTGCGCATCCTCGGAGGCCTGGCGCTCGGGGCCGTCCTGATGCTGCCGGCTGCGGCAAGGTCGAGCGCGGTCCCGCTGCTGCCTGCGGGCCTGGCGGTCGCCGCGGTGGCGGTCTCGGTCGGGGAGGAGCTGGCGTTTCGCGGCGCCCTGTACGCGGCGCTCGAGAAGCTGGGCGGCGCGCCGGTCGCCGTCCTGGGCAGCACGCTCCTGTGGACCGTCGCCCACGTCCTCTCGCATCCACCGGAGTTCCTGGGCGCCGTGGCCGCCGCAGGGCTGCTGCTCGCTCTCTGGCGATGGGCCTGCAGGGACCTGGTGGCCCCGATCCTGGGCCACGTGATCGCCGACCTGGCGTTGTGAAGAAGGCTGCGCTGATGGCGGTCGCGGCGTTGCTGTACGCGGTCGCCGCGTGGACGGTGGCGCCGGGGTTCTACGACGGCTTCGGCCCGCCGCAGCCGTACAACTGGACGTGCCCGCCATCGCAGGCCGGGGCCAACAGCCCGCCGAGCTCGGGGCATCTCACGATCAAGGTGATCGACGGCGTCAGCGACGCCAATTCGGCGTTCACCGACGACGGCCAGCTCGTGATCGGCTTCCTGCCCGGAGCCTTCGTGGTCGACGGCAAGAGCTCGATCACGGTCGACATCAAGCCGCTCGGAAGCTGCCCGGACCCTGCGGGACTGCGCTTCGTGACGAACATCTATCAGGTCACCGCGAGCGCTTTGCTCGATCCCCAGAAGGCGGCCAACCTGGTGCTGCGCTACTCCAACCTGGAACCCGACCCCTCGAACGTGTACACGGCGACGGATCCCGCCGGCCCCTGGAGCGCCATGGCTCGCTCGCAGCAGGGGCAGCCATTCACCATCGAGACCCGGACGACCAGGTTTGGCTACTTCGCCGCGGGTTATCCGGGGTCGGCGCCCCCGCCGGGCGCGGTCACGATCGGAGGCGGCCAGATGCTGCCGATCATCGGCGCGATCCTGATCGTTGGCGTCGTGCTCGCGGGGTTACCCCTGGCCGTGATGAGACGGAGGGAGAAACGAACGCAGCGCTGACTCTCGATAACCGTGTACGGCTCGCGGTCTTGGAGCAGACCATCGAGACGGGCTCAGTGCCGGCTGCCCGCGAGTTGTCCTTGCGCCTCGGCCTCGACGAGGCGGCGGTTGTCGCTGCGTATCGCAGGTTGGGCGAAGGCCACGTCTACGTGCTTGAGCCGTCCGATCCGACAAGGCTTCGAATGGCAAACCCCTTCTCGGCGGTCTCCACCGACTTCGTGGTCACCGTTCGCGGACGCGTGTACTTCGGCAATTGCGCCTGGGATGCGCTTGGCATCGTCGCCCTACTGGGCGGTGACGGGACCGTGGCGACGCGCTGCCCGGACTGTGCTGAAGAGCTACGGCTGGATGTCGCCGGTGGCAAGCTCGTGGGAGCCGAAGGGATCGTGCATTTCAGCGTCCCGGCCAGGCAGTGGTGGGATGACATCGTCTTCACCTGAAGCACCATGCTTCTCTTCCGGTCGGAAGAGCACGTGGCGCGCTCCGGCAAGCCGCAGGGCGCTTTTTTCACGACCGAGCAGCTGTGGCGCCTGGCAGATACCTGGTACCGCGACCGCGCAGATCCGGCGTGGCGCCGGCGCACGGCGGAGGAGGCCGAGGAGGTATTTGCCGGCATCGGGCTCACTGGCGATTTCTGGCGGCTAAGTCCCTAGCTGTACTTGATCGCTTCGAAAACCGTGCCGCACTTGAGGCAGCGGTACTGAAGCGTCATCGCCTGCGTGCCGAACAGCGAGATGACCTCCGCGTCCCGCGACTTGCAGTGCGGGCAGAGCGGTTCAGCCCGCGGCTGTCCCTCCTCCCCACCGCGTGGGGAGGGTGCCCCCGCCCGCTTAGCGGGCCGGGGCGGGTGGGGACGCGGCCGGCGGCGCGTACTTCTTCTCCTCGAGGCCACGCAGCATGGCGAATGTGTGCTCGTCGATCGCCCCCTCCGCGGTCCGGCGGCGGAGCGGGTCCCACAGGTTCCAGTGGATCGTCACCTCGGGTGCTTTCACCTCGAGCTGCTCTTCGAGGCGCGCGCGAAGCTGTGCCGGCCCCATGCTCAGCTTGCCGCCCTGCTGCAGCTGCTCGGCCTCGCCGTCCGGCGGACCGACGAACTCCAGCGCCTCCTGCCACGCTCGCAGCAGAGGCGCCCTCTCGATGCCCGAGCGCAGCCAGCTGCGTCCGTGCAGGAAGTGGTACCGCTCCTCCATCAGCATCTTGCGCAGCCGATGCTGCAGCACCTCGACCGAGCCACCAACGCAAGCCTCGATCATCACTGTGAACGCGGTGTCCAGGATCGCGTTGGCGGCGACGAACTGGCTCCATTCCGTCCACGGTTCGTCGAAGTAGGCAAGGTTGCGGATCGTCGCGGGGTCTGACTCGCGCTCGGGTGTGCGCGGGTCGGCGCCGAGCGGTTCCAGGCACCCGTAGAGGACGCGGCTGTGGCCGAGGTCGTCGAGGCCCATCGCCGCGGCGGCGATGTCAGCCTCGAGCGACGGCGCCCGAGTCGCCCATTCCGCGTAGCGCAGGCCGAGCATCTGCTTGTTGTCGGCGAGGCTGAGGACGAGGTCGGAGAGGCTCAAGACTCTCCCGGCGACCACAGGCGGATGACGTCGTCCTTGCGCACGATCGCCATCTCGCACCAGCGCTCTTCGTCATAGGTCGCGCGGGCGTAGGCCATTGCCAGGTCGTCGTCGGGCGCGACCACGCTGCCCACCTGGTGCAGTGGCTCGACGCGCGTTTTGCGCGCGAACACTTCGTACTCGACGGCGTCGCCGCTGACCCGCTTGTAGTGGGATTCGCCGGTCAAACGGCGAGGCCCCAGGCTTCGAGGGCGTCGCGTCCGGCCTGCGTCATGCGGGCGGTGGTCCACGGCGGATCCCAGACGACGTTCACGCGCACCTCGCGCACCCCGTCCTCGAGCAGCAGCCGCTCGCGCACGTCGTCGAGGATGAAATCCGAGGCCGGACAGCCCATGGCGGTAAAGGTGAGGTCGACCTCCACGACGCCATCCTGTTCTGCGATCGCGTAGATGACGCCCAGGTCGACCAGGTTCACCGGCATCTCAGGGTCCTGGACCTCGGCCAGCGCCGCCCACAACCGCTCGCTCACGAGTCTCGCTTGTGCGTCTTGCGGAAGTTGTGGAACTCCTCCTGGAACATCGCCACCATCTCCGCGTTGCGCGGCCCGCGGGCGCGCCAGCGGACGAGCACATCGTCCCAGCTGATCGGCTGCTTGAAGTCCCAGCGCTTGACGTCGGCGTCGAACTCGCACGGAAACGGGTAGTCGAGATCCCACACATCCTTGCCGTCGCGCGTCTCCTTGTGTGCGGGGACCTTGACCCCGATCTGCTCGCAGTACGGCACAACTGTCGACAGCCACCACTGACGGAGCTGGTCGTTGGTCAGGCCCTTGAGGCGATACTCGAGCTGCATCGAGTGCATCTTCTTGTCGTCCGGGAGCCCGAACCACTCGACGCTCAGCGGGAACATCCAGTCGACCGCGCGCTGCAGCTCATCCTTGGCGGCGCCGCCAGCGGCGCTGATTCGCTTCATCCACGTGCGGCCGTTGCGGAGGTGGAAGTTCTCCTCGAGCATCACCTTATTGAGGCCGCGCTTCCACGGGCCGTAGGAGCACTTGTCGTGGATGTCGCCGAGCAGGCAGAAACCGGCCTGGTCGTAGAAGCCGTTGGCGACCACCAGCTCGGTCCAGCTGTCGAGCGGCACGTCGAATGCGTATGGGTAGCGGAAGCTCTTGGGGTCCCGGCTGAAGATGAGCTTCTCCTGGTCCTCACCCAGTTCCTCGAGGATGTGGTACGCGATGTGCGCGTGGGCGAGCTCGTCCTGGATGATCGCGATGCCGGTCATGAAGGCGTTGATCGAAGGGGCACGCTTGGCCGCGAGGTAGTAGGCCGGTGCGGAGATGAGCTCGGTGTCGCCAGACACGATCAGCGTGTGCTTGAGCTCGCGAAGGTACTCGGGCGTCATCTCGTTCGGAGACTCAATGAGCTCGCCCGACTTGATCATCTGGTCGAGTTCTGCAGCGCTTGACACCAATTCAATTCTGGTACATCAGGCCCGGTAGAATCGTCTCCTTCCCCAGGCCGCCTCGTTTGGCCGCGCCGCGGTGGCTATAGCTCAGTAGGCAGAGCACCAGATTGTGGATCTGGGTGTCGCGGGTTCAAGTCCCGCTAGCCACCCTTACATCCGCCGAGGCCACCCTCTCGGCGATCCCGAGAGTTTCGGGACCATCGCCCCTGTCCTCCGTGATGGGATTCGTACATCGTGATCCTGGAAGCGCATGGTTTGCGCCCAGTTCTGGGAGGTAGTGTGGTGGTCAAGTTCATCACGTTCGCGAAGCTGACCGAGAAGGGGCAGTTGACGCCGCCGGAGAAGGTCCCCGCCGTCCTCGCCAAGGTCCTGGAGATCGTCAAGATCTATGAGGGCAAGGTCGAGTACATGTGGGCGACGACCGGCAGGTACGACTTCGTGACCTTCATCGAGTACCCCAACGAGGAGTACGCGTTCAAGGCGCGGACCAAGATCACGGAGCTCGGGGTGTTCCACCTCGAGTCCATGGTGGCCTTCCCGGTCGAGGCCTACATCGAGGCAGTCGCCGAGAAGAAGGTACCGGTCCTGGTCTGACCCCCCGTCCGAAGCCCAGGGTCCCGGGGCAGCCCGCGGCCCGGGCTTTTCCATTTTCTGGCCATCGGAACAGGACTCGGAGGGAACCGATCCGGGCATAAAGCCGACCCGATCGGGGTTCTCATCCGGTGGTCGGATTATTGGGCGGATTGGAGGCTCCGGGATGGAAGAGCAATCGACTGGCAAGATCCACGTCTCGCCGAAAGGGACGCGGGGCGCCCGCATGATGGACTTCGTCTTTGGGCTGATGAAGCCGTTCGCAGGTCGGGAGGTCGGCCGCTATCAGAAGCTGTCCAGTCCCGAAGCCGCGACGTTCATGGGCTTTCCAGTGCTTGTGCTCACCACCGTGGGGGCAAAGACCGGCAAGGAGCGCGCCACCGTCCTCGGCGGCTTCCCCGACGGCGAAGACGCCTGGCTGATCATCGCGTCCAGGGGCGGTTCGGCGAGCCATCCCGGCTGGTTTCACAACATCGCCAAGAACCCAGACAAGGTGTGGGTCCAGGTGGGCAATCGCAAGTTCAAGGCGCGGTGCGAGTCGCTGACGGGCAAGGAACGTGAGGACGCTTACCAGCGCGTGGCCACAGCGGCGCCCGTGTACGCCGGCTACCCGAAGAAGACCGACCGCGAGATCCCGGTCCTCAGGGTCACGCCAGCCGCGTGAGCCGGCCGTCGATCTATGAGTTCGCCGGCGGCCAGAACGCGTTTCTCGCCCTCGCCGCCGCGACCACCGAGCGTTGCCTCGAGGACCCCGAGTTGAACCACGCCTTCGCGCAGGAGATGAACCCGCGACACGACGAGAACCTTGCGGCCTACTGGGCCGAGGTCTTCGGCGGCCCCGACACCTACTCGCGCAGCCTCGGCGGCCACTCCGGGATGCTCGCCATCCACGCCGGCCACGGGACGCCCGAAGAGTGGGGAGACCGCTTCGAAGCCTGCTTTCTCTTGGCCCTCGACGATGCCCGGCTGCCGTCCGACCCGGCGTTTCGCAAGGCGATGCACGACTACATCCACTGGGCGACGAGGGAGGTCAACACGTACGGCCCCATGGACTCGCGCGTGGAACCCGACCAGCCGATGCCGCGCTGGTCCTGGGACGGCCTCCAGGAGTCGTAACCGGAGGCGAGCGCCGCTCGTTACCCGGCAGTGGCACGGATCAAGATGGTCGACGAGAGCGACGCCGAGGGCCCGGTGGCCGAGATCTACGCGGCGGGCAAGGCTCGCAGCGTGACCGGGGTCGTCCCCGACATCCTGCGCACCATGAGCCTGCGCCCCGACTTCCTGGCCACGATCGACGCGGCGTCGCGGCTGCACTTCACCGACGGAGCCCTGACGCGGGCCCAGCACGAGATGATCGCCTCTTACGTCTCCGCGCTCAGCAAGTGCCGTTATTGACTCAGCTCGCACAGCTGGTTCCTGCAGTTGCAGGGCGAGGTGTACTGGCCGGTGGCGGAAGCGCTGCGCAACGGCGACCTCGACGCCGCGAGGCTCGACGCGCCACACCGCCTGTTGATGGATTTCGTCGAGACCATCACCATGCACGCCTATCGCGTGACCGACGAGCAGGTGCAGGGCCTGCGTCAATCCGGCTGGACCGATGAGCAGATCGCTGAGGCCGCATACGACGCGGCGCTGTTCAACCTGTTCGTCCGGCTCGCAGACACGTTCGGCATCGAACCGCCTGGGATGTACGAACCCGATGGCATTCCGGCTGCCGCTCGCCCCCACCCTGGCCCTCCCCAGCAGGTGGGGAGGGAAGGCTAGGCCAGCCTGAGGTCCGTGTAGTCGTTGATGATCGGGTCGGGACCATCCTCGACCCCGTTGACTCCCCAGCTCTTCGCGTAAGCCTGCGTGACTCGGGACAGGACCCGTCCTGACGCATCGCGCGTCACCAGGGTCGACGTCCCGTGCAGCGTGACGCCCACCAGGCGGCTGGCCTGGGTGCTGAGCTTGGGCAGGAAAAGAGTCAGTTGGACGCGATCGAAGCTGTAGGTCTTCAGGACGCTCTTGCCCGCCTTGATGTCCTGCTTGATCACGTCGGTGAACTCTGTCAACGCGTCGCCGACCGCCCCCTGCGCGGCCAGCTTCAGGTCGTGGGCGCGTCGCGCCTCCGATTCGATCATCAGGTCGAGCACGACGTCGTGGGCCCACCTGGTCGCGGTCGCCTGGTCGATCGACGGGTCGAAAGCGACCACGTTCTCAGGAACTGTGACGACAGGAATGGGAGGTAGGAACCAGACGCGCGAAGAGGCCGGCGCCGCGGCCGCGCTGCCCGGCGGTGGCAGCGCACCGGCGGCCGAGCCGACCACCCACGAGCCGATGTCGCCGTTGGTGTTGCCGATCACCAGGGCGAGGGTTGGGCGCGAACCGTCGGGAAGCTCTGGAGCGGGCACGGTGCTGTGCAGCGACAGTTCGGCCGACAGGGGAAGGGCGGCCAGAAGCAGCGCGGCGACCCCGAGAACCGCCGGGCCACGCGCGCCAAGCCGGCGGATCACCTCGAATGCCCCGCCTCCGGCTTCGAGCGGCGCGAGGAATCTCGCCAGGGCGAATCTCCCTGCGCAGGCGAAGACAAGGCTGGCCAGGATCGCGGTCTTGGTCCAGAACTCGAGCGTGGTCGGGCCGAGCAGCACCACCGAAAGGAACGCGACGAGGACGCCGAACACGAACCGTCCGGCCTGACCGTCGGGAACCGTGCGCGGATCGGGGATCATGAAGAACGCGAAGATCAGCACCTCGGGCGAGGTGACGAGGATCTGCCAGAGCTGCTCGCCACACATCGGGGTCGCGTACCAGCTGGCGATCATGCAGTGGTCCGGCACTGGAAGCAGGGCCAGCGCCGCGAAGGCGGCGAACGCGGCCATGTAGCCCAGCTCCAGCCCGAGCAGCTTGAGCTCCCAGGCGATGTACAGCCCCCCGCCGATGAGGATGGTGTACGTCACGATCATCCACGGCCCCATCGGTATCCACCAGAGGTCCTGGGGTTCGGTGTACTGCGGCCCGAGGATCACGAACGCGAGCACCAGGCCGAGGTTGGAGGGATTGAAGATGTGCCTTCCGCGCCACCGGATCAGATACTTCGAGGCCATCGAGAACGCGACGACCCCGATGAAGATCCAGATGCCGTGGGTGCTCCACCAGTCGCCGTGGCTGGTGCCGGGCACGCGCAGGATGAAGGCGGTGCTGTTGCCCGTGAGCAGGCCGCTCGCCGGCCACATGATCGTCTTGTCCTTGAAGAACCCGTACCCGAACTCGATCAGGGCGCCGGTGGCGAGGCAGATGAGGATCTGCGCCACCGAAAGGCGGAAGTTCAGCACCGTCTGGCCGAGCACCTGGAGTGTCAGGAGCACCGCGGCGACGTGAAGACGGGGGTCGCGGATGCTCGGCAGCAGGACGGGGTACTCGCGGCCCCGGATGGTCACCGATCGTCGCCTGGCCGCCATGGTTCGGGTAACGCGTATTCAACTCCACCCGTTACCCGCTGCAACCTCATGACCACAGCGGTGCGGTCGATTCTCGGGCTGACGATGGTCGCCGTCCTGGCCTCGTGCGACCCGTTCGGGCTTCCCGCCACGAGGGCTCTCGAGAACGGCGCCGAGTCGATGCTGAGGTCGGCCGGAAGCTATGAGATCGCGGGCGACTACATCGCGGGCGGCAAGAGATGGACGATCGACCTCCAGCTCGAGAGCCCCGACCGGCGTCACCTGAAGGTCCGCTCCGCCACGGACGAGGTCGAGGCGATCATCATCGGCCCCGACGCCTACTTCCGGGGCAAGGCGTTCCTGGCCGCGCATCTCGGCAGCGACGCCCAGGCTCAAAACCTCGCTCGAGTCGCCGGGAACGCCTGGTGGAAGGACTCCGCGGGGCTGGTGCCGAGCCTCCCCAGCCTGACCGAAGGCCCCGCTTTCCGCTCCAACTTCCTGGGTCCCGCCGTCAGCAGCCGCACCGATCACCAGTCGGTGCACGGCGTCGACGCCGTGGAGCTCTCCGGCGCGCGGGCCGATGTCTACATCGCGTCCGCACCGCCCTATCGGCTCCTTCGCGTCCACCTCCGGGACGGCGTTGTGGTCGATGGCATCAGTGACGCCGACCTGGAGTTCCGCAACGTCGACCGAACTTTCGGCATCACGGCGCCCCGCGACGTGATCGACTTCGGCAACCTGTCGACGCTGCCGCCGCTGTACACGGCGGTTTCGGTGGACACGTCGGCCTGCAGTACGACATGCATCGTTTCGGCCAGGCTCAAGAACCTGGGCGGAACGACCGCGGCAAGCGCGCCGTCGATCGTCACCTTCACGATGACCGACCCCACGACCAGGCAGGTCATCGGTACCTGTGAGACGGTCATTCAGCCCGACGTCGGGTACAACTCGACGACCACGGCGTCGTGCACCATCGGCGGCAAGACGGTGAACGCGGCCATCCTCACGGCAACGGTGACCAACCCAGGCCGAGGCTGAAGGCGGGCCTCGGTAACCTGCGCACACGTGAGGATGTGGGCCGTGTTTGTCCTCGCCGGGGTGCTGGCGCTTTCGTGCAGCTCGACCACGGCCCAGCAGGACCGGCACATCTTTTTGATCGTGATGGAGAACCACACCCCCGAGCAGGCGCTGGGCGGACCGTTCCTGGCGTCGCTGGCTGCCAGGTACCACTCGGCGGAGAATTACCACGCAGTCGCCCACCCGAGCATCCCGAACTACCTGGCGATGACCTCCGGCTCGACCTGGGGGATCACCGACGACAGCTATCACAGGCTGCCGAAGGGAGTCGACCTGGGCGCGCAGCTGACCCGGGCCGGCGTGAGCTGGCGGGCGTACATGGAAGGCCTGGACCCGGCCCGCGGCTGCATCGACAGCCCGGTTCCGTACGACCCGGGCCACAACCCTTTCGTGTTCTACGGCGGCGAGTGCCCGCCGAATGTCGTGCCCCTGACGTCGCTGACGGCGGACCGCGCGGGCGAGACGCCGCGTTTCTCGTGGATCACGCCCGACCGTTGCCACGACACGCACAGCTGCGCGGTGTCAGTCGGTGACGACTGGCTGCGGGGGCAGGTGTCAGCGATCACCGAATCGCAAGCGTGGAAATCGAACGGGATGCTCTTCATCACCTACGACGAGGACGACGGCAGCGCGGACAACCGTGTCGTCATGCTGGCGATCGGCCCTGGCATGAGCCACCGCACCAGCAAGAACGCCTACACGCACTATTCGCTGCTGGCGACGATCGAGGACATGCTGGGCGTCGGCCGGCTCGGCCAGGCGGTTCACGCGCAGGCGATGAGCGACCTGACCAGCCCCTGACACTACCTTTATCTGTGTGATCGTCTGCGACGTCGGCCCGCGCGACGGACTGCAGAACGAAGCCAAGACCCTTCCCCCATCGGTGCGGGCCGAGCTGTGCGACCGGCTGGCGGGCGCGGGCCTGAGCCGGATTGAGGCGGCGAGCTTCGTCAACCCCAAACTGGTGCCACAGATGGGCGGCGCGGAAGAGGTGATGGCCGGCCTCAACCGCAAGCCAGGCGTCGTCTACGCGGGTCTCGCCCTCAACGAGAAGGGATATGAGCGGGCGATCGCCGCCGGCGTCGACGAGGTCCACTATGCGTTTTCGGCGACCGACGAGTTCGGGCGACGCAACCAGAACGCAACGACCGACGAAGGCCTCAGGACCGCGATCGCCATGGTCGCGCGCGCCCGCGGTGACCGAGTCCCGATCACCGTCACGCTCAGCGTCGCCTTCGGCTGCCCGTTCGAGGGGCCGGTGCCCGCGCAGCGCGTGCTCGAGCTCGTGGAACGGCTCATGGCCGTGCCCCCGGACGAGATCTGCCTCGCCGACACCATCGGCGTCGGCGTGCCGTCGCAGGTCCGGGAGCTGGTGCGCGGAGCCCGTGATCTCGGCGCCACGGTGGGCGCCCACTTCCACAACACCCGCAACACCGGGTACGCGAACGCGGTCGCCGCGCTGGAAGAAGGCGCCGTGTCGCTCGACGCCTCGGTGGGGGGCGCGGGAGGCTGCCCGTTCGCCCCCAACGCGACCGGCAACATCGCCACCGAGGACCTCGCCTACCTCCTCCGGGGGCTCGGCGTGGAGACGGGGATCGACCTCGACGCGCTCATCGCGACCTCGCGCTGGCTGGGCGCGCGGTTGGGCACGAATCTGCCCGGAATGCTGGCTCGCGCCGGCGACTACCCCGCGCGCTAGCTGGCGGCGACCTGCAGCCCGTAGAGGACGCCGAATTTCTTCTGCACGTAATCGATCCAGGGCCTGGCGCTCAGCGGTTTGCCCGTGGCACGCTCCATCAGCTCGTTGGGCGTGAACTTGCGTCCGTGCCGGTGCACCTTCTTGCGGAGCCAGTTCAGTAGCTCGCCGAAATGGCCGATGGCGAGCTGCGCGTCGAGGTCGGGGAGGTCGGCGCGGATCTTTTCCATGAGCTGCGCGCCGATCAGGTTGCCGATCGTGTAGCCCGGGAAGATGCCGAAGCTCACGTATGACCAGTGGATGTCCTGCAGCGCGCCCTCGCGATCGTTCGGCACGTCGAGGCCGAGGTACGACTTGACGCTTGCGTTCCAGGCCTCGGGCAGGTCTTTCACCTTGAGCTTGCCTTCGAGCATCTCGTTCTCGAGCTCGAAGCGCAGCAGCACGTGCATGTTGTAGGTGACCTCGTCCGCCTCGACCCGGATGAAGGACGGATAGGATCTGTTGACCGCCCGGTAGAACGCTTCCTCGTCGACGCCGTCCAGCGGCTCCGGAAACACGGCTTGCAGGCTGGGATAGAAGTGCTGCCAGAAGGCGCGGCTGCGCCCGACCAGGTTCTCCCAGAGCCTCGACTGCGACTCGTGCACGCCCGGTGACGCGCCGCCGTACAGCGGCGTGCGCGCGATCTCCCGGCCCATGCCCTGCTCGTACATCGCGTGACCGGATTCGTGGATCGACCCGAAGAGGCACTCGTTGAAGAAGTCGCGAGAGACGCGCGTCGTGATCCGCACGTCATCAGGTCCGAAGCCGCTCGAGAAAGGATGGGTCGAGAGGTCTTGCCGGCCGTGCTCGAGGTCGTAGCCCAGGCGCTTGACGACGTCGAGGGCGTACGAGATCTGTAGGTCGGGGTCGAACCCGCGATGAAGGACGCGGTCGTCGACGGCGTCCGCGTGTCGCGCGATCGAGCCGACGAGCGGGACGATGGCGGCTTTCAGCTCGGCGAAGATCGCTTCGAGGTCGGTTGTCTTCATCCCAGGCTCGGTGCGGTTGATGAGCGCGTCATAGGGCCGTCCGTCGTAGCCGAGCGCATCAGCGATCCGGCGGTTCAGCTCGACGTTCTTCTCCAGGTAGGGTGCGAAGAGGCTGAAGTTCTCGTCCTTTCGCGCCTGCTCCCAGACCGGTCTTGCCGTTGAGCCGGCTCGGGCGACCTCGGCGACCAGGTCCGGAGGCAGCTTGCGCGCCTCCTCGTAGTCGCGCCGCGTGACCCTGACCAGGCTCGCTTCGTCGGAATCGAACGGCTGGTCGGCGAGCTCGGTCTCCAGCGCGTCGAGATAGCGACCGACCTCGTCCGACGTGAAGCGCACGTGGGAGAGACGAAGCAGCGTCGAGAGCTGGTCGGCGCGCGACTGCACGCCGCCGGGCGGCATGTAGGTCTCCTGGTCCCACTCCAGCAGCAGCGCGGCGTGGCTCAGGTCGCTGACCTCGGCCAGGACCTCCTTCAGCTGATCGAGCGTGCCTTTTGGATTACCCGCCACTTTTACGGGTATTCTCCCGAATGAGCTGACCGCCCCGCTAGCTCAGTGGATAGAGCATCTGTCTTCTAAACAGAGGGTCTGAGGTTCGAATCCTCAGCGGGGCACTTTTGTGGGTTGTTCATGGCCTGCCGTTGACCGCACTCGCGAATTGGTGCGGTCACTGGAGTCTTCACTCGTTCGTGAAGGTTGGATGTCAGAGACTTCATGGAACGGATCGCGGGCGCCTTTTAGCCAGATTCGCGTCCGTAGTCACGGGCTTCGCGACCGGAGCACTCAGGGTCTTCGGTACCCTGCATTGCGATGGCCACTCCGGACAAAGACCTCATCGCCAGGGCACGCGAGCTGCATCAGCGGACCCACCCTCGAGTCCGCCGGGTCGTGGTCGCCGTGGTCGGCTTCCTGCTTCTCGCGGTCGGTGCGGCGCTGCTCGTGCTCCCCGGCCCCGGCCTGCTCGTGATCGCGGCCGGGATCGCGGTCCTCGCCCTCGAGTTTCCCTGGGCCGAACGCCTGGCGAAACGGACCCAGGACATGATCGAGTCGGCGTTGCGGCGCCTCAAGATCCGGCGATGACCGGCCCGCTTCCCCAGCCGTCGGATGCGGTCGTGATCAAGCTGGCTCAAATCGCCATGCTCGTCAAATCGACGATGGGATCGGAGCATCCAGTCGACAAAGTGCCGGTAGGGCTCCGGAGGATTCAGAACGAACGAAGGCGAGCAGTCGAGAAGATCCTCGTCCTGCTCGCCGATCCAGAACTGCGCGACTACATAGCGCAGCTCGACATCACAGAGACAGGGCTCTAGGCAGCCCGGCTCCCGTCCAGCCGGTCGATCAAGTGGCTGAAGTTCCGCATCATCAGGCGCAGCTTCTCGGTGTCGGCGTCGCCTTCGGCGTCGTTGTGCATGCGCTGCACGCGCTCATGCACTGACTTCGCCATATAGTCGACTGCCTCTTCGATGAGCTGTTCCGCCTTCTTTACCGCGGCCTTCGGCTCCTCGATGAACTCCGACTGGATGTCTGTCATCCGGTGCCTGTACTCGTGCATCTCGGGCCAGAAGCCCATTTCGCCGTCTCGGGACGGCGATGGTTTCTCCATCGCCTCGCTGCGCTTGGCGGGCATGTCCTTCGGCTCGCTTCGGACCGGTATGTCCTTCGGCTCGCTTGGCGGCACGTCCTTCGGCTCGCTTCGAGGCACGTCCTTCGGCTCGGTGCGACCCATGACCTCCGGGTTCGAACGCATCTCCTCCTGGCTCATGAGGCGACCTCACGGCGAGCGGTCTCTTCGGGCTCAGGCTTCGTCTCGGCTCCGATCGAGCCCTGGACGATTCGCTTGTAGTGCACCATCGCCTTGCGCATGCCTTCGGTCCCCTGCCGGCCCTCGTCGCTGGTCGCGGCAGCCCGCGCACGCTTCAGATCCGCCGGCACCTGGCGGTCGTCGTGGATGGTGGCTCCGCGTTCGCTGAGCATTCCCACCACCACTTTGTCCGCTTCCTGAACGGCGCCGTGCGGATCGTCGAAGAACCGAGTCTCGACCCCCCGCCAGGAACGCGCGTACCGATCACGCGATTCCGGGGGCAACGGGCGAAGCCGAGAGCGTCGTGACAACGCAACAACGAGAGCGATCGCTAGCACGACCACGATCGCGACGATCAGGACGACTGTCATGGTCTGGTCCATTCAATAACCTCCTATTGAAGAAACGGGAGGCCCGGTGACCGTACTCGTAGATGCGTTCTTGAGGTAAAGACATGTCGAGTAATCAGCAGCGTCCTCAAGTTCCTGCAGATATCAAGGCGTTCAACGCCCAGTTGATCGAGGAGTTCCGCGCCAACGAGGGCCGTCTCAGCGGTCCGATGGCCGGCCGCCAGGTGCTGCTCCTGACGACGACCGGAGCGAAGTCAGGCGAGCCACGCACGACCGTGGTGGGCTACCGCCCGTTTGGCGAGAAGCTCGCGGTCATCGCCTCGGCCAACGGCGCGCCGAAGGCCCCAGCCTGGTTCCACAACCTGGAGGCCGATCCGATCGCGACCGTCGAAGTGGGCCCTGACAAGTACCAGGTGCGTGCACGCATCGCGGGTGGCGAGGAGCGCGAACAGGCCGCCAGGCGGATCGAGTACCTCGAGGCTCAGCAAGCCAAGGCTGGGCGTGAGATCCCGGTCGTGATCCTGGAGCGGCTCTACTAGCTCAGCTGCTCCACGGGCCGTTGCCGCCGAAGCGGCGGGGCTCGATGCGGATCACATAGCCGGGCGGCGGGTTGGGCATGGGCGGGAACCTGATGCCTGGGCCCATGTAGACGTGGGCGAGCCGCTGCAGCACTTCTGGCGCCCCTCCCTCGACGACCCGCGCGCGGCCGTGCACCACGAGGTATTCGCCGAGTCCGTGGTTGCCCATGCGGCCGGTCGCGATCGACAGCACCACTCGAGGGTCGCGCAGGAGGTTCTGCACCTTGCGGTTGCGCGGCAGACAGGCGACGACGATCTCGTCCTCTTCCAGGCCGACCCAGACGCATGTCATCTGCGGGCTGCCGTCCGGGTTCAGTGTCGCGAGGTGAGCCAGGTGTCCCGCCTCGATTGCCGCTCGCGCTTCAGGCGGAATGCTTGGCACGCGACCTCGCTTGCGCTGTCGTGAGCATCTCGCGAAGCTCCGTCATCCTCGCCTTGCCCATGTTCGTCTTCATGATCCACGCCACGTCCTTGTCCGTCGACCGCAGCCACTTCTCCAGATAGGGTTTGGCGTTGGCGGGCGCGGCCGCCGCGGCGACGCTCCATCCGTATCCCAGCGCTTTGCGCAGCGCCTGAAATCCTTCGTCGCGACGGTGAGTCGCGCCGGCCGCGGACGTTGTGATGCCATCGAGGGTCTCGAGCACGGCGACGACGTCCTCATTCTTCTTCAAGATCGCGGGCTCGCACAGGCCCGCCACGACGGCGCGCTGGACGAACGGCTCGTCGCGTGCCCATGCCTGCATGACCGAGAGCAAGCGGGGCATGTCTTCGCGGCCCAGCCGCTGCAGCGCGATCGCCACGCCCTCGCGCACACGCCAGCGCGAATCCGAGGCCAGCTCGTGCAGCCAGGTCATCACCGTGTCGGGCTCGAGCAGCGCGATGCGGCCGAGACCAGCGGTGCCGCACAGGGCGAGAAACTCGTCGGGCGACGCCGACATCTTCCACAGCCGGTCCGCATCGCCCTCCTCGACCACCGCCGCGACCAGTTCCAGGTTGGCGCGCGGACCCGGCAGGCCCGAGTGCTTCTTGAGGTAGGGCTCCCAGTCCTCGAGCCGGCGGAGCTCGCTTCGATATGCGTCGACGCGCCCACCCATGTCCGGCGCGATCGTAGCGGACAATTCGAGCGTGGAACTGGACCGCGCCGCCGCTGTGAAACGTGGCCTGAGCCTCGAGGTGGTAACCGTGGGTTGGATGCTCGTCGAGGCGTGCGTGGCGGTGGGAGCGGGTATTGCCGCCCGCAGCGTGCTGCTCACGGCCTTTGGCCTCGACTCGGTGGTCGAGCTGCTGAGCGGGATCGTCCTCTACCGGCGTCTGCAGGTCGAATCGAGCGGCGCGTCTCCCGAGCATGTCGACCGGCTCGAGGCCAGGACCACCGCCATCTCAGCGGTCCTGCTCATCCTGCTGTGCGCGTTCGTCGTGCTCTTTTCTATCGCGGGGATCTTGCTTCGCCTCGAGCCGGAAGGCTCGCTGCTGGGCATCGGCGTCAGCGCCGTGGCCGTGGTCGCCATGCCCCTTCTCGCGCGCGAGAAGCGTCGCGTCAACCAGGTGGTCGGCAGTCCTTCCCTTCGCGCCGACATCGCAGAGACGGTCAGCTGCGCCTATCTCGCCGCGGTCACACTCGCCGGGCTTGGCGCGACCACGCTCTTTGGATGGTGGTGGGCGCAGTACGTCGCCGCCCTGGCGCTGCTCATCTGGCTCGTGCCCGAAGCTCGGGAAGCCTACTGGGCCTGGCGTGACAGTGACCCGGACCAGAAGATCGGAGCATAGCCGTTCCTTGAGGACGGTTAACAATCCGCTTACAAAGGCATACCGGCCCAGGGTCTAGAATGCTCCCCCGTGCCGCTCGGCTTCAGACCGGGGCACCGCATCAGAGCATCTCGCCGGCGGCTTAGCCCACTACGCACAAGCTTTCTCGTCCTCCTTGCCATCGTCCTGTCATCGGTGGCGGGCGGCCTCGCCTATTTCCTGCCCGCGGCGCAGCTGGCGCTCGAGTCGACCGGACAGATGGTCAACATCCCGACGCCTTCGCCGACGCAGATCCTGCTGTCGCCGACGCCGACGCCGGCAAAGCCGTCACCGTCAGCCGTGACGGGCGCGTTCACCGTGCTGCTGCTCGGCTCGGACGACGACTCGAAGTTCAATTCGGACCATGTGCTGACGCAGTCGATGATCCTGGTCCGCATCGTGCCCTCGAAGAAACAGGTGACGATGCTCTCGATCCCGCGCGACCTCTACGTGCACATGTCGACCGGCGGCTACGGAAAGATCATGGACGCGTATTCATACGGTGGTCCGGGCTCCGCGATCGCGACCGTGGAGCAGGACTTCGGAGTCCAGGTCGACGAGTACATCTGGGTCGGGCTGCTCGGCCTGGTCAAGCTGATCGACGCCCTGGGCGGCATCGACGTGGTGACCAGCCACCCGGTGCTGGACGACTACTACCCCGCCGACCTCTACAGCGGATGGCCTTACGACTACGAGCGCGTGGCGGTGCTTGCCGGCCCGCAGCACCTGGACGGCATCCACGCCATGCAGTACGTCCGCTCGCGCCACGGCGACCTGCAGAGCGACCTGGGCCGGTCGCAGCGTCAGCAGCAGGTGCTGATGGCGATCCGCCAGAAGGCCAAGGTGATCTCGCCCGAGGACCTGCCCGCGCTGTCCGCCTCCATCGGCCGCGAGCTGAAGACGAGCATCGGCATCTCGAGGGTCGCCCAGATGCTGCCGCTCGCCGCGAGCTTTGACAACCCGGACCAGATCCGGCAGCTGTTCCTCCTCAGCCCGTACTCGCACGGAGACGGCCCCGGGGGCAGCCTGACGCCGAACTGGAACCTGATCCTGCCCATGGTGCACCAGTACTTCCCGTGACGGTCTCGAGGGCAGTCCTGGGCGGAATCCTCGCCGCGGTGATGCTGTTCACCGGCACCGCCAGCTACCTTTTCCTGGGCAGCAAGACGTCGAAGATCGCGGAGGTGCCGCAGAAGCCGACCGCGGCGACACCGCGCGCCCAGGCCCTGAGGCTCCCGGGGACCCTGTACCTGATCCAGTCGGGCGCGCTGTACAGCCTGGCCGCGGGCCGCTTCCACCAGCTGACCCCGGAGGCGGGCTGGGCGCAGCCGGCCCTCTACCCGGACGGCAGCAGGCTCTTGATCGTCAAGTGGACCAGGGCGTACTCGGACGTCTACATCATGAGCAGGTTCGGCAAGGTCCAGAAGAAGCTGACGACCAACGTCGCGCCGCCACGCCTCAGCTACGACACCGGCGCCAACCACTGGTCGTTCTACCCGCGGCTCGGCACGGACGGGAGGCTTTACATGGCCTACGACGAGCCGAAGTTCGGATACGACGTGGTCATGTCGATCTGGTCGATGCCGCTGGGCGGAAACATCCGCCAGGGCACGCTGTGGAGCAACGCGGACGACTACACCGGCGGCGACGTGCAGCCCATCCCGCTGCGGCGAGGCGGCGTCATCTACACCAAGTACTCATACGGGCCCGACATCAAGCTGGTCGGCCAGCTGTGGTACCTCCAGCACCCCTACACCCGCGGGGTTCCGTCCACGTATGGCCGCGCGCTGACCGGGCCCTACGACGACTGCCGCAACCCGTCCATGTCGCCGAGCGGGACCCAGGTCGCGATGATCTGCACATACGAGAAGCAGCTCTCGTACCTGGAGATCGCGTCCTGGAACGGCAAGTCGCTCGGACCGCGCAGGAAGGTCGTCACCGACCGCCTGGTCGCCCAGCCGACCTGGGCGCCCGACGGATCGGGCATCGCCTACCTGGCGCCCAGCATCGGGGGCGGCCCGTTCCAGCTGTGGTTCCTGCCCAAGGAGGCCTACACGGCGCCCGCGACGCCTTCGCCGAGCCCGGGTGAGGAGGCGCTGCCGTCGCCCAGCCCCCTCGCGCCCGTCAAACCGATCCAGGTGACGACCACCAGCGGCTTCACCGCGACGTCGCCGATGGCCTGGGCCAGCTGACTAACAGCCAGGCCCCGCCGACAGCACCGGCTCCGCGTTCGCGGCCTGCGCCTGGGCCGGCGTGACCAGGTTCTCCGCGACCATCTTCGCCAGCACCTGGGCCCGCCGGTCGCGCGCCGCCTGTGGGTTGACGGTCGGGTCATAAACGGACGGCGCCTGGGTCAGGCCCGCGAGCAGCGCGTTCTGGCCGAGCGTCAGCCCCTGCAGCGGTGAGTGGAAATACGCGCACGCCGCTGCGACCACGCCGTAGCGCCCGTAGCCGGTGGTGATCTCGCTCAGGTAGTAGGCCATGATCTGCCGCTTGGTCAGGATCCTCTCGACCTTGAGCGCGAGCACCATGTCCTGCAGCTTGTTGTAGCCGCGGTCCGAGCCGCCCAGGTAGACGTCCTTGGCGAGCTGAGCGGTGATCGTCGACCCACCTTGACAAAGGCACAGGTTGGTCACGTCATAGAGGATCGCGCGGCCCAGGCCGATGGAGTCGATGCCGTGGTGCGAGTAGAAGCGCTCGTCCTCGATCGCGACCACCGCCTCGGCCAGCCGCGGGGGCACGTCGTTCTCGCCCAGCAGCGGCACTCCGCGGGCCCGGGTGAGTGCGTGCATGCGCTCGCCGATGTCGCTGGGATCGGGTGAAGTCACCCACAGCGTGACCGCGCTGGGGAGGAGGATGGCGGCGATCACGACGACGCCGAGGCCCAGCCGGCGCAGCGGCGCCGGCGGCCACCTCATCGCGTTCCGCCCACGCCGGGTCGAACGGTGACCCCTGTCCAGGGGTTACGCGTTGGAGGCGTGCAGGAGCCGGTTTCCGTGGGACAATTTTTCGACCCCATGAGCATCAGATGGAAGGTCGCCCTGGTCGAGGACGACCGGCGGCTGGCCCGGGCGGTCGCCACCGGACTGGGCGGCGAAGGCTACACGGTTCGGGCTGTCGACTCGGCGGGCCGCGGCCTCGACCTGGTGCGCCAGTGGAACCCGGACGTGGTCCTTCTCGACCTCATGCTCCCCGACAACGACGGCGCGGAGCTGTTCCAGGCCTTTCGGGCGCAGACTGATGCGGCGCTGGTCGGCATCAGCGCGAAATCGTCGGTCAGCGAACGGATCGCGGGCCTCAAGTTCGGCGCCGACGACTACGTGACCAAGCCCTTCGCCCTCGAGGAGCTGATCGCGCGCGTCGAGGCGGTGATCCGCCGCCATCGCGGCAAGGGTGGGGCGAGGCTGGCCGCCGCCGACGTGGTGGTCGACCTCAGCGAAGGCGTGGCGACGCGGGGCGGGCGCCGGCTCCCGCTGACCGGGATCGAGTTTCGAATCCTCGCCGCGCTCATGCGCAACCGGGGGCAGCTCGTCACCTACGCGCAGCTGGCGGAAGCGGTGTGGGCGGTCACGACCGGGCCGGTGTCGAACTCGCTCGAGGTCCACATCTCGCGCATCCGCCAGAAGCTGGAGCAGGACGGCGGTTCGCGGTTGATCCAGACGGTTCGGGGACTCGGCTACAGGTTCAGCTCGGAATAGGGAGTGGTGGGTGGTGTGATGCGAGCTCGGAGCGTGTTGGCAGGCGTGCTGGCGTCGGTGGCGATGGTGATCGGAGGCGCCGGCGAAGCATCGGCCAACATTGCCTGGTGCGCGGGCGATCCTCCGGTGCAGGTCGACACCGTGAGCGGCGCCAACGTGACCGTGAGCACGGTCGTCTATGTGCTGCAGACTGAGGTCACTTACCTCAAAGACGTCCATTCCGACGCCGTCCTGACGGCGGCCGCGGGGGGCGGCACCGACATCACCGTCCACGTCTATCTTCCGGCGGGGATCAGCGTCGCCCGGGTCGTCGCCGCGGTGAAGCGCTATCACGTGAGCGCGAGCGCCTTGGGCGCAGGAGGTACGACCGTCACCCTTTACCTTCACGTGCCCGCCGCCTGAGGCCGGTGGTCCTCGTCTTCTCGACTCTCCCCAGGTCGCTGAGGGCGGCCATCATCGGCGTGCCCGCCGCGGGCGTCGCCCTGGCTGCGGTGGCGGCAGTGATGGGTGGGTTCGCGGTCGCCGGCCCCTGGCGGCTCTTGCTCGTTCCCGGCTGCTTTGTCGCCATCGTTGTCGCCGAGCGCTACCCGGTCAAGATCGGCCTCGAGCAGAAGATCAGCCTCGGCGCGCTGCCATGCCTGGTCGCCGCATTGCTCCTGCCGCCGGGGATCGGGCCGGCGACGGCCGCGCTGGGCGTCCTGGCCGGCGATCGATTCGTCCACCGGAGCTGGCCGGAGAGCGTGTACAACGCCGGCAACACGCTGGTCGCGGCGTCGATCGCGGCGATGGTCGGAGCCGTCGGCGCCGACCTGGACGGCGCTCAGGACGTGCGCGCGGTCCTCGCCGGGGTCGTCTACGTGACGCTGAACCTCGGGCTGGGGGTCCTTCCCGCGGCGCTCCACAGCGGCCGGCCCTACCCCGCGCTGCTGCGGCAGGCCGCCTCTGCGACGTGGCCCGCGCTGCTCACCCTCGCCGCGTGCGCGGTGACCTTCGCCGCGCTGTGGGTCGAGGCGCCGGCTGCCGCGCCGCTCCCCCTGGTCGTGTTGCCCATGATCTACCGCATGAACCGCGCCATCGAGGCGCAGACCAGGGCCAACGAGCAGCTTGCCGGCGTGCTCACGGCGCAGCGGCGATTCCTCACCGACGTCTCGCACCAGGTGGCGACGCCGCTGGCCACGATCATGACCAACCTCTCCATCCTGCGCCGCGCGAATCGCGGCCAGCCGGCGACCGCGGAAGCGGTGGACGACAGCGTCGCCGAGGCCGAGCGCATGAGGCGGATGCTGGCCCGCCTGCGCGCGCTCGCGCACGCGGATGAGGACGTGCCCCTGCGGCGCGAGCTGGTCGACCTGGCCGAGCTGACGGCTGACGTGGTGAAGGCTTACGCCGCGCCGGCCGCGACCTCGGGCGTCGGTCTCGTCACCGATATCGTCGCCGCCCCCGCGCGGGTCAGCGCCGACAAGGACCTCCTCCGCGAAGCGGTGGCCAACCTGGTCGACAACGCCGTCCGGGTGAGCCCCCCCGGCACCCGGGTGACCCTGAGCGTGGACCGCGGATCGGCCGGCCCCGTGATCGCGGTCGCGGACGAGGGGCCGGGCATCGAGGATGAGCGCCTCCCGCGGCTGTTCGAGCGGTTTCAGCGCAGCGACTCGGGGAGCGGGCTGGGGCTGGCGATCGCGCGGCGGGTGGTCGAGCGCCACGGCGGCACCATCCGCGTCAAGACCGCTCGCGGCGCCGGGAGCACGTTCACGATCGAGCTGCCCGGCTAGCGGCGCTAATCTCCCTCTGTGGCGGTCATCGTCTGCCCTCAGCCACTTGCGGGGGAGATCGGCCTCGACGTCCTGCGGCGCGGCGGTAACGCGGTCGACGCCGCCGTCACGTGCGCGTTCGTGCAGGGCGTGATCGACCCGCAGATGTGCGGCCTTGGCGGCTGCGGCGCGATGCTCGTCCACAGCGCCGAGGGCGGCGACGCGCTGCTCGAGTTCTACGGCACGGCGGGGTCACGTGCGCGTGAGGACCAGTGGGAGTCGATCTTCATCCGCGACGCGGCGGACCGTTACGGCTACGTCCTCGACGGATGGGTCAACGACGTCGGCTACCAGTCGGTCGCGGTGCCGGGCACCGTGGCGGGACTGCACGAGGCGCTGACGAGGTTCGGCACCATCTCGTGGGAGGAGGCGATCGCGCCGGCGATCCCGCTGGCGCGCGACGGCTTCGCAGTCACCGGCTACGTGCACGGCTTCTGGACGATGGACTACGGCCCGGACGTGGTGCCCAACGCGCAGCGCATCCAGACGACGCCGGCGGCGAAAGCGCTCTACACGCACGACGGCGGGCTCTACGCGATCGGCGAGACGATGGTCCAGGCCGAGCTGGCGGGCACGCTCGAGCGCCTCGCGCGCGAAGGTCCGGACGTCTTCTACAGGGGCGAGATCGCCGGCGCCATCGCGGCCGACTTCGAGGCCAACGGCGGTTTCATCACCAAGGGGGACCTGGCGGAATACCGGGTCAACGTGACCGAGCCGATCCGTGGCACCTACCGCGGCTTGCAGGTGATAGCCGCCGGGCCGCCCGCGGGCGGCCTGACCCTGCTCCAGATGCTGAACTTCCTCGAGGGCTACGACCTCGGCTCTTATGGGTGGCCGAGCACCGAGGCCGCGCGCCTGCTGGTGGAGGCGATGGCCTGGGCGGTTGCCGACCGCGAGCTGCACGTCGCCGACCCGCGCTTCGTCGACATCCCGACCGGAGCGCTCGCGGACAAGCACTACGCGGCCAAGGCGCGCGAGGTGGTGGCGGACCGCGCCGACACCACGCATGTGTGCGTGGTCGACGACGCAGGCAACGCGGCGTCGCTGTCGCACACCCTGGGGTCGTCGAGCGGGGTGGTGACGCCGGGACTCGGCTTCGGCTACAACGACTACATGAACTGCTTCGACCCGCGGCCGGGACGGCCGAACTCAATACGTCCGGGCAAGACGCGGGTGACGATGATGACGCCGACGATGGTGTTCGACCGCGGCAAGCTGCGGGTGTGCGCCGGCGCGCCGGGCGGGACCAAGATCGTGTCCTCGATTCTGCAGGTGCTGGTCAACGTGCTGGACCACGACATGTCGCCTGTCGAGGCCGTGAGCGCGCCGCGCATCGACTACCAGGGCGACGTCGTGCAGACGGAGGCGCGCGTGCCGCGGGCGGTGTGCGAGGGTCTCAAGCGACGCGGCTACCGGGTCAACCGGCGCACGCTGAACTACGACTCCTACTTCGCCCGACCGCAGGTCATCGTGGCCGAGCCCGACGGTTACATGTCCGGAGCCTCGGACCCGCGCAAGGACGGCGGCGTGGCTTTCGACACGCTGACGACGTGATGAGGTTCACCGACCGGGTCGCGCTGGTCACCGGCGGAGGCCGCGGCATCGGGGCCGCGACCGCCGAGCTGTTGGCTCGTGAGGGCGCGCGGGTGGTGGTGTCGGACATGGATGTGGCGCCGGCGGAGGAGGTCGCACGGCCGATCGGTGCGCTGGCCGTCGCCTGCGACGTCACCGACCGGGAGCAGGTCGAGGCGATGGTCCGCCGCGCGGTCGGCGAGTTCGGCCGGCTCGACGTGCTGGTGTGCTGTGCCGGCATCATCCGCGACAACCTGCTCTTCAAGATGAGCGACGACGACTGGGACTCGGTCATCGACACGCACCTGAAGGGCACGTTCCTGTGCGCGCGGGCGGCACAGAAACCGATGGTCGAGCAGAAGTACGGCAAGATGGTGTTCCTGTCGTCGACGTCGGCCCTGGGCAATCGCGGCCAGGCCAACTACTCGACGGCGAAAGCGGGGCTACAGGGCATGGCGCGCACCCTGGCCATCGAACTCGGTCCGTTCAACGTCAACGTCAATGCCGTCGCGCCGGGATTCGTGGAGACGCGGATGACGCGCGCCACCGCCGAGCGGATGGGCGTCGACTTCGAGGCATTCAAGGTCGGCGCGGCGTCGCAGATTCCGCTGCAGCGGATCGGCCAGCCGCAAGACATCGCCAACGTGATCGCGTTTCTGTGCAGCGACGAGTCCAGCTTCGTCTCCGGGCAGACGATCTACGTGCGCGGAGGGCCGTAGCAAGGACGCCAGCCGGGGCGCGTTGAGCGTCGTGATGATGCGGTCCCTCGGTCAACAGAGGCGGCGCGATGGGCGAACCCCCGTTCGACGCCGGCGCGGTCTCCTGCAAAGAAATCCTCAGATCCGCACACAGATCGACCACCTTAAATACCCGGAGTCCGCCAGGCGACCAATAGTTGCCCATCCGGGGTTGACGGGCTCGTCGACACTCTGTTACGGTGCCCTAGGTCTTCTGGGGATCCTCCCGCCGCCAGGGCGGATTCACAACACTCTAGGGGTAGGCAACTGCGAATTAATCGTTACCTGACCCATGCCGTCGTGCTCGGGATAGCGGTTGCTATGTCAAGTTACGCCGCGATGGATCGCCACTTTCCGACCACGCTGACGGCTCGCCTGGGTCCGGTGAACGCGGAGGCGATCATGGTCGCCGAGGGCGGCGAGTACGGCGACGTCTCGCTCGGTCGTTACAGCACGATCATCAAGCCGGTGTCGATCCCGACGTCGGCTCCGATCAGCCACCAGCCGTTCACGTACACGGTGGCCGCGGGCGAAAACTTGAAGACGATCGCGGCCCGCTTCCACGTGACCGTGGCCGAGCTCCGCTGGTCGAACGCCAACCTCTTCTCGAACACCTCGGTCGCGACCGGCGACCAGATCGTGATCCCGCCGGTGCACGGCATCGTCGTCACGACCAGGTCGAGCGACACCCTGGCCTCGCTGGCCTCCAAGTACCAGGTGGACGCCCAGACGATCATCGACTTCAACCGCCTTCGCCTCACGACGCTGACCTCGGGCACGACCCTGGTCATTCCGGGCGGCATCGGCGGTGCGTTCCCACCGCCGCCTGCCCTGTTCCAGATCCTGCCCGTGCTCTCGACGTCGGCCTTCAACGCCAAGGTGGTCGGGTGCTGCCTCGGCCCGTACGTCAACAGCAAGTTCCCGGTCGGCTGGTGCACCTACTACGTGGCGACCAAGCGCATCGTCACGTGGAGCGGCGACGCCGGCTACTGGTACGCGAACGCCTCCTACCAGGGCGTGCCGGTCGGGCCGAAGCCGAAGGTCGGGGCGATCATGGTCACGTGGGAGAGCTGGGCGGGGCACGTGGCATACGTGGAGGCGGTCAACCCGGACGGCTCGTGGGTTGTCTCGGAGATGAACTGGATCGCGTTCGACGTGATCGACCAGCGGACCATCAAGCCGGGCCAGCTTGGCTCGAAACTGGTCGGGTTTATCTACTAACTGATCAGGTAGCCGCCGCCGCTTCCCTGGCGCCGCGCTCCTGCCACTCGCGCTCCATCTTCTCGGTGTCTTCCTTGACCGTGCGGAGTCCCGTCGCGGCCGCGATCGCGGCGAGGACGAGCAGGGTGGGTGAGGTGAACAGCAGCGCCAGCTGGATGTTGCCGCCGAGCCAGTCCGACAGCAGGCCGACGTCGAAGGTGGAGTGCGAGTCGCCGAAGACGTGGGAGATGAAGAGGAGCAGGGTGACCGCGCTTGCCCTTAGGCCGGGCGAGACCACATTCTGGGAGAGCGCGGTGAAGGGGCCGGCGTAGAGGTAGAGACAGACCACGGTCAGCAGGAAGACCGGGACGAAGACGGGGATCGGGCCGATGCTGAGCGGGCTCAAGATGGCGATGGTGATCAGGACCGCGCCGCCGAGGAAACCCGCGATGCCGACCTCGAGGTGGGCGGTCGGCGTGTGTACCGCTCGCCTGTCCGCCAGCCAGCCTCCGGCCAGCTGGCCGATGAGGCCGCCGATGACGATCACCACGCCCGCGAGCAGGCCGGCGCTGCCGGCGGTCATCTCGAAGCGTCGCTGGAGGACGGTGGGGAGCCAGAAGGCGTTGGAGGCGAGGACGAAGAAGAGCAGTGTCTGGGCCATGATGGTCGCCCGCAGGGTCGGGATCTTGATCAGCTCGAGGAAGGTCTGGAGGCCCGCGTCGGCGACCTTGGTCAGCGAGGGGCCCTTCTCCACGGCACCGCGGAGCGGCTCTCGCATCTGGAAGGCGAGGATGGCCAGGAGCAGCCCGGGCACCGCGGCGACGAAGAAGGCGTACTGCCAGCCCCACTTCTCGGCGATGTAGCCGCCGCCGGCAAAGCCGAGGGCGATGCCGACGGTGCTGCCGGCACCCCAGATCGACATGACGCGGCTGCGCTGCTCCTTGGGGAACCAGTCGGAGAGGAGGGAGGTGCCGGCGGGGTAGTAGCTGGCCTCGCCGATGCCGACCACGGCGCGGCTGAGGAAGATCTGCCCGAAGGTGCGGGCGAAGCCGGTGAGGAGGGTGGCGATGCTCCAGATCGTCACGCCGACCCCGATCACGGTCTTGCGGACGCCGCGATCGGCCCAGGTGCCGAAGGGGAGGGCGGCGATGGCGTAGACGAGGAGGAAGGCGGTGCCGAGGAGGCCGAACATGGCGTCGGTGATGCCGAGGTCTTTCTGGATGGTGGGGCCGGCGCTGGCGGCGACCCAGCGGTCCATGTAGTTGAGGAGGTTGATGCCGAACATGAGGGCGAGGACGTATCGCGGGTACCCTCTTGCCACGGGGGAAATTATGAGGTTGGGTAGACTTTAGGCTCGCTCCGGCCTGACTGCGTCAGGCACGTCCGCGCTGGGTCGGCAAAGGGCACGTGGCGAGCCCAACGGTCTGTAAAACCGCCGCGAAAGCTTTGGGGGTTCGACTCCCTCCCGGCCCACCAGCCCGATTTTGATCCTCCTATAGATGTCAAGGGCCAATTTCAGGCCTTCATGCGGCGCTGCGAATGACCTCCTCGCGCGGGCCGACCAAGGTCCTGTAGACCTCGCGCGCCACGTATCTCTTTAGGCAGCGGAAGCTCTCATTCTTGGATTTGCCTTCGGCCTTGCGCTTCGCGAAGTAGGCTTTGGTGGCCTCGTCATGTCGCCGCCTGACGATGACGATATGGTTTAAACGCTGCGTTGGCTTGACGGTCGCCACCCCGGTTGAGCCGGTGACGCTGCACCATGAAGGAAGCTTCGGAGCGAAGTCGGTCACCGCTGTCCCCGGCCGCCAAGACCAGGGTCGCTGCAACATCCTGGCCGACGCCGAATAGTTGGCGCAGCTGTGGGACGAGCCGGACGGTGAGGGCGTCGAGCTCTTTCTCGACTGCACGCACCTCCTGGTCGAGCGCGACGTACCGTCGACACATCGAGCGTAGGGATAGCTTGATGGCAGAGGTCGGGTCGGACGCTCTGTCGACCCGGTAAGCGCTGCAAGTCCGGACCAGAGCCGGCGTCTTCAGGTTGCGCAGTTGTTCGCGAATGGGGTCGGGCGCCATCACGACGAGACCCTTGACCGCGTTCACGGCTTGAGTTCGCGCCTTGATCGCAGTCTGCTTGGCGATCTTGAGCGCCCTGACCATCTCCACGCCGGCATCGCCGGCCTTGGGTACGGCTGTGGCCCTGCCCGATAGCACCGCACCCGCAGCAGCGTACGCATCGATGGGATCGGACTTGCCTCCAAAGCGTCGATCCCGGCGCACCGGACGGAGCACCTCGATGACCGCTTGGCCTTGGGCGCGAAGAAATCTGGTCAGACCAGCACCGTAGCTGCTGGTGCCCTCAATGCCAAAAGTGACGACTGGCCCAAATTCTTGGGCCCACGCCAAAAGGCCGGCGTAGCCGCGTGGGTCGGTTTCGATCTCGAGCTGGTAGCCACGTTGAGAATATACCCAATTGGGTATAATGGCAGGGTGACGAAATCGGAGATCGGACTCATCTTGGCTAACGCTAGGCGTCGGTCTGGGCACACTCAGGCAGAGCTGGCGCGAGCCATGGGAACCACCCAACCCGTGGTCGCTCGCGCTGAGGCGGGTTACCGCATGCCCACGCTCGGGTTCATCGATAGGTGGGCCCGCGCTACAGGCGCGCCTATCTCCCTAAAGCTTGGTGAAAGCCAACGAGGCATGCAACCCGCTGCGGAGCGGCGCGCGATTGTACGGTCGGTGCTGGGTCCAGGCCGTTTCAATCCCTGGGATAGAGATCCATCGCCGATCGAGGCGGAGTTGCTAGATCGGGCTGGCCTGAGCCGACACCATTTTGAGCGTGTGAAGCGGGCCAGTGGCCGACGACGCTAAGCGCGATCACCGACAAGCCGAAGCGCTTCTTCTTCAAATCCCAAAGGCCAGATCTCGACTGCGCCAACGCCTTCTCCTCGCTGCAGCTATGACCAAGATTTTGAGCGAGGAGCCGATCGTCGTTGGCGGAACTGCAGAAGAGTACTGGGCTGGAGGCGAGTATCACCCGACTGACCTTGACCTGTGCCCGCATCCTACGCGAACTGACTTCGCAGCTCTTCGAGCGCTCGGTATGCGTAAAAGCGGGCGGCATTGGACACGAGACGACCTGCCTGTGGCAGTGGAGTTTCCAGGGTCGGGAGACGACATTGAAAGGACAGTGCATGTGAAGGTCGGGGCGGTTTTGATCCTGATGATCAGTTGCGAGGACCTGTACCTCGACCGAGTCCGTCAAGCCACCGTGTCCTGGCCTCGTGAAGATGTCAGCTTCGACGCCGCTCTCGAGCTCGCCCTCACGAACTACGTCACGATGGACTGGGACTACATCCGCGACCGGCTCCGAACAGCAGTTTCTTCGGAGCGGACGGTCGGCACCCTCATGGCAAGTATCAACAGACGGGTTCGCACGCGCGCTCGCCGGAGGTCGCTCGAAGTCGCTGCCCGGCGCCGGAACACATTCGCAAACAAGGCCGGGCAGTGATTGCGGCGGACCGGGCTGCCCTCCAAATCCTCGACGGCCACGATGGGCGCGCGCCTAATCGCTACCTACCAGGCTCCTAAAGAAAGCTGTGTTAACGACGTTGACTTCGTAGCCCCTTGGTCATACATGGCACCTGGTGAAGGTCAAGACCTTTGTCACGATCCGGCGGCACAAGCGAGGCTATTGGACGGCGGCCTTGATGACTGCAAGGCCGTGAAGTGCACGGTCGTTCCTTGGCCCAGCTCCGCCGGCAAGTGCGACAGGTGCTCCGGATGAGTCGCCCTCAGTCCCGACCATGTCGAGTGGCGCGGTGCTTGCAGGAGCGCAACAGTGCAAGGGCTGATGGTCAGCCAATAACAACATGCCTAGAGCCAGTCATGGCCGCCAGTCGCGAAAAGCGCCCCAATCGCGGCCGATTCTACGAAGCCGCGATCGAGCCGATTGCGTGTTTGGTGGCGAACTCTCGCTCGGATCGACTTTGAGAGATCCAACAGGTGTGAGCCCATTGGGGGTCTCTAGAAGCATGCTCACGGTTCGCGGCGGATTTTTCGAAGCCGCGACGGATGGTCGCTTGTAACGGAATCGCCGACATTTCGGACATGACTCGGCGCCGGCGAGCATGAGGCTGCATGACATTTCCATGACAGCTATGCCGACGAAAATTGGCGGATTTCGCCGGACGGCGGCGGCCGCATGGGAGCCACTTTTGATCTCAAATGAACGACAGTGGACAGTGGCGACTAAGTGATAGCAGTACTGTAAACCGCCGCGAATGCTTGGGGGCTTCGACTCATATCGCCCCATCACTCGACAACCGGATTGGGCTGAGAACCGGCGGGCCGGACGCCTCAGCCGGGAGCAGTTTGTCGCTCAGTTGACGCCTTCTTGAGGCCTTCGAGGATCAGCTCGAGCCCGAACTCGAACTCGTCCCCGTAGTCGTACTTTTGCTTCATCACGTGCTCGATGGCCATCTCGGTCAGGTACGGATACTCGCCGGCCGGGGACTCCCGAACGATGTTTCCCGCCACCTCGGTGACGTCCTGCCGCGTGGCCAGCGGCAGGGCGAGCTCGTTCAGCGTGAAACCGTAGATGTAGCTGTCCAGCACCGAGTAGGCGTGGGCGGACATCTCGATCGAGAACCCAGCCGTGCGAAGGCTGCCCAGCACCGCGTCGTGGTGGCGCAGGTTCGCCGGACCGGGCTGCACCCGGGACTCCAGCAGGCCGAGCGCCCACGGGTGTCGCTTGAGGGCCTCACGGGCTGAGACCGCCCGCCGGCGCATCGCCTCCGCCCAGTCCACGCCGGGCGTCGGCAGCTCGATCTCCGCGAACACGGCGTCGACCAGGCCGTCCAGGATCTCCTCCTTGTTGCTCACGTGGTTGTAGAGCGACATCGCCTCGACGCCCAGCTCCTGGCCGAGCTTGCGCATGCTCAGCGACTCGATGCCGTCTCGGTCGGCCAGCTTGACGGCCGCCCGCAGCACGCGCTCCCGGCTCAGCGGCGCCCGTCTCCTGGAAGTCGCAGCCATTCTCTTGACAAAGCTTACACTGTATGTGTAGACTTACGGCGTAAGTACCTCCCAAGGTAAGTACTTCCCAAGGAAGGTGGGACCCATGATCTCGACCCAGGTACGACCCGACCAGAATGTGGCCGCAAGGCCAGAGGAAACCAATTCGATGAAGGCAATCGTCCAGGACAAGTACGGATCCGCCGACGTTCTCAAGCTCGAGGACATCGACAAGCCCGCCGCCGGCGACGACGACGTTCTCATCCGGGTGCACGCGGCCGGCGTTGATCGCGGGGTCTGGCACTTGATGACCGGGCTGCCCTACCTGATGCGCGTCATGGGCTTCGGGTTCCGCGCACCCAGCGTCCGCGTCCGCGGCAGGGAGCTCGCCGGGCGCGTGGAGGCCACCGGCAAAAACATCAAACAGTTCAAGCCCGGCGACGAGGTCTTCGGCACCGCCGACGGCACGTTCGCCGAATACGTGACCGCACAAGAGGACAAGCTCGCGCTCAAGCCGTCAAACCTCACCTTCGAGCAGGCCGCCGCCGTTCCGATCTCTGGCGCGACCGCCCTCCAGGGCCTCCGCGGGGCCGGGCAGGTCATGCCGGGCCAGAAGGTGCTGGTCATCGGCGCAGGCGGCGGCGTCGGTACGTTCGCCGTGCAGATCGCCAAAGCGTTCGGTGCCGAGGTCACCGGTGTGTGCAGCACCAAGAAGGTGGATCTCGTGCGCTCGATCGGCGCGGACCACGTCATCGACTACACGCGCGAGGACTTCACCCGCAGCGGGCAGCGCTACGACCTCATCCTCGACACGGCGGGCCTGCGCTCGCTGACAACCCTGCGACGCGCGCTTGCGCCGAAGGGGACGCTTGTCATCGTCGGCGGCGAAGGCGGCGGACGCTGGACCGGCGGCTTCGGTCGCCAGGCCCTCCGGGCGCCCGTGGTGTCGCTGTTCGTCGGCCAGACCCTGCGCCCGTTGATCGCGAAAGAATCGCGCGATTACCTCGTCGTCCTGAAAGAGCTCATCGAAGCCGGCAAGGTCACGCCTGTGATCGACCGCACGTTCCCGCTCAGCGATGCCGCGCAGGCGATCCGCTACATGAGCGAGGGGCGCGCGACAGGCAAGGTGGTGATCACGACATGATCTCCATCAAGAGTCTTGCCAGGCTCGCCGGATTCCTCCACCTGATCGTGGCCGCGAGAAGGCCTGATGGATGCGACGCTGCGGCTGGCATGTAGCGCAGCGCAAGTTCGCCATCGAAAGCCCGTTCTGGTCTCAAGGGAGTAGCTGCGCCTTTGCAGGCAGTCTCGACCCAGGTCGCCCCACATCGCAATGACGGGATCCAACCCGTCCTGTACTTCGCGCGCCTCGTCGCCGTCGCTCTCGCCTACTGGGCGGTCGCGCGTCTGAGCCTGAACCTCGCCCTCGTCAACGGCCAGGTCGCGCCGATCTGGCCGCCGACGGGCATCGCCCTCGTCGCCTTCCTCATCCTCGGCCGCGGCATGTGGCCGGCCGTCGCCATCGGCGCCTTCGCGGTCAACCTCCCGCTCGGCCCGTCGCCGCTGGGCGCGGCGATCATCGCCCTCGGCGACACGCTCGCGCCCCTGGCTTCGAGCGAGCTGCTGCGGCGAGCCGGCTACCACCGTCGGCTCGACCGGATGCGCGATGCGGTCGCCATCGTGGGCCTGGGCGGGCTGCTGGGGATGACGATCAGCGCCACCGTCGGCAGCTCGGTGCTGGCCCTGTCCGGGGCGATCCCGATGAGCCACCTCGCATCGACCTGGGCTGTCTGGTGGTCGGGCGACGCGATGGGCGTGCTTCTGGTCGCCCCGATGCTCTTGAGTCTCGTCCCGCGTCCCGGGATCCGCCGCCTGGGCTGGCGGGGAAGCGCGGAGCTGACGGGGCTGCTCGCGGGCATCGGTGTCGTGACCTATCTCCTCTTCGAAAACCCATATCGGCTCGAGTACCTGGTCCTTTTCCTGATCGCCGTCGCGGCCTGGCGGTTCCGCCTCGCGGGCGCCGCACCCGCCGCCCTGATCGCGTCCGTGATCGCCGTCTGGGCGGCGGTGATGAGCATCGGCCCGTTCGCCTCCGAGTCCCTGCTCGAGAAGGTGATCACTCTGCAGGCGTTCAACGTCAGCCTCTGCCTCGCGTCGTTCCTGCTCGCGTCTTTCGCCAACGCCCGGCAGCAGCGCGAGGAGATGTCGCGCCTGTACGAGTCGGCGAGCCTGGCCATCGCCGCCAAGACCGACGCCATCAACGTCGCCGCCCACGAGCTGGGGCCGCCGGCCGCGGTGCTGACCAGCTACCTGGCGATCCTGTCCGACGGCAAGCTGGGACCGCCTCCGCCGAAATGGAGGGCGATCCTCAACGTCATGGCGGACAAGGCGTGGGAGGTGAGCCGGATCATCGAAGAGCTGGTGGACGCCGCCCGAATCGAAGCCATCTCCCAGCCGGCGGATCGTGCCTACCTCGACCTGCGCGAGGCAATCCAGAAAGCTGTAGCCAGGGCCGAGCCGCGAGTCCAGGTGAGCGGCGCGCACATCGCCACAACCCTCGGCGCAGAGCCGGTGCCCGTCGATGCCGACGCCCGGCAGATCGGCCGCATCCTCGACAACCTGATCAACAACAGCCTGACCTACGCCGGTCGACCCCCGCGCCTCAGGCTGGACGCGGCCGTAGCGGGGGATCGAGCCGTGGTCCACGTCATCGACAACGGGGTCGGGATCGCCGAGACGGAGCGCGACCGAGTCTTCGAGCCCTTCTACCGCACCAAAGACCCTGCCTTCAGCGCCGTCCCTGGCGCCGGCCTGGGCCTGTATGCCAGCCGAAAGCTCGCCGAAGTCAACCGCGGCACGCTGACCCTGGAGAGGACAGAGCCCGGCATCGGGTCGGCCTTCGCCCTCGAGCTGCCGCTCGCCCGCTCCAAGCCGAAGCCGATACCTTTCTCTTCGAACGGCGGTGTTGGGAGTAAGACTCGCCAGGCCTGAGCAGCCTCTGGACGACCGCTGGCAGCGAATCTCCGTCACCCGCCGCACCAACCGTCGAGTCGGGATCAGCTTTCGCCCGCGCCAGGTCGAGGCGTTCGGCCTCCACGGGCCAGCCACGCTGGAGAGGCTGCTGGGCTTTCGCTTCGAGCTGATCCGGCTCGGCGCCTACTGGGACCGCATCGAGGCGAGTCCCGATCAGTTCGACACCGGCGAGCTCGACTGGCAGCTCGCGGCCGCCGAACGCTCGGGCAAGCAGGTCATCCTGGGTGTCGGCGCGATCAAGAATTTCGGCTATCCGGAGTTCTTCGTGCCGAAGCACCACCTTCCGCGACCGCTGAAGGAAGGATCCCTGGTCAGACCGGAAACGCATGGAGCTCTGCTGGATGCGGCGAGGAGATTCGTCGAGAACGTCGTGACGCGCTACCGGGACCGCGACTCGATCGTGGCCTGGCAGCTCGAGCACGAAGCGGTCGATCCCCTCGGCGTCGAGCACTCGTGGCGCCTCGGCGAAGACTTCGTCAGGAGAGAGCTCGAGACGCTCAAGGAAGGCGATCCCACGCGGCCGGTCCTGATGAACGGCTTTCTGCCCATGGCGCCTGTGGTCGGGGTGACGCAGTGGTGGCGCACGCGCGACCAGGGGGATTCCCTGGCCGTCGCGTCGCGGCTCGCCCACATCGTCGGCATCGACTACTACCCGCGGCACGCCCTGGTGAAGGCCGGCGCCCGGACCCTCTACGTCGACGGCGGCGGCAGGGCGATCGCATTCGACGCTCGGGGCAAGCGATTGATGATCTCCGAGGGCCAGGCCGAGCCGTGGGAGACGACGACCACGCCGCCCAACCCCAGCGGGCGAACCCTATACAGCTGCGGACCGCACCACCTGCTCGAGAACTTCAACGCCGCGATGGCCAACGCGGCGATCGAGGCCTACCTGTTCTGGGGAGCGGAGTACTGGGTTCTGCGCGAGCAGTCCGGCGACCCGACCTACCTGCAGGCGTTCGCTCGGGTTCTCAACGACTGAGCTCAAGGTTAGAGTGAATTCGTGAGCCACCGCTACGCGACGATCTCCGGTCGCGGCCTGGACTGGGAGTCGGTGCCGATGCGGCTCTTCCAGAAGGCGAAGCGCCTGGGCACGTGGGACCCACAGGCGATCGACTTCTCCAGAGACGGCGCCGACTGGGCCGGTTTTGATGACCAGGAGAAAGACTTCCTCCTCCGCACGCTGGCCCTTTTCCAGGCCGGCGAGGAAGGCGTCACCCGGGACCTGCTGCCGTTGATCATGGCCGTCGCGGGTGAGGGCAGGCTCGAGGAGGAGATCTTTCTGACGTCCTTTCTATGGGAGGAGGCGAAGCACGTCGAGTTCTTCCGGCGCTGGCTCGACGAGGTCGCGGTGGCGACGGGAGACCTGGCGCATTACATGACGCATAGCTATGAGCAACTCTTCCTGGTCGAGCTGCCGTCCGCGCTCGACGCTCTCAAGTCCGACCCGTCAGTCGAGTCGCAGATCCGCGCGTCGGTGACCTACAACATGATCATCGAAGGCGTCCTCGCCGAGACCGGATATCACGGCTTCCGCCAATCGCTCGAGGCAAACCAGAAACTGCCCGGCCTCCTCGACGGGATCCGCCTCCTGGCGCGCGACGAGAGCCGGCACATCCGATACGGCGTCTTTCTGCTCGACCGCCTGATCAACGCGTCGCCGAATGGGTGGGAGGTCATGAACCAGCGCATGAACGAGCTCCTGGGCCCTGCGTTGGGCGTGGTGTCTGAGTTCTGGGAGCACTATGACGACGAGAATGGGCCGTTCGGCCAGCGGATGGAAACCTACCTCGACTACGCCAGCGCCCAGTTCGACAAGAGGATGAAGGTCCTCGAGCGCGATCGCGGCAAGAGCATCGAGGAGATCGTCACCGCGGCCGTGGCCGACATCGTCGAAGAAGAGACGGCCGAGCAACCTGCCCTGACCTGAGCCATTCCGGAAGGCTCTTCGTCGATCTGGCGCCCCTCCATTCGTCGCAATGGGTGAGAGGCCGGGAACCCCGGCACCGAATCTGGTTCATGGAGGTCGGATCATGGGTAGCGAAGTCATCCACTTCGAGGTCACGGGCAAGGACGGAAAGGCGCTCCAGCGCTTCTACTCGGAGGCGTTCGGCTGGGAGCTCGACACCAACAACCCGAGCGGTTACGGCATGGTGCGCGAGGGCCAGAAGATCACCGGCGGCATCGGGGACGCGCCGCAGGGGACGGCGGGCGGCGTGACGTTCTACGTCCACACCGACGACCCAAAGGGCACCCTGGCGAAGATCGAGAAGCTGGGCGGTCGGGTGCTCATGCCGCTCACCCAGGTCGCGCCCGAGACGACGATCGCGCTGTTCGCCGACCCCGAGGGTCACGTCGTCGGCCTGATGTAGTCCGTCCGGCAGTGGGAGGGTCTCACTTGACCCTCCCCTGGCCGATCAGTTCTGCCTGCAAGACTGGTCTGTACAGCAAATATCACGTCGCAGGAGGCTGAGATGAGGCTGGTCGCAACGGAGTACCTGTCGCTCGATGGAGTTTTCGAGGAGCCCGGGGAATGGTCCGGGCCCTGGTTCAACGACGAGGCGGTCGAGTTCAAGTCGGCGGAGCTCGACGCCACCGACGCGCAACTGCTGGGGCGCAAGACCTACGACGGTTTCGCCGCCGCGTGGCCGACGATGGAAGGCACCGGCGAGTTCGGCGTCAAGTTCAACTCGATGCCCAAGTACGTCGTCTCGAAGACGCTGAAGGATCCCGAGTGGACGGGGAGCAAGGTCATCAGCGGGGACCTGGCCGAGGAGATTGGCGATCTGAAGAAGCAGCCGGGTGGCGATCTGCTGCTTCAGGGCAGCGGCCAGCTCTTCAACGCCCTGATGCAGATGAACCTGATCGACGTCTACCGGTTCATGGTCCACCCGGTCGTGCTCGGCAAGGGCAGGCGCCTCTTCGCCGAGGGAGCCGGCCAGGTTCCCCTCGAGCTCACGGAGATGAAGCGATTCAAGACCGGGATCGTGATCCTGGAGCTGGTGCCCGCGCCTAAGTCGTAGCGGGCGAGGCGGCGCAGTCGCGGCACAGGCCGGCGAACACGACCCGGTGGCTCGTGACCTTGAAGCCGGTCAGGCTGCGCACCTGCGCCGCCGCATCGTCGACCACGCACCCGGGCACCTCGTCCACGCGGCCGCAGCCGTCGCAGCGGATGTGCTCGTGGTGGTCCTCGTGGACCTCGAAGTGGGCCTTGCCGTCGCCCAGGTCGATGCGGTCGACCATCCCCTGCCGCTCCAGGTGACTCACCGCTCGGAACACTGAGGAGTAGTCGGCGGCACCCAGCGAGGACCGGACCTCCTGCAGCAGGTCCTCGATCGACCACGCGTGCCGCTCCTGCGTCTCGAACAGCCAGCGCACCTCGTCGGCGACCGGACTCGGCCTGGGCACGGCACCCAATATAGCGCAATGGCGATGCGCATATCATTTGTGCAAGTCAGATGCGTAACCCTCCGGCGCTGGAGTTCACGCAGGCCGCCGTCCGGCTGGCCGACAGGCAGGTCTGGAGCGAGGTCGACCTCCAGGTCGCCCAGGGCCAGTTCGTCGCCATCCTCGGGCCCAACGGCGCCGGGAAGTCGACGTTGCTGAAGGCACTGCTGGGTGTGGTCCCCCTCAGCTCGGGGTCGGTGCGGGTCTTCGGACAGCCCGTCCGCAGAGGCAACGACGAGATCGGCTACCTGCCGCAGCGGCGCCGCTTCGACCCCGACCTCCGCGTCCGGGCGATCGACCTCGTTCGCATGGGGCTCGACGGCGGCCAGTGGGGACTTCCCCTGCCCTCAGCCGCGAAAGCCGAACGGGTGGCCGAGATCGTCGAGCTGGTCGGCGCCACCGCCTATCGGGGCCGGCCCGTGGGCGAGCTCTCGGGCGGCGAGCAGCAGCGCGTGCTGATCGCGCAGGCCCTGGTCAGCGGCGCCAGGATGCTGGCCCTGGACGAACCTCTCGAGAGCCTCGACCTGAACAACCAGCAGGCGATCTCGGAGCTGGTTCGCAACCTCTGCCGCACACGAGGCGTCACGGTGCTGCTGGTGGCGCACGACATCAACCCGATCCTTCCCTTCGTCGACCGCGTCGTCTACGTGGCCGGCGGACACGTCGTCTCTGGGACGCCGGAAGACGTCATCCGCACCGAAACGCTGACCCGTCTCTACGGCACCCCCGTCGAGGTGCTTCACGCGAGCGACGGCCGGCTCATCGTTGTCGGCCAGTACGAGCCGGTCACGCATCACCCCGACGATCACTGATGCCGGGGCAGGGACCGTCGTGGGACATCGTGGGCGACGTCCAGCTGCTTCTCCAGTTTCACTTCATGCAGAACGCATTTCTCGCCGGCGCCCTGGTCGCGCTTCTCGCCGGTGCGGCCGGCTATTTCGTGGTCGTCCGCGGCCAGAGCTTCGCCGCGCACATGCTGTCGCAGGTCGGCTTTCCCGGCGCCACGGCGGCGGTGCTCCTGCACGCCTCACCGGTCGCCGGCCTGATCGCGTTTTGCGTGGCCGCGGCGCTCGGCATCAGTGCCTTCGGCCGCGGCGTCGACGCGGGGCACCGCGCCGAGAGCGCCGCCATCGGATCGATCCTCGCCTTCTCGCTCGGCCTGGGCTATCTGTTCTTCCGGCTTTACGAGGGAAGCGCGCAGGGAATCTACGCCTTCCTCTTCGGGACCATCCTCGGGATCACCGACCGCGATGTGCTCCTGACGCTGGGCGTCGCGATCGCCGGCCTGGCGGTGCTCGCCTGGATCGGCCGGCCGCTCCTGTTCGCGTCTGTCGACCCCGACGTCGCCGAGGCTCGCGGAGTCCCGGTTCGCGAGCTGTCGATCGCGTTCCTGCTCGTCCTGGCGCTCTCGGTCGCGATCACGGTGCAGATCGTCGGCACCCTGCTCATCTTCGCCCTGCTGGTGACGCCCGCCGCGTCGGCGGTGCAGCTGACGGCCCGGCCAGGGCGAGGGCTCGCGGTGAGCGCCGGCCTGTCCCTCATGTTCACCTGGCTCGGACTGTCACTCGCTTACTTCACCGACGTGCCGGTCGGCTTCTTCATCACGACGCTGGCGTTCGCCACGTATGTCGCGATACGCCTGGTCACCGCACGCGGCGCGGTACGGGCTCGAACATGAACCCGCTCGAGCTCGATTTCATGCGCAACGCGCTCATCGCCGGGGGCTTCATCGCGCTCGCCGCCGGGCTCGTCGGTTATTTCGTCGTCCTGCGCAACCAGATCTTCACCGCCGATGCGCTCGGACATGTGGCGTTCACCGGGAGCCTCGGAGGAGTGTTGATCGGGCTGAACCTGCTGGTGAGCGCGTTCGGCAGCTGCATCGCGGTCGCGCTCGCGATCGGCACGCTCGGCGGGCGCGGCCGCGGCCGCGACGTCGCGATCGGCACCGTTTTTGCCTGGGTGCTCGGGCTGGGGGTCCTGTTCCTGAGCCTGTACACGTCGACCAGGAGCGCCGCGTCCGGCACGCTCGGCATCAGCGTGCTCTTCGGTTCGATCCTGGGCCTGCAGCCGTTCCAGGTGGTCGTGGGGTCGCTGGCCGGAATCGCCATCCCTGTGGTGGTGCTTTTGGTCGCGCGCCCGCTCCTTTTCCTCAGCGTCGATGCCGAGGTGGCCATCGCGCGCGGTGTTCCGGCACGCGCGCTGACCGCGCTGTTCATGGTCGTGGTCGCGGTCACCGTGGCCGAGTCGGTGCAGGCGGTGGGTGCGCTGCTGATCTTCGCCCTCATGGTCACCCCGGCGGCGATCGCCCAGAACATCTCGGCGCGGCCGTGGGTTGCGATGGCGCTCTCGGCCGCCATCGCGGTGATCGTCGTCTGGGCCGGGATCCTTCTCTCCTTCTATGTGTCGCTGCCGCCGAGCTTCCTGATCACCGCGCTCGCGTTTGGGATGTACCTCGGCTCATTCCTGGCCCGTCGCGTCCGGGTTGCCGCTCCGCTGACGGCCATGCTTCTGCTCAGCGCCTGCGGCCTCAGCACGCCGGCTCCGGTGGACTCGGGCAGGCTCGAGGTCGTCGCCGTCGAGAACTTCTGGGGCAGCATCGCGGCGCAGGTCGGCGGCGACCACGTCCACGTGGTGAGCATCATCAACAGCCCAGACGCGGACCCCCATGACTACGAGCCGACCCCGCGCGACGCGCGCACGATCGCCCAGGCGAAGTACGTGATCGTCAACGGCGCCGGCTACGACCCGTGGGCGAACAAGCTGCTCACCGCCAACCCGGCTCCGGGTCGGGTCGTGTTGAACATCGGCGACCTGGTGGGCAAGAAAGACGGCGACAACCCGCACCTCTGGTACTCGCCATCGATCGTCGAGAAGGTGATCGACCGCATCGGACAGGACCTCAACGCGATCGACGGCGCGCACGTGCTGTGGGACGCTGGGTTCAAGGACTATCGGGATGCCATCGACGCGATCCACCAGAAGTACGCGGGAACCAGGGTCGGCGCGACCGAAAGCATCTTCGCCTACGAGGCCGAGGGGACGGGCCTCGACCTCGTGACGCCTCGCAGATTCTTGAACGCCATCAGCGCGGGCACCGAGCCGAGCGCGGCCGACAAGGCCACCGTGGGCAATCAGATCTCGGACGGGTTGATCAAGGTGCTCGTCTTCAACTCCCAGAACTCGACACCCGAGGTGCAGAGCCTGGTCGACAGGGCGAAGGCGAAGGGCATCCCCGTGGTGGCGATAACCGAGACGCTCGTGCCCGCGGGCGCCACGTTCCAGGCGTGGCAGACGGCGCAGCTGAAGGAGCTACTGCGAGCTCTTGGCGGCTGACGGCACAGCGATCACGTGCCCGTCGGCGGTCGGGGCGCGATTGATGGGCTTGATACCGGTGACGTCGAGGATCTCAGCCTCGTCGAGCGAGTCGTGTTCCAGGAGCGCTTTCGCCAGCGTGTCGAGCTGCGCGCGGTGGTCGACGAGTAGCTTCTCCGCCTCGGTCAGGCATTCCTCGGCGATGCGGCGCACCTCGTCGTCGATGAGCTGCGCGGTGCCCTCGCTGTACGGTCGCTGCGCGAACGCGTTTCCGTCCGCCTCTCCGTAGTTCAGCGGACCAACCTTCGGACTCATGCCCCAGCGCACGACCATTTGCTCCGCGATGCGCCTGACCTGCTGCAGGTCGTTCTCGGCACCCGTCGTGACGACGCCGTAGACGAGCTGCTCGGCGGCGCGTCCACCCAGGGCGCCGATCATGCGCGCGCGCAGGTAGTCCTCGCCGTAGTTGAACCTGTCGTCGACCGGGCTCTGCAGGGTCACCCCCAGCGCCATGCCGCGCGGCACGATGGTCACCTTCTTCACCGGGTCAGCCCCGGGCACGAGCAGGCCGAGCAGCGCGTGCCCTGACTCGTGGTACGCGATTCGCTCGCGGTCGAGGTCGCTCAGCAGGATCTGGCGCTCGCTCCCGAGCAAGGTCTTCTCGATCGCGTCCGCGAAATCCTGCATGGTGACCTTGTCTTCGCCTTTGCGGGCCGCCCCCAGCGCCGCCTCGTTGACCAGGTTGCGCAGGTCGGCTCCCACCAGCCCCGGCGTCTGGGACGCCACCTGGTCGAGGTCGACGTCGGCGGCCAGCGGCACGTTGCGCGAGTGGATGCGCAGGATCGCCGCCCGACCCCGGCGGTCCGGAGACTGCACGGTGATCCGGCGGTCGAAACGGCCGGGCCTGAGCAGCGCCTGGTCGAGCACGTCGGGCCGGTTCGTCGCCGCGAGCACGATCACGCCCTCGCTCGAGGCAAAGCCGTCCATCTCGGTGAGGATCTGGTTGAGCGTTTGCTCCTGCTCGTCGTTGCCGCCCACCCGCAGCGCGGCCGCCCGGCTGCGGCCGATCGCGTCCAGCTCGTCGATGAAGATGATCGCCGGCGCCGCCGCGCGCGCCTTGGCGAAGAGGTCGCGGACGCGGCTCGCGCCTACGCCGACGATCGCCTCCACGAACTCGGAGGCCGCGATGCTGAAGAACGGCACCTTGGCCTCGCCGGCGACCGCGCGGGCCAACAGCGTCTTGCCCGTACCGGGCGCGCCGACGAGCAGCACGCCCTTCGGCACCGCGCCGCCCAGGCGCTGGTACTTCTGCGGCTCGCGCAAGAAGTCGACGACCTCGCGCAGGTCGGCTTTGACCTCGTCGATGCCGGCGACGTCGTCGAACGTGACCGAAGGCTTCTCCGCGTCGTACAGGCGCGCCCGGCTCTGGCCGAACCCGCCGAGGATCCCGCCGGCGCCCGCGGACGCTGCACGGCGCGACAGATAGAGGAAACCGAGGACGAGGAGGATCGTTGGACCGAAGCTGAACAGCAGCGTCTCCCACAACGGCGTCGACGCATTCGGGTCCCTGGCGTTGATGGTCACGTCGTGCTGCTGAAGCGCCGCGAGCAGGTCGTCGCTGGCAAAGGCCGGGCGCTGCGTCTGGAACTTCGTCGAGCTTGTGCCGCTCGAATCCTTCACCGCCTTCCTGGTCGTTCCGGTGATCGAGTCGGCCGTGCTCGTGACGCTCGTCACGTTGCCTGCATTCAGCTGGTCGAGGAACTCGTTGTAGGAGATGGTCACGGTCGGCGCCTGCATGGCCGCCGTGACGATGTTCGTGATCAGGAAGTTGGCCGCGAACAGCACCGCCAGGGTGATCCAGAACCGGCGCGAGCGCATTGGGGTGGCAGGGTCCGGCTTGCTGCCTGTCGGATTCGGCCGCGGACGCGCCGCCGGTGCAGGGGCGGGGCTCTGCGCCATCAACTGATCGTAGTTCGTCTCTGAGCAACTGTCTGCTTGACATCACGAATTCACCGAATGTAGAATTCAACGCACGATGAATTCTGGGAGGACAGCGATGCGCGAACGAATGGAGATGTACGTGGCCCCGTTGCTGGCTGGCCTGCTGGCGCTCGTGACCCTGGTCGGTCTGATCGGGCCCGCGATCAAGAGCCCGTCGCCGCACGACATCCCGGTCGGCCTGGCCGGCCCACCGCCGGCGACGCAGCAGATCGCGCAGGCCTTCGCCACCAACGCCCCTGGTGCGTTCAAGTTCACGACCTACTCCAGCGAGGGCGACGCCCGTGCGGCGATCGATTCCCGTGACATCGACGGCGCCCTGGTGATCGACCCGTCAGGTCCGAAGCTCATCCTGGCCGGAGCCGCCGGAGACGGCGCCACCGGCGTCATCAACGGTGCGTTCTCCAACGTCTTCAAGAGCCAGGGCCAGACGCTGGCGGTGGAGACGGTCCACCCGTTCGCATCGGGCGACCCGCACGGCCTGATCTTGTTCTTCGTCGTCCTCGGAATCCTGGTCTCGACGCTGATCGCACAGGCGCTGGTCGGCACGCGCAAGGGTTTGCGTTTGATCACGCGGCTCAGCCTGGTCGTCGCGTTCGCCCTGCTCGCTGCCCCGATCGCCCTGGGCCTCGCGACGTGGATAGCAGGCGACTACGGCTCAGGCATCTGGCTCGCCATGGCGCTGCTCGCGCTCGGATCGGCGGCCGTGGGCGCGGTCATCGCCGGGTCGGCCGCCCTGTTGGGGAGGCCGGGCATCGGCCTTGCCGCGCTGATCGTCGTACTGCTCGATCTCGTCTGCTCGGGCGGGCCGATCGGCAGCCAATTGCTGCCCGACGCATACCGCTGGCTGGCGCCGGGCATGCCCGCGGGCCAGCTGTACAGCGCCCTCCGCGGTGCCCTCTACTTCGACAGCGCAGGTCTGGCGGAGCCGTTCGGCGTGCTCAGCCTGTGGCTTCTCGGCGGGCTGATCCTGATGGTCCTGGGCCAGCTGGTGAGGCGGCGCTCGCCGGCCGGCGAGAGTGCGGTGGTGCCGAGCCTGGCGCCTCATGGCGCGAACCGGTAGAAGGCCAGGCGCGGGCGGCACACGCGAGAAGATCCTCGCCGCCGCCCGCACCCAGTTCGGCAGGCACGGGTTCGAGAGCGCGACCATCCGCGGCATCGCCTCGGCCGCCCGCGTCGACCCGAAGCTCGTCCTTCATTACTTCGAGTCGAAGGAGGGCGTCTTCGGGGCGGCGATGGAGTTTCCGTTCGATCCCGCGGCGGCCATCCCCGCCCTGCTCGAGCCGGGCCTCGAGGGGCTGGGCACCCGGCTGGCGCGCTTCTTCCTGGAGATCTGGGACTCGCCGGAGGGCGCGCGCGCGCATGCGCTGGTGCGCTCCGTGGTCGCCAGCAAGACAGCGGCGGCCCTGATGCGAGACTTCGTCAGCCGGGAGATCCTGGCTCGAGTGGCGCAAGCCCTCGAGCTCGACCATCCGCAGGTGCGGGCCAGCCTCGCCGCGAGCCAGCTGATCGGGGTCGCCATGCTCCGGTATGTGGTCAAGGTCGAACCGCTCGCCTCGGCGCCCTCGGACCGGCTCGCCGCCTGGATCGGGCCGACCCTGCAGCGCTACTTCACCGACCCCGCCGTCACCCAGACTTTCTAAAATCGACTGAATGGCGACACCGACGCTTTCGCCTGCCCACTCGTTCGGTGAGCTCGAGCAGTACCGCGGCGAACTGACCGCGTACTGCTACCGCATGCTCGGATCGCCGTTCGACGCCGAGGACGCCGTCCAGGACGCGTTCGTCCGCGCGTGGCGCAGCCGGGATCGGTTCGAGGGCCGCTCCGCGCTGCGCTCCTGGCTGTACCGGATCGCGACCAACGTGTGCCTCGACGCGCTCAAGAGCAAGGAGAGGCGCGCGAGGCCCATGGACCTCGGCCCGTCGCGCGAGCCGGTCGAGGCCAACCTCCACGTGCCCACCGAGGTCGCGTGGCTGGAGCCGATCCCGCTGACCCTGGTCGCGCCCGACCGGGACCCCGCGGACGTCGCGATCGCCAACGAGTCGATCCGCCTGGCGTTCGTCGCCGCGCTGCAGCAGCTGCCCGCGAAGCAGCGCGCGGTCCTCATCCTTCGCGACGTTCTCGACTGGCAGGCAAGTGAGGTCGCCGAGCTGCTCGAAACGTCGGTCGCTTCGGTGAACAGCGCGCTCCAGCGCGCCCGGGCCACCATCGCCCGGAGCAACGCCGGCGACTCGCGCTCGGCCCCGCCTCTGAGCGCGGCGGACAGGGCCATGCTCGAGCGCTACGTCAGCGCGTTCGAGGCCTACGACCTGACGGCGCTGACGTCGCTGATCCGGGAAGACGCCAGGCAGTCGATGCCGCCATACGACATGTGGCTCGCCGGGCGCGACGACATCATGACCTGGTGGTTCGGCCCCGGCATCGGGTGCCAGGGCTCGCGCGTCATCCCGGCGATCAGCGCCAACGGGATGCCGACTTTCGGTCAGTACAAGCCAGACCCGAGCGGCGGCCACGCGCCCTGGGCGCTGCAGGTCCTCGACATCTCAGGCGGCCGGATCGGGGAGTTCACCTTCTTCCTCGACACGGCCAGGCTCTTTCCTCTGTTCGGGCTGCCGCTTCACCTCGACGCGTAGGGTTCCGTCCAGGCCGGCAAAACAGAGCAGCTCGAGCAGCGCGTCGCTTGCGTTGGACAGCCACACCTCGCGCCCGCGCCGGCGCGCCGCCAGCGTCGCCCGAGCGATGCGGTCGATCGCGTCCAGCGCCGGCTTCTCGATCCGGGCGCAATTCACGATGACCGTCTCGGTCGCCATCGATCTTTAGACGGAATACCGGCCGCAAATTCATCGGTTGCGAACCGATGAGTTGGGTTGCGGAATGGCGTCTAACCGAGCATGAAGAATTCACGCTGGCTTTCACTGATCGTCCTGTGCACGGGATTTCTCCTGATCGTGGTCGACATGACGATCGTCAACGTCGCCCTGCCCTCGATCCAGAAGGACCTCGGCTTCTCGCAGTCGGGCCTGGCGTGGATCGTCAACGCCTACTTGATCGCGTTCGGCGGTCTGCTCCTGCTCGCCGGTCGAGTGGGCGACCTGCTCGGCCGCAAGCGCGTCTACCTCGTCGGCCTTGCGATCTTCACCGGCGCGTCGGTCCTCTGCGGCCTTTCCTTCGCGCAGCCGATGCTCATCGGTGCGCGCTTCGTCCAGGGCATCGGCGGCGCGATCAGCTCGGCGGTGATCCTGGCCATGATCGTGACCATGTTCCCGGAGCCGAACGAGCGCGCGAAGGCGTTCGGCGTGTTCACGTTCGTCGCGTCGGCGGGCGCCGTCGTCGGCCTGCTCGCCGGCGGCCTGATCACGCAGGCGATCAGCTGGCACTGGATCTTCTTCGTCAACCTGCCGATCGGCATCGCGACCGCGGTCGCCGCGGCTCGCACCCTCGACGATGACAGGGGCATCGGGCTCGGCCGGGGAGCCGACGTGCTCGGCGCGGGGCTCGTCACGAGCGCCCTGATGCTCGGCGTCTACACCATCGTCCAGACGTCGGAATACGGGCTTGGCTCAGCTCGGACGATCGTCCTCGGCGGGGTCGCGCTCGCGCTGCTCGCCGGGTTCGTCGTTCGCCAGGCCCTGGGCCGCAACCCCATCCTCCCGCTCCACGTCTTCCGCTCGCGGAAGGTGGCGGGCGCCAACGTCATCCAGGCGCTCATCTCGACCTCGTTCTTGGGGTTCTTCTTCCTCGGCTCGCTCGACCTCCAGCGCGTCCTCGGCTACGGTCCGATGGCGATCGGGCTGGCGTTCCTCCCGGTGGCCATCGTGATGGCCCTCTTCTCGATCCGGTTCTCGGCCCAGCTCATCGCTCGCTTCGGCGCGGGCCCGATGCTGGTCGCGGGCCAGGTCCTGGCGGGGATCGCCCTGGTCATTGTCGCGCTCGGCCCGACGAGCGCCAGCTACCTTGCTCACCTGCTCGTGCCGATGGTCCTGCTCGGGCTCGGCGGAGGTCTCGTGTTCCCGTCGCTGACGATGCTCGCGATGGCCGACGTCCACCCGGACGAAGCGGGCCTGGCGTCAGGCCTGCTGAACACGACCGGTCAGGTGGGCGGCGCGCTCGGCCTCGCCGTGATGGCCACGCTGGCGGCGTCGCGCACCGTGGGCCTGATTGGCGACGGCGCCGACGCGGTCTCCGCGCTGGCCGCCGGGTACCACTTCGCCTGGCTCGTCGGAGCCGGCATCGTGGTGGTCACGCTGGGAACGTCGGCCTGGCTGCTTCGCTCGAGCTCAGGCCCGCAGGTCGAGCTTGCGCCCGCCGGATGCGTCGAGTGCGAGGCGGCGGCCTGAACGCGAGCTGATCGCCGGCTAGCGCCTGGGGTTGTTCGTCAGCTCGTCCTGGCGCTTGACCCAGAACTCGAGTCGGTGCCGAAACCGCTCGACCTGTGACGCGAGGAGCGGCAGGTTCGTCCTCTCGGCCTCCAGCTGCGCCTCCCTGGGCATCGCGGGGATCATGTGGGCGAGCAGGTCGAACAGCTCCTGCTCGAGCTTGACCAGGTGGCCGTACACGGCGATCCAGCGTCGGGCGTCCGCCAGCGACTCCGACTCAGGATCCTCGCCGCTGATCGGACGATCCAGATCGGCCCCTTCCCACACCGCTCCCGCGGCCTCTTCTCTGCCGGAGGCCATGCGCACATGATGGACGTTTTTCCCCGCCAGGTCACTTATCGCTTTGACCGTGATTCATCAGGGTGGCCTGTATTCCCGAATGCGATCCTGTCCCGGACCACCCGGGCACGGCCCAGCAGGCGCGAGCGCTGCACCGCGTCCTCGCCGAATCGATCGCGGATCCTGTCCACCGCCGCCTCCAGCCGGTCGCTGCGCGGACGCGCGGCGCCGAACAGGTCGAGCTGGCCGCCGTCGGCATCCGTCAGCGCGGAGACGCCGACTCCCAGTGTGCCCACCGTGAGCCGCGGGTCGCGCTCGGCCAGCAGCTTCAGTGCCGCCTGGTAGATCTCGTCGCCGGTGGCCACCGGCTCGGGCTGCTTCGCCTGTCGCGAGAGATGGCCGGCGTCGGGCCGGTAGACGACGCCGACGGACACGATGCCGCCGCGGCGGCCGGCGGCGCGCAGGCGCCGGCCGACCATCTCCGAAAGGCGCATCAGGAGCTCTTCGAGCTCGCGCTGGGACGCGGTGGCGCGCGCCATCACGTGCGAGTGGCTGTAGCTCTTGCGCCGCGGGCTGTCGAAACCGCCGACCTCGAAGCCGCGCAGGCGCATCCCCCAGCCCCTCGCGACCTCGGCGTGCATGCCGGCCAGGCGGAGCCTGGGTTGGGTCGCGCGCAGGAACTGGAGCGGGGTGAGGATGCCGGCCCGGGAGAGCCGCCGCGCCGTGGCTTCCGCGATCCCGGAGAGGTCGGTCAGCCGGAGTCTCTCGAAGACGGAGACGAGGTTGGTGTGGTCGATGCGCTGCAGCCCGTCGCGCTTGTCCAGGTTCGACGCCTGCTTGGCCATCCAGATCGACGTCGACACGCCGATCGATGTGGTCACGCACTCGCCGATCTCGGCGCGGATCGCGCTCTTGATCGCGTGAGCCACTCCTTCCGGTCCGAGCTTTCTGAGGTCGGGCGTGCCGGCAAGGTTCATCGACGCCTCATCGATCGACATCCGCAGGACGTCCGGGCTGTGGCGCTCCAGGATCTCCTTCAGCCGGTCCGACACCGCGCGGTACCGCGGCGGATTCGGCTCCCGCACCAGCACCCCGGGAAAGATCGCCTTCGCCTCGAAGACCTTCATCCCGGTCTTGATCCCCAGGTCTCGCGCCTCGCGTGACGAGGAGACGATGGTGGCGGCGTCGGTCGCGTAGGCGGCGATCGCCAGCACCCGGCCGCGCAGCTCCGGGTCGTGCTGCTGCTCGATCGACGCAAACGCGCAGTTCAGGTCGACCACCAGCGTCGCCGGGTCGGCGAGGTTCAGCCCGAGCTCGACCGCCTCGGCGGATGGCTGCACCGAACAAATGTACTCCTCCGCTGCCCGCCTGCCGACGGAGGTGATTCCCGCCAGCGCCGGCGTTCGCGGGTTTGAGGCGGGTTTGAAGGACGCGAGTGCCGGCGTTCGCGGGCTATGAGCGGTCAGACGGCCGCGGGCACCTCCACCGACGCCAGGAACTTGAAGAACACGCTGCGCCAGCGCTCCGCGGCGTCGAAAAGCGGCCCGTGCCCGGACCCCTCGAACATCTCCATCTCCACCCGCCCGCCGAGCTCGCGGTAGCTCTGGAGGACGTTGCGGATCTGGGTGACCATCGGCTGCGGCGGGAAGACCTCCTCGCCCGGCCAGCCGGGAACCAGGCCCATCTTGCCGAGGGTGCCCATCTCCCAGGCCGAGCCGTCCGCGACGACGATGTCCATCGTGCCGTGCGTCCAGAGGATCGGCGGCTTCGGCTCGACGTCGACGATGCCGGCCCAGTTGCAGTACTTGCCCGACAGCGCGTTGAGGATCCCTCGCGTCCCCGGAGCCATGCCCGGCCAGTTGGGGGAGGGAACCGAGTCCCCGGGGTTGCCGTCGTCGCCGGTCTCCGACTTCAGGACCTCTTCGACCAGCATGTCCTCGTGCTCCTTCGGCTCCCGGTGCGAGGCGGACCAGTAGGAGCTGTTCATCACGTTGCGGGGCGAGAACGGAGACTCTTCAGAGGTGTCGTGCTCCGCGATGCGCCGGATGAACTCGGGATTGCCGGTGCCGCCGCCCGAGCCGGCGTAGTCCTCGAAGCAAGGCGTGCCGTCGAGCCTGATGCCGCCGAAGCCATACGGAGACACGGGGTCGATGAACGTGAGTGAAGCGACCGGGCGGTCCTGTGCGTAGTTCGCGATCGCCGCGCCGCCCGTCGACCATCCGACGAGGTGCGGCGCGCGCGCGATTCCGAGCGTCTCCAGCAGCGAACGCGTGTCGTCCGCCCAGTCCCGCAGCCCGCGCGTGGCGTCCATCGGCTTTCGCTCCGTGTCGCCGAACGCGCGCATGTCCGGGGCGATGAACCGATAACCGTCCGGTGCGCCGCCGAAGAGGTGTTCGAAGAACCGGCCTGTCGCCAGGTTGCCGTGGATCATGACGACCGGCACGCCGTCCGCCGGCCCGGCCTCGCTGTAGCGTATGCGAAGCCGCTGCGTCTCGACGGTGTGCGAGCTGGTTCCGGGTGGCGTGCTCATCCAGGCCTCCTTTGGAATTCGCCGCTGCAGGCACGGCCCATCACCCCTCCGCAGCGATCAGGAGCATGATGGCAGAGGAGAGACGACTGGAAGATCGAAGCGGGCCAGCGGCCTTCGACATCATCGCGATCGCCGCATCGGCGGGCGGCGTCACCGCCCTGACCAAGCTCCTGGGCCGGCTGCCGGCGGACTTCGGTGCGACGGTGCTGATCGTGCAGCACGTCGACCCCCGGCACCGAAGCCTCATGCCGCAGGTCATTGGCCGGCAGTCGCGCCTGCCGGTGACGCACGCGGAGGAGGGGACCGACCTCGAGCCGTGTCACGTCTACCTGGCGCCGCCCGACCGGCACATGCTGATCAAGCGCAAGGGCACGCTGACGCTGACCGACACCGAGCTGGTCAACTTCGTGCGGCCCTCGGCCGACCTCATGTTCGAATCGGTCGCCGCGGCGTACGGCGACCGGGCGATTGCGATCGTGCTCACCGGGACCGGTCACGACGGGGCGATGGGTGTCACGGCCATCAAGAAGCGAGGGGGAACGGTTGTCGCCCAGGACGAGGCTTCCTCAGAATTCTTTGGCATGCCCTCCTCCGCCATCAAGACCGGAGCTGTCGACATGGTGCTTCCGCTGGACGAGATCGCGCCCAAGCTCGTCGCCCTGCTCGCCCGCTAGGTCAACGGATGTCGCTCGAAGCCGGCCCCGATTTCGAGGCGCTGCTCGAATTCCTGCGCGACTCGCGGGGCTTCGATTTCACAGGCTACAAGCGTGCCAGCCTGATCCGGAGGGTCGCCCAGCGCTGCTCCGAGCTCGGCATCCAGGACTTCGGTGCGTACCAGGAGCTCCTCGAGGTCCAGGCCCAGGAGTTCGCCATCCTCTTCGACAAGATCCTGATCAACGTCACCGAGTTCTTCCGGGATCGCGAGTCCTGGGACTACTTGGCTCAGCACATCGTCCCGAAGATCATCGCCAAGGATGGCGAGATCCGGGTCTGGAGCGCGGGAACCTCTTCCGGGGAGGAGGCTTACTCGACAGCGATCCTCTTCTGCGAGGCGATGGGCGAGGCGAGCTTTGTCGAGAGGGCCAAGATCTACGCGACCGACGTCGACGAGGAGGCACTCAACAAAGCTCGAACCGGGTACTTGGAGAAGGAGCTGGCGTCACTCGACCAGGCTCTGGCGAGCCGCTACTTCGCTCCGCAGGGCGAGCGCTTCCTGTTCCGGACGCCGCTGCGAAGGGCGGTCGTCTTCGGCCGCCATGACCTGAACCAGGACGCGCCAATCTCGCGCCTCGACCTCCTGATCTGCCGGAACACGCTTATCTACTTCACGGCGGAGGCCCAGGGCCGCCTCATGGCCCGCTTCCACTACGCCCTGAACGACAAGGGATACCTGTTCATGGGCCGCTCCGAGATGCTGGTCACGCACGGCTCGCTGTTCAGTCCCGTCGACCCCAGTCAACGCATCTTCACCAAGGTGGCACGGATTCAGCTGCGGGAGCGGCTGATGCTGCTCGCGCAGGCGGGAAGCACTGAGGCGACAAGCCAGCTGGCGCGCCAGCTTCGCGTGCGTGAGCTTGCCAGCGAGAGCGCGCCCTTCCCGCAGATCGTGATCGATGCCCAGGGCGCGCTCGTCGGCGCGAACGATGCTGCGCGCCGGCTGTTCGAGCTCCCGACCAACGAGCTGGGGCGCCCGCTCAAAGACCTCGAGCTCTCCTACAGGCCCGTCGAGCTGCGGACGCCCATCGACAGCGTCACCCGCGAGCGCAGGCCGACCGCGATCCAGGCTGTCGAGCTGAAGCGTAAGGATGGCGTCATCGGGTTCTTCGACATCCAGGTCGCGCCGCTCATCGAGGAGGACGGGTCGGTCGCGGGGGTTGCCATCAACTACCTCGACGTCACCGGTGCGGCACAGCTGCGCGGCGACCTCGCGCGGCTGCAGGACGAGGTGCAATCGACCAAGCAGACCCTGGAGACCACGAACGAGGAGCTGCAGTCCACCGTCGAGGAGCTGGAGACGACCAACGAGGAGCTTCAGTCGACCAACGAGGAGCTGGAAACGCTGAACGAGGAGCTCGAGTCGACCAACGAAGAGCTCCAGAGCGTCAACCAGGACCTCAACGTGCGCCGCCGCGAGGTGGAGAAGCTGAACACGCTTCTACTCGCGATCACCGGGAACATGGAGATCGGCGCTGCCGTGCTCGATCGAAGCTGGCGGGTCCAGGTTTGGAACGAGCGCGCCGCCGACCTGTGGGGCGTGCGCTCGGACGAGGTGCTGAACCAGTCCTTCTACAAGCTCGACATCGGCCTTCCCGCCGAGAAGCTGCGACAGCTGATCAGCGCCGGCATCTCTGGAGAGCCCATGCACGACGAGATGGTGGTCGAGGCGACGACGCGCCGAGGCCGGCACATACGGTGCCGGGTCATGGCGCACACCCTGGGCAGCGCCTCAGATCCGACCGGGGTCGTGGTCCTGATGGAGGAGTTGAAACCCTCCTGACAGCCAGGTACAGCTAGGCGACGGGGACCATCGCGGCGCGAATCGACGTGCGCCAGCCCTCGAGCAGTTTCTCCAGCATCTCGACCTCGGTCGCCACCTCGTACCGTTCGCGCGACGGGAGTTCGCCCGCCACGGTCCGCAGCTTGGTGGTCAGCTGGTCCGCCGTGTCGACCAGGCGCCCGTAGGCCGCCGGCCAGTACTCCGGCATGTCGGACGAACCAAAATTGAGGACCGTCGTGCAGTAGTTCTGGTGGGCGGCCGCCGTCTCGTCGCGCATGTGGTCGACCCTGGCGCGCATCGAATCGCGCGGCCGCAGCCTCAGCCGCCGCTCGAGGGTCGCCAGGATCAGCCGCTTCGACTGCAGCATCAGGAGGCGGGCCGAGATCAGCGACTCGGGAATGGTCGGGTTCCTGTCCTCCTGGTTCATGCTTCCTCCGCCCGAGCGAGACCGGCGGCGATGCCGTAGCCACGGTTTCTGACGACGGTGATCACCCGCTCGAGGCCCACCTGGCGGAGCCGCGCCCGCAGCCGCATGATGTACGTGCGGACCTGGGCGTCCGAGAGCCGCGAATTCTGCCAGGCGAGCGTGGCCAGCTGCTTGCTCGTGAATGGGCGCCGCGGGTGGCGGAGCAGGAAGTCGAGGAGGTCGGCCTCGCGCCGGGTCAGGCGAAGCGCCTTCCCCGCGAAGGTCAGCGTGTGGTCCTTGCGGTCGATGACCACCCCGGCGAGCTCGGCGTGGCGGTCGCGCCATCTCGCCAGTCGGGCCTCGATCCAGGTCAGGCTCCCGCTCAGCTCGTCCGCCCGCTCCGTGCCATCCGCTCGAGCGATCACCGAGCGAAGGACGGCCGCAAGCTCCTCGTAGATCGAGATCCAGCCTGCGACCTCGGGCAGAACCGACGTCGTCTCGTCCTCGCCTGGGAATTCCGTCCAGGCGCGCCCAGCATCCAGTGCCACCCTGGCTTCCACCTGTCCCCTGACTCTACAACGCCCTGGACAATTTAGACCCCTAATTTTGCGCTCCCAGGGCTAGCGTGAGGCGGTCATGGCTGCGGGAAGCAGCTCGTTCGGCTCAGTTCACCGGGGGGAAACGACCGGGCAAGGGGCGAGAGTCCTGGCACAAGACCCGGCCCCTTTGTCATCTCTTGGGTTGAACGGGCATCGCATTCGCATCGTCATCGTCGAGAACCACCAGCTCGTCTCGGAGAGCCTGGGCCTGCTCCTCGACGGCCAGCGGGACATGGAGGTAGTCGGCAAGGCGGGCTCCGTCAGTGAGGTCGCCGTGCTGCCGCGAGACCTCGCACCCGATGTCGCCGTGACGGACTTCCACCTCGGCGATGGCACAGGTCGTGACGCGGCGATCGCCATGCGAGAGATCTTCCCGAGCACGAAGTTCGTGTTCCTGAGCCGCGATGGAGGCGACGACGCCCGCCTGGCGGCCATCGAGGCCGGCGCCAGCGCCTACCTGCTGAAGTCGGAACCCGCATCGGAGGTCATCGACGCGGTGCGCAAGGTGGCGCAGGGCGTCAGCATGATCTCGCCCGCCGCGATCGCCCGGCTCGTCAGCAAGGGCAGGGACCGCGACCACGTGCGCGACAGCCTCAGCCCGCGGGAGCTGGAGGTCCTGCGGCTGATGGCCGACGGCGTGCCCACCCGGGAGATCGGCAGGCGGCTCGGCATCAGCTACTCGACGGTGCGCACCCACATCCGCGCGATCAGCCAGAAGCTGGGTACCAGGTCGATGGTCAACGCCGTGGTGACCGCGCGCGAGCTGGAGCTCGTCAACTAGAGAGTTCGCCTCGGCGGTTCCGAGGGCTCAGTTGAGGAACGTGCCCACCCCCAGCGCGAACAGGTCCGGATGCGCCTTCAGCGCCCGCAGGAGTGGCCGCTTGATCGACGAGGCCAACGCAGGCCTCGGCCTGACCGGCCGACTGAGAGGACGCCACCGCTCAGAGTGGCGAGACGGCGACCTCGACGCGGCGGGTTCGCGGTCCATCCCACTCACAGAGGAAGATCGCCTGCCACTGGCCGAGGGTGAGCTTGCCGTCGCGCACCGGAGCGACGCATGAAGGCCCGCTCAGAACGGTCTTGATGTGAGAGTCGGAGTTGCCCTCCGCATGCTCGAAGGCGGCCTCTTTGGGAACCAGCTGGGCGAGATGGGATTCGATGTCCGCCGCGACGTCGGGATCCGCGCCTTCGTTGATCGTCACGCCGGCGGTCGTGTGCGGAACGAACACAATGCACATCCCCTCGACGACTGCGGAACGGCTCACGGCCTCGGCGACGCGGTCTGTGATGTCGACGAGCTGCGCGCGGCGCCCTGTCCGGACCTCGAATGTGACCCAGTTCACGGTTGCCTGACCAGCGTCCAGTATCTCTCGGGCCGGTAGGCGTCAGCGACCAGGTCGCCGAGGCCTCGCAGCTGCGACGCGTAGCAGCCGATCGCGGCTCGCTTGTGGCCGGCGGAGGGCACGCTGACCGGCTCCAGCGCGAAGCCGCGTTGCGAGAGGCTGCGGATTGCCTCGTCGGTGGCACCCGCGTCGGCGCGGTAGATCGCGTCCTCGTAGACGAGCCATCGCATGGCGGGCAGCCGCCCCGCGAGCTCGAAGCATACGGACGCGGTCGCCAGGTGGTCCGGGTGCTGAAGGCCCAACGGCGAGGCGACCAGGTCGCAGCCGTCGCGCGCCAGGACTTCCTCGATCGCATCGGCCACCGCCGCAGGTGCAGGCGAGCTGCCCCCGGCGTACTGGCGGTCGAGGAAGTCGAGCCAGGCAGGCCTGGCCCCGAGGGCATGCAGCGCCTCCTCGTCTTCACGCCGGCGCGCCCCGATCGGGTCACCGCCCTGGGCAAAGCCGCAGGCCAGGTCCCAGCCGGTCAGCGGGTGCGCGGGCGGCTTGCCCGCGGTCACCGTCACCACCAGGGCGCCAGGATGGGCCGCGACCAGGCCCGCGCAGCCCAGCACCACATCGTCGAGGTGGGGTGAGACGGCGGCCAGCCTGGCCCGGTTTGCGGAGGCCCGGATCTGGGTAAATCCGAGTTGCATGCAACTCCCATCATCCTTCTCCGCCTGGCTCGGCGCCTCCGACGACGAGGAGCACGCGACTCCTCGGGAGGCGCCGTCCGACCTTGCCGACGTCCTCTCCGGCCTCGAGGAGCGGGCCCAGCCCCCGTTCGAGCCGGCAGAGGCAGACGCCGACGCCCTGGGCGCCTACCTGCGCGAGATCGGGCGCGGCACCCTGCTGACCAAGGAGCAGGAGGTCGAGCTCGCCAAGCAGATCGAGGCCGGCTCGGACGCGGCGCGCCGCCGGATGACCGAGGCCAACCTGCGCCTGGTCGTTTCGATCGCCAAGAAGTACCAGGGCCGTGGGATGCCCCTGCTCGACCTGATCCAGGAGGGCAATGTCGGACTGATGCGGGCCGTGGCCAAGTTCGACCACCGCCGCGGCTTCAAGTTCTCCACCTACGCCACGTGGTGGATCCGCCAGGCGGTTCTGCGCGCCATCGGCGACCAGGCGCGGACGATCCGCCTGCCCATCCACATCGGCGACCAGACCAACAAGCTGATTCGGGTCTCCGACAGGCTTCGCGACTCGCTGGGCCGCCAGCCGACGGACGAGGAGATCGCCGAAGAGCTCGGCCTGACCACCGCCGAGGTCGAAGCGCTGCGCCAGACGTCGCGCGACTCGGTCTCCCTCGAGACCCCGATCGGCGAGGAAGGCGACACTGAGCTGGGTCACCTGATCGAGGACGTCAACGCGGAGTCGCCCGCCGACGCGGCGCTGGAGTCGGACCTGAAGGACCAGGTCGAGGACGTGCTCCGGGTGCTGCAACCACGCGAGCGGCGCGTGATCCAGCTCCGCTTTGGCCTCGGCGACGGACACCAGCGCGCGCTCGACGAGGTGGCGCGCCGCATGGGCACGAGCCGCGAGACGGTGCGCCAGCTCGAGCGACAGGCGCTCTCCAAGCTGCGCCGCACCGGCCACACGGCCGGGCTCCGGAGCTACGCCTCGGCCTGACGGTTCCGCTCGCGCGGGACAATGGCCGGTGTGACCGGACCAGCCTGGTATCTCGCGTTTCTCGGGATCTCTCTCCTGGTCATCTGCACGCCCGGCCAGCGGCGCTGACCATCCGCCTCCTGGGCCGGCGGCCCGCGGGCGTGGCGACGGCGGCGGGAGTGGCCGCCGGCCAGGCGACGTGGACCATCGCCACGAGCGCCGGCCTGGCCGTCCTCCTGGTCGCATCGGCGCCGCTTTTTCTGGACCATCGCCACGAGCGGCCTCGCCGGCTACGCGTTCGCGGTCGACCGCGTGAGGGGGTGGCTGCGCCTCGAGCGTGTCCGCAGATCCCTCGACGCGCTGCTTGGCGCGGTGCTGGTCGGGCTCGGCGTGCGGGTCGGCGCGCAGGCTCTCGGGCGCTGACGCAGCCCGTCTATCTATATCCGTGGTGTTGTGCTAACACTTAGGCCGATCTTTTCCGTGCCTGGGGATGAGGAGGAACAGCGATGCCTAAGGCAAAGCAGCTGACGTTGTGGGTCGCCGACCAGCCGGGGATGCTCGGCGAGATCGCGAGCGCGCTCGGCGCGAAGAAGACGAACATCATCGCCCTCATGGGCGCGACCGAGGGCGGCCGCGGCGCGGTGCGCATGGTCGTCGACAAGCCGGCGACCGCGCGCAAGGTGTTCGCCGCCAACGGGTGGCAGGCGACCGAAGAGGATGTCGTGATGGTCACCCTGTCCGACACGCCGGGCGCCCTGGGCAAGGTCGCGACCAAGCTCGGACGGGCGGGTGTGAACATCGACTACATCTACGCCGGGTCGGCGGGAAGCGCCCGCAAGCTCAACGCCTATCTCGGCGTTTCGGACGTCGCGGCTGCGCTGAAAGCCGCTCGCTGAGAACTTCTCCCCACGCCGGTGGGGTGACGCCGGAGGGACCTTGACACCCTGTCGGTCGAGCTTGTATTCTACTCGGCAGTTAATTAGCTGATGGGCAAAATACCGTGGCAAACGACCAGCTGAGCGTCACCTTCGCAGCCCTCGCCGATCCCACCCGGCGGGCGATCCTGGCACGTCTCGCACAGGGCGAGGCCGCGGTCACGGAACTGGCCAAGCCGTTCGACCTGAGCCTCCCCGGCATCTCCAAGCATCTGAAAGTGCTGCAGCGCGCCGGCCTGATCACGCAGAGCCGCAACGCGCAGTGGCGGCCTTGCCGCCTCGAGCCTGGACGCCTTCGCGAAGCGTCCGAGTGGGTGGGGGAGTACCGGCGCTTCTGGGACGAGAGCTTCCAGCGCCTGGACGACGTTCTGCAGGAACTGATCAAGGAGAAAGAGAGCGATGAAAGCAAAGGAGACAACCGTGCCCAAGACTGAGTACGTGATCGAGCCTGGCAAGCAGGAGATCATCTCGACGACGATCCTCGACGCGCCGCGCGAGCTCGTGTTCAAGGCCTACACCGACCCCAAGCTCTTCGCGCGGTGGTGGGGCCCGAGGCGCTACGAGATCGAGATCGAGAAGTTCGACTCCCGAACCGGGGGCGAGTGGAGGGTGACCCACGTCGCCGCCGACGGCGGCCGGCACGGGTTCCGCGGCGTCAACCACGACGTCGTCGAGCCGGAGCGGATCTGCTCCACGTTCGAGTACCTGGGCGTGCCCGGACACGTCGCACTCCAGACGGCCACGTTCGAGGCCGTGGGCAACAAGACCCGGCTGGTGGCGCATCAGGTCTTCGAGTCGGTGATGGACCGCGACGGCATGGTCGCCTCCGGCATGCAGGAGGGGGCGGATGAGTCGATGGAGCGGCTGGCGGAGCTTCTCGACACCATGAAGACCGGCGGGTGAAAAACGAGGTCGACGCGTACATAGCGGCTGCGCCCAGGGCGGCGCAGCCGCGCCTCCGCGCACTGCGCAAGCTGATCAAGTCCGTGGCCCCGCACGCAACCGAGCGCATCAGCTACGGGATGCCTTACTACGACTACAAGGGCCGGTTGATCTGGTTCTCGGCCTTCAAGACCCACATCGGCGTCTACCCGGTCGGCGAGGCCGCCAAATACAGAGACCTGGCGAGGTACATGACGGGCAAAGGCACGTTTCAGTTCCCACTGGAGGAACCGATGCCCATGGACCTCATCCGCAAGCTGGTCGAGGACCGGGTCAGGAAGAACGACGCGGCCGGGAAGCCTGAAAAGGCGCCACGCGCTCGCCGCTCCGCGAGTGCTCGATGAGCCGTTCCAGGCGTCGCCTGCGCGTCCCGACCCAGAGCTCGCCAGCCGTGTCGCGGTTGGCCTCGAACCACGCGCGGAGCTGCTGGAGGCCCTCCAAGAAGACGACATCCTGCGGCGCACCGCCCAATCATCACGGCGATCGCGCCGCGGATGGTTTCCTTCATCGCATCTGAGGCCCGGAACGGTGGCGGGGATCAATAGAATTGCGCGCGGTGGTGGATGACCAGGGGTTGCCGCGCGGCGCGCTCTCGGGCCGGGTCGCCGTCGTGGTCGGGGGCGCCAGCGGCATCGGGCGGACGGTCGCCAAGGCGCTGGCGCAGCAGGGGGCTCGTATCGTCATCGCCGACTTCGACGCGGCTCGCCTCGAGCGGACCCTGGACGAGATCGTGCACCTCGGCAGCGCCGACGCCGCCCTCGCGCTGCCCACGGACGTGCGGAACGACGCCTCGGTCCGCTCCCTGGCCGCGGACGCGGTCAAGGCGATGGGCCAGGTCGACATCCTCATCAACATGGCGGGGGTGCTCCTGCAGGGACCGGTCGATCGCATCAAACCCGCCGACTGGAAGTGGATGCTCGACACGAACCTGCTCGGTCCGGTCCGCACTGCGATGGCGTTCCTGCCCCACCTCACGGAACATGGGTCAGGGCACGTCATCAACACGGTGAGCGCCGGCGCGCTGACGCCGAGCAACCCCCTGACCATCGCGTACGACACCGGCCAGGTCGCGCTGGCCTCATTCACGAAGAGCCTGGCCGCAGCCCTCAGTGAGACCGGCGTCCACGTATCGCTCTACTGCACCGGCTCCGGGGGACCGCGCATCGGCCAGAACACCCGCTCACGCGGTCTCGGCCGGCTGCTGCATCCCGCCGAAGACCTGGAGGAGGGGACGGGCCCTTCCGGCCACCTTGTCGACAGCCTGGTCGACGCGCTGCACACCCCGCGTTTTCTCATCCTGTCCGACGCGAGCGCGTCAGTGCCGTCGATGGAGTTGGTGGGCACCGCCACATGAACGTACCCACCGACCTCCTGTCGGCCATCGGCATCTGCACCGGCGCCGCGGCGCTGATCGCCGCGGTGACCTGGCGCTTCAAGCAGCCGCTGATCATCGCCTACCTCGCGACAGGCGTGATCATCGGGCCGAACATCGGCTTCAAGCTCATCAACGACCGGCAGAGCATCGAGACGGTCGCCGAGATCGGTCTCGTCCTGCTGCTGTTCGTGATCGGCCTGGAGATCGACCTCAGGAAGATGGCCTCCGGGGGGGCGGCGGTCCTTCTCACCGGGGCTCTGCAGGTGCCGATCTGCATCGGACTCGGCCTGGCGTTCTTCGCCGTCATCGGCGTCCGCAACGAACCCGGCAACACGGCGCTGCTCTACCTCGCGGCGTGCATGAGCCTGTCCAGCACGCTGGTCGTGGTCAAGATCCTGAACGACAAGTTCGAGCTGGACACCTTGCCCGGCCGGATCACGCTGGGCGTCCTTGTCATCCAGGACCTCTGGGCGGTGGGCATGCTTGCGGTGCAGCCGAACATCGTGAATCCCAACCTCGCGCCGCTGCTCGGCTCGCTGCTGCGGGGCGTGATCCTCGTCGGCGCCGGTTTCGCGCTGTCGAAATTCGTGCTGCCCTACCTCTTTCGCTCCATCGCCAAAGCACCGGAGCTGGTGCTCGTCTCCGCGCTCGGATGGTGCTTTTTCATGGCAGGTGCCGCGAGCCTGATCGGGCTGTCGCGCGAGATGGGCGCGCTGATCGCGGGCGTCAGCCTCTCGACCTTTCCCTACAACGTCGACGTCGCAGCCAAGGCGGTCAGCATTCGCGACTTCTTCGTGACCCTGTTCTTCGTCGCTCTCGGCATGCAGATCACGATCCCGAGCCTGCAGGTGCTCGAGCTGGCGCTGGCGGCGTCCGCGTTCGTCATCGTCAGCCGCATAGTCGTGGTGCCGATCCTGTACGCGCTTCGCCTCGGGTTGAGGACCAGCATCGTCCCCGCCATCAACCTCGCCCAGGTGAGCGAGTTCTCGATCGTGATCGCCTCCCTCGGTGTGACGATGGGCCAGATCAAGCAGGACGTGCTCACGATCGTGATCATCAGCTTCGCGCTGACCTCGGTCGTATCGACGTACATGATCAACTTCAGCCATCCGATCCAGAAGCTCCTGGCGGGCTGGTTCAAGGCCATCGGTTTGAAGGACCTGGAGGCCGGGGGCAAGGAGGAGGCCGCCGAGGCCCACAAGCCGGTCATCTTCCTCGGCTTCTTCCGCGACACGAGCTCGATCCTTTACGAGTTCGAGCACGAAGGCAACGCCGAGGAGACGCACGAGTTCATCGCGAAGATCCAGGTCATCGACTTCAACCCGACGGTCATGCGCGAGCTTGGCCGCAAGGGGATCAAGGTTGTCTACGGCGACATCGCCCACGTGGACACGCTGCGCCACGCGGGTGTCGAGCACGCCGAGCTCGTGGTGTCGAGCATCACCGACGACGTGCTGCGCGGCACCAGCAACCTGCGGCTCCTCCGCAGCGTCAAAGGCCTCGCACCGAAAGCCCGCGTCGTCCTGACGACCGAGCACATCCCGCAGGCGCTGAAGTTCTACGAGGCGGGGGCGGACTTCGTGTTCATCCCGAGGCTCTACTCGTCGGCCGCCTGCGCCCGCATCCTGCGCAACGGGCTGGCGAATGGGTTCGACGAGGTCCGCCAGCAGGCGATCGGGCATCTTTCGAAGAGGCAGGAAGTCCTGGCCTAACTCGCCGAAACCGGCGATAGTCCGGACTGACCACCCATGTGGGCCCGCGCAAACTGGCGATAGTCCGGACCATCGCCCAATCTCGACATCTGCCGGGACCGTGCTGAGGCCCGGTAAATTGGCGGCGTGGCCACTGCCGGGGGTCTGAGCCCACTCGAGCCGCTCGCCAGGGCTTACCAGCGCGCCGTCCCGGAGAAGGCTGCCGACGACGGCCTGTTCGGTCCGCACAGCATCGTCTGGCGCGTCAACCGCGACCGGTGCTTCCCGCTGGCCGGGATGCGCTCGCTGATGATCCAGGCCCTCCACCCGCTGGCCATGGCGGGGGTCGCCCAGCACAGCACCTGGAAGGAGGACCCGTTCGGGCGGCTGGCGGCGACGAGCAGCTATCTCCTGACGACGACCTACGGCGACACCCACTCGGCCCTGGCCGCCGCGGCATGGGTGCGCAAGGTCCACGTCCACGTCCGGGGCACCGACCCGGAGACGGGATTGCCCTACAGCGCCGAAGACCCTGACCTGCTGCTGTGGGTCCACGCCGGCATGGTGGACTCGATCGTCACGATCGTGCAGCGCTACGGCCGACCGCTCGATGACGCCGGCGCCGACCGCTACGTCGCCGAGATGGTGCGGTTCGCGGAGATCGTCGGCGTACCGGCCGAAGACGTGCCCACCACGGTGGCCTCGCTGCGCGAATACATCGAATCCGTCGATCTTCGCCAGGCCACGCCCGCGGCCAGAGAGGCGATTGGGATCGTGCTCGACGCGCCCGACCTGGACGCCGACATGCGGGAGCTCTGGCACGACCTTGCGCAGGTCGCGGTCGGGACGCTGCCGGAGTGGGCGCGGGAGATGTACGGGTTCGAGGCGCCGCCCGTCGGATTGATGGAGCGGGAGTCCGTGCGCCAGCTGCTCGGCGCCCTCGACCTGGCGTTCGAGTCGCTGCCCGGCGTGCTCGAGGCCAGGCAGCGGATCGAGCTTCGCATGCGGCGATGAGCGCGTCCACGTCCGCCATGCGCCAGTCCCGAGTCGGGCGCGGCGCCGCCCTCGCACGGCTCGCCCTGCGCATCGGAGGCCGCTACGTCGCCCGCTCCCCGCGCCTTCTTTTCGCGTCGGTGGAGCGCCGAGGCGAGCTGCGGCACGACCTCGCCCTTCGCTCGTCTGACGAGGTGGCGGAAGAGCTCGGCTCGATGAAGGGCGTCCTCATGAAGCTCGGCCAGATGGCCAGCTACATCTACGAGGACATGCCGCTCACGTTTCGCAAGGCGATGTCGCGGCTGCAGCACAGGGCGCCGCCGATGACCGCCGCCCTGGCCTCGTCGGTCATCGTCGACGAGCTCGGCGACGTGCCTGAGCGCGTGTTTGCCGAATGGGACCCGCTGCCCATCGCCGCCGCATCGATCGGCCAGGTGCACCGCGCGATCACACGCGACGGCCGCGCCGTCGCGGTCAAGGTCCAGTACCCCGGGATCGCGAAGAGCATCACGTCCGACCTCCGCAACGTGGGTTTGCTGCGCCGCATCGTCGGCGCCGCCTTCCCCGGCCTCGACACCCGCGCGCTGGTGGACGAGTTGGGCGAGCGCCTCCAGGAGGAGGTCGACTACATGCGCGAGGCGGACAGCCAGGAGCTGTTCGCGCGCTATTACGACGGCCACCCCACGATCCGGGTGCCGCACGTGCTCTCGAAGCTGAGCACCTCGAGGGTCCTGACGAGCGAGCTCGTCTCCGGGGCGACGTTCGACGAGCTCCTGAGCTGGGACCAGCGGGAGAAAGACCTCGCCGCGGAGACCATCCACCGCTTCGTCTTCCGCAGCCTGTATCGCCTCCACGCCTTCAACGGCGACCCGCATCCCGGCAACTACCTCTTCCACCGCGGCGGCCGGGTCACGTTTCTCGACTTCGGTCTGACCAAGCTGTTCACGGAGGACGACCTGGCGCCGCTCATCGACGCCGTGCGCTTCCTCGTCTTTGAGAAGGACTACGAGGCGTTTCGCTCCGCCCTCGAGCGAGCGGGATTCCTGCGTGCCGGTGCCCCGGTGCCGACGCAGACGGTCGTCGACCGCTACGGCCAGTTCTACGGGACGGTGCTGCAGGACGCGCCGATGACGATCACCCCCGCGTATGCATCGGCCATCGTGCGCCGGTTCTTCGACGCGCGAGGACCCCTGGCGCCGTACTCGGACGTGCCTCGCGCGTACGTGGTCATGCAGCGCATCAACCTCGGCCTCTACGCGGTGCTCGGCAGCCTCAACGCGACCGCCAACTGGCGTCGCATCGCCGAGGAGATCTGGCCCTTCCGCAACGGTCCTCCCTCGACGCCGATCGGTGAGGCCGAAGCGCGGTGGGAGCAAAGCAAGGATTCCGCAAAAGTGCTAAAGAATTAAGTAGCCACGGGCTGATTCCTGGCTTTTTGGGGGAGTTTGAATATGGCGAATACAGTCGGCTCGGCCGGTGTGGTTTCCCTGGCTCCCGAGGAACGCCGTAAACAGATGCTGCGGGCGGTGGTGGCGAGCACCGTCGGCACATCGATCGAGTGGTACGACTACTTCCTCTTCGGGACCATGGCCGCACTGGTTTTCCCGCATCTTTTCTTCCCGAAATCGGACCCGCTGACCGGCACCCTGAACAACTACGCGATCTTCTTCGTCGGTTTCCTCGCCCGTCCGATCGGTGCCTGGCTGTTCGGAACCTACGGCGACCGGATCGGCCGCAAGGCGACGCTGATCGCGACCCTCTTGGTGATGGGGATCGCGACCTTCTTGATCGGGGTCATGCCGACCTACTCCACGCTGGGACTGTGGGCGGCCGTGTTGCTCATCGTCTTCCGCCTGTGCCAGGGCATCGGCGTGGGCGGCGAGTGGGGCGGCTCGGTCCTGATGTCGATGGAGTGGGGGAGCCAGAAGCGCAAGGGCTTCCTGGGCAGCTGGCCGCAGTTCGGCGTCCCGGTCGGCCTCCTGCTGTCGACGGCGATCACCGCTTTCACGGTCACGCTGGCCGGCTCCGCGGCGTTCCAGGACTGGGCCTGGAGGATCCCCTTCCTTCTGAGCATCATCCTGGTCGGCGTCGGTCTCTACATCCGGCTCGGCATCATGGAGACGCCGGTCTTCAGCGCGATCGTGGCCGAGAACAAGGTCGCCAGGCGTCCGATCACCGAGGTCGTCCGCCGCAACTGGAGGGAGATCGTCCTGAGCGCCCTGCTCCGGCTGCCTGAGCAAGCGCCCTTCTACCTGTTCACGACCTTCGTCTTCACCTTCGGGTTGGCCGCGACCAAGCTCGACCGGCCCTTCCTGACATGGGCGGTGAGCGTCGCCGCCATCGTCTCCTTCTTCACGATTCCCTTCTTCGGCCATCTCTCGGACCGCGTCGGACGCAAGACCGTGTACATGGCGGGCATCATCGTGATGGCGATCTGGGGCTTCGTCTACTTCGGCCTCTACAGCACCGCCATCCCCTTGGTGGTGTTTGTCGTGATCGCGCTATCGCTCATCCCGCACGACATTCAGTACGGCCCGCAGGCATCGCTGATCGCGGAAAGCTTCACCGGCCGCCTGCGCTACAGCGGCGCGTCCCTCGGCTATCAGCTTGCGTCCATAGTGGCCGGCGGTCCGGCGCCGTACATCGCGACCAAGATCTGGGCGGGCGAGACGTTCCTCCCCGGCAAGAACCCCTACATGATCAGCCTCTACATCCTGCTGTGCTGCGTGATCGGGTTCGTTGCGATTCTGATGTTGAGAGACCGCTCGGCTCTTGACCACACGCAGGAGTACGACGACCAGGAACCGGTGGCGGCGGAAGGCCTTCCGCGCCCCGCCATGGGTTAGTCTCGTTGGGCTGCAGGGGGCGCCGTGTCTCGCGGCGCCTCCTCTTTTCTTGCGGCGAGGAGACGCAGGATGACACCCGAACTCGTGCTCCTCTTCGACGGGACTTGAGGCGTCTGAACTCGCATGGCGCGCTGGGTCCGCCGGCGCGACCGGGCCGGCCGTGTGCTGGTCATCCCCAACCAGGCCGCGGGCGCGCTCGAGCGCCACGGGATCACACGCGACCAGGCTGACCGCGCGGCCTGGACGGTGGAGGCGGACGGCACCCGCCTCGAGGGCGCCGCGGCGATCAACCGCCTGCTGCGCGAGATCGGCGGCGGTTGGCGGATGCCCGCCGCGATCTACCGGCTGCGACCGGTGGCCGCCCTCGAAGAGGCCTTCTATCGCTGGTTCGCGAAGCGCAGGTCCCGTTTCCACCGCCTCGGCGTAACCCCGGAGTGCGACGAGCCTGGCAACAGCTGCGCGTGAGCGACCTGCTCTCCGCCGAGCATGTGAGCGCGCTGATCGTGATCGCCGTGGCGACCGCGGTCGCCGTCGTCGCCGCCCGCAGGGGTCCCGGAGGGTGGCTGCGGTGGCTCGCGGTCTTGCTCCTCGTCGACGAGGTGAGCTGGTGGATATTCGTGCTCGCCGGAGGCGAGCCGGGCACCGAGATCGCCTACTCGCTGCCGCTCCAGCTCTGCGACGTCGCCATCTTCGTCGCTGCCGCGGCGCTGTGGACGCGCCGGCCGCTGCTGGTCGAGGTGACTTACTTCTGGGGCCTGGCGGGAACCATCCAGGCCCTGCTGACGCCCGACCTGCCGCAGCATTTTCCGAGCTACCCGTACTTCCAGTACTACATCGCTCACGGCGGAGTCGTCTGTGCGGCGGTCCTTCTGGTGTTCGGCGTGCGCGAGCACCCGCGACCGGGGGCCGTGGCGAGGATCACGGTTCTGACTGCCGGGTTCGCGGCGCTGGTCGGAGCGGTCGACGCCGTCACCGGCGCCAACTACATGTACCTGCGGGCCAAGCCACCGACCCCGACGCTGGTCGACCTCCTGGGCCCGTGGCCTGTCTACATACTGGTCGCCGGGCTCATCGGCCTGCTTCTGTTTGCGATCCTGGATGCGCCCTTTCGGCTCAGCGGAGCGGCGCCCCGAAGCGCTCCGACGAAACAACCTCATTGAACGGCTTGCGCCTCTTCCGGCCGATCGTCTTGCGCTTCGGGTAGCCGAGCGGGAGGACAGCGAGCACGTCGCAGGTGTCCGGAATTCCGGACTCCTGGCGCACGCTCTCGATGCTCCCGAACCCGGTCCAGTTGGAGCCCACACCGTCACCCCACGCCGCCAGGACCATCGACTGGACCGCCCGACTCGCGTCCGACATCGCATAAAGGTTCTTCTCGCAGGCGACGATGATCGCCGCCGCCGCACTTGCTATGTAGGGCCCGGTCCTGATCAGCGAGCCGAGCCTCCGCAGCCCGTCGCGTTCGCGGACCACCACGAACTGCCACGGCTGGGCGTTGCGGGCGCTCGCCGTCAGCCGGCCTGCCTCGAGTATGCGGCGAAGCACGTCATCCGGAATCGCCCTGTCCTGGTACTCGTGGACCGCCAGCAGGGTGCGCACGGCCTCAAATACCTCGTTCGGCACGAGAGGAATTGTCTTAGGTTTATGCGCCGAGATGGACGAGACGAAATCGCCACGACGACACCACGACCGACGGATCAGCAGCCCCGAGCATCGCGCGGCGTACGCGGCCGCGATGGAAAGCCCGACCACGCACAAACCGCGCCTGGTCACCTCGCGCAGCGTGCACACGAAAGTCCACGGGGGAGGGCCGGTCGGGCGCTTCAACAGCTGGCTGGCGGTTCACATCACGGGGGCCGTGGGCACGATGTGGGCCGCCTACCTGTTCGTGCTCATCTCGCTCGTCTCGCTGCCGTCCGCGCTGAGGGCGTTCCTTTCGGGTGACACCTACATCGGCATCGCCTGGCTCAGCCAGTCGTTCCTGCAGCTCGTCCTGCTGCCGATCATCATCGTGGGCCAGAACGTCATCTCCGCCAGCCAGGACGCGCGCGCCGAGGCGGACCACCTCACCCTGACCACGCTGCAAGCCATCAATGTCCGGCAGCTCCAGCTGCTCGAGCAGCAGGAGAAGATGCTCAAGCGCCAGAAAGCGATTCTCGAGCTGCTCGAAGGCAAACGGCAGAACCCCGGGTGATGGGGACAGCGGAATACATCTCGATCGCGGCGGGGCTTGTCCTCCTTCCGATCGTCTTTTTCGACCTGTTCGAGACCGTCATCCTGCCTCGGCCCGCGGTCAACAAGCTGCAGCTCGCCCGCTACCTCGTCCGTCCGATGTGGCGCGCCTGGAGGTGGGTCGCGCTGCGCTCGTCAAGGGTCGACCGGTCGGAGGCCCGCCTGGCGGCTTTCGCGCCGATCGCGCTGATCGTGCTCGTCCTGGTCTGGGGGCTGGCACTCATCCTCGGCTACGGGCTGATCCTGTTCGGCGTCCGTGACCAGTTCCGGCCAGAGGTGGCGGACTTCCCGGAGGCTTTCTACGTCTCGGCGACCACGTTGACTCCCCTTGCGTTCGGCGACATCGTGCCCTACCAGGGCATCGCCCGGACCATAGTCATCATCGAAAGCGCCACCGGCGTCGCCTTCGCCGCCACAGCGATCACGCTGCTGTTCGAGCTGTACGGCTCTTTTCGCGCACGAGAGGAGGCAGTCGTCGCGCTGGACGCGCTGGCAGGAGCGCCCGCGTCTGCCGTGCAGCTGCTCGAGACGGCGGCCGCGCCGGCGATGGACGGCATCCTCAGGGACACCTTCGAGGAATGGCGCAAGTGGTCGGCGATGGTGCTGGAGAGCCACCTCGCCTACCCGCTGCTCGTGTACTTCCGATCGAGCCACGACAACGAGGCGTGGATCAACTCTTTTGGCGCGGTCATGGACTCGGCGGCGCTGATCCTCAGCTCGGTCGAAGGCGACCCGTCCGCAGGCAGCGCCAAGCTCATGTTCACCGTGGGCAACCACCTGGTGGAAGACGTCGCCTGGCTCTTCCGCTTCCAGCAGACGGGCGATCCGATCGTCGAGCGCGAGGAGTACGTGGCCGCCATCGCGCGGCTCAAGGCGGCCGGCTACAGGGCCCAGGACGGGGACGCGCACTGGGAGAAGTTCGCGACGCTGCGCGGCAAATACGCCGTGCCGTTGAACCAGCTTGCCCAGCTGCTTACCCTGCCGCCCGCGCCGTGGGTGGGGGATCGGTCCTACCTGCCGCACCGCCAGCGTCCTCGGCGCCGCCGCCCGACGGCCGCTTCGTAGCTATTGCGCAGCATCGGATGGCGGCCGAGCATCGTCCGCGAGCGGCCGTTGAGCGCCTGCCCCTTGCCACGTCGCGGATCGCCGAGACCACATCGGCGGCCGCCCGCGACTTGTGGACGAACGCGCTCGCCCCCGACTGGACCGCGGCAAACCGCGCCGCCTCGGTGTCCTCTCGCGTCAGGAAGATCATCTTCGTCGCGGGCCGGATGCCTCGGATCGCCGCGGCCGCGTCCGGGCCGGTGCCGTCCGGCAGGCGAAAGTCGAGAAGGATCACGTCAGGGCTGAGCTCGGCGGTCGCCTGCACGCAGTCCGCCACGGTCCCCACGCTGCCGACGACCTGCAGATCCGCGTGGGCGTTGATCAGGGCGGCCAGGCCCTCGGCCACCACGCGATGGTCCTCGACGATCAGGACGCGGGTTGCGGCGTCGCCGTCGTCGCCCGGTCTCTCCGATGGCATGGCACGCTCTTCGGCGAAAGACACGTTCCTACAACCGCCCCTGCGCCGGCAGTACCCGGCGGTCAAGAAATGAAAAAGGGGGGCCGCGCTCCTTCACCGTTTGCGATGTCCGCGAGGCAGGGGCTAACGTAGGTCGCGTCTCCTCATGACTGAACGCGATCGGGTCGCGCGCGCCCGTGCGGCGCGTCCCACGACACCAACCCGCCCGCTCGCCGACGGTCAGACGCACATGGCCCCGTGGCGAACGCTGATCACCGGCGTCCATCCGCACCCGTCGGTGAAGATCAACCATGGGGCGACCTTCCTGGTCACGGATCAGCAGGGCGCCATCCCGCCGGACTCGCCTGGCGAGTACGGCCTCTACTCCGCGGACACGCGGTTCCTCTCGCGGCATGAGCTGAGGCTCAACGGCAAGCGTCCCGATTCGGTCGCGTCGGTACGCCTTTCCTTCCGTCACGCCCGCTGGCACATGGTCGCCGACAACATCGCGGGCCCAGGTGGGGACATGCGCGAGGTTCGAGTCGCGATCACGGTCGACCGCCTGGTCAGCCTGCACCAGATGCACGAGCACCTGTCTCTCCACACGTTCGGCCGGGCGCCCGTGACCATCCTCCTCGAGATCGCCCTCGAGAGCGACTTCGCCGACCTGTTCGAGGTCCGCTATCGATCGTGGCAGCGCCGCGCCGACCTCAACACGTGGTGGTTGGGCCCGAACAGCCTCGAGTCGCGCTACCAGCGTGAGGATTTCGTCCGGCGCTGCCTGATCCGCTCGGTCACGCAGGTTGGCGGCATCACGTACGCGAATGGGGCCCTGCGCATCCCGGCCGACCTGGTGCCCGGGCAGGAGTGGCGGCTCAGCCTCCAGTACGACCTGCTGACCTCCGACGACGAGATGCCTGCCCTCGCCGACCGTTCCGCGTTCGACCCTCGACAGGAGGACCCGATGCGGATGGCGCGGAGCTGGCAGCGGTCGGTCTCGCAGATCGAGCCGGCCGACATCCGGCTTCAGTTCGCGTACGAGAGGGCGATCGAGGACTTCGCGGCGCTGCGTCTGCACGAGCAGGAGACGTCGTCCCACCGTTGGATGCCGGCCGCGGGTCTGCCCTGGTTCATGGCGCTGTTCGGGCGCGACTCGCTGATCGCCTCGCTACAGGCGATGGTGGCGCAGCCCGCGGCGGCGCTGGGGACGCTCGAGAGCCTGGCGAGGTGGCAGTCGGACGTGGACGATCCGGAGCGGGACGCGGAGCCCGGCAAGATCCCGCACGAGCTGCGCGTCGGGGAGTGGGCGCACTTCGGCGTCATCCCGCATCGCCCGTACTACGGGACGGCCGACGCCACACCGCTGTATCTGCTGCTGCTGGCCCAGAGCTTTCGGTGGTCCGGCGACGCCAGGGGCCTGGAGGCTTTCCAGGGGACGGCCGAAAGGTGCCTCGAGTGGATCGACCGTCACGGCGACCGCGACGGCGACGGCTTCCAGGAGTACGCGCCGCGCACCCCGCGCGGGTATCGGAACCAAGGGTGGCGCGATGCGCACGACGGCGTGCTCGACGAAGCGGGCGCTTTCCCCGAGCTGCCCATCGGCACCTCCGAGATGCAGGCGTACGTCTACGGCGCCAAGTCGCAGGTCGCGGCGCTGTTCGAGGCGTGGGGCGATCCCGTGCGCGCGACGTCACTGCGCGGCGAGGCCGCGGAGCTGAGACGCAGGTTCCTTGACACCTTCTGGCTGCCCGAGCGGGGAGAGCTCGCGTTCGCGCTCGACGGGCGCAAGAACCCGGTCGGCACGGTGGCCTCAGACTCCGGGCACTGCCTGTGGATGGGCATCCTCGACGAGGAGCGTGGGCGCGCGGCCGGCCGCCGGTTGATGCAGCCCGACATGTTCACGGGGTGGGGCCTGCGCACGCTGTCCGACCACCATCCCTCGTACGACCCGCACTCGTACCAGCGAGGCTCGGTGTGGCCGCACGACAGCGTGATCGCGGCCGCCGGCCTGCGCCGCTACGGCTTGGACGAGGAGGCGTGGCGGATCCTCGACGGCCTGCTTGGCGCGGTGATGTGCTTCGAGGACATCCAGATGCCGGAGCTTTTCGCGGGCTTGCCCAGGAGCGAGTTCGCGGTGCCGGTGCCGTACCGCATGGCCAACGTGCCCCAGGCTTGGGCGGCGGGGTCGGTGCTGCAGATGGTGCGGATCCTGCTCGGGCTCGAGCCGGACATCCCCGAAGGGAAGATCTACCTCGACCCGGCGCTCCCCCCGTGGTGCACGCGGCTCGAGGTGCGCAACCTGCGGTTGGGGCTGCACGAAGCGCGGATCTCGGTGCGGCGTGGGGCAGACGGCGAGCACGTGGTCGATGCGGACGCGCCCGGCCTGGAGATCGTGCGCGGCGTGCCGGGGTGGTTGGCCATCTAGCCGGCTGCCGGCATTCGGACGTTTGCAGCCGAAGAATTCCCGCCCAGTGCCGGCACCCGGACCGTCACGGAAGAGCTAGTTCGCGCCGGTTATCGCGGATGTTTTCGGCGCCGCCTCGAAGTTGGGCCGTGTGCCCAGCGCGTACTCGGTCCACTCCCGTCGCGCCAGAAGCTCGGACGCCATGGCCTCCAGGTCGCGCACGCGCTGGTTGGCGCGGATCGCCTCGCGAATCGACAGGATCCCCACCGCGGGGTGGCGCCTCTCGATGACGTGGCGGAGCATGTTCAGGTGCGCGTTGTCGGGGACGCCCGGCTCGCGGATGCGCCGGATGGCGGCGCGCACCGTTGCCTGGGTGCCGTCGATCGCCTCGCCTTTGCCGAAGTCGAACTTGTAGCTCGGGCTGCGGCCCGCGGCGCGCTTCTCGCCGCTGAGCTTGATCCACTTGGCGTTTTCCGCGCCCTTGCCCACGTCGGCCACGAGCTGCACCCGGCGACCGTGGTACTCGAAGCTCGCGTTCATGCGCGCGTAGCTCTCGCGCTGGCCGGCGAGGCCCTCGTGGCGGCCGATCAAGAGAGGCGCTCTGGGGTCGAGCCGGATGCGGTCGATCGGCGTGAGCAGCGAGATGATCGCGAAGGCGTGGGGGATCAGGTCGGCGATGACCCCGATGTCGGCCGCGGCGCCGGTCAGCGGCTGCTCCTCGAGAATCTCGATGCGTATCTCCTCCACGCTGTCGAGGAAGTTGCGCAAGGTGCGCTCCTCGGTCAGGAGCATTGCGAGGAGCCGGACCTCGAGCTTGAAGTAGTAGTGGTCGGCGGCCACGATCTCGACGCCTCCCGGGGCGGAGTCGAGGAACTTGCGGTACTCGTCCGGCGGCGCGCCAAGCGGCTTCTCGATCAGCACCACGTCGCTGAGGTCGTAGTAGCGGGCCAGCGTGGGCAGGTGCGTCGCGGCCGGTGTCGCGATGTAGGTGATCACGTACGAGCTGGATTCCAGCTCCCGCTCGAGCTGGTCGCGCGCGGGCGACGTGTGGCTGTCCCAGTAAAAGGAGTCGCCGTGGGTCCGCACCTCCTCCTCTTTGACGCCGAGGCGGTCGCGCGAACCGGGCGAGTCCTGCTCGACGACGTGGGTGCGGAAGTTGAAGAACTGCTTGAGCGTGAGGAGGTGCTGGTAGGCCTTCTGTCCCCACTGTCCGAAACCGATGAGGACGAAGTCCTTCTGCAGGTGGCGCTCCTCCTCGGCCAGCGCGTGGAGGCGAGCGTTCTTGATCGCCACCGCCGCCTGCACCGCCAGCGCCTGGGCGCGCTGCACCTCCTCAGGGGTGAAGCGGCGGTTGCGCGTGCGCTCGGCCAGCACCGCTGCGCCGATCGCCTGGTCGTCGGCGATAAGCGGCAGGGCCATCAGCGAGCGCACGCCGAACGTGCGCACGTACTCGGCGTCGACCTGCGAGCTGGTTGACACGTCGTCGATGACCACCGGCTGCTCGTGGTCGAGGATGTCGAAGAGAAATGTCGTCTCCGACCGCTCCGCGTGCTCGCGCCGCCACAGGTCCTCGAGGTCGGACGCGGCGGCGCCGTACCAGCCCTCGCGGTCCTCTTCGAACAGCGCGATCTGGCACAGCGAGGCACCGACGAGCCGGGCGAGGTTGTGGGCGACGAGGGTCAGGGTCTGCTCCAGGTCGATCGAGCTGGCGATCGCCTTGCTGACGTCCGCGACGAGCTCGAGCTGCTCAGCGTGGCGCTGCGCCTCCTCGTACAGACGGGCGGTCTCGACCGCGACGGCGATCTGGCCCGCCGCCGCACGCAGGGCCTCGATCTGCCCCCAGTCGGGGCGCCGCTGGTCGGAGCGGTGATAGCCGACCTCGAGCACCCCGGTCGCGCGCCTGGTCAAGTCGCTGCCGAACGGGACGAAGATCCGGACCAGGTCCTTGTGCCCGCCGCGCTCGAAGATCTCGCCGGCCAGCGTGAACGGTGCGGAATCGTCGGTCCGAGGCCGGTCCTTCTCGCCGATGAGGCACGCCAGCACCTTGCCGAGGACCATGCCGTTGGAATAGACGACCGGCACCTCCAGCCAGGCCGACTGCACGGGGATGCCGCCCGAGACGACGTCGGCGTGGTCGGCGGCGGGCAGCGGACCGACGAGCACCGTCTGCCAGCTGCGCGCAACGTAAACGAGCACGTCTCCCTCCGCGAGCGCGCGGTCCTCCTCCAGCGCCCAGCGCGGCACCCTCTTGCCCGCGTGCGCCGGGGTGCCTTCGATGGTGGCGGCCGGAGCCGCGCCGGCCGCCATGCGCACGAGCATCACTTCGTCATCGCGCTCTTCGAGGAGGTAGACGGTGGCGAAGTTGAAGTCGAACTCGGGGACCTCGGAGTCGGTCAGGTGCCCGACCATCGCGTCGATCACCTGGTGCCGCGTGGCGCCGGGCTTGAGCATGGCCGCGGTCATGTCGCCGAGCGCGCTGAGCAGGCGGTTGCTGTTCTCGAGGTCGCCGATCAGGCGCTGCGACGCGAGCGCGCTGCCGATGAGCTGCGCGCCGGCCTGCAGCATCTCGTCGGTGGAGCGTGCGCGTCTGACGGTGGCGAGGCGGTCGCGGCTGACGACGATGAGGTAGCCGTGCGGCTCGTCGGGCTGCCCGAGCGCGTAGGTCGCCACCGGATGAAGGTCCGACTCCGCGGTGGCGTCGCCGACGGTCTGGCTCAGCGCGGCCTCCCACGGCGCGGATGTGTCCGCGCGCTCGACCCGCATCGGCGCGGCGACCCGCAGGTGGGCCGTGACGAGCTCGAGGTGAGAGCGCTGGTGGACGAACTGGTAGATCGCTGCGCCGTCGAGATTGCCTGCGGCCAGGAGGTCGGCCAGCGCGATCGAGAGCAGCCGGCGCAGTTCCTTGGCGTCGGTCCGCGAATCGCCGACGCGCGTCGTGAGCAGGGCGGTGAGCCGCGACAGCCCCTCGAGCGCCGTCCGCTCTGCGCCTTCGAGCGCGCTCTGGATGAGGGCCGCGGCCGTCCCCGCCCGGCGTTCGAGCTCGCGCAGCCGGTTGTCGTCGGGCGCCTTCTCCCGGTTGCGGAAGTTGAGGTAGATGAGACCAAGGAGGCGCTCGCCCACGAGCAGCGGCAGCCCGATCGTCGACTGGACCTGGTAGCGGCGGATGAAGGTGGAGTCGATCTCGGCCTGGGCGTTGCGCGCGACCAGGCGCTGGCGCGTCACGGTCAGCCACACGGTCGAGCCGTACTGGTGCACGCCCAGCTCGTCCGGCACCTTGCCCTGGCGCTCGTCATCCAGATAGCGCGCGAGCTGTCCGCGCATGTCGGTCAGCGAGTCGAGGAGGCTTTCCTGCGGCTGGCCGATCGCGAACGGGGCGTAGTAGGTGTGGGTGGACTCCTCATAGAGAAAGACGGAGACGATGTCCGCGCCCGAGGCATGCTGGAAGTCGGCGATCACGCCGCGGAGGACCGCGGCGAGGCCCGAGTTGGCTTCGACAGGCGGGCGGATCATTCTCCAACGCGATCATATGGCTGGACGCCCCCACCCGCCGGCGTCCCCTCCCGGGCCGCTCCGCGGCCCGACCTCCCCAGCAAGTGGCGAGGTGAAGCCTGATTTCGAGACCTGGCCCAGCCACCAGGCGCTCGGGCGGGGATGGCGGGCGAAGGTCTCGCGGTCGACAGCGACGAGCCCGAACGTCGGCGCGTAGCCGAGCGCCCACTCGAAGTTGTCGAGCAGCGACCAGTAGACGTATGAGCGCACGTCGATGCCTTCGGCCATGCACGCCAGGACCTCGCGCATCGCGGTGTCGATGTAGTGGATCCGTTTCTCGTCGTTGCCGGTCGCGATCCCGCTCTCGGTGACAAGGATCGGCACGCCGGGGCAGCTGCGGTGGGCACGCCGGATCGCTCCGCCCAGCGCCTGTGGGTAGTACTCGTAGCCCATCTGTGTGGTCTGGTCGGTCTCGACCAGCTCGCGTGTCGTGTCACTCCAGTCGGAGCCCGGGCTGCGTGACCCCTCCGGTCCGTAGCGAAAGCGCGTGTAGGTCTGGACGCCGACGAAGTCGTCCTGTCGCGCGAGCTGAAAGAACCAGTCGTTGATCTGCGACTCGAGCTCGAGCGAGCTCGTTCCGGGCTTGGCGCCGTCCTCGTACTGGAGGTCGGGAAGCGCGAGGGTGACGCCGGTGGGCGCGCCGGAGCGAGAGCGGATCGCCGCCGCCCCGAGGCGGTGCGCCTCGAGCAGGTTGTCGACCACCCGCTGGGCGCCGTCGCGGTCGTCGGTGTGGCCGGGCGGGTTGATCCCCAGCAGCCAGCCGCTCGACCCGAGACCCTGCGGTTCGTTGAGCGTGCACGCGTAGCCGATGCGGTCGCCCAGCGCCTCGGCGGCGCGGGCGCAGTAGCGCTCGAAGAGCGCAGGGAAGCCGTCCGCCGCGATGCCGCCCTGCTCGTGAAGCCACCGCGGCACCGTGAAGTGGTGGAAGGTCAGGATGGGGGCCACCCCGTGCTCATGGCACGCGTCGAGCATCTGGCGGTAGTGGGCCAGCTGGGCCCGCGAGAACTCGCCTTCGGCGGGCTCGATGCGAGCCCACTCGATGCCGAAGCGGAAGCAGTTCAGGCCGAAGCCGGACAGCATCGCGATGTCCTCGCGGTAGCGGTGGTAGAAATCGCACGCGTCGCCCGACGGCTCGCGGCACGGCGTGCCGGCGATGTGCTCCCACCACCACCAGTCGGTGTTCGTGTTGCCGCCTTCGGTCTGATGGGCGGAGATCGAGGCGCCGAACAGGAAGCCGTCGGGAAACCGCAGCGTGTCACTCACTCGGCGGAGTGTATCCACCGTGCCAAGGCGGAAGTTGACAAGGTTTCCGGTGCCAACTAGTATCCGTTCGTTAGCCAACGCGAACGTTCGCCTTGGCGTGCCGCTAACTGGGCCGCGCTTGGTGCCCAGCAGGGGAATTTGGAGGAGAAGCAGTAAATGTCGGAGGTCTTGGCAAGGCATATCTTGCGGGCGATCGCGGCAGGCCTCGGCGCCGTGATGCTGGTCGCCTGCTCCACCGGTGGAGGCGGCACGAATACCAACTCTTCCACCGACGTCACCGTCTGGACTGCCTGGGGCGGCAACGAGCTAAAGGCGTTTCAGGATGTTTTGAAGCCGTTCGAGCAAAAGACCGGAATCAAGGTCCATGTAACGACCAACCGCGACTCGACCACCCAGCTCGCGAACGGTATCCAGGCCGGCACCGATCTGCCTGACATCGCGCCGGCCACCACGGACCCGGCCCAGCTCAAAGACTGGGTGAGTAAGGGCGTGATCAAGGATGTCGAGACCGCACTCGGCGACCAGTTCAGCACCTATGTGCAGGACACCTACCCGGGCTTGGTCAACCCGCCGAGCGGCCAATCCGGCGACGACCCCTACATCGGGATCATGGGCGGCAAGCACTACTACCTGATGATCAAGTTCCAGGTCAAAGGCCTGCTCTGGTACAACAAGCACGTCTACACCGGCGAAGCGCCGAAGACGTTCAACGACCTGGTGGCCATCGACCCCACCAAGTACGGCGCCCAGAAGTTGTTCTGCGCCGCCTTCGAGTCCGGCGCCGCCTCCGGCTGGCCGGCGAGCGACCAGATCGACAACATCATCATGCGGCAGTCAGGCCCGGACGTATACACGAAATGGATCGAAGGCAAGCAGAAGTGGACGTCGCCCGAGATCAAGGCGGGTTACCAGGCCCTGCTTCAGGAGGTTTCCGCCGCCAACGTTTTCGGCGGCACCAACTACGTCCTGTCGACCAACTTCCAGAAGGCCGGAGACCCTCTCTTCAAGGCCAGCGGCAGCTCCAAGGCAGGCTGTCTGTTCCTCATTCAGGCGACATTCCAGCCCTCCTTCATCACGCAGTCCTTCCCGAGCCTGAAGGCGGGAGTCGACTTCGACTTCTTCGGCCACCCGAGCATGGGTAACTCGCAATTCGACGGTAACTACAACGGCTTCTACGACAACTACGCGATGTACAACAACACACCCGCGGCCCGGCAATTGATGCAGTGGATGGTGACCAAGGACGCCCAGCAGATCTGGGCGAGCTCCGGTGTGTCTTTGAGCTCCAACAAGAGCACGACTTACAACGACCCGGTCTTCAAGGCCGCGGCGCAGGTCGCGTCATCCGGCACCAACATGCTCATCACAGCCGGCGACTACATGCCCACAGACATGCGAAACGCCTACTGGCAGTCGCTCCTCAACGTCACCCGAAATCCTTCCAGCCTGGATTCTCAACTGGCCCACCTCGACCAGGTTCAGGCGGCGGCGTACAAGACCAGTTAGCGGAGGAGTTGTTGCGTTCGATCGGCCGGGGCGGAACACCTCCGCCCTGGCCGGTGCCTGCATAGCAAGGAGGCAGCCGGGTGGAACAGATAGTCACCGCGATCGTCGCCGTGGTCGGTGTGCCGCTCGTCCTGCTGGGCTACATCGTCCTTGGCGAACAGGTCATCGAGCGACTCCCCGACTCCCTCCAGGGCTGGATCAGACCGTACTTCTGGGCTCTTCCCGCCGTTGGATTCGCGACCATCTTCATGGTCTACCCGCTGATACGCACAGTGATCATCAGCTTCTACAACAGCGCGGGCGACACCTTCGTGGGATGGGCCAACTACCAGTACTTTTTCACGTTCCCCGACACGCTGACCTCGCTGCGCAACAGCATGCTCTGGCTGGTCTTCTACACGTTCTTCGCGGTTACCCTGGGCCTGCTTACCGCGATCCTCCTCGACCGGGTCCGCTACGAGTCGCTGGCCAAGATCGCAATCTTCCTACCGGTCCCGATCAGCGCCGTGGCGGCATCGATCATCTGGAAGTTCATGTTCGACTACCAGGTGGAGGGCACTCCGCAGACCGGCACGCTGAACGCGATTCTCGCCCTGGCCCACCATGATCCCGTCGCCTGGTTGATCGACTCGACGACCAACAACGCCGCCCTCATCTTCGTCGGCATCTGGACGGCAACAGGCTTCTGCATGGTCATCATCTCCGCCAGCCTGAAAGCGATCAGCTCAGAGGTGCTCGAGGCGGCCCGCATGGACGGTGCGAACGAGTTTCAGATCGTCTGGCTCGTGGTCACGCCTCTTCTGTGGCCGACCATCACCGTGGTGGGCACAACAATGCTGATCAATGCGCTCAAGACGTTCGACATCGTCTACGTGATGACCAACGGTGCCTACGACACGGACGTCATCGCGACCCAGATGTTTCGGCAGCTGGCCGGTGCGCACTTCGGTCGTGCCGCAGCCGTCGGCGTGGTGCTCTTCGTCGCGATCGTGCCGCTCTTGATCGTCAACGTCCGCAGGTTCCAGCAACAGGAGGAGCAGCGATGAGCGCGGAGCGCATCACGACACGCGGCGAGTCTGCAGTCAGCGCCGGCGTCTCCGCGCTCGACAGGTTGGGCTACCGCCTGCAGCGACTGCCGCTTCACCTCGTGATCGCCATCCTGGTCGCGATCTGGATCATCCCGACGATCGGCATGATCATCAACTCGTTCCGATCGGTGGAAGACATGGGTCAGTCCGGCTGGTGGACGACGCTCTTCCCCCCGCATGGCTTTACGCTGGCCAGCTACCAGCAGGTGCTCAGCCTGGAGGGCGTGGCGCCGTCGATCCTCTACAGCATCCTGATCACGATCCCCGCGACGGTCATCCAGCTCGCCATCGCTACGATGGGCGCCTACGCGTTCGCCTGGATGAGGTTCCCGGGCAGGAACTTCTTCTTCATCGTCATCGTCGGCCTGATGGTCGTACCCATCCAGATGACGCTGATCCCGGTGCTTCAGATCTTCAAGGGGATCGGCCTCAATGGCACGATCTACGCTGTTTGGCTCGCGCACTCGGGCTACGGCCTGCCGTTCGAGATCTTCCTGCTCCGTAACTATCTCGGCGGTCTGCCCCGAGAGATCTTCGAGTCGGCCGAGGTCGACGGTGCCGGCCACGCCGTGCGGTTTCTCCGCATCGCCCTTCCGATGACGACACCAGCAGTCGCCTCGCTCACGATATTCGTCTTCCTTGGCGTCTGGAACGACCTGCTTGTCGCCCTGACGTTCCTGGGCGTCAGCGCCTACCGACCGTTCACCGTCGTGATCGCCCAGCTGACGACATCGCTCGGAGGCGGCTGGCAGTTCCTGACGGCCGCGGCCGTGCTGCAGATGGCGCTGCCGCTGGCGGTGTTCATCTTCCTGCAGCGCTACTTCGTGCGCGGCATCACGAGCGGCTCCGTCAAGGGCTAGGAAGACTCCCACTGCCGGCACTCGCGTGAAATACCGCGCGAAATTAGCTGCGAGTGCCGGCGCTCGGGGGAAATAATGGTCGCCCGTGACGTGGTCCTGATGACCACGCACGATATCGGCCGCCACCTCCATTGCTACGGCGCGGCAAGCGTGACCAGCCCGAACCTGGATGCGCTGGCGGCGGACGGGGTGATGTTCACGAGCGCCTTCTGCACGGCGCCCCAGTGCAGCCCGAGCCGGGCCAGCCTCGCGACCGGCCGCTACCCGCACAACAACGGTGTGATGGGCCTGGCGCATCACGGGTTCGACTGGGAGCTCGCCGTGCCGCACGCGGCCGCGCTGTTTGCCGGTGCCGGCTTCGAGACGCACCTGTTCGGCTTCCAGCACGTCACCCAGCACCCGGAGCGCCTCGGCTTCACCGCGATGCACGACGAAATCTCCGATGACGCAATCGGCCGCCTCCTGCACGGCGACGCGCGTCTCTACCTCGAGATCAACTTCTCGGAGACGCATCGCCCGTACCCGTCCGGGCCCGCCGAACGCCGCGTCGATGTGCCGGCGTTTCTGCCCGACATCCCCGAAGCCAGGTCCGAGCTCGCCGAGCTCCAGGCCGCCATCGCCCGGATGGACGCCGCGGCAGGTCGGGTCCTGGACGCGCTCGAGAAGGCGGGACGCGCCGAGAGCGCGCTTGTCGTGTTCAGCACCGACCATGGCCTGGCCATGCCCCGCGCCAAATGCACCCTGTACGACCCGGGCATCGAGGTCGCGTTGATCGCCCGCTGGCCTGCCGGCAAGATCGCGAGCAACGACGGCATGGTCGCCAACATTGACGTCCTGCCCACGATGCTCGAGGCAGCCGGGATCGACATCCCAGCGGGCGTGCAGGGGCAGTCGCTTCTGGGCGGCGCGTCGCGGGAGGAGATCTTCGCCGAGAAGACGTTTCACAGCTACTACGACCCGATGCGCTGCGTGCGCACGGCCCGATACAAGTACATACGCAACTTCGAGACGGCGTTCGCGGTCGAGGTGCCAGGCGACATCCAGGCCGGCGCGATCTTTCGCGCCGATCCGTCGCGCTACTCGACGGACAGGCCCGCAATCGTCGAGCTCTACGACCTGGAGGCGGATCCACTGGAGCGGCAGAACCTGGCCGGGCGGGCCGAGACGCGCGAGGTCGAGTCCGAGCTCAGCGAGCGGCTCTGGCGGTGGATGCGGGAGACAGACGACCCGCTGCTCAACGGCCCGGTCGCCTCACCGTGGTACCGACTCGCGATGGACGCTTAGGGTCGCCGCCGGTCGATCCACATGCCCAGGAGGACAAAGGCCACGACGAGCCCGCCAAGCGAGGCCCAGCCAGCCGCCTGCGGTATGTGCAGCACGTCCTCCTCGATGGTGATCAACACGATCGCGGCGGGGAGAAGCAAGCATCCCAGGGTTCGTCCCCACCTGTTCGTGCCATATGCGAGGCGCATCATCGAGGGGCCGTATCGGTCGCGTTCGGGTGGGGCGCGGAGATCGTCGCCGGCCCCCCAACCGGCGTGCCGGCCGACGTCGTCGCTACGCTCCTGATCTTTGATCGACTCCAGTATGCGAGCCCATCGCGTCGTCCTCACGCCGCCCGCCATCGCCGCCATGGCGTCGATCTTCATCCTGATGGGCCTGGTGGTCGGCGGCTACGGGCCGCTGCTCGAACACCTGACCCGGCGCTTCGGCGTCAGCCTACCGGTCGCCGGGTCGATCATCAGCGTCCACTTCGCCGGTTCGCTGCCCGGCGTCCTGGTGGGGATGCAGACGTTCGTCCGGTTTCGCGCCCGCGTCACGGTGGCAGCAGCCCTCGTCATCGTCGGCGTCGGATGCACTTTCGCCGCGATCGCGTTCATCTGGCCGTTCTTCCTCGCCGCGGTGTTCGTGATCGGGTTCGGGTTTGGCTTGCTGGTGCTCGGGTTGAACCAGCTGGTTGCCTACAGCGAGGGCCGCCGCCGCGCGGCGCTGCTGAACGCGCTGAACAGCTGCTACTCGGCGGGAGCGGTCCTAGGGCCGATCATCGTCGCGTCGTTTGCTCGCGACCACTTCTCGACCATGTTCCTGGCGATCGCGGCCGTCTGGTTTGTGGCCCTGCTCGGCACAAGCGGCATCTCAGGCCGGCTGCCCATCGACGCGGCCTCGCCGTCCCGACCAGGCGTCCTGGTCGGGATCTTCATCTGCGCTTTCATTCTGTACGTCGCAATCGAGACCGCGACCGGGGGCTGGATGACATCGCATCTGCAGTCGGTTGGACTGCCCTACAACAAAGCCGCGGCGCTGACGTCGGCGTTTTTCCTGGCGATCGTCGCGGGCCGGCTCCTGTCGACGCTGGTCCCGGCCAGGGTGCCAGAGTCGACGATCGTGATCGCGGGCGCGGCGATCGCCACCGTCGCGCTGCTCGGCGCCTCGATAGGCGCGATCGCGCCCGTTGCCTACATCGTGGCCGGCCTGGCGCTGGCGCCGATCTTTCCGTCGGGCATCGTCTGGCTGGCCCGGCTGAGGCCGGGTGACTCACGCGCGACGGGCTGGCTCTTTCCCGCCGCGTCGATCGGCGGCACCGCCGGCCCTGGAGCCATCGGGATCGTGATCGCGGGCGCGGGGGTGGGTTGGGCCCCGCTCGTCCTTGCCGCCGTGGCTCTCGCCATGACGGCGACGTTCTGGGTCGCGGCACGACGCAGTTGAGCCGCACGTGCGCAGGCCGCCCACCGCGATAGTCCGGACTATCAACCCTTTGCGTTCGAGTCCTGCGGGTGTTAGTCCGGACTAACGGCGTAACGCGGGAACGCGGCACGGGCCTGACGAATCTGGGCCGCGACTGACTCGGGTTTGCGTAAGTCGGCGGCCGAGAATCGTAGAAGGTGATAGCCGGCACTGAGAATGGCGTTCTGTCTGCGCAGGTCGGCATCGAGACGGTCCTTGTGGTTCGCGCCGTCGTACTCGAGGGCCAGCCTTCGATCCGGGTAGTACAGGTCAACACGCCCAATGAACCTGCCCTTGCTATCGCACAGGTCCGATTGCACCAAGGGAGCCGGAAGCCGCCCTCGGATCAACGCGATCCGCAGGCGCGTCTCCATCGCCGACTCGGATCGGGGCTCAGCCAGCCGGACCGCACGGCGTAACCTCTTGATCCCCTTGGCGCCGGCATGCGTCGCCACATGAGCCAGGAGGTCCGGGCGCTTGACCAGGCCTGCGTGTAGGGCCATGTCGACCACAACTACCGACTCGACGACGTCGGTGCGGCTGCCGAGGTCACAGACCGTGCGCATCGCCGACGTCGTGCACAGGCCACGCTGCGAGATGACGTCCGATTCGGGCAGCGCCACGCGCCTCAGCTTCACGCCCGCGCGAGCTCGAACGGGTGCATCACGCGGGACGGTCACCTCGATCGGTTCGGCCCACGAGACGTCCAGGCCCAGGAGCCACGCCGCCGTCAGACCGGAGAACGCGTACCTGGCCGGCATGCGGCGTGAAACCGCGACCAGCTTGAGCATGGCGTCTTGCGGCAACCCTGTCCACGCGTACTGGCCCCGGCTTGTCCGCGTCCAGCGCCCGGTCTGCAAATCCCTCCAGCGCAAGCCGGCCTGTCGGGCTTCAGCGACCGTGAAGGGAACGCGCCGCAACTTGACGTCAGGGAGAGATCGGACGCGCATAGGTCCAACGATCTACCCCGAGCCGCCAAAGGACAACGCACCCTGTTAACGACTCGCACCATGTTCGTTAGTCCGGACTAACACGCCTTGCTGGACGTCTGGAATGGGTGATAGTCCGGACTATCGCGAGAAGAAGAGGGGGACGTTCCTCGTCGCGGCTAGACGATAAGAGGACGGAGGGTGTTGCGGGCGACGACGAAACCGCGCTGCACCAGCTCGAGCTCGCCCTCGAAGCTTTTGTCCTCGTGCTCGACCGAGACCACCCAGTCGTACCCGATGGCGTAGAGCGCGCTGATGAACCGGTCCCACCGCACCTCGCCCAGCCCGGGCAGGCGAGGCACCTGCCACCCGACGCCCAGCGACATCACGCCTTCGTCGTAGAGCCCGTCGCGGTCGACCTCCATGTCCTTGGCGTGCACGTGGAAGATCCGCGAGGCGAACTCGCGCACCGCGCGCGTGTAGTCGATGAACTGCCACACGAGGTGCGACGGGTCGAAGTTCAAGCCGAAGTTCTCGTCCGGGATGATCTCGAACATCTGGCGCCACAGCGCCGGCGAGTAGGCCAGGTTGCGGCCACCGGGCCATTCATCCGCGGAGAAGATCATCGGGCAGTTCTCGATCGCGATCTTCACGCCGCGTTCGCGCGCGAATCGCACGAGCGGTGGCCAGACCCGCCTGAAGTCCTCGAGGTTGTCGGCCACCGAGCGCTGCTGGTCTCGGCCGATGAACGTGCCGACGGTCTCCACCTCCAGCCGTTGCGCCGCCTCCACGACCTTGCGCAGGTGAGCGTTGGCAGCGGTGCGCACCTCGGCGTCGGGGTCCAGGTTGTTGGGGTAGTAGGCCAGGGACGAGATGACGAGGCCATAGCGGTCCAGCATCTTGAGCACCGACCTCGGGTTGAAGTCGTGCACGTCGATGTGCGCGACGCCCGCGTAGCGCCGGTGCTCGCTGCCGCTGGATGGCCAGCAGGCGACCTCCAGGGCTTCGAAGCCGTTGTCATGGGCCCAGGAGGCGACCTCCTCCAGGGTGAGGTCGGGGAACGCCGCGGTCAGGAGCCCGAGCTTCACCTGGCCGCCGCCCGCACGGACCGCTCGACCTCGACCCACCGACCCTCGCGCGAGCTGCGGGCGACGGCATCGCACACAAGCATCTCGTCGTGCCCGTCGGCGAACGTGGGGTAGCCGTCGCCTGGCTCTCCCGCCGCGACGGCCGCATAGACGGCCTCGTAGAGGGCGCGAAACGTGTCGGCGAAACCCTCGGCGTGGCCGCCCGGCAGGCTGGCCGCCCGCCTGCCCTCGTCGTTGAGGATCGCGGGGTCGCGCAGAAGGAGCTCGTTGGTTCTGCCGCGATGGCCGATCCACAGCTCGTCCGGACGCTCCGAGTTCCACGCCGCCGACGAGCTCGAGCCGTCGATCTCGAAAACGAGCGAGTTCTTGCGCCCGGGGCTCACCTGCGAGACAGCCAGCGCACCGCGCGCTCCGTCCTCGTAGCGAAGCAGGATCGTCGCCGCGTCCTCGGTATGGATCTCGCGCTCGACCGTGTTGACGCCGCGGCCTGTGCTGAACGTCTCGACAGGACCGGCAGGCTGCCGGCGCGTCTTGATGAAGGTGGCGAGGTCCGCCATCACGGCCACTATCTTCCTGCCGGTCAGGAAGGTCGTCAGGTCCATCCAGTGCGAGCCTATGTCGGCGACCGCGCGCAGGTCGCCACCGCGCTCGGGCTCGAGCCGCCAGTTCCAGTCGGTCTCGAGCAGCAGCCAGTCCTGGAGGTAGTGGCCGGAGACCAGGCGGACGTCGCCGAGAGCGCGCTCCCTGACCATGCCGTGGACGTGCTGGCAGACCGGGTAGAAGCGAAGGTTGAAGTTCGTTGCGTGGACACGCCCGCCCGCTTCGGCCAGCCGCAGCAGGTCGGCGGACTCGTCCGGCGTCATCGCCAGCGGCTTCTCGCACACCACGTGCTTGCCGGCCTCGAGCGCCGCCTTCGCGTGCTCATGGTGCATGTGGTTCGGCGAGGCGATGTGCACGACCTCGACGCGCGGGTCGGCGAGCATCACCTGGAAGCTGTCGTATGCCGGTGGCAGCCCGAGATCCCTGGCGCGGCTCGCCGCTCGATCATGCGAAGAGCCGACGACGCCGTGCACCTGGACGCCCAGACGGCGCAGCGCCTCCACGTGGACCGCGCCGATGAACCCAGTCCCGACGACCGCGGCGCCGATCTCCCCGAACGGCCTCACATATACCAGTTTCGCTGGCTGTGGCCCTGCCGTGCCGAGGGCACATCATTGGGCCTCGAGGCGCCGCCTGCCCACGCGACGCAGTTGGCGATCACCCGCTGGACCTCGGCCTGATGGTAGACCGGGTACTCCTGGTCGCCCGGGCTGAAGTACGCGACACGTCCCGTCCCGCGGCTCCAGCAGCAGCCGCTGCGAAACACCTCGCCGCCTTCGAACGACGTGACGAACACGAGCTCGTCGGGCGGCGGGACGTCGAAGAACTCGCCGTACATCTCGTCGTGCGGGATCACCACCGGCTGCGGCACGCCGGCGGCGATGGGGTGGGCCGGGTTGACGGTCCAGATCACCTCGCGCTCGCCGCCGGGGTCCGACCGCCAGCGCAGCGAGCAGGTCGTGCCCATGAGGCGGCGGAAGATCTTCGAGTAGTGGCCGGAGTGCAGGACCACGATGCCCATGCCGTCCAGCACCCGCGCGTGCACGCGCTCGACCACCTCGTCGGCGACCTGGTCGTGCGCCGCGTGCCCCCACCAGGTCATGACGTCGGTCTCCGCCAGCACAGCCTCGCTCAGCCCGTGCTCAGGCTCGTCGAGGGTCGCCACGCGGAGGCTGACGCCGTCGCCGAGCTCGCGGCGCAGCCCTTCGGCGATCGGCGTGTGCATGCCCTGCGGGTAGATCTTCTTGACCGACGGCTCGCGCCGCTCGTGAACGTGCTCGTTCCAGATCGTCACCCGCAGTGGGCGGCCCGCCATCAGATGGGCAGGGCTTCGCCGGTCCGGTAGATCGATACGGGCTCGTGGACGGCCGCGGATTCGACGGCGGCGGCGACGAACGCGATGGTGCCGAGGTTGTTGCGACCCGACGTCTCCGGCTCGCGGCCGGAGCGCACCGCGTTGGCGAACTCGGTCAGCGTTCCGGCGGGGCCTGTCCTCTCCATCGGCGCGAGGCGGACGGCGTGCGTCCTGCCCTTGCGCGGCCGGACCAGGACCCGGTCGTGCTCCATATCGTCGTCGCGGCTCTCCCAGACGACCTCTCCGTGCTCGAACTCGAGCCGCCACTCGCCGGCCCATGGCGTCAGTGGGCCGGCGCTGACCCAGCTGCCCCGGTAGCTGACCACCACGCCGTCGAAGGCGATCGATGCCACCGTCGCCGAGGGACCGCTGAAATCTGTCCACTTCGGGTTCCAGGCTTCGCAGTAGATGCGCAGCGGCTCCGTGCCAAGGATCAGGCGCAGCAGGTCGAAGTGGTGGATCGACATGTCGACCAGCAGCGGCTGCTCCTCGAGGTGGTGCCGGCCGCGGCCGGCAGGCCCGGCGGTCGAGAAGCGGCGGAAGTCGATCGATACCTCGTGCACCTTGCCCAGCGTGCCCTCTTTGATGATGGCCGCGATGGCGCGGGGCGCGGGGAAGTAGCGGTAGTTCTGGCTGATCATGAGGACGAGGCCGGCGTTGGCGGCCACGTCGACGAGCTCGTGGGCGGCGCCCAGCGTCGGGGCGAAGGGCTTCTCGAGCAGGACGTGCAGCCCTGCGTCGAGCGCGGCCCTCGTCACGGGCACGTGCCCGGGGAGCGCCGTCGTGTTGAGCACGGCGTCGGGTTCGGTCGCGACGATGGCCTCGCGGAGGGTCTCGAAGCACATCTCGGCCGGCGCCTGGAGCTCCTCGCAGACGATGTCCAGCGCGTAGGGATCGCTGTCCACGTAGCCGACGAGCTCGACCTCGGTGACGCCGGGAACGACCCGGCGGGCCCACCCGCGGCCGTGCGGACCCATGCCGACCTGCAGAATCCGGAGCGCGCTCACGGGCGTGAATCATGCGGCAGCCCGTCCTGGTTTTATCCGGGTTACTGTGAAAATCGCCGCATGATTTTCGAGACTGTCGCCGAACTGTCGGACGCCGACCTGGACGGCGCTTCCGTCTATGCAGAGGGGTGGCAGTCGTGGAGCCCTGTGCGTCTCTATCGGGCCGGCGACACCTCGGAGCGGGCTCCTGACGAGCGCATGCAGCTGACGGGCTGGCGGCCGGGCAAACCGGTGCCGGAGGGCGTCATCCAGGCGGAGGGCCTCCTCGCGGTGGCGCCGCCCGGCGGGCCGGCGCAAGCGTGGTTTGGCCGCGACCCCGAGCACGAGGTGCCGACCCTCCGCCTGTCGGTCCGCGGCGAGCTGTCCTCCGACGGCCCCGTGGACGGTGTGCGGGCGGGCGACCTGGCCGGCGTGCTGGCGGCCGCCGGCGAACGCCTCGGCACCGGCGAGACGCGCTCGATCCCTCCGGGTTGGTGCTCCTGGTCCTGCTACTTCAAGCACGTCACCGAAGCGGACGTGGTCGAGAACATCGAGGCGGCGAAGCGCCTGGCGCTGCCGGTCGAAGTCGTGCAGGTCGACGACGGCTACGCCACCGACATCGGCGACTGGCTCGACATAAGACCGGGGTTTGGCTCCCTGGAGCGAGTGGCCGAGCGGATCGTCGCTGCGGGCATGCGGCCCGGCGTCTGGACGGCGCCGTTCATGGTCGGCCCGGGCAGCGCGCTGGCAACCCACCACCCCGACTGGCTCGTGCCGGATGCGGGCGCGGGGCTGCACTGGGGCCGGCAGATGCGAATCCTCGACGTGACCAACCCGGCCGCGGCAGACCACCTGTCGCACGTCTTCCGGACTCTGGCGGGCTGGGGATTCAATTTCCACAAGCTCGACTTCCTCTACGCCGGGGCGATCCCGGGGATCCGGGTGTACCGGCAAGGCATGCGGCTGATCCGAGATGCGGTGGGACCGGACGCGATCATCCTGGCCTCGGGCGCGCCGCTTCTGCCGAGCATCGGCCTGTGCGACGCGATGCGTGTCGGCCCGGACGTCCTGCCCGAAGTTCCCGACCCGCAGCCGGACGTACAGAACCTGGTCCGGATCACCGGACTCCGGTCGTGGATGAACCTCCGGCTGTGGGTCAACGACCCGGACCACCTGGTGGCGCGGCCGCAGATCAAAGAGCGCGAGGCCTGGGCGTCGCACCTGGCGGCTTATGGAGGACTCGCGCTCTCCGGCGACCGCCTGGCCGGCCTCGACGCGCGCGGCCTCGAGCTGACGCGGGAATTCCTCAGCTCGCGTCCAGCCGCAGCTGCACGAGCGTCAGGGAGTAGGCCGGAAACGAGTGCGTGAGGCCTCTGCTGTCGAGCCGCGCACGATCAGGTGCACGGGGAGGAGGACCTTCTTGGGCACCACGCTGTTCGTCTTGACCATGGACAGCAGCAGGCGCATCGCCTCCGCGCCAGTCTCGTAGAAGGGAACGTGGACCGTCGTCAGCGGCGGTGACGTGTAAGCGGCCATGTCGATGTCGTCGCATCCGACGACAGAGCAATCGTCGGGGACTCGCCGGCCCATCTGACCGAGGGCGCTCAGCACGCCGATCGCCATGACGTCGTTGTGCGCGAATACGGCAGTGATGTCGCGCCGGCGCTCGAAGCAGCGCAGCGTGGCCGCCAGCGCCTGGGCGATCTCCCACGCTCCTTCGTCGACCAGGTCGCTTTCGACGTCGACGCCCGCTTCCTCGAGCGCGCGCCGGTAGCCTCGAAGCCGGCTCTGCGTGACGCGCCGCCCACGCGTGCCGGTCACGGTCGCGATCACACGGTGTCCTCTGGAGGTCAGGTGCTGCGTCGCGAGGTAACCCGTGAGCTCGTGGTCGGAGCCGACCGTGGCCACGCCTCCGCCGGGCACGTGGTGCAGGCTCACCACCGGCAGCGTGCGGTCGAGGACGTGGGCGAGCGCGCGGTCGTCCTCCATCTGCGGCGCCGCCAGGAGGATCCCGTCGACCCGTCTCTCCATCATGGCCGGCAGCGCGTACTCGGTCCCCGACCCTTCGGGCTCGATGCTCGTGATGATCACGCCGTAGCCCTGGCGGCGCGCCTCCTGCTCGGCGCCGACGATGAACCGGCTGAGGTTGTGGTCGCTGAAGTCGCTCGCGATCAGGCCGACCGTGAGCGTCCGCTGCATGACGAGGCTGCGCGCCTGCAGGTTGGGCACGTAGCCCAGGTCGCTCGCGACCTGGAGGATGCGCGCGCGCGTGACATCGGACACCGAGCCCTTCCCGTTGAGGACCTTGCTCGTGGTCTGGAAGCTGACCCCCGAGCGAGCGGCGACGTCCTTGACCGAGACGTGCCGCGCGTGCCTGCGCACACCCACGCTGGAGGGTATTATTGCGCGCAAAGCGAACGTTCGCCTAGGCTCGATCCAGGCGGCAGTTTGGGAGGCGCCATGGGACCCCGACCCGAGTACCCGAGGCCGAACCTCCGGCGGGCCGCCTGGCAGAGCCTGAACGGCGAGTGGGAGTTCGGCGCGGGGCCGGCGCCGTCGTTTGACCGGACCATCGTCGTCCCCTTCTGCCCCGAGGCAGAGCTGTCCGGGATCGGGCGGCGGGTCGGTGACACGGTCTGGTACAGGCGCACGTTCGAGGCGCCCCCGGCCGACCGCCTGCTCATGCACTTCGGCGCCGTCGACTACTGGGCCACGATCTGGGTCAACGACGTCGAGGTCGCGCGGCACGAGGGCGGCCACAGCCCGTTCAGCGTCGACATCAGCCGGGCCGTCAGGCGCGGCGGCAACGTCGTCGTGGTCCGGGCCGACGATCCGCTCGCCGACAGGACCCTGCCCCGCGGCAAGCAGTACTGGACCGAGGCACCCGAAGGCATCTTCTACACCGCGACGACCGGCATCTGGCAGACCGTCTGGCTCGAGCCGCTGGGGGAACGCCACCTCGAGCGGCTGCGGCTCCGGCCCGACCTGGTCGCGGGCGCGCTGGATTTCGAGGTGGACGGCGAGGGGACGGCCGAGGTCGTCGCAGTGTTCGACGGCCAGGTCGTCGGCGCGTGGTCGGGCGGCGAGGGGCGAGGACGCCTGCAGCTCGACCGGGTTGTCGCGTGGCATCCGGAATCACCTCGGCTCTACGACCTCGAGGCGCGGCTGCTCGACCGCGATGGCAAGGTGGTCGACCGCGTCGAGAGCTACTTCGGCCTGCGCACCATCGAGGCCCGGGACGGACGCGTGTGGCTCAACGGCGAGCCGTTCGTCGAACGCCTGGTCCTCGACCAGGGCTACTTTCCGGGCGGGCTCCTGACCGCCCCGACGGACGGCGCTCTCCGCGAGGACATCCAGCTCGCCCAGTCCCTGGGCTTCAACGGAGCGCGCAAGCACCAGAAGGCCGAGGATCCGCGCTGGCTCTACTGGGCCGATACGCTGGGCTTCCTCGTCTGGTCGGAGATGCCGAGCTTCCACCAGTTTTCAGCCGAGGCGGAGCACCGCCTGACGGCCGAGTGGAGCGAGCTCGTGGGGCGCGACCGCGACCACCCTTCAGTCGTGGCCTGGGTCGTCGCCAACGAGAGCTTCGGCCTCGACCAGATCGATGCGGCGGTGCGTTCGGAGTTCGTCGTCCAGCTCTACAACCTGACCCGACGGCTCGACGGCACGCGGCCCGTCGTGTCCAACGACGGGTGGGAGCACTCCCTCAGCGACCTGTGCACGATCCACGACTACTCGCCGCCGCCCGAGCTCGATCGCCGTTACCGGTCGCTCGAGACGGCCCTCGAGGGCGGCGCCAACGGCCATGCGACCTACGACCCCGGGTTCGAGTACCGTGGCGAGCCGGTGCTCGTCAGCGAGTTCGGCGGACTGCGGGTCGCGGGGACTGGAGGCTGGGGCTGGCTCGAGGTCGGGAACGGCGACGATTTCCTGACCACTTACGGCGCGCTCATCGAGTCCCTGCTGGGGCCGGGCCCGGTCCAGGGGTTCTGCTACACGCAGCTCACCGACGTCGAGCAGGAGCAGAACGGCCTGCTCACCGCCGAACGCCGGCCGAAGGTCGACCCCGAGCTCGTGCGGCCGCTGACCCTATCCGCCAAGCGCCCGTGACCGTCGACGTCCCGCCCGCAGCCGGGGAGGGCGAGAGCGAGAAGGGCGACTCCACGAAAACCGTCGACGACGTGCTGCGGGAACTTCTCGTCGGCGACCTCAAAGTGCGCGTCGACCCGGTGAGCGGCCAGGCGATTCCGGACGGCGAGGGCGCCGGCGCGCGCGAAGATCACCCTTGACAGGTCGCCCGATCCCCAATACGATCCCATAAACCGATTTAGTAAATCGGTTCATCCAGCGCTGGTTCCGGTGCTGGGAATACGGGAGCGCAAAAGATGCCTGGAGCCTGGTTGGGGGTCCCGGTCCGGGTGACCATCGCCGACGTGGCCAGCGCGGCGGGCGTCTCGAAGACGGCCGTCTCCTTCGCCTTCAACAACCCCGAACGGCTGGGCCAGGCGACTCTCGAGCGTGTGCTCGGGGTCGCGCACGACCTGGGCTACACCCCGCACCCGGCCGCCCGCGCGCTGTCGATGCGCCGCAGCGGCACGATCGGCGTCCTCATCCCGCAGCGCCTGTCGACTGTGTTCGCCAACCCGTTCGTCAGCGAGCTGATCCAGGGCCTGGGCGAGATCTGCGAGGAGCACGACCTGACCCTGCTCCTGGTGCCGCCGCTTGACGGTTCGCTCGAAGGCGCGATCCGCCAGGCGTCCGTGGACGGTTTCATCAGCCTCGGGCTCGGCCCGCACGACCGCGCGCTCGAGGTGCTGGACGCGATCGGCATCCCGGCCGTGCTCGTGGATTCGGAGAGCGCCGCCGACCACCCTGTGGTGAACGTCGACGACCAGGGCGGCGCGGAAGCCGCGGCCCGGCACCTGATCGAGCTCGGCCACCGCGAGCTGGCGATCATCGTGCTGCCGCCGACACGGTCCCAGGCCGCCAACACGCCGACCGCCGTGCGGCGGCTGGCGGGCTACCGGTCGGCCATCGAGAGGGCGGGCGCCGCTGCCCCGCATACGGTCACGGCCGGGACGTCGATCGCCGCGGGCGCGCGCGCGTTCGAATCGCTGCCCCGGGGAAAGCAGCGACCATCCGGCGTGCTGGCGATGAGCGACATGGCGGCGATCGGTGTCATCTCGGCGGCCCAGTCCGCGGGGCTCCGGATACCCGAAGACCTCTCGGTGGTCGGGTTCGACGACATCCCGGCCTCGGCGTGGACGAATCCGCCGCTGACGACGGTGCGTCAGCCCATCGTCGAGAAGGGCAGGCTGGCCGCGCGCCTCTTGATCCAGAGCATGAAGGGCAAGGCGGTCGACTCGCCCGCGCCCCTCAAAACGACGCTCGTCATTCGCAACTCGACGTCGATGCCCGCAGACCCCGATTTGCCATTTAAGAGGAGGTAAATAGAATTGTTTGAGACGGTAGCCCTGTGTACCCGGCATGAGCGTGGACTAGGGGATGGGTAAGAAAAGATGGCATCTGTAACTTTTGATCACGTAGTCAAGCGCTACACGGCGGACGTGACGGTCGTCAAGGACTTCAACGTCGAGATCAAGGACAAGGAGTTCATGGTCCTCGTCGGACCGTCAGGGTGTGGAAAGTCGACGGCGCTCCGGATGCTGGCGGGCCTGGAGCAGATCACCGAAGGGCGGATCCTGATTGGCGAGCGAGTGGTCAACAACATCGCGGCGAAGGACCGCGACATCGCCATGGTGTTCCAGTCGTACGCGCTCTATCCGCACATGAGCGTGTACGACAACATGGCCTTCCCGCTCCAGATGCAGCACATGAAGAAACCGGAGATCGACAAGCGGGTGCGCAACGCGTCGCGCATCCTGGGCCTCGACAACTTCCTGAAGCGGAAGCCGCGCGCGCTGTCCGGCGGCCAGCGGCAGCGTGTCGCCCTCGGCCGGGCGATCGTGCGCAGCCCCAAGGTGTTCTTGCTCGACGAGCCGCTTTCCAACCTCGACGCCAAGCTCCGCGGCCAGACCCGGGTCGAGCTGCAGAAGCTGCACCGCGACCTGCAGACGACCTTCATCTACGTCACCCACGACCAGGTCGAGGCCATGACGATGGGTGACCGGATCGCGATCATGAACGCCGGCATCCTGCAGCAGGTCGGCACGCCGGGCGAGATCTACGACCACCCGGCCAACCTGTTCGTCGCCGGCTTCATCGGCACGCCGACCATGAACTTCATCCCGGCCAACGTCAGCAACGGGTCGGCGAAGGCATCGGGCTTCGAGATCAAGCTGCCGAAGGCCGTCAATGCGCAGAAAGGCACCCTGGGGTTCCGGCCCGAAGCGGTGACCGACCGGATCACGGACGGCACCCCGACGATGGACATGAAGGTCGACGTCGTGGAGCGGCTTGGCTCGGACCAGTTCCTTTACGGGACGGTCGGAGGCGACCAGGTCACCGCTCGCGTGGACCCGCGGATGAACGTCTCGCCGGGCGACAAGGTCCGGTTGGGGCTCGACACGCGGGTGCTGCACTTCTTCGACTCCGAGAGTGAGACGGCGCTTCTGTAAAAACGGCACCGGTTAAGCCGGTTTGAACGTAGAGCGCATCCGTGCCATTCAGGACTTCGATGCCGCGCGCGGGCGGGCGTTCTGGCGCAGCCTGCGCACGATCCTCACCGGGCGCGCGGAGCGGCTCCGGTCAATCGAACCGGTGTTGCGCGCGGCGGGCATGGAGGGCCGCGCGTTCGGCGGCGTCCAGGAGATACCCGTCGACAAGATCGCCGGGTCGGTGGCGCCCGACGTCAAGACCGGAGACTTCGACCCCCGGTTTCTGCCCCTGAACCGGCGGATGCGCGAGCGGTGGACCCGCATCTACCAGGCGATGGTCGAGGGCGACGAGCTGCCGCCGATCGACGTCTACAGAGTCGACGGCCGGTACTACGTGATCGACGGCCATCACCGCGTCTCGGTGGCGCGGAGCCTGGGGCGGCCGATGATCAACGCGAGGATCATCAACGTCAAGACCCGTGCGCCCCTGAGCTCGGAGAGCGACTGCGCCGCCCAGCTCCGGGCGGCGGAGTACGCGGCCTTTCTCGACGCGACGCAGCTCCACCGCACGCGGCCAGAGGCGCGGCTCGAGTGCAGCCGGCTCGGGCGTTACGACGAGATCATGCAGCACATCGCCGGGCACCGCTATTTCCTGAGCCTGGAGCAGCGCCGCGACGTCCCGCTGCAGGAGGCCGCGGCCAGCTGGTACGACCACGTTTACCACCCGATCGCCCAGGCGATCCGCAAGCACCGCGTTCTCGAGCGGCTGCCCGGCTGGACCGAAGCCGACGTCTACGTCGAGGTCACCAGGCGCTGGCTGGCGCTGAGCAAGAAGGGAGAGCCGGCGGGGCCGGACCCGGCGGTCCAGGGTCTCCTCGCGGAGAACGCCAGGTCGTGGTGGCGGCGCCGCCGCAAGATCGAGCTGCAGCCGGCATGATCGGGATCTCGAAAACAGACCAGAGGGCTGCGCGTCGCCTTGGCGGCCGGGTTCACCCCGGCCGCAACCTCTCATAGATGGTCGGGATCATCTTCGGCCCGCCGGGTAGCGGCAAGGGCACGCAGGCGGCCCGGATCGAGAGCGAGTTCGGGCTCCAGCACCTGTCGACCGGCGACATCCTGCGCCACGAGGTTGCCCAGGGCACGCCCACGGGCCGGGAAGCGGGGCGGATCATGGCCGCCGGCGACCTGGTCCCCGACGAGCTGATCGTCGACATCGTGCGCGGCCGGCTGCCAGAGGCCGAGGCGGGCGCGGGCGTCCTGCTGGACGGCTTCCCCCGGACCGAGCGCCAGGCCCAGGCACTGGACGCGATGCTCGCCGGCGAAGGCCACCAGGTCGACTTCGTGCTCGCCCTGGAGGTGCCGGAGGCGGATCTCGTCGAGAGACTGCTGCATAGGGCTGAACTCGAGGGCCGCGCCGACGACACGCGCCAGGCGATCGAGGAGCGGATGCACGAGTACCACAAGCTGACGGAGGCGGTGTTCGACCACTACCAGCGCTCGGGCATGCAGGTCGAGAGGGTCGACGGAACGGGCACCCCGGATGCGGTTTTCGAACGCATACGCCTGGCCGTCGGCATATCCTCTCGGTAAGGAGACATGGCTCGCCGGGCCCGCCAGGCCGATCTAGGTCAAGCAATCCCGCCGTCTGCGAACGGAGATCGGCAGGTGCCTTTCACCGAGATCGAACCACAGGATGCCGAGCCACGCGTCGCCAGCCCATTCCCGCCGATCGCGGAGTACGCGTTCCTGTCGGACTGCGAGGTCAACTGCCTGGTCGCGCCCAGCGGCCGCGTGGAGTGGATGTGCCTGCCCCGGCCTGACAGCCCGAGCGTTTTCGCGGCCATCCTCGACCGCGGCGCGGGCAGCTTCGGCTTCGGGCCGACCGGGGTCTCGGTGCCGGCCGGCCGCCGTTACCTCCCGGGAACGCTCGTCCTGGAGACGACCTGGCGGACCCGCACCGGCTGGCTGATCGTCCGCGACGCCCTGTGCATCGGCCCCTGGTATCACAGCCAGCGGCGGTCGGGGACCTACCGCCGCCCGCCGTCGGACTACGAGGCGGAGCACATCCTCCTCCGGACCGCGCGCTGCGTCGTCGGCCAGGTCGAGGTGACCCTCGACTGCCAGCCGGTGTTCGACTACGGCCAGACCGAGGCCGGCTGGGAGTACGCCGGCACCGGCTACAACGAGGCCATCGCGTCAGGGGGCCAGGACGAGGTGCCGATCAGGCTCGTCACCGACCTGAGGGTTGGCTTCGAGGGCCGCGGCGCGCACGCGACGAAAACGCTGCGCCAGGGCGAGCGAACTTACGTCGCGATGGTGTGGCCGCGCTCCCGGCACTCGACGGGCAAGGAGTACTGGGCCGAGCATCCCGCGCCGGCGACGGTGGAGGAGGCCTTCGAACGGGTCGAACGGACAGCCGACTTCTGGCGCGAGTGGATCAATCGCGGCGAGTTCCCTGAGCATCCTTGGCAGAGCTACCTGCAGCGCAGCGCCCTGACCCTCAAAGGGCTCACGTACAGCCCGACCGGGGCGCTGCTCGCCGCGTCGACGACGTCCATGCCCGAAACGGTGGGCGGCGAGCGGAACTGGGACTACCGGTACACGTGGATCCGCGACGGCACGTTCATGCTCTGGGGTCTCTACACGCTCGGTTTCGCGCGCGAGGCGAACGACTTCTTCTACTTCATCGCCGACGTCGCGGCCGGCAAGAAGGACCTGCAGATCATGTATGGGATCGGGGGCGAGCACCAGCTCACCGAGAAGACGCTCGACCACCTGACCGGGTACGAGTTCTCGCGTCCGGTCCGCACCGGCAATGGGGCGTTCAGCCAGGAGCAGCACGACGTGTGGGGAGCGGTGCTCGACTCGGTGTACCTGCACACCAAGTCACGTGACTACCTGCCCGAGCTGGTGTGGCCGATTCTCAAGCGCGCGGTCGAGTGCGCGATCGAGGAGTGGAAGCTGCCCGACCGGGGGATCTGGGAGGTGCGCGGCGAGCCGCAGCACTTCACGTCGTCGAAGCTGATGTGCTGGGTGGCGCTGGACCGCGGAGCGCGGCTGGCGGAGATGCACGGCGACATGGACCTCGCCAGGTACTGGCAGCTGGTCGCGGACGAGATCAAGTCCGACATCTGCGAGCACGGGGTCGACGAACGCGGCGTCTTCGTCCAGCACTACGGCAGCAAGGCGCTGGACGCGTCGGTGCTGCTGATCCCGCTCGTGCGTTTCCTGCCGCCGGAGGATCCGCGCGTGCGGGCCACGGTGCTGGCGATCGCCGACGAGCTGACGGTCGATGGGATGGTGCTGCGCTACCGCACCGACGAGACGGACGACGGGCTGCACGGTGAGGAGGGCACGTTCACGATCTGCTCGTTCTGGCTCGTGTCGGCGCTGTCTGAGATCGGCGAGCTGGACCGGGCCCGCGAGCTGTGCGAGAAGCTGCTGTCCTACGCGAGCCCGCTGATGCTGTACGCGGAGGAGATCGACCCGCGCAGCGGGCGGCACCTGGGGAACTTCCCGCAGGCGTTCTCCCACCTGGCCCTGATCAACGCCGTGATGCACGTGATCCACGCCGAGTCGGGGGCCACGCACAAGTTCAGCGCGGGGATGGCGTCGCCGCAGCCCTGACCCCATTCGGTCCTTCTGGCGCCAGACCGACCTAATAACCGCGCCGCATAGGTCGCTCTGACGCCAGACCGACCTTAACAAGCTGGGTGGATGTTGACCGACGGTCGGGGCAGGCTTGATCTGTGCGCGCACCTAGAATTCCGCCCGAGCTGACCAAGCGTCCGTTCTCCCTCGACGAGGCGCGCCAGGCGGGGCTGAGCCCGCGTTCGCTTCGCGGCAGATCCTGGCGGCGACTCGCCTCCGAGCTGTACTGCTGGCGCGGACTCGACCTGGGGCCCTGGTCGCTGATTCACGGTTGGAGCCGGCGCCTGCCCCCGAACGCAATCTTTGCCGGACGGACGGCGGCATGGTTGATGGGCATTGACATCGATCCGACCCCCATCGAAGTGATCGTTCCCGTGACGTCCGGAGTGCGATCCCGTCCGGGGCTCGTGGTGCACCGCCGCGACTTTCGTCCGGTCATGAATGTCCGCGGTTTTCGGGTGACACCTGCCGATCGCACTCTGGCCGATGCCTGTCGTGGTCTTCCCGACGTCGAGGCGCTTGTCGTTCTGGACAGTGCGTTGCGCAAGGGACTTGGTCGTGTAGAGCGCCGGCTGGGTGTCCTGGCCGAACCGGCGGAATCCCCGATGGAAACCCGTCTTCGGTGGCTGCTTCTCGAGGCAGGACTGCCCCGCCCACGGGTCCAGGCCCCTCTTCACAACGCGGCGGGCCGGTTCGTCGGGCGGGCTGACCTCTACTACCCCCAGGCCCGGCTCGTCATTGAGTACG
>WNGF01000323.1_pt1 | contig 102416 bp, 98 predicted proteins | sample 5400641 | NCBI WGS metagenome assembly WNGF01 (sample SAMN13153371, study PRJNA577476) | soil metagenome | isolation source: 80 cm soil or saprolite under grassland replicate 2 | place: USA:California | collected 2016-06-15 | reverse complement strand
CCCTCCTCGCGCCAGGACGCGGGTCTCGCCTTGCCAGCCGAGGTCCCCGGTGAGCAGCACAGAGACTGCGCGCCAGTCGAGCCTCAAGACGAGGGAGTCATCGTTCGGGCTGACGCTCGGCTGACCGTCCGGATTCACCACCGTGACGAGGGCATCGCCTACCCAGAGCCGCTGTCCGGCGCTCAGGACCCGACGCGCCGCGCCCGACTGCTGCAGGGCCAGAAGCGTTTCCGCGCCTCCCGGCCCCCACCGTCCGCTCTCCCAGAACTCGCCGACCCGAAAGTGGCGTAGGACCGCGCCCAGGCCTCCCCCGTGATCCGAATCCGAGTGGGAGAGCGCGACCACGTCGAGGCAGCGCACGGGCCGATTCCAGAGAAAGGGCGAGAGCACCCGCTCGCCGACGTCGAAGCGCCGCGCGCCGCCGGGGCCGCCATCGACCAGGATGCGGGGTCCCTCGGGGAGCTCGACGAGGGTGGCATCGCCTTGGCCAACATCGAGGAACGTGATCCGGAGCCGCCCATCACCCGGACTCAGCCAGGGCCACACCGAGAGCGCCATCGCGGCGGCCAAGAGCCCCGAGGCCGCTACCCGTGTCCAGACGCGCATCGCCAAGTACGGGACGAGGAGGAGCGCACCGCACCAGGCGGTGATTGCCGCCCATGAAGGGGCCGGCAGATGCACCATGGCTCCGGGGACGGCGGCCGCCGCCCAGACCGCGACGCGCAATGCTACGAGCAGCAGCCAGAGGGTGTTGAACAGCAGGCTCGCCGCCGTCTCGCTCAACAGCTGGATCAAGAGCGCCAGCATCCCGAGCGTCGTGGCCGGTCCCGCCAGAGGAACCACCACGAGATTGGCCGCGACGCCGATGAGGGAGAGCTGGTTGAAGTGGGCGAGCATGACGGGCGTCACCGGGAGCTGGGCGGCCAGACTCACTGCCACGGCCGCCGCCAGCCAGTGCGGCCAGCCACGCTCCATCAAGAACCCGCTAAATGGCGGAGCGAGATAGATGATGCCCGCAGTGGCCGCGAAAGAGAGCTGGAAGCCGGGATCCCACAAGTCAGTCGGGCTCCAGACGAGCAGTAGCAATCCGGCCAGGCAGAGCGCGTTCATGAGCTGGGAGTCGCGCTCGAGGAGCACACTCAGGAGCAAGAGGAGGCCCATTACCGTGGCTCTCAGGACGGAGGGCTGCCCACCGACCACCAGGGCGAAGCCGACGAGTACGGCCGCGGCGACGAGCGCAGTCGCCCGGCGCGGCACGCCGAAGAGGGACAACGAGGCGAACACCGAGGAGGCGACGAGGGCGACATTGAACCCCGAGACTGCGAGGATGTGGTAGACGCCCGCGCGGCGGAAGGCCTCGTCGGTTTCAACGGGCAGCGCGGTTCGCTCCCCGAGGAGGAGCCCGGCCAGGAGGGCCGCCGACGAGTCGGGGAGCTGGGCGTGGGTGATCGCCACCGCCCAGCGCCTCACCCTGACGGGCCACGGGGGAGCATCCGCCGTAAGGGGCGTCACGCGGTCGCCTCGTCCGCTGCCGACGAGCAAGATGCCCTCCCGGCGCAGATGGCCCGGGTAATCGAAGACGTCCGGGTTCCTGAATCCGATGGGCCGATGGAGTCGGACCTCGGCTCGGATCCGCTGCCCCTCTCCGAGGGACCCTGTCTCGCCGTAGATCGTGAGCTGCACCCGGCCGCTCGCGGGGCGCCGGTCGGGGCCATCGTGGTAGGCGTCCACGTCGAGCAGGAGCCGCATGTGATCCGTCGCCCACCGAACGGGCTCTTCCATCAATCGCCCGTCAATGGAAACCACCGGCGGGAGGACCTGGCGGGAGATGTGGTCCCGGGGCAGGAAGGGCGCGCTGCCGCGCAACGCCCCCAAAGTGACAAGGCTCGCCAGCAGCAGGAGCAGCGCCGGTCGGTCGTGACCGCAGCCGAGAGCCACCACGCCCAGGACCAGGAATCCGCCGGTGAGCTCGACGAGCAACAGGGGAGGGGAGCCGAGCCAGGAAGCGGCGGCGACGCCCGCCGCGAAGGTCACGGCGAGCGGGAGCACCGGCGCGCTCTCGAGACGCACACTCACTCCCCGACGGTGACGAGGTCGCGGAGGGCCGCCAGCTTCTTCGGCCCGAGCCCCACGATCCGACGCAGCGCCTCGGGAGAGTCGAAGCCCCCGCGGCGCTCCCGCTCGTCCAGGATCCGTTGAGCGAGTCCCGGCCCCACACCCGGCAGTCGGGCCAGTTCGGCGGCGGTGGCGCGATTGAGGTCAAGAGGGCGAGGGGGCGCGCCGTTGACGCTAACGGTCTTCGGCGGGGCCGTTCGCGAGAGCGGGGTTGCCTCTCTCCGAGGAAAGGCCAGCAGGGGCGCCGAGGGTTCCTCGCGGTCGAAGCGCTCGAGGCGTAGGGCAGCGCCGGGGAAGCCGGCCCGCCACTCCCGGATGCCCATGCCCAGTAGGAGCATCGTCGCGAGGACGATGAGTAGACGGAGCTGGGGCCGAGAGTACAGCATGACACTCAGAGCGTGCCATGTGGAGGCCGGGCAACCTAGAGTGCGAAATCGGATACAGCGGCCTGGCTCAAGTCAGGAGACGGTGACAAGCCGGAGCAGGCGAGCCGGTCTCGGTGCGCCAGGGTTGCGTCCGGTGGCATCGTCCAGGGCATCTATCGGCGCTCTCGAGCACCAAATTCGCAAGGGCGGCGAAGCCCCCCGCCGAGTTTCCTAGCAGGATGCGGAAAAACTCGCAGGCCGCTCAAAAAGGTCCAGATGCAAGGCGGCGCCCGAGGGCCGCACGCGAGGCGTACTCTCTGTACGTTGAGCGTGCGGCCGAGGGCGCCAACGCAGCAGATGGGCCTTTTTCAGCAGCCTGCTAGAGCGGCGAGGCGATGCCCGACAGGGCCTCATGTATGCGTGTCGGGTCGAAGGGCTTGTGAATCACGAAGGAAGCATGCCGGCGCTCCTCCAGGGTTACCTCCGCCTCCTCCCAGCCCGTGACGAGCCCGACCGGCAGGCGAGGCCAGCGGTTGCGGATCGCCTGGGCGGTGTCGGATCCGCTCATCTCGGGCATGCCGAGATCGGTGAGCACGATGTCGACCTCCTGCCCCGACGTCAGCAGGTCGAGCCCCTCCCGGCCTCCACCGGCCTGGAGCACGTGATGCCCGTCCGCGGCGAGGATCTCCGCCAGGACGGCCCGCACCTCGGGCTCGTCGTCGATGACGAGGACGCGCAGCCCCTTCACGGCCGGCTCCACATCGGCCCCGGGTTGGGGTGGCTTCTTCTCGATCCCCATCGGGAGGCTGACGGTGACCGTCGTTCCCTGACCCTCCGCGCTCTCGATCTGCAGGGTACCCCCGTAACGCTGAATCGTGCCGTAGCCGACGCTCAGCCCGAGCCCCGTACTCTTGGGCCCCTTCGTGGTGAAGAAGGGCTCCAGCGCCCGGCGCCGCGTATCCTCCGACATCCCGACGCCGTTGTCCGTCACGGCGCAGTGGATCCGGTCCTCCGCCGCCCAGGTCCGGATGGTGATCACCCCACCCTCACGCAGGGCCTCGACGGCATTCAGCATCAGATTAATCAGGACCTCCCGGAGCGGGCCCGCTTCACCCGCGGCCGGCGGGACAGCTCCCAGCTCCAACGCGATCTCGATCGAGGAGCCGCGTCGTTGCGCCTCGTCCTGCCAGTGCGGCCGCACCAGCTCCACAACCTCGTGGACGACCTCGTTGAGGTCGACCGCCGTTGCCGGGGACACCGGCTCGGCGCGCCCGAACCGCTGCACGCGTCGGACGACCTCGGCGCCATCGCGGGCCGTGCGGAGGATGATTTCCAGGGTTCGGGAGACGTTGGCGCGCGCCCCGGCCCGCAGGGCGAGCTCCGCCCGGCCGACGATCACCGCGAAGAGATTGTTGAGGTGGTGGGCCATGCCCGATGCGAGCTGGCCGATTGCCCGCAGCGTCTCGCCCCGCACCAGCTGGGCCTGAGTGGTCTTGAGGTCCTCGACGACTCCGTGCAGCCGCTGGGCAGACTGCCGGGCCTCCTGGAGCAGCCGCGCGTTTTCCACGGAGTAGCCGACGTAGGTCAGCAGAGCATTGAGGAACTGCAGGTCGATGGGGCTGAACGGCGCGAGGGACGCCGCCCCAGCCTCCGGCTTCCTCTTGGCCAGGTTGATCACGCCGATGATCCGGTTCGCCACCCGGATCGGCATGCAGATGAACGCGCCCGAACCGTACTGGGGCGCGCTCTGGCGGCCGAACCGAGGATCGGTCTCGATGTCCTCCACCAGGATCGGCTCCCCCTCGGCGGCGACCTTCCCCGAAATCCCCTCCCCGAGCTTCACCTCGACCCGGGACGCGATGTCGGCCGGAATGTCCTGGGCCACGACCACCTTGAGCACCTGTCGCTCCGGGTCGAGCATCATGATGGACCCCCTGCTGGCCCGGACCGCGCGCATCGTGTTCTGCAGGACCAGCGTCAGCAAGTCCTCCATCCGGGGCACCCGGGCCGCCAGTTCCACGGTCTCGTTCAAGGTGCCAAGCTTGAACACGAGGTCCTCGAGGCGCTGGGTGGCCCCCCGGAGATCGTCGACCATCTGCCGGAAGGCGGCTGTCAACTGGCCGATCTCGGTGACCTCCGCCAGCCTTGGCACCACGGCGCTGGATTCGTCCCTCAGGACGACAGGCTTGCCCGCTGCCGACGCCTGGACGGTCTCGGCCAGTCGGGCGATTTGGCTCACCAGCCGGCGGAAGATCAGGAAGCCGACGACGGACACGCCCACGGCCACGAGTACCCCGAGCTCGGCGGCGGTGTACCGGAGGAGGTCGGCCCAGGACAGGAAGTACACGAGCAGCAGGATAGGGAGCAGAGCGACGAGGGCGAACACGACGGACGCGGCGGCGCGGAGGCTGAGCGTCCGAGAGAGGCGAACGGGCGAGATCATAGTTCGGTGCGCTCCCAGCAGACGCTTGAAAGAGTGGCGCGATCGTGAGGTCTTGTCAATAGCGACTCCGGGCGGATCGCGTCCCCGGATCCGCGGGCAGACGCCACGGTGGCTGCGTTCTATGGCGTGAGGGCGGCGCGGGTGATCGCGGTGGTCTCCCTGTTGTGCCACTCCGAGGCCGCGAACGCCTCGTTGATCTTCTCGAGCGGGTACTTGTGGGAGAGGATGCGGTGCCACGGCCACCGGTCACGGGTGCGGACGAGGAAGTCGAGCGCGCGCGGGATCACCCACGGATCGTACTGGATGACGCCGACGATCTTCTTCGAGCCCCAGACGAGGAGCGAGGGTTCCAGCTCGACCTTGGCGCCGCGGCTGATGGTGCCGATCTCGAGGTAGGTGCCGCCCGCGCGCAGCATGTCGATACCCTCCGGGATCACCGCGGGGAAGCCGACGAAGTCGCACGCCACATCAGCGCCCACGCCGCCCGTCCACTGGCGCACGAGCTTGACCCGTTCCCTCCGGTCCGGCACCTCCTTGAGGTTGAGCGTGTAATCGGCCCCGAAGGCCCGCGCCAGCTCCAGCCGCCCGGGGATCTGGTCGATGACAATCACGGCGGCGGCGCCCATGTCCTTGGCCACCGCCGCTGCCTGGATCCCGAGTCCCCCCGCGCCTTGCATCACCACGTTGTCGCCGAAGCGCAGGCCGGCGACGTGGAGCCCGTAGATGACCTGCGAGAGGGCACAGTTCACCGGCGCGACCGCCTCATCGGAGAGCTGGTCGGGGACCTTGAAGATGTACCCGCCGGGGCGGAGGTAGTAGTGGTCGGCGAAGGCGCCGTGCAGATGAGGGAAGGCGCTCGGCCCGAGCGGCCGCTCGATCTTGTTGGGGCACGCCGCCGGCTCGTTGTTGAGACAGGCGTAGCAGCGCCGGCAGGGATAGAAGTACGTGTAGGCGACGCGGTCGCCGTCGTGGAGCGGGCGCCCCAGGGAATCGGTCTTCACCTTCTCGCCCAGGCATGCCACGCGGCCCGTCATCTCGTGCCCGTAGATCCAGCCGTCCTCGGGGTACTTGAGCGGCGCGTCGCCCCGCCAGAAGTGGAGGTCGGAGCCGCAAATATTGGCGACCGAGACACGGATCAGCACGCCCTCGGGCTCGACCTCCGGGATCGGCACCTCTGTGATCTCGAACGGCTTGCCCGGGCCGAAGAAGACGGCGGCTTTCGCGGTGGCTGGCATGGGGGCTCCTTTTATCGGGCTTGAACGGGATTCACTCGCGCTCCCGGCCCAGCTCGAAGGCGTCGTGGAGCGCGCGGACGGCGAGCTCCGCGTACTTGTCCTCGATCACGCAGGAGACGGCGATCTCCGAGGTCGAGATCATCTGGATGTTGATCCCTTCCTTGGACAACGTGGCGAACATCCGCGCCGCCACGCTCGCGTGGCTGCGCATCCCGACGCCCACGATGGAGACCTTGGCGATGCGGTCGTCGGCGGCGACGCCCTCGGCGCCGATATCCTTGGCGAGTCCGGCCAGCACGCGCTCGGCACGCTGGCGGTCGGCCCGCGGCAGCGTGAAGGAGATATCCGTGAGGCCGTCGTGACTGATGTTCTGCACGATCATGTCCACGACGATGTTCTGCGCGCCGAGGCCGCCGAAGACCTGCGCGGCGATGCCGGGCCGGTCGGGCACGCGAAGGATGGATACCTTGGCCTGGCCCCGGTCGTGGGTGATGCCGGTGACCACCACCTCTTCCATGCTGTGATCCTCCCTGGTCACGAGGGTGCCCGGGTCCGGCTTGAAGGTCGAGCGGACATGGACCGGCACGCCGTACTTCTTCGCGAACTCGACGGAGCGCGACTGGAGCACCTTCGCCCCCAGGCTGGCCATCTCGAGCATCTCGTCGTAAGACACGCGCGCGAGCTTCTTCGCGTCGGGCACCACGTTGGGATCGGCCGTGTAGACGCCGTCCACGTCGGTGAAGATCTCGCAGACATCCGCCTCGAGGGCGGCGGCGAGCGCCACCGCCGTCAGGTCGGATCCACCGCGGCCGAGGGTCGTGATCTCCCCCTTCTCGGTCATGCCCTGGAATCCCGCGACCACCACGATCTTGCCGGCGTCGAGCGCGGCGGTGATGCGCTCGGCCGTGATGCGCTTGATGCGCGCCCTGGTGTGGACCTCGTCGGTGTAGAGCCCGACCTGGGGCCCGGTCAAGGAGCAGGCGGGGCGGCCCAGGGACTGGAGCGCCATCGCCAGGAGCCCGATGGTCACCTGCTCGCCCGTGGCGAGGAGCATGTCCATCTCCCGCGGATCGGGGCTGGGCGTGATGGCGGAGGCGAGGGCCAGCAGGTCGTCGGTCGTCTTCCCCATCGCGGACACCACGACCACCATCCGGTGGCTCGGCGCGGCCGATTCGGCCACCCGGCGCGCGACGTTCTTGATCTTCTCGGGGTCGGCGACGGACGAGCCGCCGTACTTCTGCACGATCAGCTGGCCCATGGACGAGTCATCCTACACGACCGCGTAGCAAACTGCAAAGCGCCGTATCGCGCCATCTAAAATGTCACCGAATGGGAATCGTCGCGCCATTTTCGATGCTACTTTCCTCGCTGTATGGAGACAGCCATCGTGAGTGCGCGAGCGAAGCGAGAATACGTGGGAGCGATCTCTCAGCGGTCGTCGAGTTGCCGCAGAAGGCGAGGCGCGCGTGGAGGGCGATGCGGAGCCCCGCCGAGCGGTGGGGCTCGTCGAACAAGCCGCTTCAACCAACCGGGGCTCGCGTTGCTCGCTCCGGCCGCTGAGCGCCAGCGTTCGGCGGACAGGAGACACGTCTACACGGTATCCGTGAATCCAGTATAATGCGGGTCCAAAGAGGGCGGACGTGATCGCGTCCTTCGGCGACCGGGCCACAGAGGATCTGTACCATGGGCGAAAATCAAAGGCCGCACGGGGGTTACCAGCCGAGATCGTCTCCGTCGCCGTCCGGAAGCTGGACATGGTTAAATTAACGCCGCGCAGGTTTTGCAGGACTTGGCCTCGCCACCTGGGAACCGCCTGGAAGCCTTGCGGGGCGACTTGAGGGGGTACCACAGCATCCGCGTCAACGATCAGTGGCGGCTTGTGTTCCGTTGGGCAGCGGGTGAAGCGCATGAAGTGCGCATAACCGACTACCACAGTTGAGAGTCCTGAGAGGATTGGGAATGATCCCCCGTAATAGAGTTCCGACGCATCCGGGTGAGGTTCTCCAGGATGAGTTTCTGGTCCCGCTCGGGCTGACCCAGGTGAGGCTGGCCGAGCACGTCGGGGTGCCCGTGCAGCGCATCAACGAAATCATCCGTCGGAAGCGCGGCGTCACGCCGGAGACGGCGTGGCTCTTCGCGCAGGCCTTCGGCACCACACCACATTTCTGGGTCAATCTCCAGATGAACTATGACTTGGCAAGCGCACGCCCGAAGCGCCGCGTTTCCAAGCTTCGGAAGGCCGGCTAACAACCGGCTGAACCAGACGGTCGGCCCCGTCACCCGCCTTGCAACTTCGGCAAGGCCCGCGCCGGTCCCGCCCGCCGGTTAGCCGGAGCGTTATGCCGACGTCAGATGAGTCTCGTGGCAAAGCGGTGGCAAGGTGAAGGGACGGACGCGGATCCCGAACGCTGAATCCATTATCAAAGCAGCTGAACCGTCCGCACCACGGCGTGCTTTGGTCATCCCTCTGCTGACAGTCGAGGCTCGCCTCAAGCGGGCGCTGCGGAGCCATCTCCGCCAGCTCGGTTTCAAGCCAACGGGGGAAGGCAGGCTAGCTCCGCCCGATTGTTCCAAGGAGTCCTTTCGAGCGCATCCATGCCCACGCCAACCCCCACTATCGCCCACCGGCCTCCGCCGAGCCTCCCGCCCCCGTCGCAGTCCGCCGGCGCGTGCGCCCACGGCTCAGTCCCAAGCCCGCGGCCCACGTCCCCGCGTCGCGCCCCTTTTCCTCGGTAACATTTTCGGTGGCGCGATGATTCACTCTTCGGTCACATTCTCAAATGGCTTGACAGGAGCGCCCCACCATCGGCGCAGTCGCTCGCGGCGCCGCGGCGGTGTCAGCGCCGAGAGGGCGCGACGGGCGCGCCGGCGGCCCGCGTCGCCTCCGTGAGGCTCACGTGCTCGACCAGCAGCAGGACGAGGCCGGAGAGGGTGACGGGGAAGAACTGCGAAGCGTGGATGAGGAGGGAGAACGAGAGCGCCTCCGTGCGAGGCACAGAGAACAGCGCCAGGGCCAGGACGGTGGCGGCCTGCACGACGCCGACGTAGCCGGGACTGGACGGCACGCTGACGCCCAGACCGAGGAAGGCCAGCACCGTCCACGACGCGGCCAGCGGGAGGTCGAGGTGGGCGGCGTGGAGACCGATCCAGACCGAGAGCACGAACAGCACCCAGATCGAGGTCGAGGAGAGGAGGATCGGGACGAAGTGGTGCCCCGCGCGCACGCCCCGGAGCCCCTCGCTCATGGTGCCGAGAACGTCCATCGCGCGCCGCTCCACCCAAGCCCGGCGATGAAAGAGGGCACGGATCACGCCTCCGCACCATCCGGGCGCGAGGGCGATCACCGCCAGCACGGTCATGGCAGCCAGGTCGGCGCTCAGGAAAACAGCGGCAGGCCAGCGGAGAGCGGGTGGGATCGGGATGGTGAGGAACAAGGCGGCCACGATGAGGCCGATCGCGAGGCCGTCGAGCGCCCGCTCCACGACAATGGTGGCCAGTACCGTCCAGAAGCGCTGGCCCCGCCGGGATGCGACGTAGGCGCGCACGACTTCGCCGGCGCGGAGCGGCAACAGGTTGTTCGCCATGTAGCCGATCATGAGCGCGTTGAAGAGGTGTCGGGGCCGAGAGCCCGGCGGGAAGAGGTAATACCAGCGCCAGGCCCGCATCCAAATCGAGAGGAGGTTCAAGGCGACGCTCATGGCGAGGAAGCCCCAGTTGGTGTTCGCCAGGCGGGTCCCGACCTCGCGCAGGTCGACGTTCCAGAAGAGATAGACGAGGAGCGCCATGCTGACCGTGACGCCCACGAGGATCTTCGCCGGCCGCCCACGCGGAGGCACGGAGGTCGTGGTCAAAGGCCGAGCCAGCCCCCAGGAGGCGGGATTGCCGATGCGGATGGCGACGGCGAGGGCCGGGAGCCGGCCGATCTCATCCCTCCCCCTCTACCCGGATCATGGTGGTGCGTGACGCGACCACCGGCAGCTGGTCGATGCCCGCCAGCGCTGCCCGCATGTCGCGCTCGCGCGCCTCGTGGGTCATCATCACCACCGGCACGGCTTCTCCGTGGGCCCTTCCCTTCTGGAGCACGGAGACCAGCGAGATGTCGTGGTGGCCCAGGATCCCCGCCACCTGGGCGAGCACGCCCGGGCGGTCCATGGCCATCACGCGCAGGTAGTAGGCGGAGCGGATCTCGTCCATGGAGCGGAGCGGCAGGGGCCGCCCGCTCGCCGAGGGCAGTTCGACGTCCAGCGCCGGAATGCCGTGAGCTACCCGCCGGGCGATGTCGAGCGTATCCGACCAGACCGCGGACGCCGTGGGGAGCTGCCCCGCGCCCCGGCCGTAGAACATCAGGTTGCCCACATTGTCGCCGGTGATGAACACCGCGTTGAAGGCGCCGGAGACCGCGGCCATCGGCGAGTCGGCGGGGATCATGGTCGGGTGGACCCGCGCCTCGAGGGCGCCGCCGGAGGCCTTGGCAATGGCGAGGAGCTTGATCCGGTAGCCCAGCTCGCCCGCGTTGACCACGTCCTCCCGCGAGACCCCCGTGATGCCTTCGGTGTGGATGTCCTTGAGGTCCACCGTCGTGCGGAAGGCCAGCGACGCCAGGATCTGCAGCTTGTGGGCGGAGTCGAGCCCTTCGACGTCGAGCGCGGGATCGGCTTCCGCGTAGCCCTTGGCCTGTGCTTCCCTCAGCACCTCCGCGAAGTCGCGTCCCTCGTCGGTCATCTTCGACAGGATGTAGTTGCACGTGCCGTTGACGATGCCGAAGGCGGAGAGGATGCGATTGGCGGGAAGGCCTTCCTTGACGGCGCGGATCAAGGGGATGCCGCCCGCGACGGCCGCCTCGAACCCCAGCATGACGCGATTGCGCCGCGCTTCCTCGAAGATCTCGACCCCGTGGTGGGCCAGGAGCGCCTTGTTCGCGGTGACCACGTGCTTGCCCGACGCGAGCGCCTTCAGGATGAACGTGCGGGCCGGCTCCAGGCCGCCCACCAGCTCGATCACGATCTGCACCTCGGGATCGTCCAGCACCGGGTTGGCGTCGCTGACCAGCGGGAGGCCCCTGAGGTCGAGCCCCTCGCGGGGCCGGGTGAGATCGGCGTCGGCGACGCGGTGGAGCACGAGCCTGCAGCCGGCGCGCTCCTGCATCTCGGTGCCGTGGCTCTCGAGCACCTTGACCACGCCAGCGCCGACCGTGCCGAGCCCGAGGAGAGCGATCTTGATCTCTTTCATGGCGAGCAAACTCTGTGGGGGGCTTCACCCCCCTTCCGAGGCCTCCCCCCAGGAACCGTTGCGTTGGCAAAGCCGGCACTCGAACGTCGATCAGGGCGCACGAGTTTTTTCTCCGACGGCCTCCCAGGGGCGTGGCGGACCAGCCTCCGTTCGAGCGCCGGCTCCGCCGGCGCAACCCTGTTCTGGGGGGAGGTTTCGGAGGGGGCCGTCGAGGCCCCTCCGATCTTATCGCGTGGTGAGGCTCTTGAGGCCGCGCAGGGCCTGTTTGATGCGCTGCTCGTTCTCGACCAGGGCGAAGCGGACATAGCCCTCGCCGTACTCGCCGAAGCCGATGCCGGGTGAGACCGCCACCTTGCACTCCTGGATCAGCACCTTGGCGAACTCGAGCGAGCCCATGATGCGGTAGTTGTCTGGGATGGGCGCCCAGACAAACATGGTGGCCTTGGGCTTGACCACCGACCACCCGAGCTTGTTGAGCCCGTCCACGAGGACGTTGCGCCGCTTCCGGTACACCTCCACGATGTCGTCGACGCAGGACTGGTCGCCTTCCAGCGCGATGATCCCCGCGATCTGGATGGGCTGGAACACGCCGTAGTCGAGGTATGACTTGATCCGCGCGAGGGCGTGGACCATCTGGCGGTTGCCGCAGCAGAAGGCCAGGCGCCAGCCCGCCATGTTGTAGGACTTGGTGAGCGAGAAGAGCTCCACCCCCACCTCCTTGGCCCCGGGGACCTCCAGGAAGGAGGGCGGCCGATAACCGTCGAAGTGCAGGTCCGCGTAGGCGAAGTCATGGACGACCATGAGCTGGTGCTCTTTGGCGAACTCCACCACGCGCGCGAAGAAGTCGCGGTCGACGCAGAGCGTGGTCGGGTTGTGGGGGAAGGACAGGATCAGGAGCTTGGCCTTTGGCCAAGCAAGGCGCGTCGCCTCTTGCAGCCTGTCGAAGAAGTCATCGCCTGATTGGAGGGGCACCGAGCGCAGATCGCCGTCGGCGATGACCACCGAGTAGGAGTGGATCGGATAGGTCGGGTTGGGGACGAGGACCCCGTCTCCCGGCTGAAGGACGGCGAGGATCAGATGCGCCAGTCCCTCCTTGGCGCCGATGGTGGCGATCGCTTCGGTCTCGGGATCGAGCTCCACGCCGTGGCGCTCGCGGTACCAGGCGGTGATCGCTTTGCGCAGTCGGGTGATCCCCCTGGAGGCCGAGTAGCGGTGGTTGCGAGGGTTGCGGGCGGCTTCGCAGAGCTTGTCGACGATGTGCTTGGGTGTGGCTTGATCCGGATTCCCCATCCCCAGGTCGATGATGTCCTCACCCTGGGTCCGCGCCTTGGTTTTCAGATCGTTGACGATGCTGAAGACATAGGGCGGCAGGCGCTTGATCCGGTAGAACTCATCCATGGCCGGTGTCCGAGTACCAAGCATCATACTGCGGCGCGCTTCGGACTGTCAAGAAATCCACTCTATGGCGCGGAGATAGCGCGCACAGCGCGGGTCCCGAATTCGGGGTTGACACCCTCGGAGAGGCCATGCTACTAGAACCCATTGGCGCTAACGGCGGGAGCGCTGGGTCTCTTCCTTCCCGCTGCACCTGATCGGCATGTTCTCGATGCTTTGCACAGCCCTTACGGGTCGGCAGCCAGCGAGAGCACGGCGCATGTTCCGGCTGCGGGTCGCCCATGTTTAGGCGACGCCGAACGCCCGCGCCGCCGGACGGTCTCACCGCGTTCATCGACGGGGATTCCCAGATCAACCTCCTGATCGTGCGAGGCGACGGCCGCCGTGTGCTCCGGCTGAGCCTGCCGCGCTGGACGCTGGTTGCCGTCCTCGCCAGCGTGGCCCTGTCGGTCGCGCTGGCGGCGGGCTCGCTGAAATTCTTCGGCGACTCCCTCACGCTCCGCCAGCAGCGCGAGAGCCCCGCGTTCCTTCTCCGCCGTCTGGCCGAGCAGCAGGCCCTGATCGACCTCTACCAGAAGCGCGTCCGCGAGGTGCGGGCCGAGATCGACAGCTGGCGTGGGCTGCACGCGAGGATCTGGGAGCCCTTCGGTCCAGACGCGGGCCCGGGCAAGCGCACCGCGGGAATCGGCGGGGGAACCAGCTCGATCCCCTTCGAGGTCCAGCCCGATCGCGACCGCGTGAGAGAAGAGCTGTCGCGGTTGACCAGCGCGGTGAAGGAGCAGGGAGACAATCTTCGCTCGCTGGAGCACTTCCTCAGCCGGGCGTCGAAGGTGCTGGCCTCGCTTCCATCCCGTTGGCCTCTTCACGGCCGCGTCAACTCCGACTTCGGCAAGCGGCTCTCGCCCTGGGCGCCCAGCTCCGAGTTTCACGGTGGCCTGGACATCGGAGCCCCCGTTGGCACACCGGTCCGCGCTCCCGCGCCGGGCACCGTGGTCTTCGCCGGGCGCCATCCGGAGTACGGAATCACCCTGATCATCGAGCACGGCCACGGCACCAAATCCCTCTACGGTCACCTCTCCCGGCTCAACGTCGCCGCCGACCGGAATGTGGAGCGCGGGCAGGTGATCGCCTGGAGCGGCAATACCGGCCGCTCCTCCGGCCCGCACCTGCACTACGAGATCCAGGTGAAGGGCCAGCCGGTGAATCCCCACGGGTATATCTGGGAGTAGTTCCATCGGAGGGGGCCTCGGCGGCCCCCTCCGACACCTCCCCCGGGAACAGGGTTGCACCGGCAAAGCCGGCGCTCGAACTGCGGTCAATCGGGCCGGCGCGCCGGAGACTTCGGCGAATCGCCAACGCATTGCTCGTGAAACGCGGGGGCTTCGCGCCCCGTCCGAGCGCAAACCCTTGAGAAGGGTCGGGACGCAGAGCGCTTGTCAGAGAAAGGCTCGCGCGAGGTGTAGGGCTCAAGCGCCGGCTTTGCCGGCGCAACCGATTCCTTGGGGGCGGTTCGGAGGGGGCAAAGTCCCCTCCGAGCTTACGCGCGGACCTGGCAGGCCACCCAGTGGCCCCGCGAGATCTCCTTCAGTACCTGTTCGTTCTCCGAGCACGAGGGTATGCGGATCGCGCAGCGCGTGTGGAAGCGGCAGCCGGAGGGCGGCCTGATGGGGCTCGGCACGTCCCCCTCGAGGATGATCCGCTTCCGCTTGACGGCGGGATCGGGGATGGGCACCGCCGAGAGCAGCGCCTCCGTGTACGGATGCTTGGGGTTGTTGTAGAGCTCCTTGGCGGGGGCGATCTCGACGATCTTGCCGAGGTACATGACGGCCACGCGTGTCGAGATGTGCTCGACGACGGAGAGGTCGTGGGCGATAAAAAGGTAGGTCAGGTTGAACTGCTTCTGCAGGTCCTCCAGCAGGTTGATGACCTGCGCCTGGATCGAGACGTCGAGCGCGGACACCGGCTCGTCGGCGACGATGAGCTTGGGGCTCACCGCGAGGGCGCGCGCGATGCCAATGCGCTGGCGCTGGCCGCCCGAGAACTCGTGCGGGTAGCGCCGGAGGTGATCGGAGTTGAGCCCGACGGTCTCGAGCAGGTGGATGACGCGCTCCTCTCGCTCGCGCTTGGTCTTAGCGAGTTTGTGGATCACGAGCGCCTCGCCGATGATGGAGCCCACGGTCATGCGCGGGTTGAGCGACGCGTAGGGGTCCTGGAAGATAATCTGCATGTCCCGCCGCAGCTGGCGCAGGGAGCGCTTGTCGAGCGTGGTGACGTTCTGGTCGCCGAACCATACCTCGCCCGCCGTGGGCTCGATGAGGCGGAGGATGCAGCGCCCGGTGGTGGACTTGCCGCAACCCGACTCCCCGACAAGCCCCAGCGTCTCCCCCTTGATGATCTCGAAGGATACGTCGTCCACGGCGTGCACGCGCGCGACCTCGCGCGAGAAGAGGCCCCCGCGGATCGGGAAGTACTTCTTGAGGTTCTTGACTCGGAGGAGCGGTGTCTCAGCCATGGCATTGTCACCTAGTACAGCCAGCAGGCCACCTTGTGGCCGGGCTTGACTTCCTTGAGCACGGGGTCCTTCTCGGTGCAGACCGATTTGACGAAGGGGCAGCGCGGGGCGAAGCGGCAGCCCGGCGCGATGTCACCCCGGAGCGTCGGCACCGTGCCCGGGATCGTCTCGAGTCGGCGGCGCTCGGTCGCCGCGAGGTCGATGCGCGGGATGGAGCGCAAGAGCCCCTGGGTGTAGGGGTGAAGCGGCTCCTTGAACAGCTCTCCCACGTCCGCCTCTTCTGCCACCTTGGCCGCGTACATCACGACGACGCGCTGCGCCGTCTCGGCGATCACGCCCATGTCGTGGGTGATGAGCATGACGGCCATCCTGAGCTTGGCCTTCAGCTCGTTGAGGAGCTCCAGGATCTGGGCCTGGATCGTGACGTCCAGCGCGGTGGTGGGCTCGTCGGCGATCAGGAGCTTGGGATTGCAGGACAGCGCCATGGCGATCATGATGCGCTGGCGCATGCCGCCCGAGAGCTGGTGGGGGTATTCCTTCACCCGGCGCTCAGCGTTCGGGATGTGCACGAGCTTCAGCATATCCACCGTCTTGTCCATGGCATCGCGCCGCCCCAGCCCCTCGTGCAGCCGCACCGCCTCGGCGATCTGCTCCCCGCAGGTGAACACGGGGTTGAGCGAGGTCATGGGCTCCTGGAAGACCATGGAAATCTCCTTGCCGCGGATCTTGCGCATCCGGTTCGCCGGCAGGTCCACCAGGTTCACCCCGTTGTAGTTGATCTCCCCCTCGACGATCTTGCCGGGCGGGTGGGGGATGAGCTTCATGATGCTGAGCGCGGTCACCGACTTCCCGCACCCCGACTCGCCGACCACGCCCAGGGTCTCACCCTGCTTGATGTACAGGTCCACGCCGTCCACGGCTCGAACCACGCCTTCGTCGGTGAAGAAGTAGGTCTTGAGATTCTTGACGTCCAGGAGGCGCTGCTCGGCCATGGGGATTGGCTCTCCTCGCTACTACCAGACGGTTCGGCGGCTACCAGGCCACCGTGATCTCCCGGAAGGCCTCGAGGGCTCGCTCGGCGTCCTCGCCGTCCACGTCCTTGTGGGTCACGCAGCGGATCGAGGCGGGTCCGATCTGGTGGATTTTCACCTTGCGGGCCAGGGCGCCGGTGACCAGCTCGCCCGCCCCGCCAGGACGGTCGACGTGGAAGATCACGATATTGGTCTGTACCTTGCCGAGGTCCAGTCGGATTCCAGGGAGCCGGACCAGGCCTTCCGCGAGCTGCCGGGCATTGGCGTGGTCTTCGGCGAGGCGGTCCACCATGGATTCCAGCGCCACGAGCCCGGCCGCGGCGAGGATGCCCACCTGGCGCATGCCCCCGCCGAGCATCTTTCTCACGCGCCGCGCTCGGGTGACGAAGTCGCGCGATCCGCAGACAAGGGAGCCCACGGGCGCCCCCAGCCCCTTGGACAGGCAGAAAGTCATGGAATCCACAGGACGCGCGAAGTCGACCGCGGGCCGCTTGAGGGCGACCGCCGCATTGAAGATCCGCGCCCCGTCGAGATGGACCGGCACCCCCGCGCCGTGAGCGGCCGCCGCCACGGCCTCGATCTCCTCGGGTGTGCAGCAGGTCCCGCCATGGCGGTTATGGGTGTTCTCCAGGCACACGAGCCCTGTCACCGGGATATGGACATTGCTCGGGCGGACATGCTCGCGCACCTGCTCCGGCGTGAGGAATCCCCGCTCGGTCTTGAGCGGCAGCGTCTGAACCCCGCCGAACACCGCCGCCCCGGCGACCTCGTAGTTGAAGATGTGCGAGTCCGCGTCGAGGATGATCTCCTGGCCGGGCCGGGTCTGGGTCAGCACCGAGACCAGATTGCCCTGGGTCCCCGAGGAGACGAAGAGCGCCGCTTCCTTGCCCGAGCGTCGCGCCGCCAGTTCCTCCAGGCTGCGGACGGTCGGGTCTTCCTGCCAGACATCGTCGCCCACTTCGGCGCGGGCCATCGCCTCTCTCATGGCCGGGGTCGGCAGGGTCAGGGTGTCCGAGCGCAGGTCGACGATGTCGTGCATGGGATTACCTCGTAGCCGTGGCCTTGAGCCGCTGGGCCGCGCGGCGGCCCCATTCGGTATAGGCGTATTCGGTAGCCACCCGCCGGAAGGTCTCCTGGGCCTCCTGGGCGCGGCCGTCGCCCGCGTACACCTCACCGAGACGGTAGAGCGCCTCCGGGATCACGAGGGTGCGCGGATAGTTCTTGATCACGTTCTCCAGCCGCTGGCGGGCGGCTGCCGGGTTGCCCTGGTTGATGTAATAGCTGGCCACCCACAGCTCCTTCTGGGCCACCCGCCCCCGGCAGATGTCGATCTTGGCCAGAGCGTCGGCGGCGTAGCGGCTCTCCGGGTACTCCCGGACCAGACTCTTGAAGGCTTCCATCGCCTTCTGCGTGATGCCCTGGTCCTGCTCCACGGGCTTCATCTGGTCGTAGTAGCTCATGGCCAGCCGGAACTGCACGAGGTCGGCGATCTGATGGCGTGGATAGAACGAGAGGAAGGTCTCGAACTCCTTGATGGCCTTGTCCCATTCGCTCTCCCGATAATAGGCTTCCCCGCTGAGGAAACGGGCGCGCGGAGCGTACGTCGACTGGGGGTGCCGCTCGACGATCTTCTTGAACGCCGTGCGCGCGTCCTCGTAGCGGTTCCGGTCCAGCTCCTTCTCGCCCTGCGCGTAGAGATCGGCGGCGGGCAGCAGCGGCTGCGGACGCTGCTTGAAGTAGTCGGTCACGGCAGAACACCCTCCGAGGAGGACGAGCAGCGCCATCAGCGCCGAGGGAACCGAGGGGAAGTTGAGACGCATCAACAAGTGGTCGGGTTCCAATCGCGGTCAGTTTTACGGCGAGAGGCACGGAAAGTCAAGGACATTGCTGCAGCGTCTCCGCGGCCCCGGGCCGCTCGAGTTGCCTTCCGACTAACCGGGCTTCAGGTGCCGGGTGCGGCAAAACGGCAACAGACCGGCTTGGCTCGGTCGCCAGCGTGGCCTCTCACTGCGAGGTCGCTGACGCGGCGCTTGCGTGAAGTCATGGCCGGCGTCTATCCTCACTCCGATGACTCGGACGGGTCGACAGGTACAGACTGCGAGCCGCCGGGGGTTCCTCGCCGCCCTCGCCGCCCTCGCCGCGGCCTCGGGGGTCGGCGACCTGGCCGCTCTGGCCGCGAGTCGCTTGAAGCTCATCGGTGTACAGCTCTATACCGTCCGCGACCTGCTGCAAAGGGACTTCGAGGGGACCCTCGCCCGGCTCGCCGCCATCGGCTTGCGCGAGGTCGAGTTCGCGGGATATCACGGCCGCAGCCCGCAAGCGGTGCGCGCCGCGCTCAAGACCGCCGGGCTCGACGCCCCTTCGGCCCATGTGCCGATCGAAGCCGCTCGCGACAACTGGCCCCGGGCGCTTGAGACGGCGCACGTCGCTGGACATAAGTACCTCGTCGTCGCCTGGCTCCCCGAGAAGGAGCGCCGGACCCTGGACGGCTACCGCGCCGCGGCCGACCTGTTCAACCGCGTGGGGGAGCAAGCTTGGGCCGCCGGCATCCGGTTCGCCTACCACAACCACGCCTTCGAGTTCGCCCGGCTTCAGGGGCGAGTCCCCTACGACGCCCTCCTCGAGCGCTGCGACCCTCGGTACGTGGCCTTCGAGATGGACCTCTACTGGATCACCAAGGGGGGCCAAGACCCGCTCGCCTACTTCGCGCGCTGGCCCGGCCGCTTTCCCATGGTCCACGTCAAGGACTCAGCCGGCCCGCCAGAGCACCGGATGGTGGATGTCGGCGCCGGGACCATCCCCTGGAGCGCAATCTTCGCCCGCCGGGAGCAGGCGGGGATCCACCATTACTTCGTCGAGCACGACGAACCCGCCGACCCGCTCGCCAGCGTGCGGGCGAGCTACGAGTACCTCCGCCGCCTCGAGTTCTAGCAGGATGCGCAAAAACTCGCAGGCTGCTCAAAAAGGTCCAGATGCAAGGCGGCGCCCGACGGCCGCACGCGAGGCGTACTCCCTGTACGTTGAGCGTGCGGCCGAGGGCGCCAACGCCGCAGATGGGCCTTTTTCAGCAGCCTGCTAGGATCGACCTAGTCCCACGGGCTGTGCTTGACCGGCGGGGGCAGCCAGATCCTCTCGTAGACCTTCTGCAGCTCCTTTTCCTTGGCGATCTCCTCCCGAGGGCTGACCTTCGCGTACTTCGCCTCGGTCGGGCTCGAGAAGTTGTATCGGTTGAGGTTCGGCGCTGAGATCACCCGGCTCACGGGCCCGTTGCACTTCGGACAGGTCGTGAGGGGCGGATCCTTCATCGCCTGCCTCACCTCGTAGAGGATGAGGCAAGGAGTGCATTCATACTCGTAGATGGGCATCGTCGCTCCTCGCCCGCTCGTCGGCGGCTGCTGCTCCGCCGGAAGGGGGTGGCCGGCCACCGGCCGGCTACCCCCATGCAAGGGGCCTGCTAGACCGCGACGATCCGCGGCTTGTCGGCCGGGACCGCGCTGGCCGTGCTCTTGAGGTTCCAGATGCGGGCCGCGTTCAGGCCGAAGACCTTCGCCTTGATCTCGTCATTGAGCTGCGGGTAGCCGTGGCCCTCGACGAGTTGGTCCGGGATCCGGAACTTGCGGAAGGCGTCGATCTGCCACTGCGGGTTGCCCCACAAGGCCGAGTCCGTTCCCCACATCACATAGTCCGGCCCGAGGTCGCGGAGCAGCGTGCCCAGCACATGTGCGCACTCCAGCGGCCGGTTCGTCACCGTCGCCGCGAACGTCGACCCGACCTCACAGTAGAGGTTCTTCCGCTGCGGCTTGAACCCCTTCAGGGCCGCCAGCTCGTGCTGGTACGGCCAGGCCGAGTGGTAGGCGATGAAGTTGAGGTCGGTGAAGTCGTCGCAGGCCGCGTCCAGGTCCTCGGGATGAGCGTAGCGGGCCATGAACTGGCCGAATGGGATGCCTTTATGACAGCCGATGTTCTTGAGGCCGAGCTTGCGGGCCTTCTCCCAGATCGGGTACGCCTTCTTCTGGTCGTCGAACCACCACCCGCGCTTCGGAGTCGAGTCGAACGTGTACAGCTTGAGCCCGGAGATCTTGTACTTCTCCACGAACATCTGCAGGCGATCCAGCGTCTCGCCGACCCCCTGGTTGGGCGTCAGGCCGCCGCCCAGCATGACCGTGCGGTCCGGCCAGCGCCGCTTGACCTCGGCCTGCTCCTCGATCGGAATCATGTCCTTGCCGCCGTAGTCCTCCCGGAAGCCGAAGGGGTTGAAGATGGCGACGCTGGTGTCGCTCCCCTCGAGGATCAGCTTGCCGAAGTTCTCGACGGTCATGTCCTTGGTCCCGTTCGGAAGCCCCATCGCCTTGCCGAGGTCGTCGAGGAGCTGGACGAACCACATTCCGCGCTCGGTGGTGTTCACGCCCGGGATATAACCGTCCTTTCGCCAGCAGATGTGGGTGTGGGCGTCGACGATGAAGTCGGCTCCCGGCTTCCTCGTGATCTTCATTTCCTTCGCCGCGGCCGGCTCGTAGGCCTCGGCCTCCGTGACGTCGAAGAACTTCATGCCGGTGATCTTGTTCACCGCCAGCATGGCGGTTGCGAATCCGGAGGCCGTTCCCAGGAAATTCCGACGCGACATCCCGGCCTTGGCGGCATAGACGTCGACGTGCTCGCTGATCTGCCCGCCCATATGGCCCGAGAGGAAGAACGAAGTCCCCTGCTCCTCGGGGGTCATGGGGCCGTTCGTGGTTCGTTTGTATCCCTCAAAGTATTCGAAGACATTGAACTCCATGGGCTACCCTCCCGGATGAACGGTGTGGCGCTTTTCCTTCGGCTTCACATTCGCTGGTCGCACCCCCTCTCCCCGTGAAGGTATCGAAAGCGTGTACCTTTGGCGCATCGCACAACCAACGTGCCCCCCCACGACTCGGAGGGAACCAAGTGGCTGTAATCTCGAGGCTGCCCCTCCCGGTCCGGAATGCCCTCTCAGTGGTTGTACATCCTCACCGGCTGCCGGCCACTGGTACCGCCGCCTTCCTCTCGCCGAGAGCGGGCGCAGGGCCCTCGATCGGCCTGGGCCGCGCGCCACCCGGCATCTCTCCAAGTCGTGGAAGCCTTACTTAGCTCCGCCCACTCGCGAAGTCAAGGACGAAAAATGGTGCCGGCTAGTCACCGCCGCTTCGGGTGCTGGCAGGCCGCTGTCCAGCATCCCCGCAGTTCCGCCCCGGCGATCACGCCGATCCCGCCCTTGCAGGATCACGCGACCTTGCCTTGAGCGACCGGGAAGGCTGCGCTCTGGATTGTCCGCGCCCGCCCTCAGCGATGGGTCGGGACGGTGCGGGCGATCCGATCGGCGCTCGCCATCCGGAGGCTCGCGGCCGCGGCGACGCCGTACGCGACCACACCGGTCCAGAATGTCGCCGACACGCCGATGGAGATCGACACGAGCACGGCGATCAGCGAGCCGAGCACGGAGGTCGCCCCGTTGATCGCCCAGAGCCAGGGGGCCCCGGACGACGTCTGGCGTGTCGCGATCTGGAGCCCGCGCGGGAACGGCATTCCCATCGCGAACCCGATCGGCGCCAGGAGCGCGATGGCGACCGCGATCCGCCAGGGAGTCTCGAGACCGCGCAGATTCACGATCACGATCGGTGTGAGCCATCCGAACAGGACCAGGACCAGGGGCACGCCGAGCAGCGGGCGCACCCAGGGAGCGCGTGTTCCGGCCGCCGGCTCGTGCCGCACCCAGAAACTGCCGGCGCCGCTGGCCGAGAGCAGCGCGAAGAGCACGACCACGAGGGCGTGCATGGGGTGGCCGAGGAACACGGACAGACGCTGCAACTGAGACACCTCGACGAGGATGTAGCCAAGGCCGATCGCTGCAAAGAACATCGCGTCCCAGCCTCGCCGGGCCAAGCGAACCCTATCGTCGCCGGGCGCGGCCCGCCTCCGAGTCACGCCCACCAGGACGCACGCGCCCGTGAACGCGGCCACGACCCCCAGGGCGCCCACCAGGACGATGACCGCCGCCGCGTTGAACGACGCGTTCCCCTGATCCGTGAGCCGGAACCGCAGGGCGCGCGCCAGTGGCACGGTATGGAAGAAGAACGGGCGGTCGTCTGTCGGCGGCGAGATGTCGAGCGGCGACGCCGCCACCGCGCGCGCGAAGGTCTCGGGGACGCTGAGGTCCCGGAGCCTGGCATCCGTCGCCTCGTAGGGGTCGAGGGCGATCTCGAAGCCAAGGCGGCTCGCCACCGCGCGCGCGCGGCCAATGTCCTCGTCCGAGAACGGGCGCCGCCCGACGAGGAGCGTCCCCACGCCGATGGCCTCGCGGTACCGTGGATCGGCGCCGCGCCGGCTCCGGACCAGGATCAAGTGCTCACGAGGATGGCGCGCGCCGGCTTCGAGCAAGGAGGCGGTCGCCAGCGCGACCAACCGCTGGATCTCAGCCGGGTTCTCGTGGAAGTGCCAGCGGGAGACGGTGAGAATGCCGCGGGGCGAGAGGTGGTCCAGGAACGTCCGGAACGCCTCCATCGTGTAGAGGGAATGCTCGGTCAGCACATAGGCGCCGGCCGCCGTGGCGGCGAAGGTGTCGATGAACGACACCTGGAGGATGTCGAAGCGCCGGTCGAGGCGCGTGATGTAGCTGCGGGCCTCGTCGTTGACGAACCGGATCGAGGGTCGTCGGTCGAGGCGGCCCGTGTAGTCCCCAAACCGACCGTTGACCGCTTCCAGGACGGCCTCGTTCACCTCCACCGCCGTGACGTCTCGCTGCCGGAAGGCCAGGGCGGCGAGCACGTCACGGCCCCCGCCGGCGCCGACCACCATCACGCTCGCATCCGCCCGCAGATAGTGCGCGAAGTTCGTGACGTCGTAGCGCAGGTGGTCGATGGCGGTCAAGTCGCCGTCGAAGCGTGTGAGCACCGTATCGGCGATGGCGTCGATGGAGAGCAGGAGTTGGGAAACGCGGCGGTCGCCCGGGTAGGCGGGACTGAGCCCCCAGCCGAACGGAGCGGACGGGACGTCGGCATTCCCGGCCACCCGGACGCGCGAGTAGCTGTTCCACCGCTCGTAGAGCGTGGGGCCGGCTTCGGTCGCGCCCTTGACCCAGACCAGGCGCAGCCACGACGGTCCGGCGGCGCCGACCACGAGCGCCCCTACGGTGGCGACGACGGCCGCCGCGAGCATCAGACGGCGGCGGGCCGCGGCCGCGAACACGGCAGCGCCCACGCCGGCCAGCGCGGCCACGCCGAACACGGCGGAGGGCGCGTCAGCAATGGCGAGGGCCGCCGCCGTGGCGAGGCAGCCCACGGCGGCCCCGGCCAGGTCGGCCGCGTAGACCGTTCCCACCGGTCCCCCGGACCTCGTGAGGGCCAGGCAGACGCAGATGCCGCTGAACACGAACGGGATGGTGATGACGGCGTCGGTGAGGAGGATGGACAGCAGGCCCGTCGGCGTGAGCGTCGGGGCGAAGGGGATGGCCAGATGCGCGACGAACGTCGCGGGCACGCCCACGGCGAAGAGCAGCGCGCTCAAGGCCAGGAGCCGCGGCGCGGCCTCGGCGCTGAAGGTGAGCGGCCGCGCCTGCACGAGGATCGCGCCCGCCGTCATGCCGAGCAGCGCCGCCGCCACCGCGAGAAAGGCGAAGTGATACCACATCGTCACGCTGAAGATCCGGGTGAGCAGGATCTCGTACATCAGCGTGGCGGCCGCGACGGCAAATACCCCGCCGCACAGAGCCAGATGGCTCCCGGGCGGAGGGAGGGACGATCGGTATGGAGACACCGGCGGAATCGAGTCTAAACCATCCGCGTTCGATCTCAATCGCCATCCGCGTCGGAGCCCGAGCGGGGTCATTCGTGAAGACGATCGCGAGACCGGGCGGCAGGCCCTGCCCGCCTCACGCGTGATCCGCTCGTGAATGATGCGGGGCCAGGCAGCTCCCGCGCGCGACGGCGATGAGCTCCGAGGTCGCTTCAGGCCGCTCCGGTGGCTTCGAGGACCGGAGCGCCCCCGCTTCGACGGAACTTCGCCCGAGGTTGACGCCAGGGCTCGCTCTCTCGTAGGCTCCGGTAATGCCGCACGCGACCAGCGAGTGGGCCGGCCACCGCGATGAGCGCTCGATGCCGCGCACCGATCTCGCCGTCGCACTCGCGCTGGCCGCGTTCACGGTCCTGAGCCGTGTCCCGCTCCGCTCGCGCCTCCTGCCGACCTGGGACGCGGTTCAGTTCGCCCTTGCCCTCCGCAAGTACGACATCGTGAGCCACCAGCCACATCCCCCCGGCTACATCCTGTACGTCGCCGCGGCCCGGGCCGTCGAGGTCCTCGTCGGGGACGCCACGCAGAGCTTCGTGTGGCTGGCCATCGTGGCCAGCGGGGCGACGGTCTTCTTCGTGTACCGCCTCGCGTGGATGCTGTACGGGCGGCTGCCGGCAGTGGTGGCCGCGGTCGGGCTTGCCGCCAGCCCGCTGTTCTGGTTCTACGGCGAGGTCGGCCTTCCGTACGCCGTGGAGGCTGCTCTCGCCTCGGCAATCGCCATGTTGACCTGGCCCATGCGCTGGGGGCGGACGAGCTTCGTCCTCTGGTCCGCGCTCGCCGTGGGCGTGGCCGGCGGCGTGCGCCAATCGCTCCTCGCCCTCCTGCTACCCCTCTGGGTCTGGACAGCCTGGACCGGGATGCGGCGCTGGACTCCGCTGATCGCCGGTGGCGTCGTCATGGCGGTGACCAGCGTCCTGTGGTTCGTGCCGATGGTCTGGCTCGCGGGTGGCCCTGGCCGGTACTTCGACGCCTCCCGCGAGCTCTTTGACTCCACCGTGCGCCCGACGACGGTCATGGGCCCGCCGGGGGCGTGGCTGGGCAATGTGAGGGCGATGATCGAAGCTCTTGTCCTCGGCATGGGCCTGCTGCTGCCGGTCATGATCTGGATCCTGGCCCGCCGCGTTCCGCGCGGTTGGGAGACCCGCGAGTGGTTCGTGGCGGCCTGGATCCTCCCCCCGCTCGGGGTCTACACCTGGGTGCACTTCGGTCAGTACGGCTATCTCCTCACCGTGTTGCCCGCCCTCTACGTCCTGATCGCGCCCGGGCTCGCCACCGCCATCTCTTCCCCGGCCGGAAGCCGCCGCCGTCGCTGGGCCGCGAGTGCCGCGCTCGCCGGCGTCGTCCTCGCCCATGCGGCGTTCCTCGTCACGGCGGCGCCGATACGGGTGCACGAGATCGCAGGCGACAGCTCGTGGGCCGAGCGGCAGCTTGCCGCATTGAGGGCGCTCTATCGCCACCGGCTCTGGGCGCACACGGTCCGCGGTCTCCGGGAGCAGGAGGGTGTCGTCGCGGCGTACACCGAGGCGATCCGTCGTGACTTCGATCCCGCGGACACCGTGATCGTCGTCGAGCTGGGGAACCCACGGTCGTATCCGTGGTTTCGCCATGTCACGTATTACCTGCCGGAGTTCCGCGCCTGCCACCTGCGACTCCCGCCGTGGTCCCCTGGCTACCTGGACTCGGCGCACCTCACCTCCATGGCGACGCGCGTGGACGACCGGATCGTCCTCGAGCCGCGCGTGCAACACCTGGTGTGGATGGTGGACCACTGGGACCGCGCGGTGCCACGCCCGCCCGGGCTTCGCGAGGTCCCGCTGCCGTACGGGCGCTGGCTCTACGTGCTCGACCTGCACGGCCGCCCGGTGGAGCACGCGGGATATCGGTTCAGCTCACTCGTTTCCCCGCCCGGTCACTGACTTCCGTAATGTGGGCTAGCGCCCGATGCTAACGCCCCAGGGCCGCTGGCCGACTCGGATCGTGGCTGTTACGGTGCGAGAGGCGGTGTCCACCACGGACACGCTGTCATCGACCCCGTTGGCCACGTAGAGCTTCTTGCCGTCCGCGGTGAGGCCGATGCCCCACGGGCGCTTGCCGACGGCGACGTAGCCCACGACCTCGTTTTTCTGCGCGTCGATGACCGTGATGTCGTTGGAGGAGCCGTTGGCGACATACACCCACTTGCCGCTGGGATGCACCACCACGCCCTTGGGCTTGGCCTCGGGGCGGTCGATCTTGATGGTCGCGATCACCTTGTTGGCCTTCACGTCGATGATGGACACGGCGCCGCCGATTTCAGCGGTGGCGTAGGCCAGTGACCCGTCCGGCGCGAAGGCCACCTCGCGCGGCCGGCTGCCCACGAGGATCGTGGCCACCACCTTGAGGGCGGCGGCGTCGATGACCGACACCGTGTGGGTGGTTTCCGCGGTGACGTACACGAGCTTCCCGTCGGGGCTCACGGTCACCCCTTCGGGCTCGACCCCGACCGGGATGGCCGTGAGGATCTTGCCGCTCCTGGTGTCGATTACCGAGGTCGTACTGGCGTCCTCGTTGGACACGTAGAGGCGCCCGCCGTCGGGGCTCAGGGCGAATGACTCGGGATCGGTGCCGGCGGCGATCTTGGACGCGACCTTGCGGGAGGCCGTGTCCACCAGGGCGATCTTGTTCTCCTGTCCGAGGGCCACGTAGAGGATCTTCCCGTCAGGGCTCAGGCGGAGCCCGCGCGGGCGCGCGCCCACCGGGACCGTGGCGATGACTTGGTCAGTCGCGGCGTCGATGATCGTGACGTCGTTCGAGCGCTCGTTGGAGATGTAGACGAAGGGGGCAGCCTCGACGGTCTCCCACGCCAGCAGCAGCGAGCCCAGCAGGAGCAGCAAGCGGCCAAGCCGGATCATCCCAGCACCTCCGTCATGACGCGAGTCGACAGCGGGTCTCGGCCGCTCCTGTCCCTAGGGCATCCAGGGTCGGCCCAGGGAGCTGGGCGAGCACCGCGTAGGAGCCCCGGGCGCCTTCCGTCTCCTCGCGCTTGCGCGGTCCCATGACGTACAGGGGCTGACGGAGCTGGTGGTCCCAGCTCCGGAACGTGAGGGCCACGCCCTTGTGGCCGTCGAACGGCGGCGCGGATTCCAGGAAGGCGATCACGCGGTCGGCGCTCATGGCGTTCCCGCGCACCAGCGCCTCCCCGATCAGCTTGACGGCCGCCCAGGCAGCCCAGCCGATCTCGGTGAGCGGGAGGCCGAAGCGCCGGCGGAAGCGCGCGTTGAGTTCGCGCCCGCTGAACTGTTCGAGCTCCGGATGCCAGCCTACCGCCCAGGTACCCCACGCCTCTTCGGCGCCCAGCCCGCTCGGCGTCTCCCAGCCGATCCCCGCCGGAACCTCGGAGCGCGCCCCGCCGCGGGCGCGGCTGAGGACCTCGCGCGAGCCCGCCGGATCCAGCGCCAGCAGCATCACGTCCGCGGCGCTCCCCGACATGACCAGAGATCCGCCGTGGCGGGCCAGCGTCCGACGGGCTGCCGCCTCGATCTCTGCGGCGCGCGCGGTACCATCGCCCACGATCGTCCAGCGCGTGAGCCGCTGCCGGCCCGCGAGCCACTGGCCGAGCGCATCGACCGACATGGCCACGCTCGGGAGCAGATGGAACAGAGGGTGTGCGCAGCGCTCCAGGCGGAGCCGGTCGTCAGGTGCGCCGACATTCAGGAACACCACCGACTCGGCGACCGCCGCATCCCGCAAGGCATCGGCCACTCCCGGGCCGGCCCCGCCCACGAGCGCGATGGCGCGCGCTTGGCCGACCAGCTTGCGCACAGCCGCGGCGACGCCACGGGCGTCCGGCGCCACCTCCGGCTCCCACGGGCGTCCGGCGCCACCTCCGGCTCCAGTCGCAGCCGCTTCCCGAACAGGCTGGCGAGCGCATTGGCCTCGTCCAGCCCGAGCAGCGCCCCCTGCTCGAGCGGCGTCGCCGACTGGGCCGGTAGCACAAGTCCCAAGGTGTAGGTCTCCTCGGCGCGCGCCCGCCGCGGGCCGAGGAGGCCGAGCGTCGCGCCGGCCACGCCCGTGAGGAACGCTCGACGCGAGAGGCGCCACGGGCTCACATCACCACCCGGAGCCATCGTCGTCCTTCTTCACCCGCCCGGCCGAGGAGCCAGCCGTCCAGCCCCGAGACGCGGCCCGCGCGGGCGCCGAGGAAGATGATCATCGACGTGACGAGGAGCAGGTGAAAGCCCTGCTGTCCGAAGCTCATCCACTGGGTCGCGAGCCCGAAGTTGAGGGCGAGAAAGAGCCCGATCAGGGCCGAGAGACCTGTCAACAGGCCGAGCAGCAGCCCGACTCCCACCACCACCTCGCCATAGGCCTGGAGCTTCGCGAAGACCGCGGCATTCGGGAGGACGGTGCCCTCGAGGAAACTCTTGTACCACTCCACCGGGTTGCCCGCGGCAAACTCTGCCACTCGCCTCGGGTGGAAGCCGACGAACCGCGGCGACACGGCCGGGTACGGCACCACGCCGAAGAGCCACGCCACGGCGAGCTTGGTCCAGACGGCCTTGAGGAACCAGAAGCCCACCACGACTCGCAGCAGGACGATCCAGCCTTGGGGAGCGATCATGACGACGTCGATTCGACCTCGGGGGGAGCGGCGCCGCTCCCCCCGAGCCCCCCACCACACTGATCAACTGCGGAGCGCCGATCCAATTGGGTCACGGCTCCTTACGGGACCACGGCCGGGGAAGTGCCGATCACCGCCCCCGGAACGCGGCGAAAAGCCACTGGCCGATCAGCCCCATCACCGGCGGCAGGAGGACGCCCGGCACGAAGCGCGCGAGCGTCAAAGGCCAGCCAAGGAGCGGAGCCTCGTACGTGAGGGTCCGGACCGGGCTCACCAGCGTCTTGGCGGTCAGCAACGCGATGAGCGGCCCGGCGGCGGCCCCGTTCTTGAACAGGTTGGCGGCCACGGGGAAGAACACGTACGGGCCGCCCGGCATGGCGAGGCCCGCCGCCCAGCCGATGAGGATGCCACGTCCCAGGCTCTGGCCCCCGAGCCAGCTCACGAGGACCCGCTGGGGCAGGAGGACGTCGAGCAGTCCTGCGAGAAGGAATCCCAGAAGCAGCTCCAGCCACACGCCCCGCAAGAGTCTCCCGCTGGCGACGAGCCCGCGTAGCGGCACTCCGGGATCCTTGACGGCGGCCACCAGGCCGACGCCCACGACCAGCGCCAGGAGAATGAGGAGGGTCGCGTCCACCCGACGCCTCACGCCGGTACGGGCCGCTTCGGCTGCCGGTACACGAACGACGTGGAGGCGGCGGGGTCGTCAGCCGCGGCGGCGCGGGCGGCCTCGATGAGCCCGTGGTCCGGCGACAGCGAGCAGGCCGGGTCGGTCGCCGCGGCGTCGCCGGTGAGGTGAAACGCCTGACAGCGGCAGCCGCCGAAGTCGATAGCGCGTCGGTCGCAGCTCCGGCACGGCTCCGGCATCCAGGCAAGGCCGCGGAAGAGATTGAAGCCCGGCGACTCGCGCCAGATCTCGGAGAGTGGCCGATCGCGTACGCTCTCCCACTCGACCCCCGGCAGCGTGTGGGCCACGTGACAGGGCAGGGCGAGCCCGTCAGGGCTCACGAGGAGGAAGCGGCGGCCCCAGCCGTCCATGCACGCCTTCGGAAAGTCCGAGTAGTAGTCGGGCAGGACGAAGAGCACCTCCATCCGTCCCTTGAGCCGCTGCTTGGCCTCGCCGGCCGCGCGGCGGGCGCGGTCGAGTTGCTCTCGCGTGGGCAGGAGCGCGCGCCGGTTCAGCAGAGCCCAGCCGAGATACTGGGTGTTGGCGAGCTCCAGGCGATCCACGGCGAGCCGCTCGGCGAGCGCGATGATCTCGGGGACGTGGTCCAGGTTGTCGCGGTGGAGCACCACGTTCAGCGTGAGCGGCATCGCGAGCTCCTTGACCCAGGCCGCCACCTGGAGCTTCCGCTCGAACGAGCGGAGGCCCGCGATGCGGTCGGAGGCCGCCGCCGCCACGTCCTGGATCGATAGCTGCACGTTGTCGAGCCCGAGCTCCCGGAGGCGCCGGAGCCGCTCCGGGGCGAGAGGAATGCCGCTCGTGATCAGGTTGGTGTACAGGTCGAGCGCCCGCGCGCCTTGCACGAGGGCTTCGAGATCGTCTCGGACCAGCGGCTCGCCGCCCGTGAGGTTCAGCTGGACGACGCCCAGGTCTTCAGCCTCACGGAACACGCGCAGCCAGGCGTTCGTGTCGAGCTCATCGCTGTGGCGCGCGTACTCCAGCGGGTTCGAACAGTAGACGCAGCGGAGCGGACACCGGTAGGTCAGCTCGGCGACGAGGGTGTAGGGGCGCTCCGCGTCGCTCACGTGGGCTCCACCAACGCCCGGTCCGCCATCGCTCCGAGGAAGCTCAGGACCTCGCGCTCGATCGCCTCCCGCGGCTGCGCGTCGTACGCGGCTGCGAGCGTGTCGATGATGGACTGCACCGTGTGCTCGCCCGTGCACAGCTTGACGATCGCCGCCGCGGTGTCGTTCAGCACGAGGCCCTTCTCGGGGTAGAGCAACATGTAGCGCTCCGCCTTGCGATCGAACCGCACGCGGGCTTTTCCCGCCAAACGCGGCCGCATGTCGACGGAGATCATGCCCGGTAGCCGGTGCGCCCCCAGCCCGGTTCGATGTACGCGGCGTACACGCAGTCCAGCAGGTGCCAGAGAATCTCCGTCTTGCGGATGAGGGCCGCCACGCAACGCTCCTGGAGCTCGTAGCTGGTGGCGTGGCGGACGACGAAGTCGAGCGCCTCCTCGGAATCGCGCCGCGCGCGCGGGACGCGGGAGCGGAAGTACGCCAGCATGTCCTGGCTCACCCACGGGTAATGCTGCTCCCAGGCCAGGATCCGCTTGGACATGAGGTCCGGCGCGAAGAACTCGGTCAGCGACGACGCCACCGCCTCGACGAGGCTCCTCTCCCGCACCAGCTCCACGTAGCCGTCGCAGGCGAAGCGCACGCCAGGTAGTACCGACCGGCAGCTGGCGACCTCCTCGCGGTCCAGACCAACTCCCTCGGCCAGCCTGAGCCACAGCACGAGCCCACCCTCGCCCTCACGCTCACCGTCGTGATCCAGCACGCGATGGATCCACATGCGCCGGAAAGCGGGATCAGGGGACTTCGACAGGATGATGGCGTCCTTGATCGGGATGCGCGTCTGATAGTAATAGCGGTTCAGGACCCACTGCTGGAGCTGCAGCTGGGTGAGCTTGCCGTCGTGCATCAGCACATGGTAACGATGCCGATCGTGATAGCGGCTCTCGCCCTCTCGCCGCAGCCATTCCACGAGCTCCTGGCGCGGCAGCGCCGCCCGCGGGGCCTCGGTCATAGCTCCATCTCCATTCCGTCGTGAGCCGCCTCCCACCCCGCGGCGGTGACCGCCCGGCGCTCGGGCGAGTCCTCTCGGAGAAGCGGGTTGGTGTTGTTGATGTGGATGAGGATGCGCCGCCGGGCGGGGAGCCCTGCCAGCGCGGCGAGGCTCCCGGTCCCACCGGACACGGGCAAGTGCGCCATCTCCTCGGCCCGCTTGTTGACGAGCTTCAGCGCGGAGAGCTCGTCGCTCGACCAAAAGGTGCCGTCGAGGAACACGCAGTCGGCGCCGTCGAGGGCCTGGCGCACCGCGGGGGTCACCTGGCCCACCGCCGGCAGATAGGTCAGCGCCCGTCCGGTCCCCCTCTCGCGGATCCGGAAGCCCACGTTCTGCTCGGGGTCGGCTGGGGTCCATCCCTCGAGATGGACCGGTAGCTTGCCCGGCACCGGGACCGCCTCGACTGAGAGCCCGCTCGGGTGTCCTCCCTCGCCGACCAGCTCTTCTTCCCGCCCGAGCTTCAGGATCCGCCACGTGGCCTGCTCGGGAAACCGCTGGAGCGTGCGGTAGAGGACATTGTCCTCGACGAAGCCACGCCTCACGTGATCGGTCGCGTAGACGATGAGCGGGTGGAACTCCCGCAGCAGCAGGAGGCCCAGGCAGTGGTCGAGGTCACCGTTGCTCAGGAGGATCCCCCGGATCGGAGAGTGGCGCGGACCGCGCGGATGGAGCCGAGGAAAGCTCTCGATCTGGCGGTGGATGTCGGGAGAGGCATTGAGCAGGAACCAGTCGTCTCCGTCGGCACTGATCGCTACCGACTCCTGGGTCCGCGAAACGGCCGAAATCGTACCCTCGCGCAACCCCCGGCAGTTCGGGCACCCACAGTTCCACTGGGGGAACCCCCCGCCAGCTGCCGAGCCGAGAACGCGAATCAGCACCGTCAACCCCCCCCAGACAAGGCAGCCCCTCCGGCCGGCCGGGCGGGAGGGGCCACCTTATCTCGGTGTGGGAACGCGCTTCGTGGTTAGAAGCGGTCGTCCGAATCCTCTTGGTACGAATTGATCTCGGCGTCCATCTTCACTTCGACGAATGTCGGGGTCTCCCAGGTCATCTCGCTCACCCCCAGTTCAATGTGACTGCATGGGTGCAAGGGCGCGTCCCTTCTCAGGTGGGAGTATATTAGGCACTGCGCAATGGGAGTGTCAAGCGCGTTTTTGAGCAGATTTGCCCGGTCCGGGGGAAGGCTCGCGGGTGGGAAACGACGAACGAGGCGGAGGCGCTCGCCGCGGCCGCTGATGGAGCGCGGGGAGGCCTCCCGTGGCGGCACGGGGCTTGACGGGCTTGGCGGGAGGGCAGTGAGGTGAACGGGACGCTCGCCGCAACTGCGGTGACCCTGGTGGCGACGGCGGCGTGGCTGGCGCCTGCTTCGCTGCCCGCCGAGGAGAAGAACCTGGTTGCCGCCCGGAACGGTGCTCAGGTGATCAAGTACACCTCGCAGCTCGGCGGGGAGTGGCGGGCCGAGAAGCTCATCGACGACCAGGTCACGCCGGCCGGCTGGGCCTCCGCAGACGGATCCATGCCGCAAGAGATCATCTTCAGGCTCCCGGCCCTCTGGCGCTTCAACACCCTGGTCTTCAACCCGCAGAGCGATGCCCCCGATAGCCAGTGGGCCAGGGATATCTCCGTGTACACCGCCGATCCCTTTCCGACGATGGGCGGGTGGAAGCTGGTGGCGCAGGTGCGGCTCACCCGCCAGCCGGTGGACCAGGTCTTCACGGTGGCTCCGGTGGACGGACGCTTCATTCGCCTGCTCATCACTGGGGCCCAGTCGCCGGACGCGGCGCGCGTGAGCCTCAACGAGTTCAGGGTGTTCATGCGCTAGGCAAAGAGCCCAAATGGCCTTCACCGGTCGAACGGCGGCAGGTAGTTCACGCCGTACTTGGCGAAGATGTCGGGGATGGTCCGGTCGGCGAGCAGGCGATCGATCGCCTGGTTCACGGCGTCGCGCAGGGCCTCGTCGGCGTTGAGGAGACGGACCGCCACGTTCCACTGGAGTTCCGGATCGCGGACATAGCCGTCCGCGACCTTCACCGCTCCCTCTGGATGCCGCTTAAGGAACCACCCGAGATAGGGGTCCGTGACCATCCCCGCGCCGACCTCGCCCTTGGCGACCGCTTCGATGATCTCGGTCTGGTCCCGGTAGGCCGATATCGGGAATCCGCGCGTCTCGAGCAGGTAGTGGGGCCACGAGGTGTACTCGACGGCGATCTTGCCCGCCTTGACGTCGCTCACACCGTGGACCACCGTGTTGGCGCGAGGCACCAGCAGCACGTACCCACTTCCGATGTAGGGCTTGGTGAGCAGGACACCCCGGCGCGGTCCTTTTTGTTCGCCGGTCAGGGGGACCACGCCCCCGATGACCGCATCACACTCCGCGCGCCGCGCATGCCGTGTGAACACGATCCACTCCGGGATTACCCGGACGCCCAGGATCTTGGCGATGGCATCGGCGATCTCCAGCTGAAAGCCTGGCTGGTTGCGGTCCTGGCTGGAGAAGGGAAGAGCATCAGGGTGCGCGCAGACGCGAAGCCACCCTCGCTCTCGGAGGTCTGTGAGGGACGCGGCATGGACGCCGGAGGCAAGAAGACATGCCATGACGAGCGCGATGCAGGCGGCGGTCGGCCGACAATGAGGCATGCTCACTTGTCCTCCGCACCTGAGAGTGAAAGGACATAGGCGACGAGCTTCCAGATGTTCTCCTGGGACAGAGCGGCCTCGAAGGCCGGCATCCCGTTGGGCGACCCCTTCGTGATGCGCGCATAGACGTAGCTGCGCTCGAGCTTCTGGCCCCGGAGCTTGGGTGCTCTCGCGGCCCCGCCGTTCTTGCCGTGGCAGTAGCCGGTGCAGGTCTGCCGGAAGAGCCGCGCGCCGTCGTCGATGACGCTCTGCTCGGACAGATCGAGCGGCGGCCCGTTGCCGCCTTTCGGTTCCTGAGCGGTGGACGGGCGGTGATCGATGAGCGAACCGACCCCGACCCCGACGAGCAGAGCCCCGCCTATGATGCTGGCGATGAGCTTAGACCGTCGCATGGTCCGGTGGTGATCTTTCCAAGGTCGGCACACCGGGACGGGACGGGATCCAGCCCCGCCCCGGCGCGCTGATCGAATCCAGGTATATCAGCTCTCCCCAGGGCACACCTACTTCAGGGTGAAGACGAACATGGACCCGCCGGCTGGGAAGTGCTCGACCTCCGGCCAGAGGGCCGGGTAGAGGCCCAGGACGAGCGAGCCCAGACCACTGGGTACGGCGATGTATTGCTTGCCGTTCACGGAGTAACTGATCGGGCCCCCACGATGGCCCGAACCCGTCCGGAAGTTCCAGAGCTCCTCGCCGCTGTCGGCGTCGTAGGCGCGCACCACTCCTTCGATATCCCCGTGGACGACGAGCCCGCCCGCCGTGGAGAGCACGCTCCCGATCGGCGGGTACTTGTAGTGCACGCTCCACCTGCGCTCGCCGGTCACGGGGTCGCGCGCGTCCAGATGCCCGTACGCTTCACCGCCGGGCGGGTGCTTCGCGACCTGGTCGCCGCCGAAGAACAGGCCGGCCGCCGGCTCCGTGGTCGGTGTCTGCTTCTCGACCGTGACCTCCTCGCAGACCTCCATCGCCGTGTTGTACCAGAGCTTGGTCTTCAGGTTGTAAGAGCCCGAGTTCCAGCTCCGGCCTCCCGCGATCCACGGGCAAATGAACTTTGGTTTGCCGACCTCGCGCGGAGCATTCCGGCCGATCAGCTCGCCGCTCTTGGGATCGATGCGCTGAACCCAGTTGTAGATGTGGTTCATGGGCCAGACGTTCTGGATCTTCCCGTTGGTGCGGTCGTAGACGAACACGAAGCCACTCTTGTTCTGGTGCACCAGGAGCTTCTTGCCGTCCCGGTCGAGCACCAGGCTCTCACCCAGCCCCGAGTCGTAGTCCCAGTCGTCGTGGGGGATCTCTTGGTGATACCACTTGAGCTGGCCGGTGTCGGGGTCGAGGGCCAGGACGGAGGAGGTGTACAGGTTGTCCCCCGGGCGCGCGCCGCCCCAGTCGTAGTCAGGAGCCGGATTGGCCGTGCCCCAGTAGACCAGGTTCAGCTCGGGATCGTAAGAGCCCGTCATCCACCCGCCACCGCCCCCGAACTTCCCCGAATCGCCACCCCAGCTCTTCGGGTCGTTCTTGATGGTATTGAACTCCCACGCCTTCTGCCCGTCGGCGGTCCTGAGGGCGAAGATCTTGCCCTGTATCGGCAGCTCGCCGGCCGTCTGGCCCAGGATCACCTTGTCCTTGACGACCAGGGGCGCGCCGGTGAAGTTGCAGCTACACTTCTTCGTGTCGAGGAGGGTGGTGACCCAGGCCTCCTTGCCCGTCTTCATGTCGAGGGCGATGACGCGGCCGTCGAGGGTCCCGAAGTAGATCTTCCCGTGGCCTGCGGCGACTCCGCGGTTATACGGCTGGAAGAACAGCGTGCTCACCACCGGGTCGAGCTTGGCGTAGTAGTGCCAGATCTCCTTGCCCGTCGCCGCGTCGAGCGCGAAGACACGGTTGTTGGACGCGATGTAGTACATGACGCCGTCGATCACGATCGGCGTGGACTCCAGCCCCTGGACGATCGCGCCCGCCTGGTGGACCCACGCGACCGTCAGGTCTTTCACGTTCGACTTGTTGATCTGCGCGAGGGGGCTGTATCGGTAGCCGTCGTAGGTCCGGTGGTACATCGGCCAGTTGTTCGGGTCGTCGGAAAAGAGCCGCGACGCTCCCATCTGCTGGGCGGGCGCCAGGGATGGAACTCCGAGAGCAACGACGAGGAGCACCAGCGTGAGCGCGCACGAATGAGACGTTTTCGTCCGCATGGTCTCTCTCCTTCCTGCGAGGGGTGGCGCCAGCCTCAGGACACTCCGCTCGTTCACCGACACGATGCTTTACCTAGCACGGTTTATACGGGGGAGTTGCGGCGCTGTCAATAGCCTTGCGATCACCCTGTCGCGCCGTCAAGGAGCCGTCAAGGGCATTGACAGGGTGTCTCCCCGCCCGTATCATCCCGCCATGGTCCTCTCCGAGCTTCCCCGGATGCTCCGCGTCAAACAGAGCTTCTCGCGCCCGCGGGTAGCTGATATCCCCGCCGCGGTCCGGAGTGCGCTCGGCTCCGCCGGGGTGCCGGTCAAGCGCGGCGATACGGTGGCCGTCGGGGCAGGGAGCCGCGGGATCGCCAACATCGACGTCATCGTCAAGGCGACCGTGGAGTGGCTGAAGGAATTGGGCGCCCGGCCCTTCGTCTTCCCCGCCATGGGGAGTCATGGGGGCGCGACCCCGGAGGGCCAGCGGGGCGTGCTGGCCCACTACGGGATCACCGAGGCGACCATGGGTTGCGAGATCCGCGCCACCATGGACGTGGTCCAGGTGGGCGAGGCCCTGGGGCTCCCCGTCTGGCTCGACCGGATCGCCTCGGAGGCCGACTGGATCGGGCTCGTCAACCGCGTCAAGCCCCACACCGACTTCAAGGGCTCCATCGAGTCGGGCCTGTTCAAGATGATGACCATCGGGCTCGGCAAGTATCAGGGCGCCACCCAGTCCCACCGCGCCAACGTCAACCACGGCTACGAGACCGTCATCACGGCGGTGGGCCGGGAGATGCTGAGGAAGGCGCGCATCGGCTTCGGCCTCGGCATCGTCGAGAACGGCTACGACGAGACGGCGCGGGTGGAGGCCTTCAGCGCGGCCGACCTCGAGGCCGGCGAGCGCAGGCTCCTGAAGGACGCGCGCGAGTGGATGGCGCGGCTGCCCTTCTCCCCCATCGACGTGCTGGTCGTGGAAGAGATCGGCAAGAATATCTCCGGGGCGGGGATGGACACCAATGTCATCGGCCGACCCTCGAACCCCCATGAGCCCTTCCCCGCGGATCCCAAGATCCTCTGGATCGTCGCGCTCGACCTCACCGAGGAGAGCGGCGGCAATGCCACCGGGATCGGCAATGCCGACTTCACCACGCGGCGGCTCGCCGACAAGATCGACTGGAAGCCCACCGCGATCAACTGCCTCACCGCCTGCGCGCCCAACGGCGCGAAGCTGCCGCTCGTCTTCGACTCCGACCGCGAGGCGGTGGAGAACGCGCTCAACTGCATCGGGCTCACCAGGCCCGCCCAGGCCCGCGTGATCCGAATCGAGAACACCCTGATGCTCGGGGAGATCGAGTGCTCCGAGGCCTTCCTGCCGGAGATCGCCAAGCGGCCCGATCTCGCCGTCGTGGGTGACGGCCATCCGCTGGCGTTCGATGCGGCCGGCCAGATCGTTCCGCTCCTTCGCTGACGCCATCCGAGGGCCTGCCGCTCTCACGACTCCCAGAGAGCGAGGAAGGCGAGCGTCGACCCCTCGGGACTTCGTCAAGCCTGTGCCGCTCCGCTGAAGCGCGCAGGGTCACCGCCCGTGCTCACTCGAAGCCATCCGCTCCGCTCCTCAGGCGACGCTCGGCCGCATGGAGGAGAGGGTGCCCGAGGAGGCCAGCCGGCGCGGGCGCTCTTCGAGCTGGCCCAGGGATGACCGGCTGGAGCAAACGATCGGCATCCTGACCGGCTGTTTCTCCCATCTAAAGGAGCGGAGGCTCGTGACGGAATGGACGAAGTCATCAGGGGAAAGGTCGGGGCAGGCGTCGACTCCGAGCGGAGCAACGCGCAACCGACCGCCGCCGGCGTCGGGGCCGCGGCTTCCGCTGGCGTATATCCACGGGAGCTCGAACGCCCGGTCGTCCTGAGAGACGGCGCTTATCTTCGCATCCGTCCCATCCGGCCCGACGACGAGCCGAGGCTCGTGGATCTCTATGGCCGGCTGAGCGACTACACCGCGTATCAGCGCTTCTTCACGGTCATGCGGCGGTTGCCACCGACCTGGTATCATTTCTTCGCCAACGTGGACTATCGGCGGCGTCTCGCGCTCGTGGCCGAGCGCGACACCGCCACCGGGTCGGAGTTGGTCGGTGTCGGGCGCTACGAGCCCTCGGACGAGGAGGGCACGGCCGAGGTGGCCCTGGTCGTGCAGGACGGATGGCAGGGGCGCGGGCTCGGGACCCTGCTCCTCGAGGATGTGTTGAGCGCGGCCCAGGCCCGCGGCATCGGGCGCTTCCTGGCCTATGTCCTGGCGGACAACATTCGGATGCTACGCCTTCTCATGACCCGTGTCGATGTCCTCGAACGGAAGACGGAGGAAGGCGTGGTCGCGCTCACTTTCACCCCGCGGGGCGATGGCCCTCGGCAAGCCCCGTCGCTTACGGCGAACGAGCCGCGTGAGGGAGCGGGCTCATGACGGACGGGAGCGCTGACGCACGAACTCGATCACCCCTGGCAGGATGGAGAGGGCGATGATCGCGAAGATCACCAGGGTGAAGTTCTGCCTGACCACGGGGATATTGCCGAACGCGTAGCCACCCAGCACCAGGGCGGCGATCCAGCCGACCCCGCCCGCCACGTTGTAGGTGATGAAGCGCGCGTAGCTCATCCGGCCGATGCCGGCGACGAACGGGGCGAAGGTCCGGATGATGGGAACGAAGCGCGCGATCACGATGGTCTTGGCGCCGTGTCGCTCGTAGAAGCGATGAGTGCGGTCGAGGTACTCGCGGTTGAGGAAGCGGACGCCCTCCTTGCGGAAGATCTGCGGCCCCACCCGGTAGCCGATCGCGTAGTTCGCCGAATCGCCGGCCACCGCGGCCACGCTCAGCAGCAACAGCACCAGCCCCACGTCCAGCGCGCCGCGGGCGGCGAAGGTGCCGACGGCGAACAACAGCGAGTCGCCCGGCAGAATCGGCGTCACCACGAGCCCCGTCTCGCAGAAGATGATGAGGAACAGGATCAGGTAGGTCCAGACGCCGTACTGCTGGATGATCGTGTCGAGGTGGCGGTCCAGATGCAGGATGAAGTCGGTCAGGTAGCGCATGGCGTCCAGCACGGTCAGAGCAGCTTCTCCATGATGATGGTGTCCATCCACTTGCCGTCGAGCAGGCCCATCTCGTGGCAGATCCCGACCCGGGTGAAGCCCATGCGCTCGTAGAGCGCCATCCCCGATTCGTTGAAGGGAAATGCCGAGAGCATCATCTTGTGGTAGCCGATGGCGCGTGCCAGCTCGATCAGGCGCTCGAGGAGCCGGCGGCCCACGCCCTCGCCACGCCGGCCGCGCTCCACGTAGACGGAGAAGTCGGCCACGTACTGGTACGCGGCGCGCGGACTGTAGGGGTTGAGGCTCCCCCAGCCGATGACCCGGCCGTCCGCCTCGGCCACGACGACGGGATGCCGCGGGTCGCGCGCCGCCATCCAGGCCCGGCGCTCCTCGGGCGTGCGCCGCTCGGTTTCCAGCGTCGCGATGCGGTCTTCGATGCCCTGGTTGTAGATCGTACAGATCGCCGCGGCGTCGCGCTCGGCCGCCGCCCGGACCGTGATCTGGCTCACGGCTTCGCCGTCACCAGGATCGCCATGCCGTCCTCTCGTGTAGGAAGATCCCGCGTCCCCGGACATTTATACCTCACTCCGCCCCCGCTCACACCGACTTTTCGGTATAATGCGGCTCGTGTTCGAGCTCTGAACAGGGAGACTTTATGAAACCTCTCGTCGTTGTGGGCGGCGCCATTCACCCTGACGGGATCAAGCAGCTCGAGGCCGAGGCTCGCGTCATCGTCACCGACCAGACCACCGAGGAGGGGATGGTCGCGGTCGCGGGCGAAGCCGAAGGCATTCTTTTCCGCATCACGCCCGACTGCACGCGGTCGCTGATGACGGCGTGCTCGCGACTCAAGGTGGTCGGCCGCCACGGGGTCGGCCTCGACACGGTGGATCTCAAGGCGGCGACGGATCTGGGCATCGCCGTCGTGCACGCGCCCGGGTCCAACTCGGACTCGGTGGCCGAGCACGCCCTCATGCTGATCCTGGCCTGCGCGAAGCAGACGCTGGACGTAGACCGGCTGACCCGCAAGGCCGAGTGGAAGCCGCCGCGCCCGAAGGCGAACATGGAGCTCAGGGGCAAGACGCTCGGCATCGTGGGGGTCGGCAATATCGGCCGCCGCATGGCCCGTCTCGGCGCCGCGCTCGGCATGCGCGTCATCGGCTACGACAAGTACGTGCCCGACGACGAGGTGCGCGCGCGGGGAGCAGAACCCAAGCCTGATCTGTATTCGGTCCTCAGCCTAGCCGACGTCGTGACCTGCCACACGCCGCACACCCCCGAGACGCATCACATGATCGACGCCGGGGCCATCGCCCAGATGAAGGACGGGGTGATCTTCGTCAACACTTCCCGTGGTAAGACCCAGGAGGAGCACGCGCTCTTCGAGGGGCTCACGCGCGGCAAGGTCCGCGCCGCCGGCCTCGACGTGTTCGAGGAGGAGCCCGTCTCCGCCGACAATCCGCTGCTGAACCTCCCCAACGTCGTCGTCAGCTCGCACGTGGCCGGGGTCACGGAGGAGACCGTACGCGCGATGGCCATGCAGGTGACGGCCGAGATGGCGCGGGTGCTCCGGGGCGAGAGGCCGCACGTTCTCGGCAATCCCGAGCTCTGGCCCAAGCTCGCCAACCTCAGGTAGACTGGACGGCGAGGAGGCGCTCATGCCCATCGATGCCCGTCATCCGAAAGACATCCGAGCCGACATCCGTAGCGGCAGGATGGGGGGCGTCACCGCCGGCCTGGCGCCGGGCTTCGTCCAGACCAACCTCGCCGTCCTGCCGAAAGACTCCGCCTACGACTTCCTGCTCTTCTGCCAGCGTAATCCGCGGCCGTGCCCGCTCATCGAGGTGACGGATGTGGGCTCGCCGGAGCCCGTCGGGGTCGCGCCGGGGGCCGATCTGAGGACCGACCTGCCGAAGTACCGCATCTACAAGGACGGCGTGCTGGCCGATGAGGTGACCGACGTCACGGCCTTCTGGCGCGATGACCTGGTCGCCTTCCTGCTGGGGTGCTCGTTCACCTTCGAGTGGGCGCTCCTCGACGCCGGCATCCCGTTGCGCCACATCGACGAGGGCAAGAACGTGGCCATGTGGAAAACCTCGATCGACTGCCGCCCGGCCGGGCGCTTCCACGGCCCCATGGTGGTCTCCATGCGGCCGGTTCCGGCTCACCTGGTGTCCAAGGCCGTGACCGCCTCCGCGCGCTTCCCCAACGCTCACGGCGCGCCCGTGCATGTGGGCGACCCGGCGGATATCGGCATCGCCGACGTGACCAGGCCCGACTGGGGCGACTTCGTGGGCATCCGGCCGGGCGAGGTGCCCGTGTTCTGGGCCTGCGGGGTGACGCCACAGGCGGTGGCCCTGACCTGCAAGCCCGCGTTCATGATCACCCACAGCCCGGGGCACATGTTCATCACGGATCTGCCGAATCACGCCCTGGCCGCGTTGTAGGAGCGTGTTGGAGCGTCCCCGAACTTCACGGGACCCTGGTTCGCCGCTCGTCCGAGCGCCGGCTCCGTCGGCGCACCCTTGGGGGAAGGCACGGGAGGGGCCGTCGAGGCCCCCTCCCATTGATGTCGTGGTGATCGACGCCGAGTCGCTGACTCCGCCGCGCGGGGACTTCGCGGTCCGCGTCGATCTGGGCGAGTCGATCGGCCGCAGCCGCTGGCGCCAACTTCAAATGAGCTCGCTGGTGATCCACGACGGGGGCCCGCTCACCACGATCCAGGACCTGGGCCGCCCGGGCCATCTCCGCGTCGGGATACCGGAATCGGGGCCGATGGACCGGGAGGCGCTCGTCCTCGCCAATCGTCTGGTCGGCAATGCCGATGGGGCCGCGGCGCTCGAGTGCACCGTGATCGGGCCCCGCGTGGAGTTCACCGATGGGCGCGTGGTGGCGGTGACCGGCGCCGACATGCCCGTCGCGCTGAACGGCGCAGAGGCGCCCCGCTGGCAGGCCTTCGGGGTGAAGGCGGGCGACGTCCTCAAGCTGGGTCCCGCGAAGACCGGCGTGCGCGCGTATGTGGCCATCTCGGGCGGCATCGATACGCCGCCGGCCCTCGGCTCTCGCGCGACCTATCTGCGCGGCCAGCTCGGCGGCCTGAGCGGTCGCGCGCTCAGGAGGGGCGACCGAGTCCCGCTTGCTCCGTGTCGCCCCGCCCGGCTCGGCCGGGTGCGCCCCGACCGCGTCCCCGCTTACTCGGCCGAGCCCGAGGTCCGCGTGGTGCTGGGGCCGCAGGATGACCGCTTCACCGGGCGCGGGATCGCGGCCTTCCTGGGCGGTCCCTACGAGGTGCTGCCCCAGAGCGACCGGATGGGCGCACGCCTGCGGGGCCCGTTGATCGAGCACACGCGCGGCCACGACATCGTGTCCGATGGCATCCCCCTGGGCGGTATCCAGGTGGTCGGCGACGGGCAGCCCATCGTCTTGCTGGTGGACAGACAGTCGACGGGAGGCTATACCAAGATCGCCACGGTGTGCTCCTTCGACATCGGGCGCGTGGGCCAGGTCAAGCCGGGCCAGCGGCTCCGGTTTCGCCGGGTCACCGTCGCCGAGGCGCACGCCGCTCTGCGCGCGAGCCAGGAGCACTTGGACGCGGCCATCGAGTTTGTCGCGTAGGAGCGTGTCCGAGAATCGGAGGGGCATCATGACACTGGAGAGCGCGATCAACGACTACAAGGCCAAGACCTCCCGTTCCCGCCAGCTCTTCGAGGAGGCGCTGCGGGTGATGCCGGGCGGGAACAGCCGCACCACGACCTTCTTCGATCCGTATCCGTTCTACATCGCCCGCGGGGAAGGGGCGCGCATCTGGGACGTGGACGGCGTCGAGCGGCTCGACTTCAACGGCAACTACACGAGCCTCATCCTCGGCCACGCCAATCCGCGGGTCGTCCAGGCCATCCAGGACGCGGCGACCCGCGGCATGTCCTTTCCCGGGCCGAGCGAGCACGAGGTGCGACTGGCCGGGCTCCTGACGGCGCGCATCCCGAGCATGGAGGCCGTGCGCTTCACCAACTCCGGCACCGAGGCCACGATGCACGCCGTGCGCGTGGCGCGGGCCTTCACCGGGCGAAGCAAGATCGCCAAGTTCGAGGGCGCCTATCACGGCACCCACGACTGGGTGCTCGTGAGCGTCTCCCCCGACCCGGCGGAGGCTGGCCCGCGCAAGCGGCCGCGGTCGGTGGCGTGGTCGTCGGGAGTGCCGGCGGCGGTGCTGAAGCACGTGGTGGTGCTGCCGTGGAACGATACCGGCGCCTGCGTGAAGATCCTCGACAAGCAGGGCGGGGACATCGCCGCGCTCCTCATCGATCCGATGCTCGCCAACGCCGGCATGATCCCGGCGCGCGAAGGCTTTCTCGAAGGCCTGCGGGAGCTGACCGCGCGGCTGGGCATCCTCCTGATCTTCGACGAGGTGATCTCGTTCCGCGTCGCGCGCGGCGGCGCCCAGGAGCGCTTCGGCATCCGTCCCGATCTCACGACGCTCGGCAAGATCATCGGCGGCGGCCTCGCCGTCGGCGCCTTCGGCGGCCGGGCCGACGTGATGAACTACTACGACCCCCGCGGCGGCAAGGGGCGCATCAACCACGGCGGCACGTTCAACGCCAACCCCCTCACCATGGCGGGCGGCGCGGCGACCATGGAGCAACTCACGCCCGAGGCCTATGCGCGCCTGGACGCGCTCGGTGATCGGGTGCGGGATGGTGCGCGGCGCCTGCTGCGCGCGCTCAAGGTTCCGGGCCAGGTCACCGGGGTAGGCTCGCTGTTCTGGCTCCACTGGACCAAGCGCCGGCTCACCGACTACCGCTCGGCCAAGCCGGAGGATCCGCGGGCGCCCCTCAGCGTCTTCATGGGGCTGCTCACCGAGGGCGCTCTTCTCTCCCAGCGCGGGCTGGGGGCCTGCTCGCTCGCCATGACCGACGCCGACGTGGACCGCTTCGTCGAGGCGCTCGGCCGCGTGCTCGAGCGGGAGGCGGCGGCCGGCTAGGCGGCTGAAAGGACAATCACATGTGGCAAGGTCACGTGGTCTCGATTCACATCGCGCCGGAGGCCTCCGCGAAGATGGAGACGGTTACCGAGGTCCGCGCGGTACCCGGCCGCGGGCTCGAGGGCGACCGGTACTTCAAGGGCACCGGCTTCTACTCGCCGCGGCCGAGCCATGGCGGGCGCGAGGTGACGTTGATCGAGATCGAGAGCGTGGAGGCGCTCGACAGCGGCGTGCTCAGCTCGAAGGGCGACCGGCTGGGCATCAAGCTCTCGGCGGCGGACACCCGGCGCAACATCGCCACGTCCGGCGTGCCACTGAATCACCTCGTGGACAAGGAGTTCTGGGTGGGCCCGGTGCTGATGCGGGGCAGGCGGCTCTGCGAGCCGTGCAAGCACCTCGGCGAGCTGACGCAGCCGAGCGTGACGGGCGGGCTCATCCACCGCGGCGGCCTGCGCGCGCAGATCCTCACCGAGGGCGAGATCCGGCCCGGCGACATCGTCCGGCCCAAGCGGCCCTGAGCGGTGGCCAATATCGGGCTCGGCCCCGGCGCCGCCGACTCGGTCACGCTGATGGAAAGGAGCGAGGACCAATGGCCAAGATCATCGATCTCAACTGCGATATGGGGGAGTCCTACGGCCGCTGGACGCTCGGCGCCGACCTAGCCATCATGCCGTTCATCAGCTCGGCCAACGTGGCCTGCGGCTTCCACGGTGGCGATCCTCACGTGATGCGCAAGACGGTGGCGCTGGCCCTCAAGCACGAGGTGGCCATGGGGTCGCACCCCGGGCTGCCCGATCTGATGGGCTTCGGGCGCCGGAAGATGGACGTGAGTGCCCAGGAGGTGAAGGACTACCTGTGCTACCAGACGGGCGCCCTCCGCGAGCTGGTGCGCGTCGCGGGGTCCGAGCTCCAGCACGTGAAGCCGCACGGCATCCTCTACAACATGATGGAGGCCGACGAGGCGCTGGCGGCCGCCGCGGGCGAGGCCGCCATGGAGTCCAAGCTCATCCTGATGACGCTCGCCTCGGGCAAGTACGACGCCACCTGCCGGAAGATGGGCGCGCGGGTCGCGTCGGAGGGCTTCGCCGATCGCGCCTACAACGTCGACGGCAGCCTCGTGTCGCGGAAGATCGCTGGCTCGCTGATCACGGATCCGGCGAAGGCAGCCGCCCAGGCGGTGAAGATGGCGATGGAGGGCAAGGTGCGCACCCTGGACGGCGTGGAGATCGACGTCTCCGTGCAGACCATCTGCTGCCACGGCGACACGCCCGGCTCGGAGAAGATCGTGCGCGCGGTGCGGGAGGCGCTCGAGAAGGCGGGTTGTCAGGTCAAGCCGCTCCGCGACTGGCTGCCTGTCCAGTGAGACCACGGCTCGCTCGCATCGTCGCCCTCGCCTCGGTGGCGCTGGCTCAACTTGCACGGTCGAGCGCGGCTGGGTGGCCTGCATGGAGTCGCGGGGGTACGCGGTCGTGCCACGGGCGAGCGAGAGCAGTCCCGATCCGCGGCACAACTCGAGCCCCGAGCCGGTGGGCGGACCGCGCCCGGGCGAAGCTTCTCCGGGGCCACCGTTTCAGCGATAATGCGTGAAGGGATTCTGAGTGCCTCCGTCCCCAAACATTAGTCCAAGGAAGGCTACGACCAAGCTTACACGAACTGCATGACGACCCGCGGCTACACCGCTCGGTGAGAATCGATTAAGATGAGGGGGTTCGAGCACATTCTATGACCGACATCGTCGCAACGGCTCCGCTCAAACGCACTCCGCTCCGCGACGTCCACGTCAAGGCGGGTGCCAGGATGGTCCCCTTCGGGGGCTGGGAGATGCCCGTCCAGTACACCGGCATCGTCGACGAGCATCGCGCAGTTCGTCGGGCGGTGGGGCTCTTCGACATCAGCCACATGGGCGAGTTCGAGATCGAGGGCGGGGAGGCGCTCCGCATCGTCCAGCGGCTCTGCACCAACGATGCCTCGACCCTCGCGGTGGGCCAGGTCCAGTACTCGCTGCTCTGCTACCCCGAGGGGGGTATCGTGGATGACCTCACGCTCTACCGCCTGGCCGACGACCGCTTCATGCTCACGGTGAACGCCGCCAACATCGACAAGGACTGGAGCTGGGTCACCGAGCACGGCGGGGGCGAGGCCCGCCTGAGGAACGTGAGTGACGAGACGGGGCTCTTGTCGGTGCAGGGGCCGAACGCCGAGGGCCTCGTGCAGCGATTGGCCGACAGCGATGTGACCCGCGTGCCCTACTACCACTTCGTGCGTGGGGCGGTGGCGGGAGTGCCAGCGCTCATCTCGCGGACGGGCTACACGGGGGAGGATGGCTTCGAGCTATACATTTCGGCGTCCCGGGCCCAGCATCTCTGGCACGCGCTCCTGGAGGCGGGGCGCGGGGATGGCATCCAGCCCATCGGCCTCGGCGCGCGGGACACGCTGCGGCTCGAGATGAAGTACGCGCTCTACGGCAATGACATCGACGGGACCACCAATCCTCTCGAGGCCGGGCTCGGCTGGGTGGTCAAGCCGGCCAAGGGCGACTTCATCGGCCGGGGCGCCATCGAGGCGCTTCGGGCCCGCGGCGTGGCGCGCAAGCTCGTGGGCTTCGAGATGGTCGAGCCCTCGGTGCCGCGCCACGGCTACCGGCTGCTCAAGGACGGCACGCCGGCGGGCGTCGTGACATCCGGCTCCTTCGGCCCGGCCGTCGAGCGCTATATCGGCGTGGGCTACGTGCCGATGGCGCTGTCGTCGGTGGGCAGCGAGCTCGAGGTCGAGATCCGCGGCAGGCCCCAGCGGGCCCGTGTCGTCCGCACCCCCTTCCATCCTTCCAAAGTCAAGAAGGCCTAGAGAGGAGCGCGATGGCCAATGTTCCGGCCGAGCTGAGATACACGCGTGAGCACGAGTGGGCGAGGCTCGAGGGCGATCGGGCGCGCATCGGCATCACCGCCTTCGCCCAGGAGCAGCTCGGGGACGTAGTGTTCGTCGAGCTGCCGAAGGTGGGCGCCCGGGTCACCGCCATGCAGAGCTTCGGTGTCGTGGAGTCGGTGAAGGCGGTCTCCGACCTCTTCGCGCCTGTCTCGGGTGAGGTCGTCGAGGTCAACGGCCTACTCACCAAGAAGCCCGAGACCGTGAACGCGGATCCCTACGGGCAGGGGTGGTTGATCGTGATCGAGTATGCCGACGCGAAAGAGCTGGACGCGCTCATGACCGCCGCCGACTACGAAAAGTTCATCGCGACCGCGGGGCACTGAGGCTGGCCCGACAATGCGCTACATCTCGAACACACCCGCTCAGCAGAAGGAGATGCTCGGGACCATCGGAGTGTCCTCCATCGAGGACCTGCTCGTCCGCGTCCCGCCCAAGACGCGGCTCTCGGGCCCGCTCAACCTGCCGGGCGCCCTGGCCGAGACGGACCTCGTCCGCCATCTCCGGCTTCTCGCCGCCCTGAACGCCAGCGCCGATGACTATGCCTGCTTTCTCGGGGGCGGCTCCTACGACCACGCGGTCCCCAGCCCCATCAACCACCTGGTCTCGCGCGGAGAGTTCTTCACGGCCTACACACCCTATCAGCCGGAGGCGAGCCAGGGGACGCTCCGGACCATCTACGAGTACCAGAGCATGGTCGCCGAGCTCTGCGGGATGGACGTGGCCAATGCCTCTCTTTACGACGGCGCGTCGTCGCTGGCCGAGGCGGCCCTCATGGCCCATGCGGCGACGGGACGGGACGGCGTCGTCCTGTCGCGGGGCGTGAACCCGTTCTACCGCCAGGTGGTCGAGACCTATTGCGAGGGGCCGCACCTCAAGCTCCGCAGGGTGTCGCTGGGCGACGGGGTGACCGACGCGGAGCCGCTCAGGAAGGCCGTCTCGGGAACGACGGCCGCCGTCGTGCTGCAGCATCCCAATTTCTTCGGCTGTCTCGAGGACGTCGCCGCGGCGGCGGAGGTCGCCCACGCCGCAGGCGCCCTGCTCATCGTCGTGACGGACCCGGTGAACCTGGGCCTGCTGGTGCCGCCCGGTGCTCTTGGCGCCGACATCGTGGTGGGCGAGGGCCAGGGGCTCGGCGTGCCCATGAGCTTCGGGGGGCCGAACCTCGGCCTGTTCGCCACCAAACGGGATCTCGTGAGAAGGATGCCGGGGCGGCTGGTCGGCGCCACCGTGGACCTGGACGGGCGGCGCGGCTTCGTTCTGACGCTCCAGACGCGCGAGCAGCATATCCGCCGCGAGAAGGCCACTTCCAATATCTGCACCAACGTCGCGCTCTGCGCGCTGATGGCGACCATCTACCTCGCCATCACGGGCAAGCGCGGACTCCGCCGTGTGGGTGAGCTGTGCCTGGCCAAGGCGCATTACGCGGCGGCTGAGTTCAGCAAGGTGCCCGGCGTCCGGCTCCGCTTCGCGGCGCCGTTCTTCAAGGAGTTCACGCTTCAGCTCCCGAAGTCACCGGATCGGGTGGCGAGGCGCTTGATGAAGGACAAGATCCTAGCCGGTGTGCCACTCAAAACGCTGGATCGTGAGTACAGGGACTGCCTGCTCGTCGCGGTCACCGAGAAGCGGACCCGGGAGGAGATCGACGCTTATGCCCGCGCCCTGGCCGCGGCGCTGGCGTGAGGCCGGGGATGCAGACCACCAAGTCTTCGTACGATAAGCTGATCTTCGAGCTATCCTCGCCGGGTCGCTTCGCCTACTCGCTGCCCGCGTGCGATGTCCCCGAGAGTGATCCGGGCACGCTCCTGCCGAAGGCCTATCTGCGCGAGACGCCGCCCGAGCTGCCCGAGGTGTCCGAGGTGGACGTGATCCGCCATTACTCACGTCTCTCCCAGTTGAACTACGGCGTGGACACCCACTTCTACCCGCTCGGGTCCTGCACCATGAAGTACAACCCGAGGATCAACGAGGACATGGCCCGCCTCCCCGGCTTCGCGCGGCTGCATCCGCTGGCCCCCGAGGCCGCGAGCCAGGGCGCGCTCGGGCTGATGCACGAGCTCGGCCACGATCTCGCCGAGATCTCGGGCATGGACGAGGTGTCGCTCCAGCCGGCGGCCGGCGCCCAGGGGGAGCTCTGCGGCGTGCTGATGATCCGCGCCTATCACCTGGCGCGCGGCGAGCGGCGGCACAAGGTGCTGGTTCCCGACTCCGCCCATGGCACCAACCCGGCCTCCACGGCGCTGGCGGGCTACTCGGTGGTTCAGCTCAGGTCCGGCGAGAACGGCGAGATGGACCTCCAGGACCTGGCGCGGCACCTGGACGAGGACGTGGCGGCCTTCATGATCACCCAGCCCAACACGCTCGGCCTCTTCGAGTCGCGTATCCACCAGATCACCGAGATGTGCCACGCCAAGGGCGTGCAGGTCTACATGGATGGCGCCAACCTGAACGCGATCCTGGGGATCACGCGGCCGGGTGACCTCGGTGTCGATGTCTGCCACTTCAACCTGCACAAGACCTTCACCACGCCCCACGGCGGCGGCGGGCCGGGCGCAGGGCCCGTGGGTATCAAAGCGCATCTGGCCCCCTTCCTGCCGGTTCCGGTGGTGGTCAAGGACGGAAAGGGGTACCGGCTCGACTGGAGCCGGCCGCAGTCCATCGGCAAGCTCCAGGCGTTCTGGGGCAACTTCGGGATGCTGGTCCGCGCCTACACCTACATCCGCACCATGGGGCCGGACGGGCTGCGCTCCGTCTCCGAGAACGCGGTGCTCAACGCCAACTACGTGCTCAAGCGGCTGGAGGCGCACTACGACCGCTCCGTGCCGGGGCCTTGCATGCACGAGTGTGTGCTGTCGGCGGGCCGCCAGAAGCGGCTCGGCGTCACCGCCATGGATATCGCGAAGCGCCTCCTGGACCTGGGATTCTACGCCCCCTCCATCTACTTCCCGCTCATCGTGGAGGAGGCGCTGATGATCGAGCCCACCGAGACGGAGTCGAAGGAGACGCTGGACGAGTTCTGCGAGGCCATGATGCAGATCGCCCGGGAGGCGGAGTCGAGTCCGCAGATCATCCGCGACGCGCCCGTCACCACGCCGGTGCGTCGCCTCGACCAGACGCTGGCGGCGCGCCAGCCTCAGCTGCGCTGGACGCCTCAGGCCGGCGGGCGGCCATGACCGCGTTTCGGCTGCTCGTGACCGAGCCCTTGGACGGGGCGGCCAACATGGCCCTGGACGAGGCGTTACTCGTCAGCCGCCTCCAAAAGGCCGGCCCTCCCACGATCCGGTTTTTCGCCTGGCGCCCGCCCGCAATCTCGCTCGGGTACGGCCAGCCGGTCGGCGGGGCCATCGACCTCGATGAGGCGGCCCGCATGGGTATCGGCCTCGTGAGAAGGCCCACGGGAGGCAGCGCCATCCTGCACGAAGGCCCGGACCTCGAGCTGACCTACAGCGTCGTGGGCGCCGCGGACGATTTCCCCGGGGCGGACGACCTGCTCATGACCTATCACTGGATCGGCACCGCGCTGGCGGCGGGGCTCCAGATCTTGGGCGCCCCCGTGGAGATGGTCCCGGTGCAGCCCTCCAGCCCCGCGGCGATGCCCGCCTTCTGCTTCGCGCGCACCGGCTCGTATGAGCTGGAGGTAAGCGGGCGGAAGCTGGTCGGCAGCGCCCAGCGGCGGCGGGGCGAGGGCTTTCTCCAGCACGGTTCGGTGATGCTGGGAGCCGCGCCCGAGCGCCTGCGCCGCGTCTTTCCCGCCGAGGCAGACCCCCTCGCAGGCATGACGACCCTCGAAGCCGTGCTGGGGCGGCGGCCATTCTTTGCGGAGACCGCGGAAGCGCTGGCGCGCGGCTTCCGCGACGCCCATGGGATCGAGCTCCGGCCGAGCGGGCTCGACGCCGATGAGACGGCGCTGGCCAGGTCGCTGACCGGCGAGAAGTACGCGACGCACGGGTGGACTCGCGCGGGACGGACACCGACGAGCCTCTTGCGACGGTGATGCCCGGGCCCCCCCGCGAGTACCCCGACGCGCCGCGCGCCGGAGTGGGGGCCGTCGTCCTGGACGGCGACCGGGTGCTCCTGGTGCGCCGGGGCGGGCCGCCGTCGCAGGGCAAATGGAGCATTCCGGGGGGCCTGATCCAGCTCGGCGAGCGCATCGAGGACGCCGTGGTCCGTGAGGTAGAGGAGGAGTGCGGCCTCCGCGTCCGGCTCCTCGGGCTCTGCGGCGTCATCGACCGAATCGTCTCCGACGAACCGTCGGATCCCGCGGGTCCGGCTCCGGTCCGCTACCACTACATCATCATCGACTATGTCGCTGCTCCGGCCGGGGGAAGCTTGTGCGCGGGGAGCGACGCCGCGGAGGCGCGCTGGATCCCCATCGCCGAGGTCCCGCGGTACGAGACCACCGACCAACTCGCGTCCATGATCCATCGCGCCGCGAAGCTCCGCCACGCCGGCGCCCAAGGAGGACCCATCGGATGAAGCTGTCTCTCGAGACCCGGAGCCCCGCCGACGCGCGCGCCGACGTACTGGTCGTCGGGCGCCACAGCGATACAGCGCGCCCGGCCGCCGAGCTGGTCGCGCTGGACAAGAAGCTGAGCGGGCTCCTCTCCGCCGTGCTGAAGACCGAAAGGTTCGAGGGCAAGGCGGGGCAGATCTCCCACTTCTACACCGACGGCCGCATTACCGCCGGCCGCGTCCTCGTCGTCGGGCTCGGCCCCGAGAAGGCCGGCGATGTGGACGCCGTACGCCGCGGCGCGTCGGCCGCGATCCGGCGCGCCCGTGACCTCGGCGCCTCCACGGCTGCCCTCCTCATCCCCGCCGACGGCCTGACGGCGCGCCAGCGCGCCCAGGCCATCGTCGAGGGCGCCATCCTGGGCAGCTACCGCTTCGACCGCTACCTCAAGGAGAAGAGCGACAAGGTCATCCAGTCCGTCGCCGTGGTGGAGCCTGCGCGGCGCAACCATGCGGCCGCCCGCGAGGGGCTGAGGCTGGGCGAAGTCTGGGCCGCTGCCACCTGTCTCAGCCGTGACCTCGTCAATGAGCCGGCCAACGTGGTGACACCGAGCTACCTGGCCAAGCGCGCGCTAGAGATCGCGCGGGAGGGAGGGCTCAAGCTCAAGGTGCTGGAGCGCGGCGACTGCGCCAAGCTCGCCATGGGCGCCTACCTGGGCGTCGCCCAGGGCAGCCAGGAGCCGCCCAAGTTCATCCATCTGACCTATGCACCCAGGCGGCGGCCGCGCCGGCGCGTGGCCGTCATCGGCAAAGGGATCACCTTCGACTCCGGCGGCCTCGATCTGAAGACGGCCGACGGCATGCTGAGGATGAAGGATGACATGTCGGGCGCGGCCGCCGTGCTCGGCATCTTCCACGCGTTGCCCCGGCTCAAGCTGCCCATCGAGGTGCACGGCCTCATCGCGGCGACCGAGAACATGCCCTCCGGCACGGCTCAGCGTCCCGGCGACATCGTCCGCGCCATGAACGGGCTCACCGTCGAGATCGGCAATACCGACGCCGAGGGGCGCCTCACCCTCGCCGACGCGCTCGCCTACGCGGCCCAGGAGACGAAGCCCGACGAGATGATCGACCTGGCGACCCTGACGGGGGCGGTGGTAGTCGCGCTGGGCCAGGGCGTCTCGGGACTGCTGGCGAGCCACGACGGCCTCGCCGACCGCATGCTCGCCGCGGCCGAGGCGGCGGGGGAGCGCATGTGGCGGCTGCCGCTCTTCGAGGAGTACAAGGAAGGGATCAAGAGCGACGTCGCCGACCTCAACAACGTCTCGAGCCAGCGCGGCGCCGGCGCCATCGTGGCGGGGCTCTTCATGCGGGACTTCACCGCCGGCATCCCGTGGGCGCACCTCGACATCGCCGGCACGGCATTCAGCGAGCGCGAGCACCCGCTGGGGCCCAAGGGCGCCACCGGGGTAGGCGTGCGCACGGTGCTCAATCATCTCTGCGGCCTTGCCGGCAAGCGATAGCTCGAGTTGAGTGATCGAGGGCGACGCGGTGATCGGCGAGCCGTGAAGCGCGGCCGGCGGGAGCCATGCCGGGCGCGGTAGATCTCCACTCCCATACGACGGCGTCCGACGGCAGCTTCACGCCGCGCGAGCTGGTGCGGGAGGCCGCGCGGCGCGGGCTCAGGGTGTTGGCCCTCACCGATCACGACTCGACCGACGGGCTTGCCGCCGCGCTGGACGAGGCCGCGCGCCATAGGCCGCTCGAGATCGTTCCGGGCATCGAGATCAACTGCGACGTCGGGGGCACCGAGGTCCACATCCTCGGCTACTTCGTGGACTATGAGGCCGCGTGGTTCCAGGAGTTCTGCCGCACTCAGCGGGAGGCGCGCCGCGCGCGCGTCCGCGGGATAGCGGCGCGTCTCCGCGAGCTGGGGATGCCCATCGATCTCGACCTTGTCTTCGCCCTCGTCCAGGAAGGCTCGGTGGGCCGTCCGCATGTGGCCCAGGCCATGATGAAGCACGGCTATGTCAAGAGCGTGCGCGAGGCCTTTGACAAGTACCTGGCCGCCGGCAAGCCGGGCCATGTGCCTCGGGAAAAGCTCGCCCCCGACGACGCCGTGCGGCTCATCCGCAAGGCCGCCGGTGTTCCCGTCCTCGCCCACCCCGGCGTCTCGGGCCGGGACGAGATCATCCCCGGGCTGATCGCCGCGGGCCTGATGGGCATCGAGTGCTACTACAGCGAGCATTCGGCCGTCCGGACGGCGGGCTACCTGCAGATGTGCCGGGACCATGATCTGGTCGCCACGGGCGGCTCGGATTTCCACGGGCCCAAGGTCCGCGCGGCCACGCTCGGCGTGCCGGCCGTGCCGATGGCCGCCTGGGAGGCGCTCAAGGCCAAGGCCGCCCTCGCCCGCGCCTCGGCCCCGCCGTAGACGCGCGCGTGCACTACTCCGCGTAGTTCGGGAACACCGCGGTTGTCGCCGCAACGCGCGTGACTTCGACGTACGACATCCTGGTCAGCGGTCCCTTCGCTCGCACCATGCTGACCAATTTCTTCTTCTTCGCGAGCCTGAACGGCTTCGTCCTGCTGCCGCTGTACGTCCATCAGCTCGGGGGCAACGAGGCCGCCGTCGGGCTCGTCCAGGGCATGTACAGCGCCGCCGGCATCCTGTGCCAGCCCCTGGTGGGCGCCTGGATCGACCGCGTCGGGCGGCGCTTCTTCATGATCCTCGGGGTGACGGTGCTGACCGTCTCGTGCGCCGCCTTCGCCGTGACCAGCTCCGTTCCCGTGCTGGGAGTCCTGAGGGCGCTGCAAGGCGTGGGCTTCTCCGCGTTCTTCGTCGCCAACTACATCCACGTCGTCGAGCTGGTCCCCATCGAGCGCCGGGGCTGGGCGCTGGGTATCTACGGTCTCTCCGGGCTGCTCTCGACGTCATTGGCGCCGCTCGCGGGAGAATTCCTCGTCCGTCACTTCGGCTTTCCATGGTTCTTCGCCTGGACGACGCTGCTGGCGGGCGGGGCGCTGGCGTTCGTGCTGCGCATGCGTGACACGCAGGCGCCGAGCCTGACCGGCGGGCCGGGCCTCGACGCGATCCGGCAGGGCATCGAGCAGCTACTGCATCTGCACATGGGGCTCGCGTTCTTCTTCGGGCTCGGAACCGGGACCATCTTCACCTTCCTGCCGACCTTCGCCGAGCGGCTGGGCGTCCGGGGCCTGGGCCTCTTCTACACGGCTTACGCCGGCGCGGCGATGCTCGTGCGAGTGGCTGGCGGGGAACTGATCGACACACGCGGCCGCCGAGCGGTGATCATCCCCTCGATGGCCGTCCAGGCCGGCGCGACGTGCGTCTTGGCGTTGGTCGCCATCTTCGTCGCGCCCGGCTCGAGTGTGCCCGTCCTTCCGTTTCTCTTCCTCGCGGGGTTCATGGCCGGCGGCGCCCACGGCTTTCTCTACCCCGCGCTCGCGGCGCTCTTGATGGACGTGACGCCGGAGCGCCGCCGCGGAAGCGCGGTGGGAGCATTCAGCTCCGTTTTCCTGGTAGGCAACGCGCTGGGCTCGATCGCCTTCGGTTACGTCGCGCACGGGCTCGGCTACCGCATCATGTGGAGCACGCTCACTGTCTTGCTCGTGGGCGGCTTCCTCGCGAGCCTGCGCCTCCGGGTCGGGTACTCGCCGAGGCGGCTCGAGGTCACCTCCTGATTGACTTCCCTGGATCGGGGGCCGATACTGCGGACACGCTGGATCGGCATGACGCCAGCGGGGAGGTCGGCCATGACCCAATTCAGGCGGCTGGGAGGGCTCGGGTTCCTGCTCATCGTCAGCGTCGGGCTCCTCGGGGCCCGGGACCAGGGGGCGACCGCGCCGCCGCCTGCCGCCGCGGGACCTCAGGAGCTGAGCGTGCTCGGTCTGCTGGTCGATGAGCGTACTCAGCAGCCCACCATCGTGCTCCAGGGCAAGCGCGACAAGCGCGCCTTCGCCATGGTAATCGGCCCCGCCGAGGCGACCGGCATCGCCTTTCCCCTCCAGAAGGTGACGCCGCCGCGGCCGTTGACCCACGATCTGTTCCTCACGCTGTTCGGGCGGCTCCACGTGACGGTCACCAAGGCGGTCATCACCGATCTGCGCGACAATACCTACTACGCCACGCTCTTCCTCTCGGCCAACGGTACCGCGCTGGAGCTGGATTCGCGCCCGTCCGACGCCATCGCGCTCGCGATCCGGGCGAAGGCGCCGGTCTTCGCGGAAGACCGCGTGTTCGACAAGGCGGAGCTGCTCCCCGCCGGGCCAACGGGATCCGGCCCCCGGATCTAGCGGGGATTTTTCCAGCCAGTGGCGTCCAACTCCGCTCGGGACAGCGGCGAGTCGCCGGCCCAGGGTCTCGAAGGCCAGCAGTGGGCCATCCAGCGCCGCATCGAGGACGTGTTCGCCAAGCTCGGGGAGAAGTTCGGTGACCTGACCGGGCGAGTCGACCTGAAGGTCAAGCCGGATACCTCATTCACCGAGATCGGCGGGCTTCAGGACGCCAAGCTCGCCATCCGGGGCTTCGTGACCGCGCTCACCGATCCCGAGCTCTACAGGAAGTGGGGCATCAGGCCGCCAAAGGGCCTGCTCATCTACGGGCCCCCGGGCACGGGCAAGTCGCTGCTGGCCCGAGCGCTGGCCACCGAAGCCGGCGCCATCTTCTACCATCTCAAGCTGATGAACCTCACCTCGAAGTTCGGTCCCAACACGGGCGAGCTGATCCAGGAGATCCTGGGCGTCGCCAAGGAGCAAGGCCGGGGCGTGGTGTTTCTCGACGAGGCGGACGCGCTGTCGCTCGAGCATCTCCTGCCGGGAGGGCAAGCGCGCGAGGCGAGCGCGCGGCTCATGGCAGCCCTGTGCGAGAAGCTGGATGGGCTCGAGGCCTTCTCGCGCCTCGTCGTCGTGGCCGCCACCAACCGGACGGACTCCGTGGATCCCTCTCTGGTGGCGCCGGGGCGGCTCGACCGCCTCGTGGAAGTGACGCTCCCGGACGGGCCGGCGCAACAGGAGATCCTCGAGTTGGCCCGCGCGCAGGCCGAGCAGTCCGCCGGCCGGCGCCTCGTCGCCGACCTGGACTACCGCTCCCTGCTGCCCCCCATGGGCGGCATGAGCGGGGCCGAGATCGCCGAGGTGCTCCGCCGTGCGCTCGAGCAGAAGGTCCACGCGGCCGGGCAGGGGCGCGACAACGGCCTCGTCACGACCCAGGACCTCCTGCAGCAGATCGATACCTACCGTCGCATCCGCGCTGTCGTGGAGAAGATCCGCTACGGGCAGTACCTGTAGTGCCGGGCCGACCCGCTTCGCCTCATCTCATGGAGGTTGGCGCCTACGGGGCGCCGGGAGTGGGAAAAGCGAGATGTGCTGGGCACGCGCGGGAAATCCTGAGATTCCCGGCGATCCGTCACAGGGCGCGAGGCGTTCAGGACACGAGCGGGATCTGCCGAGCTGCCTCTGGCGTGAAGCGGAGCAGGCACCGGAATGCCGCTCGATGCGCTGCCGGCGCCGGCGCCGTCGAGACGTAGAGCTGGGCGACCAGGTCCCGCCACCGAAGCAGCTCGCGGCGGAGCGTGGGTCTCTTGTGCACCTCGATCGTGAGATCCGTGAGGCGCAACACGCGCTCGTAGGCGTGTCGCAGGCGGTCGCTGTCCTCGGGCGCGACCAGCTTCGCCGCACGGTTCATCTCGGTGCCGATCATGAGGATCTGCTGGTCCAGCGAGAACTGGGCCCACCGCTCGGACGAGAGCGACGCGTGCTGCGAGGTTGTCATGGCAGCTCCTCGCCGTCGCCGATCAGCTCGGACGTGAGCTCCCGAATTGTCCGGCGCAGCTCCGGGTCCTCGATCTCCATCGTGCGGTTTCCCTGCGCGGGCCGAATGTTGATGAGCGCCGTGAACTCGAGGCAGGTCTCACGCCCGCTCCCGGGGTAGTAGTTGGCACCCCACAGGTCGCTCTGACGGCTTCCACTGCAGAGCAAGACCTGCTCGGCGTCCGCATGAAGTTCCCCGCCGATCGCGATGATCCGCCGCCTGACGTCGATGACGTACTTGACCATGTCTCCGAAGTAGAGACGCGCGAGGCGAGCCAACTCGGCGGACGGAATCCGACGTTCAAGAACGATGATTCCTGGCGGCTCGGCTTCCATGGGCGCGACCGCACCTGTATACCAGGTCCGCTGGCTGCCGGCAACGGGACTGACCATCCCCATCCGATAGGCACCGAGCCAGTGTTGCTCGGCTCCGGTCTCGCTGGACCAGCCAGGCTCGACCCCATGGGCGACCGGGCGGGCGGCGCCGCCGGAGCTGGTTGAAAAAAATCTCTTCGCCCCCGGCGGGCCGTCCTGCTAGAGTCGAACCCGATGGACAAGCGGCCCAGGGTTCTTCACAGGCCCCGGACGTGACGGACTTCGCTGCTGAGAAGCCCCCTGTCGCCCGTTCGTACTGCCCCGGATGTGAGCCCCATGCCGACGTCCTGCTCGAGATCCTCGAGGTACGCTGGTGCGAGGCTCACGCGCCGGCCCGCGACGGTCCTGACGACGCCCTGGTGACAGCGAGGGGGACGACGTTCGGCAGCGCGGAGGCGGGCGGTGAAGACAACCGCCATTGGTGCGAGGTGATCCATCGCGGGACATCTCCAGCGAGACCCGACGCTCGCAGCAAGCGCAGTCCTCAGTTCGCGTCATAGATCGCCGCCCCTTTTGGGATCCTCGGATAGACTTGTGAGCCAGCGGCGCCGGTAGGGAGCAGCATGGCCATCAGGAGCGATGTCGTCGGAAGCCTGCTGCGGCCGCCCGCGCTGGTCCAGGCGCGGGAGAGCCTCGAGGCCGGCCGGCTCAGCCCGGCCGAGTTCAAGCGTATCGAGGATCAGGCCGTGGACGAGGCCGTCGCGGTGCAGGAGGCGGCGGGGCTCGATGTGATCACCGATGGCGAGCAGCGGCGCTACGCGTTCTTCGGCCACCTGATCGAGGCGCTCGACGGATTCGACAGGTCCGGCGGCTGGGCGATCGCGTTCCGCAACGAGGCGGGTGAGGAGCTCACGTTCAGGCGCCCGGTGGTCGTGGAGCGACTCCGTTGGGGGCGCAGCATGTGCGCGGAGGAGTTCAGCTACCTGCGCGCGCGGTCGCGGCGGCCCCTCAAGGTCACCCTCATCAGCACGCAGCAGGCGGCCGCCTACTATGATCCTGAGAGATCGGCGGGCGCCTATCCGACGCGTGACGCCTACCTCGCCGACATCGTGGACTTCACCCGGCGCGAGGTCGAGGGGCTGGTCAGGCTCGGCTGCGCCTACATCCAGATCGACGCCCCGCAGTACGCGGCCCTCCTGGATCCCGTCCTGCGCGAGGGATACCGCAGGCGGGGCAGCGATCCCGACCGGCTCATCGACGCTTGCATCGAGATGGACAACGCGGTGATCGGCGGGCGCCCGGGAGTGACGTTCGGGCTGCACATCTGCCGCGGCAACAATCAGTCCATGTTCTACGCGAGCGGCGGCTACGAGCCCATCGCCCGGGTGTTCAGCCGCGCCCGGGTCCAGCGCTTTCTCCTCGAGTACGACGACGAGCGCTCGGGGGGCTTCGAGCCGCTCTCCGCGGTGCCCGAGGACCGGGTCGTGGTGCTGGGGCTCGTGACCACGAAGAAGGCGCGTCTCGAGTCGGTCGAGGAGCTGCGGCAGCGCATCACGGAGGCCACGCGGCTGATCCCGCTGGACCGCCTCGCCCTCAGCCCCCAATGCGGCTTCGCCTCGACGATGGCCGGCAACCGCATCTCCCCTGACGATCAGCGCCGCAAGCTCTCCCGCGTCGCGGAAACAGCCCGGCTGGTCTGGGGCGCTTGACTCGACGTCGGACACAGTTGCAGACTCCTGTCATTTGGACGAGCGGCACCGGCTGAAGCTATCCGTGTCCCTTGACTTGCTTCACCGTCCGGCGCTATGGCGCGAAGGACTGGAAGTACTTCATGGTGACGACCTTGCTCGTGGGCGAGGTCTGCTTCACGTCCTTCACCCAGAGGTCGAGGTTCGCCGGGTCGCCGAAGAGCGCCCGCAGGTCCTGGGGCGGTTCTGTGAAGGGCTTCTCGAAGTTATCCCAGTGGGTGGGCAGGAGGATCTTCGGGTAGTTGAGCGCCTTGAGGAGCCGCGGAGTGAAGTCGTGGATCTGGTTGGCGAAGATCGATGCCACCAGCGCCACGTCGGGCTTGAGCCCCGTGATGGCCCGCTCGATGTAATTGGCGGTGCTCATGAGGAAGATGCGGTACTTGCCCCTGATGGTGATGAGGTAGATCAGGCTGTCGCCTTCCGGAAGCTCCCCGACCGTGGTCGGCATCGGCGGGACGGAGTAGAGGTGGCCCGGCACCGCGAACTTCTTGGTTGCCCCCATCGAGTGGAGCCCCGGGAACACCTCGATGGTGTACCCGTCGAACTGCATGTACTCGCCGCCCTTGACCTGCACGATCTTGACTTCGGGAATGCCGAAGGCCCGCAGCAGGTTGGCGTGAGTCTCCGAGCCGATGACCTGGGCACTGGTCTTCTTCTGGATGTAGGGGATGTCGGCCAGGTGGTCCCAGTGACCGTGGCCGATGAGGATCTGGTCGGCTCTTGCGATGTGCTGATCGATCAGCGCCTCCTCCACCTTGAGCGGCGTCTTCGGGTCGAACTTACCGCCGAGGAAGCCGGTCTGAACACCGCGGCTGAACCAGGGATCGAAGAGGATGGTCTTGCTGGCAAAGCTGATCTCCCAGCCGTCGGTGCCGAACCACTTGAAGTTCACCCCGGCCGTGCCTCGACCGCCGCTCCTGGGCGGCGTCTCGGCGCCCTCGGCCGTGCCGGGGAAGAGCAATGACTTGCCCCAGTCCGCGGTGGCGGCGGCCAGCCCGGCAGTGAGGCCGGCGCCGAGGAAGCCGCGCCGGGAGACACCTCGAAACTCGTTGGGGAGCCAGATGGGATCAACCCAGCACATGGTGGTCTCCTCTCTGTCGGGGATCTGGACGGGGCCTCCTTCACGGCGCCGGCGGTGAGCCCGGACACGTAATAGTGGATGGAGGTCGCCGCGGATGAGGTCGTTGGTCACGCCCCACCGTGATCGTCTTCCGGTCCACGGCCGAGGTCAAGGTCCGCGCATGGATGAACTCCTTCCACGAGAGGAGCACCCTTTGGTCGAAGCGGGAAGTGAGGCAGAGAGTAGGTCGGTAGTCCGGCCGTGTCAAGGCCGCGGCCCGCGATGCCGGGCGGACTCGGCCGATAGGTGGTACGATGCTCACCGCGCCGGACCGCTCCATGCCATCGGTCACCCGGATCCGCGTCCGCTACAAGGACACCGACACCATGTCGGTGGTCTACTACGGCAACTACCTCACCTACTTCGAGGTCGGCCGCGTGGAGTACCTGCGGCAGCGCGGCCTGCCCATGTCCCAGGTGGACAAGCGGATCCACATGCCGGTGGTTGAGGCCTACGTGAAGTACATGAAGCCCGCCCGACTCGACGAGCTGCTGGAGGTGACCTCTCGCGTGAGCGAGAAGAAGCGCGCGAGCTTCAAGTTCGCCTACGAGATCCGCAACGAGAGCGGAGACCTAGTGGCCGGGGGGTTCACGCGGCACGCCTGCTGGGACCCGGTCACTTCCCAGATGATCCCGATCCCCGACTGGCTCAAGGCCATCATGCCCGATGCCGACCTCGACCCCGCCGCGTCCCGGCGCTGAGCCCATCACCCTGACCCTCTTCCCAAGGGGGAGAGGGAACGAGCCGGAATGGTTCAGGAGTCAAAGCCTGATCCTCAGGGGCCGGCTCCTCCGTCGCGTGTGCTATACTGACCCCCGGCCCCGCGAAACAATGGGGCAGCTCGGATGATCCCAGGTTCATGATCCAGGTCGACCACCTCACCAAGCGGTACGGGCCTGTCACCGCGATCCACGACGTCTCCTTCAGCGTGGAGAAGGGGCAGATCGTCGGCTTCCTCGGCCCCAACGGCGCCGGCAAGTCCACCACGATGAGGATCCTCTCCTGCTTCATGCCGGCCAGCGGGGGGACGGCTCGGATCGCCGGCTTCGACGTGTTCTCGCAGTCGCTCGAGGTCAGGCGACGCATCGGCTATCTCCCCGAGAACGCGCCGCTCTACGCGGACCTGCCGGTGGCCGCGTATCTCGATTTCGTCGCGGAGATCAAGGGCGTCTCGCGCGGGGCGCGCAAGGCGCGGGTCGCCGATGTGATGGACCGGTGCTTCATCGCCGACATGCAGCACCGGCTCATCGGCAAGCTCTCCAAGGGCTATCGCCAGCGTGTCGGGCTCGCCCAGGCGCTCTTGAGCGACCCGGAGGTGCTGATCCTCGACGAGCCGACCATCGGGCTCGACCCGAAGCAGATCACCGAGATCCGCGCGCTGATCCGCTCCCTGGCCGGCCAGCACACGGTGATCCTGTCGACGCATATCCTGCCCGAGGTGTCGATGGTCTGCGATGGCGTCATCATCATCCACCGCGGGCGTATCGTGGCCCAGGGGACGGAGTCCGAGCTGGTGGAGCAGGTGTTCCCGACCGCGCGCGTGGAGCTGCGCGTGGCGGGGCCGACGGGCGACGTGCTGGCGGCGCTCCGCGCCCTGTCGGCCGTCAGCCAAGTGGAGCCGGTCCAGTCGCGGGACGGCGCCACAGCTTTCCTCGTGGAATCGCCGCGCGACCGGGATATTCGTGCCGAGCTGGTGAAGCTGGTGACGAGCCGCGGTTGGGCGCTCCAGGAGCTTCACCAGGTCGGGATGAGCCTCGAGGAGGTGTTCATCCGAGTGGTGGCCGGCGAAGAGGCCGAGGAAGCGGCCGCCGCCGATGGGGCAGCCTGATGCGCTGGCTGCCCGTGTTCAAGAAGGAGATGCGCCTGTACTTCGGCTCGCCGGTCGCTTACGTGGTGTTCACGTTCTTCCTGCTCATCTCCGGCTGGTTCTTCAGCCAGATCTTCCTCTTCTACAGCGACATCTCCATGCGCTCCTTCATGCAGCCGCAGTTCGGCCAGAACCTGAACATCACGGACAGCGTGATGCGGCCTCTGTTCACCAACATGAGCGTCGTGCTGCTCTTCTTCATGCCCATGCTGACCATGCGGCTCTTCGCCGAGGAGAAGCGGTCGGGGACGATGGAGCTGCTCCTGACCTATCCGGTGCGCGACGCCGAGGTGCTGGCGGGCAAGTTCCTGGCCGCCGCGGCGCTCTACGCCCTGTTGCTGGGCCTGACGTTCCTCTACCCTGGGCTGGTCGCGTACTTCACCCGGGTGGAGTGGGCCCCGATCCTCACGGGGTATCTGGGCCTGCTGCTGCTCGGGGCGACCTTCCTCGCGGTGGGGGTCCTGATCTCCTCCCTGACGGAGAACCAGATCGTGGCCGGGTTCGGCACCTTCGGCGTGCTGCTCGCCTTCTGGGTGATCGGCTGGGGCACGGACTCTGCGGGGGGCAACCTCCGGAGCGTGCTGCAGTACCTCTCCGTCACCGAGCACGTGGACGGCTTCAGCCGCGGGCTCGTCGACACCAAGGACCTGGTCTACTACGGGAGCGCCATCGGGCTCGCGCTCTTCCTCACGCTGCGTTCCCTCGAGTCCAAGCGGTGGCGGGGGTAGCGGCGTGAGCCTGATGCGGAGCTATACGGGCTGGGTCGGGGTGCTCTGCCTCCTCGGGGCCGGGGCGCTCGCCCTCTTCGTGCCGTGGCTCATGCGCTTGCAGTACGCGCTGCTGATCGCTGGCGGCGTGCTGCTCCTCCTGGCGCTGATCGTGAACGGGGGCAAGGTTCGCGGCCTGCTCGGCCACCGCGCCGCGCGCTACGGCGCCGGGGCCACCGTGATGATCCTGCTGGCGCTGGGGATCGTGGTGTTCGCCAACGCGCTCAGCATGCGGCACAGCACGCGGTGGGACCTGACCGAGAACCGCCGTAACACCCTCTCGCCCCAGACGGTCCAGCTCCTGCGCACGCTCAAGACCCCGGTCCAGGCCATCGCCTTCTTCCGCACCGACACGCCGGGCAAGCGCACCGCCGAGGACCTCCTCAACCAGTACGCGTTCTACTCCGGGGGCAAGTTCTCCTGGCGCCTGGAGGACACGGACAAGGCGCCCGGTCTGGCGCGGGAGTACGCCGTCGAGACCTACGGCACGGTCGTGCTCAAGAGCGGGCCCGAGGCCCGGCCCAAGACCGAGAAGGTGCTGGACGCCGAGGAGGAGAAGCTGACCAACGCGCTGGTCAAGGTCACGCGCGCGGGCAAGCGGATCGTCTACGTCCTCAAGGGGCATGGCGAACGCGAGATCGGCAACAGCGACCGCGGCGGCTTCAGCCAGGCCAAGGACCAGATGGAGACAGCCAACTACGAGGTGAAGGAGCTGGTGCTGGCCCGCGAGGCGAAGGTGCCCGACGACGCGGCCCTCGTGATCGTCCCGGGGCCCCGCACCGACCTCTTCCCGCCGGAACTGGAGGCCCTGGACGGGTACATCGCCCGTGGCGGCAAGGTCTTCTTCATGGCGACGCCGTTTCAGGCCGAGGGACTCGCCAAGTACCTGCAGAAGTACGGCGTCACCCTGGACGATGACGTTGTCATCGAGCTGAATCCCCTCGCGCAGATCTTCGGCGTCGGGCCCCTGGTGCCGATCATCAATCAGTACGACTCGCACGCGATCACCAAGGACTTGGCCGGCGTCATGACCCTCTTCCCCCTGACCCGCTCGGTGGAGGCCGCGAAGGCGCCACCCAAGGGGATCAGCCTCCAGCCCCTGGCCAGCACGAGCCGCCAGTCCTGGGGCGAGACGGACAAGTCGGTCTTCCAGCGCGGCGAGGCGAAACAGGACCCGGGAGAGAAGGCCGGACCTCTGCCGGTGGCCCTCGTCGCGACCATCGAGTCCCAGCCGGAGGCGAAGGGGGAGCGCAAGCCCGAGAGTGGGGAAGAGAAGAGGCCCGCCAAGGCGCGCATCGTGGTCGTCGGCACCGCCGACTTCGCCTCCAACCAGTTCCTTGGGCTTGCCCAGGTGGCCAATCGCGACTTCTTCCTCAACGTGGTCTCTTGGCTCGCCGAGCAGGAGGACATGATCTCGATTCGCCCCAAGGACACCCGGCAGAACCCGATCATCCTCACCTCGGCCCAGGCCAACATCGTGCTCTGGCTGCCGCTGGCCGTGCTGCCGGGGGCGGTGCTCGTCTGCGGGATCATGGTGGTGGTCCGCCGTCGCCGCCTGAAGTAACGTCTCGTGCAGCCTAGTGTAGTGTCCCAGAAATCCGTTGACTCGCGGGCGCCGGGCGGCGCGGGGGGCCCCTCCGTGGAACAACCGTGGCTTCTGCGCGTTGCCGGAGGCCGTAGCCTCACTCTCGTGGCTACGTACGAGTGCCCGGTGCGGGTTGCGACTCAGCGTGTTCCGCGGAGGGGCCCCCCGCCCCGCCCGGCGCTTTGTCCACAACTTTCTGGGACAGGACACGAGCTCGTTGGTCCACCTGTGACGTTCTCCTGATGCGGCGGCGATGAGTTGGAAGAGCGTCGTCATCCTGGTCGTGCTCGCCTCAGCCCTCGGCGGCTTCTTCTGCTACGACGCCTACTGGCTCACCCCGGCGCGCGAAAAGGCGGAGTCGGCCAAGGGCCGGCTCTGGACGCTCGAGCCGAAGGACGTAGAAGCCATCACGATCAAGCGTGAGAGTGACACCATCCGGTTGAGACGGGTCGAGGGAGGCGGCTGGGAGATGCTCGAGCCGGTGAAGGCGCGGGGGGACCGCGCCACCGCTGACGACGTGGTCACCAGCCTGGCGACGGCGCGGATGGATCGGGAGATCGCTCCCAACCCGACCAAGCTCGGCGACTTCGGCCTCGATCCGGCGGGCGCCGAGGTGCGGCTCGAGGTCAAGGGGCGGAAGGAGCCGCTGGTCCTGCTGGTGGGCGCCAAGAGCCCCACAGGCGCCTGGGTATATGCCAAGGAGGGCAGCAAGCCCGCCGTCATGACCGTGTCCGAGGTCGTGGGGCGGGACACGGGCCGGCCCGTCGCCGACTTCAGAGACAAGACCGTGCTCGCCTTCGATAAGAAGAGCGTGAGCGCCGTCGACCTCGAGGTGGCCGGCGACCGCATCTCGCTCGCGGCCGACGAGCCGGGGAAGTGGAGGATCGTCAAGCCCGCTGCCTACCGGGCCGACGCCGACATCGTCTCGGACTTCCTGGACAAGCTCGAGTCGGCCAAGGTCAAGGAGTTCGTCGCCGAATCTCCCCCGTCGCTGGGCCAGTACGGGCTCGACCGGCCGGCCACGGTGACCGTCTCGGGCAAGGACAAGGAACGCTCCTCCAGGGCGCTCCTCTTCGGTCGGTTGGACCCGGACAAGAAGGGCGTGTACGTGATGCGGGCCGGCGAGCCGGGCGTGATGCTGGCGCCCGAGGATCTCTGGACGGCCTTCCCCAGAACGGTGGCGGCGCTGCGGGACAAGGTCGTGGTGGCCTATGCATACGACAAGGCCAACCGGGTCGAGCTGGAGAGCCCCAGAGGCCGGGTCGTCATCGAGCGGGATGGGACGGGATGGAAGATCACGACGCCCGAAGCGCTCAAGGCGGATAGCGGGGCGGTCAACTCGCTTCTGTGGAATATCCGGGACCTGCGGGCCTCTGGCTTCCTGGCCGAGGCCGCGACCGATATCCCGCGCTTCCTCACGAAGCCCGAAGTCATCGTGAGGATCTGGGAGGAGGGGGCGAGGGAGGCGAAGACCCTGCTTCTGCAGCCCTCGCCCCAGGTCAGGGGCGGGAAGCCCGCTGCCGTGGCGGCGGTGAAGGGGCAAGGGCCGGTGATGCTCGTCGACGCCAAGGCTCTCCAGGACCTCTCCAAGGCGGAGACGGACCTCCGCGACAAGTCCCTCTTCCCGGCCTTCGAGCTGAACGAGGTCAAGCGCGCGCGGGTGACGGCGGCGGGCAAGCCGCTCGTCGTAGAGCGGAGCGGGGAGAGCGACTGGAACGTGCTGGAGCCCGCCCGAGGTCCTGCCCGGCGCGCCAAGGTCACCAACCTGTTCCTCAGCTTGAAATCGCTCCGCTGGAAGGAGATCGTGTCGCCCGAGGGCGACGACACTCCGCGCTACGGCCTCGACCACCCCGAGCTGGAGGTGAGCCTGTACAAGGCCGACGGCAGCGAGCTGGGGACGCTCCTGGTGGGAAAGCACGAGAGCGGCCTGACCTATGTGCGGGTCAAGGCCGGGCCGGCCATCTACGCCGTGGAGAGCCAGCTCCTCAGCGATCTGAAGACAGCGTCCACGGAGATTCCAGGGTAAACTGGGCCCCGTCGGATCTGGTTGGGCGGGGGGCGAATAGGCGGGCGGCGGAGGTTGTCTCTTAGGCGGATGGCTGAAGGAAGAGGATGATCGATCAGACCGTGTCGGTTCCCGGTTACTGGGCGCCCTAAGGCTCGGCTGATCCCCCGCGCCGGGCTTCCCACCCCGCTCCCTTGCGGGTTCTTGGTCAGGATGGAGCCGTGAACGAGACCCTCTACCTCAAGCAGATGGAGCTGGGCCCGATGCAGAACTTCGTGTATCTCATCGGCGACCCGGAGACGCGGGAGTGCATCGTCGTGGACCCGGCGTGGGACATCGACACGATCCTGGACACGGTGGCCGAGGACGGTATGCGGCTTCGGGGCGTGCTGGTGACCCACACGCACCAGGATCACGTGGGTGGCCAGCTCTTCGGCTTCGACATCCCCGGCGTGGAGGACTTGCTGGCGAAGGCACCGGCCAAGGTCTATGTTCACACGGCCGAGCGCGAGTTCCTCCGCGGTTTCGGGTCGGACCTGGTCAAGGTGGACGGCGGTGATACGGTCCAGGTCGGCCGGGTAACGGTGACCTTCATCCACACTCCTGGCCACACGCCGGGCTCTCAGTGCTTCCTGGTGGATCGCCGTCTGGTCTCCGGCGATACCTTGTTCATCCGCTCCTGCGGGCGCACCGACCTCCCGGGCAGCGACCCGAAGGAGATGTACTACTCCCTGACCCAGCGGCTCGGCGCGTTGCCCGACGAAACGGTGGTGTTCCCCGGACACAACTACGGCGGGACCTCCACGACGATCGGGGACGAGAAGCGGCAGAATCCCATGATGCGCTTCCCGTCGATGAGTGCCTTCCTGCGCGTGGTGGGGGGCGGCCGCGTCGGCTTGACATAGCAGGCCGAGGAAAGGGGCCGGGCCGGCCATCGCTCCGCCGGCGCTCGTCGTCGTCAACCCCGCGGCCGGCGCGGCCCCTCCGCGCGTCTCGGGCGTTGGAAATACGTCGGGCTTGCTAGAACAGGGCGCTGGCCCCGCCGTCAACGAAGAGGATCTGCCCGGTGATGTAGTCGGGACACGCGGCGAAGAAGCAGACCGCCGCGGCGACGTCTGAGGGCTCGCCGTAGCGCCCCATGGGGATGCGCGCCGCGATCCGCCGCCGCGACTCGCGCGGGAAACCCTGGGGCAGCAGGACCACGCCCGGCCCCACCGCGTTGACCTGGATCGCGGGCGCCAGCGCCGCCGCCAGGCCCTTCGTCAGCATGACCACTCCTGCCTTGGAGATGCCGTAGGGGACGTAGCCGGGCCACGCCCGCACCGCGCCCACGTCAGCGATATTGATGATGCGCCCGCCCCGCTTCCCCATGGCCCGCGCCCCTGCCTGAGCGCAGAAGAACGCCCCGCGGAGGTTGACCGCGATCAGGCGATCGAACTGCGCGGGGGTGGTGTCGAGGAGCGGCGTCCGGAAGAACAGCGCTGCATTGTTGACGAGGACGTCCAGCCGGCCGAGGCGCGTCACCGCCCGAGTCACCAGCCGCCGGGCTTCAGCGGGCTTGCCGAGATCGGCACGGAGCGCGACCGCACGGACGCCCTGGGTGTGGAGCTCGCGCACCGTGGTCCTTGCCGCGGCGCTGGAATGAAGATAGCCGATGGCGACGTCGGCGCCCTCCCGGGCGAGCGCGAGCGCGATTGCCCGTCCCACGCGCGCCGCGCCGCCCGTCACGAGCGCCGCTTTGCCGGCGAGTTTCTTGACACGCTCAGGACCGTATGGTCTCATCTGGCCGCTATGACGTGGAGCCTCCGCAACTGGCTCAAGGTGCGCTTCATCACCGGGTTCTTCGTCACCGTTCCGGCCATCGCCACCTCATGGCTGCTCTACGTGTTCTGGGACGCGATCGACGACTTCTTCTCCCCCGGCTATCAACACATCTTCGGGCGACGGATCCCGGGCCTGGGCTTCCTCACCGCGATCGCCCTCATCCTGTTCATCGGCACGATCGCCACCAACGTGGTCGGGCGCCGGATCATCGGGAGGATCGAGCGGCTCCTCGTCCACGTCCCGATCTTCCGCAGTATCTACCCGTCGGTGAAGCAGCTCCTGCAATCCTTTTCGCCGGAGAAGCGTAGCTCCTTCAAGTCGGTGGTTCTGGCCGAGCATCCCCGGAAGGGCGAGTTCGTCTTCGGCTTCGTCACGGCCGAGGTGCTCATCGAAGGCGCCGAGAGCAAGCAGCAGATGGTGACCGTCTTCGTCCCGACCAACAACCTCTACCTCGGCGATGTGATCATGGTCCCGAGGGAGGATGTGATCGCCACCGGCCTCACGGTCGAGGAAGGGATCCGGATCATCCTCTCGGCGGGGACGGCCACCCCGCCCCGACTCCCGCGGGAGCGTCCCTGACTATCCTGGAGTAACGTAGAGCGGGCGCGGGTGGCAAACCATCAAGCCTCCCCGAGGGCTGTCGATCAGCCCCGAGCCGAGCCAGAAGCCGCGGGCCCTCCGGAACCTCGACGCTTACCTCTTGTTCCACGCTCGTTTGAGTCTGCCCTCGGAGGTCCTCCGCCCTGCACAGGCCCACACTTGCGCTGCCATTTCCCCGACCTTAGAGGCTCGACGGGGAATATTCAAGGGCCGGCAGCCGTCGCACGGTTCGGGTATCCTATTGAACATGCTGATCCCGGGCTGTCTCTGGAATCGACCTCGGCTCGAGCGGTATGCCGACGGGGCCCTCGGCCCTTGGCTGACGCGCTCGGTCGAGGCTCATCTGGGCCGCTGTGCGAACTGTCTCGGTCGTGTCGAACGCCACGTAGACCTGCGGAGCCAGGTGAAGTCGGCCGTTTGGGAAGCTGCGGAGCCGGACTGGACCGGCTTCTGGCCCAGCATTCAGGCCCGCCTCCTACGCGAGAAGCCGAGGCCGATGCAGGATCCCTGGTGGGTGCCGCTCTGGAGGCCCTTCTGGGGCCATCCACGCCTCGCCCTGGGAGGGGTAATGGCGGCGGCGCTCGCGGCGGTCTTCTCGCTCTGGCCGGGTGGTGAAGGCAACGTGCCCGCCGCCTGGGCGGGACCGGTCGTGGTACAGGACGTGGGAACACCTGATCCGGAGCGCGCCGTGATGGTCTACTCGACTCCGGATCACGGCCTGACCGTGATCTGGCTGTTCCCGTCCGACGCCACCGACGAGTCCTAGCAAGCTCGCCCCACGGGGCTAGGTTGCGCCTCCCCCATTTCCGGATTGCTCGTCTCGCTTTCGGCTGCGGCTCGGCGTGCTACTGCTTCAATGCGGCGAGCCTCTCCTTCGCGAGGGGCGCTTCCTCGGACTGCGGGAAGTGGTCGATGAGGTACTGCAGCCGAGCCTGAGCGAGGGCGGTCTGCTTGAGCTCCGTCAGAGCCAGCGCCTCCTTGTACAGTGCCGTAGGTACCTTGCTGCCTCTGGGGTAATTCACGATCACCTTCCGAAACTCCTGAACCGCCTGCTCCAGATCCTGCCTTGACTTGTCAGCCTGCGCCGACGCGGCGCTCGCACGGGCAAGGCTGAAGTAGGACTCGCCGATGGCGTGCTGGGCGCTGTCGGCTAGCGGCGAGTCCGGGAAGCGCCGAACAAACTCGCGGAATGCGGGGATCGCCAGCGCGTAACGGCCCTTGCTGAAGTCGAGATAGGCCGCTTGATAGCTTTCCTCGGGCATGGCGCCGCTGGCGTTCCCTCCGGTGGGCCCCGTCGCGCTGCCTCGAGAGGTCTCCGCGGGGGGTTGCCCGCCCGTCGGAGCCCTGGACACCGTTGGAGCAGGAGCGGGGGGGGGAGCTGGAACGGGAGGGGCGGAAGGGGCCGAGGACACCGGGGGAGCAGAAGGGGAAGCCGGGGGCGCAGCCTTTGGGGCAGCGGCACCAGCGGCTTGGATCTGGCGCCCGAGGCGCTCGACTCGCTGAGACACGTCGTCCAGGCGGGCCGAGAGGCGGCTCAGCTCGGTGTTCAGGTTTTCGGTGCGCGTGGAGAGCGCCGCCGTCTGCCGGGCGCTGTCGCTCGCCTGCTCGCGCGCGCGGCGCTCATTCTCGCTGACCGCCTCCGCCTCTCCGCGACCCCGCCGGGCAGTCAGCATCAGCGTGTTGACGTCTTGCCGGAGCTGCGCCACGTCCTGCTGTAGCGCGTCGTCCGTCATCATGTCGGCGCACCCCGCCAGAGCGAGCCCTGCGCCGCAGAGCAGAAAAAGCACGCCGAAAGGGAGCCCGGAGCTCCCTTTCGCCCATGACCACATCACGAGGGTCACCTCTCCCTCTCTTCGCTTGTACCGCCTCTCCTGCGCCGACGGGATCGCGTCTTCCGGCCTGGCCGTCGACTCCCTACTGAGCCTTGGTCAAGAAGTGCGACCTGCGGTTCTGCGACCAGCACGCCTCGTTGTGCTCGGGGCAGACCGGACGCTCCTTTCCGTACGAGATGATGGTGATGCGGCTAGCCTGCACGCCCTGGGCGACCAGATAGTTCATCGTGGACTTGGCCCGCCGCTCGCCCAGAGCCAGGTTGTACTCGTTGGTGCCCCGCTCGTCGCAATGCCCCTCGATGAGGATCAGGTTCCCAGGGTTCGACTTGAGCCACGTGGCATTTGCGTCGAGGATCTTCGCGTCACCAGGGCGGATATTGTACTTGTCGAAGTCGAAGTGAATGTCGTTGAGGTTGGGGTTGGCCGTGAACTCGCTCGGCTTCGGCGGCGTGGTCGGGGCCTGCGCTGACGGAGCCGGGGTGGGCGTTGGCGTCGTCGTGGATGGGGGCGGCGTGGCGGGCTCCACGGGGGTGGGGGGGGTCGTCGGTGGCGCGACCTGGGTGGGCGCCGGTGGCGCCACGGGGGCCGGGACGGCGGCCGCCGTTGTCGCGGGCCGCTTCGGACACCCCACAAGGAAGAGGGTGAGGACCAGCAGAGGTGCCACGAGGAACAAACTTCCCCGTCGGTGCGACATGTTCTTGGACCCTCCTTTTTGACGACCTTTCACACGCGTCTTAACCGGGTTCGAATGGCCAGTGATCTGCGTGCGCGCTGCTTTCGCAATCCTATCATGGAAGGCGGGGAGACCAGGCGCCACTTGTGCTCTCGCCTGGCCCCTTGGAAAGCTGCTGCTGCTCCGACCCGTCGACGAGCATGGTGAAGAGCTGAAAGCTGCCGAGCCGGTTGGACTGGAACAGGAGATGGCGTCCATTGGGCGCCCACGACGCGCTCTCGTTGCTTCCGGGACCGGCCGTGAGCCGGCGGAGATTCGAGCCGTCCGGGTTCACCGCCCAGATGTCGTGGTTGCCCTGGCGCGAGGTGAAGGCAATGGCATCGCCCTTCGGCGACCAGCGTGGCTGGGTGTTGAACCCGGCCTGGGTCAGGCGTCGCGCATTGGTCCCTTCCGCATCCATCACGTAGACCTGTGCGGGGCCCGAACGGTCGGAGACGAACGCGATCTCGCGACTAGTGGGCGACCACGTGGGCTCCGTGTCGATGCCGCTCCAGGTGGTCAGGCGGCGCAGCGCTCCCGTCGCGACCGTGAGGACATAGACCTCCGGGTTGCCGTCCTTGGAGAGGGTGAGGGCGAGGAGGCGGCCGTCAGGGCTCCAGGCGGGCGAGGTATTGATGCCGAGGTGGCCGGCAAGGAGCTGGGGGGAACGCTTCTCGAAGGGGAAGACCCGATAGAGGTGCGGATATCCGCTCTCCATGTACGAGGTGAAGGCGATGGACCGCAGGTCGGGACTCCAGGCCGGGGAGAGATTGATGGTCTGGTTCGAGGTCAGGCGCGTCGGCCCTGCCCCGTCGTAGTCCATCATGGAGAGCTCCTTGTGGCCAGATGCCGAGCTCACATAGGCGATCTTGGTGTCGGAGATGCCGGCCTCGCCGGTGAACTGGAAGACCACCTCATCGGCGACCTTGTGGGCGAGCCGCCGCGCCTGGGCCACCGGCATCTCGAGCTTCTTCGAGACGATCTGACGCTGCTCCGGCGAGGTCAGATCGTAGAGCCGCATCTCCACCTGGACCCGGTCTCCCTGAAGCGTGAGCAGGCCGTGAAGGCCGGCATGGGCGCCGGCCGCGGACAAGTTGGCCCACGCTTCGCGCACCGCCGCCGGGTTGTTCACCGGCAGCGCGGGTACGCCCGAGACCACGCTGAACAGCGCCGAGAACGTCAGATCCTTGCCTGCCACTTCCGAGAGGCGCTTGGCGAGCCCCTGGGGGTCGGAGCCGCCCACGACGGTGAAGTCGGGGATGGCGATATTGAGCTTCTTGGCGCCGCTGGCGATCACGTTGAGGAGCACGTCGGGCGCCTGCGGGTGCACCGGCGGCGTCGACGAGAGGACCCCGCCCAGCGTGACCAGCACGACTGTTCCCAGGACGGCGAAGACCGAGCGGACGGGATGCATGCTCATCCCCGCTCGAGATCGAAGCTGAACCGTATGCGGAGCGACGACTTGGACCATTCCTGGGGCAGGGGCGGGAAAGGGCTGGCATCGACGATGGCGCGGAGCGCGGCCTGATCGTAGAGCGCATTGCCCGAGCTCTGCTCGATCTTGGGTGTGCGAATGGAGCCGTCGCGCTGGATCTCGACGAAGACCTGTGGCTTCTGGCTCGGCTCGTTGCGCTGGTTCTGGCGCTGCCACTCGCCCTCGACCTTCTGGAGCACCTGTCTCAGGTACCAGGCATGCGGGAAGTCGGACGCGTCGAGCGATTTCGCCCCCACGCCCGCCGGCGACCCGGTCGGGAGCCCGCGCGGCGGCGGCGGCGCCGGACGACTCTCGCCCGGACGCTCCACGTCCTGAGACTTGTCGACGCGCCCTGTGGTCGTCGAGTTGGCGAGTGGCGGCACCTCCTTGGCGGTCGAGTTGCGGAGCGGCGGGAGCTCTTTTTCCCCGGGGCGCATCGGCGCCGCCGGTCGGGACGGCAGGCTCGGACTCGGCAGAGGAGCCTCGGGGAGCTTGGGCGCTTCCCGGATCGGCCGCTCGCGCGGCTCGGGCGTGGGAGCTGGCGCGGGGGCGCGCGACGGCAGAACCGGCGCTGGCTGCGCCGGCAGCGAAGGGCTGTGGGCAGGGGCGCTCGGGCTGCCCACAGCCGCGACCGCCGGAACCAGGTTCACGACATATACCTTGGAGCCATGCCAGCTGTTCCACATGATCGTGGCCACGAAGCCCAGGGCAAAGAGCGCGTGGCCCACGCACGAGACACCGATGGCGGCCACGGGCAGACTCCGCGGCTGGACCACCGGGCGCTGGCGGCGCGGCGCCGGGTCGAGCCGGGAGCGCATGGGATATCGTCCCGCGACGCTGGCCGACGTCATCGTGCCCTGGTCGGCTCTGTCACCATCCCGAGCTTCTCGATGCCCGAGCGCCGCACGCGGTCCATGGTCTCGACCACGAACCCGTACTGGAGGGCCTGGTCGGCCCGGAGGTAGAGCGTCTTGTCCTGGCGGTTCTTGAACATGTCCCGGAGACGCTGCTCGAGCGTCGCCAGGGGGACGGGCTTGTCGTTGAGGTAGACGGTCTGCTCCTTGGTCAGCGTCAGTACCATCCGCTCCTCGGTCACGGTGGGCTTGCCCGACGTCTTCGGCAGGTTGACGTCGATGCCCCGGTACATGAGAGGCGCGGTGAGCATGAAGATCAAAAGCAGGACGAGGATGACGTCGACGAGCGGGATGATGTTGATCTCGGCAAGGGTGCCCCCGATGCGGTATCCACCGCTCCCGGTCTCCGCGGAGTCGACCTTGATCGCCATGGCTTACGGCATGCGCGCGGGCTTGGGGAGGGAGCGTCCGACGATGTTGAGGAACTCCAGCGCGAAGCCCTCCATCTCCACCGCCCAGTGCTTGACCCGGTTCACGAAGAAGTTGTAGCCCATCACGGCCGGGATGGCGGCGCCGAGCCCCGCCGCCGTGGCGATCAGCGCTTCCGAGATGCCCGGCGCCACGACCGCCAGATTGGCGGACCCCTGGGCGCCGATGCTCTGGAAGGAGGTCATGATGCCCCAGACGGTGCCGAACAGGCCGATGAAGGGGGCTGAGCTGGCCGTGGTCGCGAGGAATGGGAGATAGCTCTCCATCCGCGCGATCTCTGCCGATGCCGCCCGGCGCATGGCCCGGTTGATCGCCTCCAAGCGCTCCGGCCCCAGCCCCTCCTCCGATTCCTCGAGCACGCGGTCGATGATCTCGACGCCGCCGAGCATGTTTCCCAGCTCCTGGCCCGCCGCCAGGTGGACCTGGGCGAGGGGACTCTCCCGGTATTTCTTCGCGGCGTTGTAGACGACGGAGAAGCGGCGCGCCTCCCGGAAGACCCGGAGGAAGCGCGAGGACTCCCGCCGAATTCGCCGGAACTCCCACCACTTCTGCACGATCAGAGCCCAGCAGATGATGGAGAAGACGGCGAGCACGGAGAGGACGACCTTGGCGATGGGGCCGGCGCTCAGAACGAGCTCGGCAACACCCCCGTTCAAACTTGCGTTTCCCGGCACTCGATGCTCCTTTGTGAGCGGTGAATCGCGCGCAAAATGCCTTTGTTCGATGATACCGGAGGCCTCCAAGCAGGTCAACAAATTTGACCCGAAATTGCTGTTTTGTTTGACACAGAACCGCTCACGCCGTATAAGGGGACGGTGATCACGGCGCCCCTACGCCCCGCGCTGTCCCGCCCGGCCGTCCTCTCCGTGCTCCTGAGCGCGGCCCCTCATCCCGTCTCGCCGCCGGCGACGCGAGCCTGATGTTCCGCTCCCCCGGCGCCATCGCCTTGCAGTTCGGCCCGCTCACGCTCCGCTGGTACGGCATCCTGATGGCCACCGCGATGGCGCTTGGGCTCTGGCTCGCTCATCGTGACGCGCTCCGTCGCGGGATCGATCCCGAGCCGCTCCTCAAGGCATCCGAGCTGGCGCTCCTAGGTGGCCTCGTGGGCGCCCGCCTGTACTACGTGGCCTTCAACCTCGAGTACTACAGCCGGCTGCCCGCGAAGATCTTCGCGGTGTGGGAAGGCGGGCTTGCGATCCACGGTGGCGTGATCGGGGGCATCCTCGTGGGCGGCGGCTATGCCTGGTGGCGGCGCCTCCCGCTCCGCCGATATCTGGACATCGCGGCGCCCAGCCTGGCGCTCGGGCAGGCCATCGGGCGCTGGGGCAACTTCTTCAACGAAGAGGCGTTCGGCACGCCGACCGACCTCTCGTGGAAGCTCTACATCTCGCCGTCGCACCGGCCGATCGAATACGCGCAGAGCGAGTTCTTCCACCCGACCTTTCTCTACGAGTCTTTGTGGGACGCCTTCGTCTTCGCGCTCCTCGTCTGCGTCTTCCGCGATCGCGTGGCGCGCGCGCCCGGCGCCCTGTTCCTGGCCTATCTGGGACTCTACTCGCTGGGCCGGTTCTTCACTGAGGCGCTGCGCACCGACGCGCTGATGCTGGGCCCCATCCGCATCGCTCAGCTCATGAGCGTCCTCGGCATGGCCGCGGCGCTGGTCGGCGTGCCCCTGCTGCTCCGGCATTCGCGCGCGTCGTAACCGCGGAGCGCCGGGGCCGGGGCGCCCTCCTCACCCCAAACTACACATGGGGTTCGGAGGGCATCCCCGGCCCCGGCGCTCCGCGGCCTCGCGCTGCCACGCATCAAGCGCGCGGCCGGTCGGGGATCGTCCACTCCTGTTGGAAATGTTAGCATCGGGGCGTGAGCGTCTCAAGCGCGACCCGCGCTGACCCCAACGCTGGCCCGTGATCCGCTACGAGAGCCGCGACGGCCGGCTCCGCCTGTTCCGGGGCGACAGCCGCTGGCTCGATCCCATCGCGACAGCGAGCGTCGGCGTGATCTTGACCTCGCCGCCGTACTGGGTACGCGGCCGCGGGCGTTCGTCGGCCGAGCGCTATGCGCGCGATCTGGCCGTGGGCTTCGGCCGGGAATGGCGCCGGGTGCTGGCGGACGACGGCGATCTGTGGCTCGTGATCGGTGATCGCCACGACGGCACCGAGTGGGTCGGGATGGACGGGCTGGTGACGCGCTGGCTCCGGCGCGCCGGCTGGCGGCTTCAATCGAAAGGTGTCTGGGCCCAGACGCGATCGCGTGAGCGCTGGGACAACCGCGTGAACTATCTCTTGCGGTTCAGGAAAGTGGGTAGCGCCGTGCGGCAGCGGGGGACCACGCTCTGCTGGACGCTGCCGCTTCCGCGTTCCCACCCCGAGAGCCTGTGGGACGCGATCCCGGAGCCGGTGGTCCGGACGCTGCTCGAGGTGAGCAAGAAGCGGGGCCCAGTCCTCGATCCGTTCGCGGGCGCGGGGACCGTTGGGGGCGTGGCGGCGGCGCTCGGGCGCGAGTGGATCGGCGTGGAGCGTGACCCCCGCATGGCGCAGGTGGCCGTGCGCCGCTTGAGGCTCAGGCGCCTCGGGGCAACGTCGCCGAAAGATCCATCACCTGGCCCTCGCGCAGCACGGTGACGCGATTGGCGACAGGACCGGCTGAGCCGCATGCCGTCGGGGCCTAACAGCAGAGGCAAACGCCTCGTCATATCCTCCCTCCCAATCGTTCGTGGACGAGCCGGCGGAGGGAGGTCTCGTCGAAGGCGATGCCCTGGCGGCTCGGGGGCGGGGCTTCCGTCTTGAGCCCGGTCTCGCTGAGGATGACGCAGATGGTGGCATCGGGGTCGATCTCCTTGCGCGCGAGGAGGCGGCGCAGGACGGCCAGTGTCGCCACTCCGGTAGGTCCCGCCCAGATGCCCTCGGTCTGCGCCAGGAGCTTTTGGGCCTCGAGGATCTCCTCGTCCTCGGCGTCTCCGGCCACTCCGCCGCCCTCCCTCAGGAGCTTGAGCGTCCACTCGCCCTTCTTGCCAGGATCGCCGGCCGCGAGCCCCTCGGCCACCGTGTAGCCGATCTTGATCGGCTCGATCGCGCGCTTCTCGCGCCAGGCTCGCGTGATGGCATTGGCGCGGGCGGCCTGGGCCGCCACCATCAAAGGCCGCCTCGCGATCCAGCCCACGCGCTCCATCTCGGTGAAGCTCCGGTGGGCGGCGATGAAGGTCTCGCCCACGGCGACCGGCGCGACGACAACGTCGGGCGGCCGCCACCCCAGCCGCTCGGCGATCTCGTAGGCGATGGTCTTCTTGCCCTCGTGCTTGAAGGCGTTGCGGGAGGCGCCACAATCGAAGAAGACGCGGTCCTCCACGAGCCGGTCCCAGATGCCGATCAGGTCGTCGTAGACTCCCTGATAGATGATGAGATCGGTCGCCGTGGCGGCCATGTGCAGGAGCTTGGGCGCCGAGGCCTTCTCGTAGGCGAAGACGAGGGACCGGAGCCCGGCGCGCGCCGAGTAGGCGGCGATGGAGGAGCCGGCATTGCCCGAGCTGACCACGGAGGTGGCCGTGAAGCCGAACTGGAGGGCGGCCGACACTGCCGTCGTCGACGAGCGGTCCTTCACCGTGCCCGTGGGATTGGAGCCCTCGAACTTCGCCAGGAGCCGTCTCACGCCAAGGCGCCGGCCGAGCGCCGGGCACTCCAGCAGCGGGCTCTGGCCCTCGCCCAGCGTCACGCGATGGGCGGGGTCGGCGATCGGCAGCACGGGAGCATAGCGCCAGAGCCCGCCGCCGGTGAAGATGGCCGGGCCGGCCTTCGCGAGCGCGTCCCAGTCGTACTGGAGCTCGAGCAGCCCCGCGCAGCCGGCGCACTGGAGCTGATAGCTGAGCGGGTAAGGCGCGCCGCAGTCGATGCAACACAGGCCGGTCGCCAGGGATTGCGTCACGTCTCGAACCATTTCAAGCTCGCCTCATTGCGCTCCATTGCGCTCGCGGCTCGTCGGCCGCGCGTGGGCTCGCGAATCAGGTGCGCCTCCCGAAGCGCTGCTCCGTGACGTCGAGCATCTCCTCGATGCGGCGGCGGAGGGTGTGCTCCTTGATTGCGCGCCTGTGGCCGTTCTCCCCGATGGCGCGCGCCTCGTCGGGATGGGCCAGGTAGTAATCGAGCTGCCGCCGCAGCTCGTCGAGATCGCGATAGGTCACGACTTCCTCGCCGGGCGTGAAGAGGAAGGGAAGTTCCTCCTTGAGGTCCGCCACCTGGCAGGCGCCGCTGGCGGCGAGCTCGAAGGCGCGCGTGTTCACCCCGACGATGTCGTTCATCGGATGGTGGTGGTTGAGCGAGAGCGTCGAGCCCGAATAGACCGCGAGCTTGGCGCGCCCCCACAGGGGGCCTCCCGCCACCATGGCCTGCACCGCGGGCGCATCGGCCTGCTCCCAGCCGTTGCCCCAAATCCTGACGGGATACCGCTCGAGCCCGCTCAAGAAGCGCTCCCGGTAGGGATACCAGCTTCCGACGAAGCTGATGGGCGTCCCGAAACGCTGCGCCTCCTCGCCATTGAGGGTGACCGGATGGTGGAACTCGGGCACGCAGTAGAGCGGCAGATAGTAGAGGTTCTGCAGGCCCACGCTCTCGAGGGCCCGGAGAGCGTAGCGCTCTTTCGTGAAGAACAGGTCGTAGGCCTCGATGCAGTCGAACGGGATCATCCAGAGTGGGTTGTCGGGGAAGAAGTTCAGGAAGAGCGTGTCCGTTTTCGCCTTCACGCGCCGGATGAGGCCAGGCGTGATGGGTCCGCCCTTGATCACGAGCACGCCGCCTGGCCGCCAGTCCAGACACGCCTGCTCCAACCGTCGCAGGATCCAGATCTGGTAGGTCGCCTTGGTGCTCCTGTTCTTGTAGAGCGGGTTGTCGCGGCGGTAGGCGAAGGTCCGCACCTCGTGGCCCATCGCGCGGAGCTCGTCGCGGAAGTCCATTCCCATGTGCTCGGGACGCTCGAAGGGGAGAACGATCAGCCACCGCATAGCCGTGAGCGTAGCATATCCGGGGACGGGAGTCCGAGGCCCCGCGGGCTGTTATGCCTCGCTCGAGTCTACGAGACGCCCAACGTCCAGGCGCCGGGCGCGTTCCCTGTTGGCTGACGATGCCCGTAGCGGTTCACGAAGGGTCCAGCCTTGTCGGCGTTTCTCGACGCTACGCGCGCGCGGGTTGCATCAAGAAGCGGGCCGCGATGAGCGGGTCCGCCAGCGCCGCCGTGGCCACCATGGCGGCGTCGGCGCCGGCGGCGAGCGCGTGACGCGCGCGCTCCACGGTGGTGAGCCCGCCCACGGCGAGGATGGCACGATTCCAGGCGCCCGCCTTGCGCCAGGCCAGCAACTCTTCGACCTGGACCCGGCACTGCGGGTAGATGCCCGCTCCGACGATGCTGCTCACGGCTCGGTTCTCACCGGGAAATGCCGGTGTCCCATGCGGCTTCACGACCTTCCGCTGGAGCCCGTTGACCAGGATGAATCCGTCGAGGCGGGGGGCGAGGCGGCTGGCCAGCTCGTGCAGCGTGCGGGGGCTCCGGGTCGCGCCGAGCTTGGCGATCACGGGGCGCTGACCCACCGCGCGGCGCACCTGCTCGACGGTGTAGGCCGAGAGGGCCAGGTTCTCGAACAGCATCTGCGGCTGTTCGCCAGCCGGGTTCGGGCAGGACAGGTGCACCTCGATCACGTCGGCGCCCCCGTCTGCCGCCCACCGCGCGCAGAGCGCGTAGTCGTCAGCGAGCTGCTCCTCGGCGGCACCGGGGACCGGGGTTCCGACGACGCTCACGATGAGGATCTGGCCGGGGCGGATCTTCGACCTGGCGCGCAGCACATCGGCCCGCCACTCTTCGGGATCGGCGGAGGGGAGCCCCAGGGATACGGCCCACGTCACCACGGCGGGGTCGAGCGGGCGCGGCGCGGGCTCGGTGACGGCCGGGTCGCCCGGCCGGCAGTAGAGGAGGTTGGGCTGGAGCAGGGCGGGGCGCGCCACGGTCCGGACGGTCTTGTAGGTCAAGAGGCCATAGCCGAGTCGCGCATAGGCTTCGATCCATCGCGAGTTGGGCAGCGGCCCGGCCGCGATCCCGATGGGGCTCTCCACCCGGCGGTCGAAGATCCGGACGCCCGCGCCAGGGCGCATCTTGCCGGGCCGCGCGGGCAGCTTGGGCGGATGGCTCGCGTTCCAGGCGAAGGACCGGTCCAGACGGTAGGCGATCAGGTCATAGCCTCCACGGAATCGAAGCTCCAGTCCTGGAGCCGCGCCATCGACTCCACGTCCGGGTCATCGAATGTGACGGACTTGAGCGCGACCTTCACCGCCATGCCGCGGGTCTCGTCTCCGGCCTCGAGATCCCCCTGGGAGTAGGAGTCGCTGCGGATCGACTGCGGAGAAGCCGGCGGGCGTGGCGGGCGAGGGCACTCACGCGAAGGCCGGCCGGACCTCGCGGGCGATCAGCTCCAGCTCGCGGATGATGTGCCGGTGGGGCATTCCCGGGAAGAAGAGTCGGCAGATCAGATGGGTCATGCCGTACTGCTCGACGAAGGGCCGGAGGTCCTTGATGACCTGGTCCGGGCTGCCGATCAGGAAGCGATCCTTCTTGACGGTGTCGAGGTCGGTGGCGATGGAGGCGTCGATGAACGGGTGCTTCCAGCCGCCCGCGTACTCCTTCCGGTAGGAAACCATGATGTGCCGTAGGGCGAGCTGCCGCGCCTCCGCGTCGGTGTCGGCGATGATCACGTCGCGGGTGAGCGGCCATTCGGTGATCGGCGCGGTGAGCCCGGCGGCCCGGCGGTTCGCGAGGAACTGCTCCTTGCCTTCCAGCAGGCGCCCGAGCTCGGCCGTGGGTCCCGGGATCCAGTTGTCCGCCAGCGTCGCGGCCCGCCGCAGCGTGATGTCGCCCCAGCCGCCGATCCAGATGGGCGGATGGGGCTTCGCGATCGGCTTGGGCTCGAGCTTGCCCTCCACCCGGTAGTGCTCGCCCTTGAACGAGAACATGTCCTGCGTCCACATCCCCTTCACGATCGCGAGCTGCTCCTCGAAGCGGGCGCCGCGCTTCTCGAGTTGCGCGCCGTACAGGGCGAACTCGTCGGGTTTGTAGCCGATGGCCGCGCCCAAGACCACGCGGCCGCCCGACATGACGTCGAGGAGAGCAATGTCCTCCGCCAGGCGAACGGGATGATAGAAGGGCGCGACCAGGATGTCGGTGCCGAGGGTGACCCTGGAGGTGCGTGTCGCGAACCCCGCCAGCACTGGCAGCGGCGAGGGCCAGTAGTGGTTGACCACCGAGTGGTGCTCCTCCATCCAGACGGAGTCGAAGCCCAGTCCCTCGCCCCGCACCACCTCATCGAGCGCGTCCTGGTAGTAGTGCCCACCCTCGATGGGGATGAAGCCGACCTTGAGCCTGGCCATGACCGGTCCTTTCGGAGATCAGTAGGGCTCGGCCCAGGGTCGCCCCGGGTCGGGGGGGGCCACCACGCCGCCAAGCCGAGATCCTCGCAGATGATCCGCGCGGCATTATACCCCGGCAGCGCGGTAATCACCTGCAGTCGAAGAACTCGTTCGGGTATTGCCGGAGCAGACGTGGAGCGTGATCTTGGCAGTGTCAGCCCGGATCGGGCACGCCGCTACAGCTCGCCGGCTTCCTCTAGCGCCTTCTTCAGCCGCTGGCGATCCTCGGTTCCCACCGGCGTGAGAGGCAGCCGCATGTGGGCGTGCTTCAGGATCCCTTGCATCACCAACACTTCCTTCGAGCGCGCGCGGTAGTCGCGCACGGGCGGGGCGAAGACGGCGTCCACCAGCGTCTGGATGCGGTCGCCTTTCTCCCGGGCGGTCTGCCAGTCACCGCGCATCGCCGCCCGGTACACCTCGACGTGGGCGCGCGTCGTCACCGCGCAGGCACCGAGCAGCGCGCCCTCGGCGCCCAGAAGGTAGGACTCCCAGATGAAGTTGTCGTTGCCCGTGAGGACGGTGATCCGCCGCGGCGCCCCGCGCACGATGTTGACGATCTCGCGGAAGCGCTTGGCATCGAAGAGGGCCTCCTTGAGGGCGACCACCTGCGGGATCTCGAGGAGCCGCACCAGGGTCTCGTCGGTGAAATCCGTCCCGCCGAGGGCCGGCTGGAGGGTGAACAGGATCAGCGGTAGCCCGGTCTCCTCCGCGATGGCCTTGTGGTAGCGGTACGGCACCTCGGGCGCGAGCGGCTTGCCGAGATAGGCCGTGATGGGGAAGACCAGCAGGCAGTCGGCGCCCGCCTCCCGGTACTCTCCGGCGTACTTCACCGCCTGAGCGGTGAAGGAGGCCCCGAGGCCCGCCACGATGGGGATGCCGGAATCGGCCAGCTCGTCCTTGTAGATCCGGAGCACGCGCAGCCGCTCCTCGTGCCAGAGATGCGGGCCCTCACCGGTGTCGACGTTGACAGCGACGGCCCTGATCCCCTGGCCGGCGATCCAGCGGATGTACTTCCGGAGCTCGGGCTCGTCGATCTGGGCGTCCTGCGTCATCGGCAGGACGGTGGCCGGAATGATGCCCCTCAGATCGATGGCGCTGTCGGTGGCGCTCATGGTGGGAGGGACTCGCCCTACTTGTCGCTGGCGAGCTTGCCGTTATTGCCCCAGTTCGACTTCTCGATGTCCTGGAACACGATGTGCACCTGGTCCGGCGTGGTCTTGCCGATCTTGACCACGGCGTCGGTGATGGCCGCGACCAGCTCGCGCTTCTGCTGGTCGGTGCGGCCGGCGTACCACTGGATCGTGATGTTGGGCATGGGAGCCTCCCGGCTACTTGAGTCGCTTCATGTCCTCGGGGAAATTTGAGCTGAACGAGTACGACTTCACGGTGCCGTCGGGGTTGAAGCGGATGCTCAAGTCCTTGCTGATCTCCGTCCCCGAGTCACGCTGACCGTAGAACCAGCGCCAGGTCTGGTCACCGCTGTCGAGGCCGACCTGGTAGGGCTCGCCGAACAGGCGCTCGAGCGAGGCCTTGTCGGTCTTGCCGACCACGATCATCTTGGCCTCCGGCGAGGGGAACTCACGGCCGAACTTGATCGAGATGCAGCCGGAGAGCACAGCCAGCGCGAGCAAGCACGGAACCGCCAGCGACCACCGCATGGCTCCGATTATCCCACGCGCTCTCGGCGCCGGTCAACGAACCCTTCGAGAGGCTTGACTTGAAGACCGGGCAGCCGCTACGGTCTTACCACCCGAAGGTCCCAACGGACTGTCGCCAAGGAGGCGCCCGCCATGTCCATTCCCGTCATGAAAGGCTACGCGAGGCTGAACGAGCTGCCGGAGGAGAAGATCGGGGAGAAGATCACGCGGAGGATCCTCGTGGGTGAGAAGGAGATGGTGGTGTTCTGGAAGATGAAGGCGGGCGCCCGCGCCGCCATGCACCAGCACCCCCACGAGCAGATGTTCTGGGTGCTCTCTGGGAAGATGGAGTTCACCCTCAACGGCGAGAAGCGCACCTGCGTCGCCGGCGACTTGGGCGTGATTCCCGGCAACACGCCGCACGAGGGCTACTTTCCGGAGGACACCGAGGTCATCGACGTCTTCGCGCCGCCGCGCGAGGATATGTTCACGGGCGGGGACACCTACCTCGGGAGGTGACCCCAAGGCCCCGGCCCCCTCCGCAGAAGGGAAAGGATAGGCGCGTGATACGATGGCCGGCGTGGAGACGTTCACGCCCGAGGAGCGGACGGCCCTCGCCCCGCACGTCACCAGCCTCGACGGGCCCGTCTTCGCCCTCGTTGATCTCCCCGAGGTCGTGAAGGGCGCGCTCTTCGCCCGCTACTCGCGCTCGGCCAAGTCGCTGCGGCGGCTCTTCCTGGATGAGTTCCTGGAGCAGGTACACGAGGCTCCGGCGACCCCGTCCATCGGCACCACGCGCGCCGAGCAGCTCTACGAGCGCGTGTTCGGCGAGTACGGCGACGATTCCGTGGCCCAGCTGGGCGGCGCGCATCTGGCCTGCGAGGGCGCCTCGAACATCCTGACGAAGGTGCTCGAGTGGGGCCGGCTCATGGCCTATCTCGAGCAGTCGACGCGCTACGTGCCGTATACGGACAAGCCCGAGGGCCGGTGGAAGTACCATGTCCCGGCCGAGCTGGACGGCCATCCGCTCCGCTCCCGCTACGTCGACGCCCTCGACCGCGCCTTCGAGACCTATGCCCGCTGGATCGAGCCGATGCGCGAGTACTGGAGCGCGCGTTTCCCGAAGCCGCCCGGCGAGAGCGACTCGACCTACCGCGCGACCATCCGGGCGAAGGCACTGGACAGTCTCCGCGGGCTCCTGCCCGCGGCGACGCGCTCCAATGTGGGGATCTTCGGTACCGGTCAGGCGTACGAGGCGCTGCTCCTCCGCATGCGCGCTCATCCGCTGAGGGAGGTTCAGGACTACGCCGAGCTGATGTCGGTCGAGCTTCGCAAGGTCATCCCCGCGTTCCTGAGAAGGCTGGAGCGGCCGGAGCGCGGGGGCGTGTGGAGCCGGTATTTCTCGGAGACCCGCGAGCAGACCGCGCGGGTGGCGCAGCGCCTCCTGGGGGGGATCGAGCCGGAGCCGCGCCCCGAGGTGACCCTCACGGACTTCGATCCCGACGGCGAAGTCAAGGTGGTCGCCGCCGCGCTCTATGCCCCGTCCGATCTGCCGGACGATCAGCTCCTGGCTGTTGCGCGCAAGCTGGGCTCCGAGCAGCGCCGCCAGGTGCTCGAGGCCTATGTCGGCCGGCGCGAGAACCGGCGCCACAAGCCGGGCCGCGCCTTCGAGCGCACCAGCTACCGCTTCGACGTGCTGGGCGACTACGGCGCCTTCCGCGACCTCCAGCGGCACCGCGTGCTCAGCCTCGAGTGGCAGCCGCTGTCGCCGCGGCACGGCGACGCGACCCCGGAGGAGCTGGAGGAGGCCGGCGCGCTCACGGACTGGACGCGCGCGATGGAGGAATCGGCCGCGCTCCACGACGCCCTCGTCGGCGCCGGGCTGGCCGAGGTCGCGCCCTATGCGGTGGCCATGGCCTACCGCGTGCGCTTCTACATGGAGCTGAACGCGCGCGAGGCCATGCACATCATCGAGCTGCGCACGGCGCCCCAGGGCCATCCCGCCTACCGGCGCATCTGCCAGGCCATGCACCGGCTCATCGCGGAGCAGGCAGGGCATCGCGCGCTCGCCGCAGCGATGAGCTTCACCGACTTCTCCGGCGGCGAGGGCGGCCGCCTGGACGCCGAGCGCGCCACCGCGCGTCGGCGCCGGTCGAACTCATGACGCTTCGCCCCGAGCAGATCAAGGCCAAGGAGTACATGCATCAGAAGGGGACGCTGCTGCCCGCCGCGCAGATCCACGAGCGAGTCGGCGCGGCCTTCGCCGCCATGGAGGCCCTGCTCGAGGGCGTGACGGACGAGGAGGCACGGGCGCGGGCCATCCCGGGCGAGTGGACGATCCAGGAGGTGGTCGATCACCTCGTCCAGACCCATCGGCCGAGCCTCGACGAGCTGCGTGATCTCCTGGAGAATCGCCGGCCGGCCGGCGGCCCTGTCCCCGCCTCGCTCCAGTCGGCCGATCCGATGGGCCGTCGTTACGGCGACCTCGTGAGCGACCTCGAGGCCGTGCACGCCGAGATCCTCCGTGTGCTTTCCGCGGCGCCCGATCGGATGACGGATGCGCGCGCCCCCCTCGTCATGGTGATCAGCGCCAAGGAGCCCGACGGCCGGGAGGCGCCGCTTCACTGGATCGAGGAGCTGGACTGGAAGGCCTACGCCATCATCTTCCGGCTGCACGAGCTGGATCATCTCAACCAGGCCAAGAAGACGCTCAAGGCCGCTCGGGCATCGCGCTGACCCCTGTGCGGACGCCATGAGCTTCGACGCGATCATCTTCGACATGGATGGCGTGCTCGTGGACTCCGAGGCCCTCGGGATGGAGGCGATGCGCCGGGTCATGGCGCGCCAGGGCGTCACCTACACGGAGGCGGACAACAACGAGTTCCTCGGCAGCACGACGCTCGAGGAATGCCGGGTCCTGAAGGCCAGATACCGGCTCGGGGCGGACGAGAGCGAGCTGACGAGGGAATACGTCGAGATCCTCGTCGAACTGAGCCGAGAGCGGCGGCGCCCGATGCCCGGGGTGCCGGATGTCCTCGTCGAGCTCCGCGGAGCCGGATACCGGATGGCCCTGGCATCCTCGGCGGAGCCCATGGTGATCGACACGAACCTCCGCGCACTCGGTCTCGGCGGCTTCTTCGCGGCCGTGGTCTCGGGGACCGAGGTCGCCCGCGGCAAGCCGGCGCCCGACATCTTCCTCGAGACGGCCAAGCGCCTCGGGCTCGCGGCGCCTGGCTGCCTCGTCGTCGAGGACTCCCGCAACGGCCTGCTCGCCGCCAAGGCGGCCGGGATGGCCTGCGCCGTGGTTCCGTGCGCGAGCACGTGCCACCAGGACTTCAGAGAGGCGGATCACCTGCTGCGCGCGCTGCTCGACCTGCTGGCGCTGGTGCCGCCGCTCCCGGGGCGCACTCGGTCGGCATAGGACCCGTTGAGGTGAGAACGCCGCTCGACGCCCTGCTCGGCGGCGATGATCTCTCGCTCCCGCCAGGCCCGCTCCAGGGCCCATCGGCGCCGACTCGGCAGGGGCTCTCACCGCTGTGGCGCTTTGCCAGAGGCGCCGAGATCAGAGCCTACACCCACGCGGCTCAGACCGGGCCGAGGACGGCTTGCCCGGCTGAGTCGTGCCCGTCTCGCGCGCTGACGCAGGAGGCCTTGACCTTCGGCCGGCAACGCCGCTAGCATTCCAGCCGCATGCGGGGTCGCGTGTGTGCTGTGCCTTCTTTCCCATTGCTGAGAGGAGTGCCGCCATGAAGGTTGCGTTTCTCCTGATGGCCGCTTTCACGGCCTTGTCACTCGGGTCGGTCTCCGCTGCCCTGGCCCAAACCGACTGCACCAAGCTCGTCCCGGCGTCCCCCTGGGGGCCCAACGATCAGACGGGCGCGACGAACCGGGTGACGCCCACGGTCACCAAGGCGGCAGCGGCCGAGATCCAAGAGGGCAAGGTCATCCCGATGTCCTATACCCTGGTGGACGGCGTACCGCTCTTCGGGAGCCGATTCACCAAGACCATCCTGACTGCGACCAGCCTGGCGCCCGGGGGCGCCCTCGGCGAGAACCAATTGACGTATATGGAAGACACCTGGCTCAGCCAGAGCCACGTCGGAACGCACCTGGACGGCATGGGGCATATCGGACGGAAGGACTGCTACTACAACCAGACCGCCATGGGGAAGTTCATCAACCAGAACTACATGACCAAGCTGGGACTGGAGCACCTGAAGTCCTTCGCGACGCGCGGCGTGCTCGTGGACATGGTGCGGGTGTTCCAGGCCGCGGGGAAGTCCAAGAGCAACAGCGCATGCAAGAAGCCCTGCCTCGACAAGGGAACGGTCATCACGGCCGCCGACATCCAGGCCGGCCTCCGCATGTACAACGTGACGTTGCGCGAGGGTGACATCGTGATCCTCCACACCGGCTGGGGCGACCTCTTCGAGCAGTACCCCGCCCAGAACACGCTCTTCAACTCCGGCGAGCCCGGGATCGGCAAGGATGCCGCGGCCTGGCTCATCGGGCAGAAGATCGTGGCGGTGGGCTCCGACACGTGGGCCGTCGAGGTCATCCCGGGCGAGGACCCGAAGGAAGCGTTCATCGTCCACAACATGCTGATCACCGACAACGGCATCCATATCCTCGAGAACGTCCGCACCGACCTCATGGCCGCCGAGGCGGCGAGCAGCAAGCGCGCGACCTTCTTCTTCAACATGACGGTGCCGAGGGCGGTGGGCATGACGGGCAACTTCGTCGGCATCGACGGGATCCGCTAGTCAGAAGGCGGTCTTTTGAAGGACCGGCAGCGCGCGCCGGCGCTCTCTCCCAGGCGCCGGCGCCTTTCTTTGATCGTGATCGGGTGCCTCCTCGCCGGATCGACGGCAGCGGCCCTGGGGCAACCGGGCGCCCAGGAGCGCAGATACACCGTGGCCTTCGCGAATCTGACCGAGGAGCCCGGGGTCACCCTGGAGGGCACCGGGTTCACCGGACGGGAGGTCCGGGAGAGCTTCGTCCTGGCCTCCCGCCGGCTCTCGATCGACCTCGTTTTCTACGACAACCAGCGTGACGCCGCCAGAGCTCTCGCCAACGCCGAGGATGCCATCGCACGCAAGGTGGACCTCTACGTCCAGTACCATCGGGACGAGCCCAGCAATGCGGTGATCGCCGATCGGCTCAAGGCGGCCGGCATCCCAGTGCTGGCGGTGAATTATCCGGTGCCGGCCGCGCCGCTCTACACCGTCGACAACCTGGCCGCCGGGCGTATCGCTGGTGATGCGCTCGGCCAGTTCGGGACGCGCGCCTGGCGCAACCTGCCGCTGGCCACGGTGATCATCGGAGCGCTCGCCGCTCAGGACGACCGGATCCCCGAGCGCGTGCAGGGCGTGATGGAGGGACTCAGGCGTCATCTCCCCACGGCCAGGGTGATCATGCTGGATACCCAGGGCGACCCGTCCCGGGTGGCCCCGCTGCTCGGCCGCGTCCTGGCGGCTCAGCCGTCCGCGAAAATCCTGATCGCCGCCACCGACGACGCGACGGCCCTCGCGAGCAAGAGCGTGCTCGAGGCGACCGGACGGCTCGCAGACGCCGGCATCGTCAGCCACGGCGTGGACCGGTCGGTGCACGGGGGCATGAACGAGCGGAAGGAGATCGACCCCAGTAACCGCGGCAGCGTGCTGATCGGATCGGTGGCGTTCTTTCTGGACCGCTACGGGTATGACATTCTGCCGCTGGCGCTTCGGATGCTGCGTGGCGAGGGCGTACCGCCGCGCACGACCACGCGCCACATCCTGATCACGGCCGCCAACGTCTTCGTGGAGTACCCGCCCTACGACATGAACTGAGGGGCCGTGTCAATGGGGTCTTGGCGCGGCGGCGAGGAAGATCCCCTCGACACCTTCGCCGGTCGCGCTCGGGGCGGCCGCGAAGGTGACGTCACCCGCGGCGCTCATCGAGACGGCCGGATAGAGGGTGAGGGTCGCCAGCCGGGCGCCGTCCGGCAGCCTGTCGCCAACCCCGGCGACGCGGCGCGATCCCGCGGCGCCGACGACGAACACACCCACCGGGCTCGTGCCGCCGTCCACCGATGCCGTGAAGGCGACCACGCCGGCGGTGCTCAGCGCGGGCCACAGGCCGAAGTACGAGAAGGTGCCACCTCCGGGGGCGGCGGCGCCGAGCGCAGCGACCGTTCGCAACCGGGCATTCTCGACGGCGAAGACACCGGCCGCCGCCGGAGCGTTCTTCAGGACGGAGGTGAAGGCGACGGCGCCGGCATCGTTCAGGGCCACGCGCTCCGAGAACTTGGCGAAGACGCCGCCGAGCGGCGCCTCATCGCCGGCGCCGACGAGCATCCGGACCTGCTTGCCGTCCCAGAGGAAGACGCCGCCGGGCACGGCGCGCCCCTCGACGACGGCGCCAAAAGCGACGAGACCGCGGTTGTTGAGCACGGGAGGACCGAAGCCTGCGAAGACGCCGCCTGCCGGCGCCGGCTCGCCCTGGCCCACGAGCTTTCGCAGCTTGCCGCGCGAGTGCAGATAGATGGCTTCGACGGTTTCACGCCCCCGGCGGACGCTGGCGAGGAACGCGATGTCGCCCTGGTCGTTGAGAGCCGGAGCATCCAGCGCGGCGAGGGTTCCAGACGGCACATCGGGCGCCGGCTGGCCGGCGACGGCCACGGTCCGGAGCCGGCTCCGGCTTGACGCGAAGATGCCTTCCACGGTCTTCCCGCCGGCCACCGCGGCAGCGAAGGCCACCGCGCCGGACTCGCTCATGCCGGGAGTCGGGTGCCGTCCAAAGCCGGAGATCGTTCCCGCGCCGGGAACGCGGTCCCCTTCCGCCGCGATCCTGGTGATCCGCCCGTCGGCGGCGAGGAAGATCCCCTCGGTCGCTGTCCCCCTCGCCACGGTTGCGAAGAAGGCGACGTGGCCTCGACTGTTCACCGGCGCCACGACGGGCAGCGACTCGATGCCGAAGCGATCGAACTCGCCCCCGCCGGGCACGGGCTGGCCAGTCACGACGATCCGGCGAAGTGTGGGAGCCTCGTCGCCGAGGCCGGGTGGCGCCATGATCAGCAGAGCGATCGTCGCGAGCAGGATCTGGGCGCCCCTCATTGTGGGCGAGTATAGGGAGGTGCTGAAATGTGGTCAATGAGCAAGCGCGGTGGGTGGCGCTGGCTCCGCCGGGCCGGGCTGGCGCTGCTGTTGGCCACCACCGCGGAAGCGGTGAAGGACCCCGTCGCCGACACGCCCGCGGCGGCCGTGTTCCGTGGCGCCTGCTACTGTAGGGTCCGCGAGGCGCTCGAGTGCACCGCCGATCTGACGGAGCGGGACTGCCGAGAACAGAGCACGCAGACGCTGTGCGATGACTGGTTCTGGCTCGAGCGCCGCGCGTGCTGGAACTGGGGCTACGGCGGCTAACCGCGGGCGGAGCGTGAAGAGGTCCTCTCAGAGCGCTCCCGGCTCTCAGGCGAGTAACAGGCGCTCGAGCAGCCAGACCAGCCCGACCGCGGCGAGCGCCAACGAGGTCACCTGCACGAAACGCGGTTCCCACTGGCGGTGCCGCGCCCAGACGAGAGCCGGCAAGGTCACCGCGATCACCGCCGCCTGCCCGGCCTCGACACCCAGATTGAAGGCGAGCAGCGCCCCGGCCAGGTTTCTCGCGGGAAGGTCGAGCGGGCCCAGCGCCGAGGCGAAGCCGAAGCCGTGCACGAGGCCGAACAGAAAGCTCACCAGCCACCGGCGTGACACCAGCCTGACCGGGAACAAGTTCTCCAGAGCCACCAGGGTGATGGAGGCGGCGATCACCGACTCGACCAGGCGATCGGGGAGGGCAACCAGGTGGAGTGCCGCCAGCGCCAGGGTGACGCTGTGGGCGAGCGTGAAGGCGGTGATGATCTTCAAGAGCAAGCCCAGCGATCCGCCCCCCAGCAGGAGGGCCAGCAGGAACAGCAGGTGGTCGTAGCCGGTCAGAATGTGATGGACGCCGAGGAGAAAGAAGCTCTCGGCGCCGCTGGAGGTCTCGCGGGCGCCGCCGAGAGAGATCCGCGCGTCGCGCGCCTCGGTGGCGAACGCCAGCTCGCGGGTGACGCCGGCGGACTCCACCTTGGCCAACGTATGGTGATCCGGGCCGAGGACGTCGAAGAGATCGTCGTGAATGACGAGGTCCCGGACGGTGGTGGCGCAGGCGAAGTCCATCACGAGCGTGACGCTCTCGACCTCGGCGCGCTGGGCCTTGACGAAGCCCTCGGCTGGCTCGCAGCGCCTCTCCTGATCGGTAAGGACGAGCTTGTCGCGGAGGTAGCCCAGCAGCCGGTCGCGGCTCTCCGCGCGACCGGACCGGGCGTGCGCCAACTCCTCGGCCACCGCGGCCGGGACGGCGGAGGGCGAGAGAGTCAGGCTATAGCGGACGGTGTTGTCGCTGATGATGATGGACGCATAGCCGGTGCTGCCTCCGGTATGGGCGAGCGCGGCCGGCAGGCCGGCGGTCAGGCAGCAGAGAACGACGGACACCACCGAGGCCCGTAGGCGTCGCCCGGGGCGGCCAGGACGCGCCGGACGGTCCGCCGCCGACACGGTCACGGCGCCGTCACCCCCTGCGCCACCAGCTCCCACTCTCGCCCGACGAAGACGGGAAGGAGGTAGAGCTCTTCCCGGCCCGCCACGCGGACGTACTGGAAGACCTGCTGAGGGTTCTTGGCCCCGAAGCTCGTGGCGAGCACCGTCTGGCCGCCGTGCTGCAGGGAGACCGTGTAACGAGGCGGATCCAGACCGTACTCGCCGAGCCCCGCGGGCTGATATTCGTCCCGTGACAGGACGCGGACGGGCGCGGTCACGTGCATGAACCTGAGCGACATCTCCAGATGCGACACCGTCACCGCGGCGACCTCGTCGGCCGCGGGGGTCACCGTCCACGGCCCCCGCTCCCGTCGGGTGAAGATCCACCGCCGCTCGTCGGCCATCAGCTCGACCTGGTCCACCTGATCCGGTGCCTCCCGCATGAGCCCGGCCGCCTCGAACCGGACGAGGTTCGGCGTCGGCCGCGTCCGGCCGGAAACCACCATGACGAGGAGGAACCCCACGGCGAGGAGGCCTGCCCCGGCGAGCAGGGCTCTTCGGCGCCCGCTTCTCACCGTCGCCTCCACCACACCACCGCGCCCATCAGGATCACGCCGAGCGGCAGCAAGAGCTCCACGGCCAGGAAGATGGCCTTCATCTGCTCCCTGGTCAGCAGCACCAGCGGCGGCACCGGCACTCCTACCCGGACCTTGGGAGCCCGCTCCTCCCGCGCCAGCCAGCGGACCATGGAGAGCGCCAGCTCGCTGTTCGACATGTAGGGGAAGAAGGAGTTGCTGGCGAAGTCTCCGTCCCCGACGACCACCACGCGGAAGGGCTTTCGCGTGGGCCCGGAGCCGGGCGGCGTGTCGGGCCAGGTCCCTTCGGCCGCCACTGCCAGGATCCGCCGCCCCGGCGTCGAGGTGGCCGACGAGGCCGCGGCCGGCTCGCGCACGGGCTGGCGTTCCTCGACCGGCTGCACCGGGCGCGCGTAGCTCTCCTTGCTGCTCAGAAAGAGCGGCATCACGGTCACGCCGGGCGGAGCGGGCAGGAGGGTGATCGGGCGAATGCCGGGATAGAAGGTGAGAGCGATCCGGTCCGTGATCGGGTGCGGCTCGTAGACGGGGACGGCCACCGATTCGAGGTCGGTGGAGTAGTGGTCCAGGGGATCGACCACGACCTGCTGCTCGAGGCTCACGCCGAGCTTGGCCAGGAGGCGGGCGAGACGGGGCTCGACGACGAACCCCAGGTCGTACATGAGGAGGGCGGCGCCGCCTCGCGCCAGGTAGTCGGCGAGGAGGTCGCTCTCGGCGGGCAGATACGTGGTGCGGGGATTCATCGCGATGGCGATGGCGCAGTCGGCAGGAATGCGCTGGAGGGTGGCCGGGATGATCTTGCGAGCGTCGAAGCCGAGCGCTTCGAGGGCCCGCCGTATGCGTCCGCCGCCGTGACCCGGCATCTGGACGACCGCCGAGCTCTTGTCGCCATGGGTGTGGGCTTGCAGGGTCTCGACGTGGGTATGGAACTCGAAGTTGTCGAAGGGGTACTCGCCGTGCCCCTCCATGAAGCACGCTGTCGTGACCTGCCGGCGCAGGAGCCGGAGGATGCCGAGCGCGATGTCGCTGTCGTCGGTGCCCATGACCTCGATGCGCCGGCCGTCCGCTTCCAGGACGGCGGCGTTGTAGAGGCGGATGCCGTAGGTCTCGGCCAGCCTCGGCTGCTTGTCGGGATCGACGGTGCGGACGTGGAGCCGTGGGTATTCACGGCCCAGGATCTCGACCAGCGCCTTCGCCCGCCGCCCGTTCTGGTCGGCGGCGTGGTAGAAGTACGTGAGCTGGACGTCCTGCGTGAGCGACCGGACGACGGCCTCCGCCTGTGCCGAGGGCGTGAAGGTGCGCTCCCGGGTCAGGTCCAGGTGGGCGTCATGGGGCGCGAGGGCGAGGTTGGCCAGCACGGCCACGCCCAGCGTCACCAGCACGACTCCCCAGTTGTAGGCGAGGGACCTGGAGCGCGAGAGACGGGTCTGCAGGGGCAAGCGGAGACCCGCGGCCATCAGCACCAGAAGCGCCGCGAGCCAGCCCGCGAACCACAGCAAATCGCGCCAGGGGAGGGGGGACTCGCCGTGCATCGGGCACTCAGCGGCGCGCGAGCGCCCGGACTGACAGGAAGAGCCCCATCAGGATGACCGAGAGGAAGAAGCCCACGTCGGACAGGAACACGGAGCCGAGGGCGAACGGGCTGAAATGGGCCAGCAGCGAGAGGTTCACGGACAGCGTGTCGAAGGGATCGGGGAGCAGATAACCGAGCGAGTCGATCATCCAGAGGAGGAAGAAGATGCCGAGGGAGACCACCGCGGCCACGATCTGATTCGAGGTCAAGCTCGACATCAGGAGTCCGACCGCGACGAGCGCCCCGTCGAACAAGAGGAGACCGAGGTAGCCGGTGTAGATCGGGCCCCAGTCCAGATTGCCGTAGATGGAGAGCACCACCGCGTAGCTGACCGAGAGTCCGAACATGATCGCGATGAGGGTCATGCTGGCCGTGAACTTGGCGAGGACGACCTCGATCTCGCGGACGGGCGCGGTCAGGAGCACCTCGAGGGTGCCGGTCTTCCGCTCCTCCGCCACGAGTCGCATGGTGATGACGGGCACCAGCAGGAGGGAGACGGTCGACATCTGGAAGAAGATATGGGCGAGGGTGGCGATCTTGTTCAGGAACAGGATGGTCGTGAAGGTGTAGCCCATCAGCACGAGGAACACGACGATCAGCGCATAGGCGATGGGAGAGGAGAAGACGGCCTGCTCTTCCTTGCCGAGGAGCGTCCCGAAGCTCTTCACGCGGCGGCGGTGGAGCCTGCGCTCGCCGGCGCGCCGCCGGTGAGCTGGAGGAACAGCGCCTCCAGGTCCACGGAATCCTCGTGAAGCTCCACGAGACCGACGCCGCCTCCGACGAGCGCCGCTGCGACGGCTTCGGCCACCGAAGGAGACCGACGCCGCCTCCGACGAGCGCCGCCGCGACGCCTTCGGCCACCGAAGGGCCGTCCACGTCGACCACGTAGGTGCGCGTGTCGTTTCGGGGCGGCGCGGCCAGGGCGATGGCGCCGACACCGCGAACACCGCCAAGGCAGCGGCGGACCAGACTGTCCTCCCCCCGGACCCGGAGACGGAGGCGTCGGGCGGCGCCGCCCGCGCGCAGGGCGTGAACGGCGAGCAGGCGCCCCCCGAGGAGAATGGCCACGCGGTCGGCCACCCGCTCGATCTCGCTGAGGATGTGCGAGGTGACCAGGATCGTGAGGGATCCGGCGAGAGACCGGATCAGCTCGCGCATCTCGATGATCTGCCGCGGGTCGAGCCCGTTGCCGGGCTCGTCGAGGATCAGCACCTCGGGGCTGCCCAGGAGCGCCTGGCCAATGGCGACGCGTTGCCGGAAGCCCTTGGACAGCTTGCCGATCTGAAGGCGCGCGACCGGCACCAGGGCGAGCCGGGCGCAGACCGCGTCGACCGCGGTCGGCACCGCGTCGCGCGCCAACCCCTTGAGCCGGGCCATGAACTCGAGGAACTCCCGGACCCGCATCGCGTCATAGAGGGGCGCATCCTCCGGCACGTAGCCGACCCGCCTCTTCACGGCCAGGGCCTCGTCGACGATGTCGAGCCCGGCGATGCGAGCCGTGCCCGATGACGGGCGGAGATAGCCCGTCAGGATGCGAAGGATCGTCGTCTTGCCGGACCCGTTGGGTCCCAGGAGCCCCATCACCTCCCCCGCCTGGACCTCGAGCGACACGCCCTCCACGGCGAGGCGGGGCCCGTACCACTTGGTGAGCTGATCAGCGACGATGATCGACGTCATGAGCCGCGGGGAAGCACGAAGGGCGAAGCCAGGGCAAGTCGGCCGCCCTGGCTTCGCCTGGTGGTACCACAGGCGACTGCGTCGGGACCTACTCGAGGTAGTCCGGAGCTTTCTTCATGGTCTTCCACGCATCGGCATCGTGGGCGGTGAAGAACTGCGCCCCTTCCCGCGCCTGCATCTCCCGGATCCACTGGTAGCCGGCCAGGATGCCGGAGGGATCATAGGCGAGCGACACGTCGGGCAGGAGATTCTTCGTGACGTTCTCCGCGAAGTAGACGGTGTCGCTGGTGAGGATCACGGTGCCGGCCTTGGGGAGGCGGACGATCACCATCTGACTCCCGGGCGTGTGCCCTACCCAGCGCTTCACGACCACGCTGTTGTCCACGAAGAGGTCGAGGTCACCGTTGAGCTGGATCATGGGGTACCGGTTGGGCAGCATCGTGCCGGGATCGCTCCGCAACATCATGAAGTCGCCCGGGATGTAATTCTGGGCCGTGCCCGGCTCCCCCCAGAAGGCGTTCCTGATCTCGTCCTTCTGGACCACGAGGGTCGACTTCGGGAACTTCCCCACGTTCCCCGCGTGATCCAGATGCATGTGGCCGACCACCACGTACTTGATATCGTCTGGCTTGAGCCCGATCTTCTGGAGCTGGACATCGATGGCCACATCCGGCGTGCGAACGGGATTGAGCCCCTGGATGAACGCCGCCGGCCAATAATTGGGTTCCGTGATGATCCGGTCATTGTTTCCCGTGTCGAACAGCACGTTGCCCTTGGGGTGGCGGACGACGTAGAACCCGACTGGAACCTGCACCTGCGTAGCCGGGGCGCCAGCCTGAAGGAAGTTCTTGGGAACGGTGAGAGCTCCGGAGCTGAACGCGTAGAGCCTCATGCCGGCAGGCGACTGTGCGTGGGCGAGGGAAACAACTCCAGCCAGCAGGAGCGCCATCGCAGCCCCCGCGATGACTCGAAGTGCCGTGCGCTTCATTGGGTACCCTCCTGAGTTGAGCGGCAAAGCGATGCGCCAAGCACCCACCCTGTCGACGAGCACACCCCCTTTCTCCGTCCCGGCATTCCCCTGCGGAAGCTCGCCCGCAAGTGAGCAGAATGTTACGACCTGCACAACAATTGTCAAGACGGTACTTCCGGCGGCTACCTCCCGGTCCTGGCGAACTCCTCCTTGGCCGTCTGCAGCTCCGCGGGCCGCGCGACGAGGTCGAGGGCCGTCATGGCCAGCGCCTTGGCGGCGGCCACGAGGCCTTTGCGCGCCATGGGTGATCTCGCCCACTCGGCGAACTCGCGCGAGTGGCCGGGAATGCCATCCGGCGAGATACGGATGTACGGATGGATGGTCGGCAGGGCCTGGCTCACGTTGCCGCAGTCGGTGGAGCCATAGCCGGCCTGGCCGTCGTCCGGGTCCACCGGGAAGTCGATCCGCTCCAGGTTCCTCTCGAACAGCGCCGCCATCGTGACGTTGGGCTTGAGCGGCTCGTGCATGGTCGGATCGGGCGTGACCGTCGCCGTGCAGCCGGTGGCAATGGCGGCGCCCTCGGCGCAGCCCTCGAAGCGGCGGAGCAGCTCCTTGCAGTAATCCTTGGTCGGCGCGCGCAGGTAGAACTCCGCCGCGGTGTGCTCGGGGATGATATTGGCCTGCTCGCCCCCCTTGGTGATGACACCGTGGACGCGCGCCTCCGGCCGGATCTGCTGGCGCATCTGGTCCAGCGACACGAAGAGCTGGACCATGGCGTTGAGCGCGTTGACGCCGCGCCACGGCCAGGACGAGGCATGGGCGGCCTTGCCGAAGAACTCGCACTTGACCTTGATGATGCCGAGGCTCGGCCGCCAGACCAGGGTCCCGCAGCGGCCGTGGATCATCATCGCCGCGTCGACGCCATCGAACACGCCCGCCTCCATCAGCTTCACCTTGCCCGCCCCGCCCTCCTCGGCGGGGGTGCCGATGACCTGGATCCTCCCGCTGAAGGGGAGGGTCTGGAGGGCGGCGGCGAGGGCGGCGCCGGCCCCCGCGCCGGAGGCGGCAATGACGTTGTGGCCGCAGGCATGGCCGATGTTCGGCAGCGCATCGTACTCGGCCATGATCGCGATGGTGGGCCCGGGCCCTTGGCCGGGAATGGTGGCCCTGAAGGCGGTGGGCAGACCGCCGACGCCTCGCTCGACCTGCGCCCCCTGCTTCTCCAGGAACTCGGTGAGCCAGGCCGAGGCTTTCTCCTCCTTGAAGGCCAGCTCCGGGTTGGCGTGGATCTGATGGCTCAAGCGCTCCAGGTCGTCGGCGAGCCGATCCACGGCCTGAGCGACCCGGCTCTTGGCGTCATCGAGGGGTTCAAGGGCCGTTGCCATCGGGTCCTCCTTTATCCTCCCCAGGGTCGTGAGAGATCACCGGCGCGCGAACTCCTCCTTGGCCTGCTCCACCCGCGCCGGCTCCGCGAGCAGATCGAACGTGGTCATCGCCATGGTCTTGGCCGCCGCCACCAGGCCGGCACGCGCCGGGGGTTTGACCGCGGCGTCGGCGAACTCGCGGCTGTGGATGGCCGTGCCCAGGGGCGCGATGGCCACCATGGGCTGGATGGCGGGGATCACCTGGCTCACGTTGCCGATGTCCGAGGAGCCCAGCCGGTCGGGGCTGGCCTCGCCCTCGACGAGCCCCGCCGTCTTCATGTTGGTGGCGAACAGGTCGAGCAGCACCTTGTTGCTGTTCATCGGCTCATAGACGTTGTCGTGCTGGGTCACCTTGAGGCCGGCGCCCGCGGCCCTGGCGGCGCCCTCCGCGCACGCGACGACCCGCTTGTGCAGCTCCCACATGGTGTCGATGCGCGGCGCTCGCACGTAGAAGGTCGCGGCGGCGTACTCGGGGATGATGTTGGGCGCGGCGCCGCCATTGGTGATGATCCCGTGGATCCGGCACTCAGGACGCACCTGCTGGCGCAGCATGCTCACCGCGTTGAAGGTCTGGATGCAGGCATCCAGCGCGTTGACCCCGACCCAGGGATCGGCGGAAGCATGAGCGGCCTTGCCGGAGTACTCCAAGGTCACGCGGACGATGCCCAAGAGGTCCTGGTGCAGCAGAGTCCGGTCGAAGCCATGGATCATCATGGCGCAGTCCACGTCCTTGAAGACGCCGCCCTGGATCAGCTTGATCTTGCCGCCACCACCCTCCTCCGCTGGCGTGCCGATGACCTGGACACGTCCCTTGGGGAGCTGGGCCTTCACCGCCGCCAGCGCAGCGCCCGCCCCCACACCCGAGGTCGCAATGACGTTGTGTCCGCAGGCATGGCCGATGCCGGGCAGGGCGTCGTACTCGCAGAGTATGGCGATGGTAGGGCCGGCGCCGGTCTCGATCGTGGCCCTGAAGGCCGTGGCTACGCCGGCTAGGCCCGTCTCCACCTTGAAGTCCTTCCTGCCCAGGAAGTCGGTGAGCCAGGCGCACGCTTTGACTTCCTCGTAGCCCAGTTCGGGATGGTCGTGGATCTGGTGGGACAGCGCTTCCAGCTCATCCGCCAAGCGGTCGACGGCCTGGATGATCGCATCCTTCACAGTGCTCATGAGGCACCTCCGGTCGAGGTGAGGTTCTGGCTCTCGGCCCCGGCGCGAGCGTAGCACACGGGCGCGGATCGCTCAACCGATGGCGGGCCGCCAGAGGCCTGTCAGGGAGACTCGACGCAGAAGAGGAAGAAGAGCGGGCGGTCGGGGGAGTAGGATTCGCCTCGGCCCGGCTGGCCGAGACAGCGCGCGCGGGGCCCGGCCCCGCCCGACGACTCGGACCCGGTCCGGGCCGCGCAGCCGGCCGCGATCAGCGCCAGCACCAGCAGCCCCGCGATCCGGCGGTTCATGCGGAGTACCGCTCGCCGAGAGCGAACTGCTCGCCCAGCTCCATCAGATGATTGAACTCCTCGAAGGGGATGTACCGGTCCCCCAGCGGCAGCACCGCGTCGCGCTCCTTCAGCGCCCCGAGGAAAGCCTGGATCGCCCGTGCTGCCACGAACAACGTGTCCACGGGCAGCAGGATCACGGCATAGCCCAGCTCGCGCAACCTCGCGAAGGGCAGGAGCGGAGAACGCCCGCCGGGGGCGTAGTTGAAGAGGAGCGGCGTGTCGAAGGCGCGCGCCACACGCTCGATCTGCTCCTCCGTGGTCGGCGCCTCCACGAAGAGCATGTCGGCGCCGGCCTTGACGGCGGCCTCGGCGCGGCGCAGCGCGTCGTCCAAACCGCTCACCGCGATCGCATCGGTGCGGGCGATGATCACGAGGTCCGGATCCACGCGGGCGTCCACCGCGGCTCGGATCTTCGCTGCGAATTCCTCCGCGGAGATCACGACCTTGCCGGCCAGATGCCCGCAGCGCTTGGGCATCTGCTGGTCCTCCAGATGTAGCCCGGCCACGCCGGCCGATTCATAGAGCGCCACCGTGCGGCGCACGTTGAGCGCATTGCCGTACCCCGTGTCGGCATCGGCGATCAACGGGATGGACACCGCCCCGGCCATGTTGCGAGCCTGGTCCGCCATCTCGCCGAGCCCCGCGAAGCCCATGTCGGGCAACCCGAGCCGCGACGCCGAGACGCCGTAGCCGGTCATGTACACCACCGGGAAGCCGGCCCGCTCCACGAGCCTGGCGGACACCCCGTCGTACGCGCCGGGCACGACGAGGCCCTGCTTGCGGTTGATGAGCTGGCGAAGCCGCTGGCAACGGGTCATGGTGACTCCTCGCGCGCCTGAATACAGCGGGGCAAGGGTACCATGCTTCGAACGTTCCGCGGATGACGGGCCACGAACTCGGGGGGGCTCGACGCCCCGGCCCGATCGGGCTACGCCCGAGTGAGGGAGGCACTCAGCCGCGGCGGCTCGGCGGCTGGGATCCCGAACGGCAGCTCGACGACGAACACCGCCCCGCCCTCGGGCCGGTTCTCCGCCCAGAGCCGCCCCTCGTGCTCCGAGACGATGCTGTGGGAGACGCTCAGCCCGAGGCCCCGGCCCTCGCCGGGCGCCTTGGTCGTGAAGAACGGGTTGAAGATTCGCGCGAGATCCTCATGCGGGATCCCAGGCCCGTCGTCGGCCACCTCGATCCTGACCCCGGAGTCGGTCGGGGCGACGCGGATCGTGAGCCTGCCACCGCCGTGAGCGGCGACCATGGCCTGCTCGGCGTTCTGGATCAGGTGAAAGAAGACCTCCTGGAGCTGGCCGGCGTCCGCCCAGATCTCCGCGGTCTCCCCGATCTCAGTGCGGACCTCAACGTGGTGGACGTCGAGACGCCCCTTCTGCAGTTCGAGCACGTGCTGGATCTGGTCTACGACGCTGCAGCGAGTCGGGCGCAGGGGGAAGTGCTCGGCGAAGAGCATCAGGTCCCGGATGATATCGGCCGCGCGCTTGGTCGCCCCGTCGATGATCTTGAGGCCGCCGAGGATCTCCGCGCTGTCCTGGCTCTGGAGCAGGAGGTGCACCTGGCCCAGGATGATCATGAGGGGATTGTTGATCTCGTGGGCCACGCCCCCTGCCAGCTCTCCGACGGCTGCCAGCCGCTCGGCCTTCACGACCTCGGTCTGAGTTCGCCGGAGGTCTTCGAGCTGGTGTCGGGTCTCGGAGTACAGGCGGGCATTGTCCAGCGCGAGGCCGATCTGGTCCGCCGTGCACTCAAGCAGGGCCACCTCCTCGTCGGTGAACGGATGCGGGGTCCGCCGCCCGAGTGAGAGCGTGCCGAGGATCCGGTGCCGGGCTCGGATCGGTACGCAGACGAAGCCCTGGATGCCATCGATGGCCACGATCTCTCGCGCCATGGGCAGCAGGTCCATGGCCTTGGTGACCTGGTCGAGCCGCCGGACACGGCCGGTCAGCGCCACCCGCCCGATGAGTCCCTTGCCCAGTGGCAGGGCCTGATTGACCTCCCGGAGCCGCTCCGAGAGACCGCGCTCCCCCCGGAGTAACAGGGTCTGGCCATCGGCAGACTTGAGATGCAGACTGGCGATCTCGTGGCCGGTGACATGAGTCAGCGCGTTGACGGATTTCTGAAGGACCTCACTGAGGTTGAGGGACCGGCTTACTGCCTGTGTTACCGTCCTCAGGACCTGGAGGTGGCGCATGGGCGGCGCCGTTCCCACCGTGGAGCGCGGACCGAGCCTGGACATAGTCATCCGGCTCTCATTGTGCCGACCGGTCCGAAACGGG